>Ga0081455_10005686_pt1 | contig 13604 bp, 11 predicted proteins | sample TabmetS3T2R1_FD_70207 | JGI IMG/M metagenome (GOLD analysis project Ga0081455, IMG submission 70207) | Tabebuia heterophylla rhizosphere microbial communities from the University of Puerto Rico - S3T2R1 | ecosystem: Host-associated > Plants > Roots > Rhizosphere ... | reverse complement strand
GAGAGCGCCTTGTTGCGGGTAATGGCGAGCAACCAGGTCGAGAGTTGCGCGCGTCGTTCGAAGCTCGCGGCGCGCCACCACAGCTCGAGGAAAACCTCGCTGACGATGTCCTCCGCCGTGGCGCTGTTGCCCACCAGGCGAAGCGCGAAGCGGTACACCCTTTGCCGATGGCGGCCGAACAGCAGTTGAAGCGCGCGCCGATCATTTTGCGCAACCCGCGCCACCAGGCATTCGTCTGATCCATCGTCGGTCGAAATCTCCCGCCCACGGAGGGCCCGGAACGCCCCGACGACGCGCGCCGCGATCGAGCCGCCGGCGCCCACGCTCAGATATGCAAGCTCGCCCCCGGCGAGCGGATCGAGTTGGGATGCATTGGCCATTCGTTCCCCCTGTCCCCGATGTGTCAGCAACCGATGCCCCAAGGACGAACGGGGGATCGGCAATCAGACAGGGCGGCGGAAATTTTTTGCTTGGCCTTTGCCAGGCTCAATGGCGCTTTGGGCGGGCCTCGGCGTCGCGGTCAGGTCCGCTGTCCTTGATCAGCCGGTCGAGCTGCATCCGGATGTGGGCGGCCTCCGCGGTGGTATTGGCGAGCGCGATGGCCTGGTCGAAGGCGGTGCGGGCCTCCCGGGCGCGGCCGAGTTGCAGGAGCAGCGCCCCCTTCACGCCGAAGAAATGAAAATAGCCGGAAAGCCGGGGCGCCAGCGGCTCGATCATGGCCAGTGCCGCGGCGGGACCGCGAACTTTGGCCACGGCAACGGCGCGATTGAGCGTGATGACGGGCGACGGCTGCAACCGCTCGAGCGCAGCGTAGAGCAGGTCGATTTGCGCCCAATCGGTGTCTTCGGGCCGCGCGGCCCGGGCGTGCAGCGCTGCGATCGCCGCCTGCAGCTGGTAGGGACCGCTACGCTTGTGGCGCATCGCCTTGTCGATCAGCGCAAGCCCCTCGGCGATCATCTCGCGGTTCCAGAGGCTGCGATCCTGGTCCTCGAGGAGCACGATGGCTCCGTCCGCGTCGAACCGTGCCGAGGAGCGCGCATGCTGCAGGAGCAGCAGCGCCATGAGGCCCATGATCTCGGGCTCGCCCGGGAACAGCCGCAGCAACAGTCGGGCGAGCCTTATGGCTTCGTCGCAGAGCGGCGCGCGAGCGGCGGCCGCCGCGCCCTGCGCCGAATATCCCTCGTTGAAGACGAGGTAGATCATGGTCGCGACGGCTGCGAGGCGTTCGGCGCGCTCCACCGCGCCCGGGGTCTCGAACGCGACATCGGCGGCGGCCATCGAGCTCTTGGCTCGGGTGATGCGCTGCTCCATCGCGCTCTCGCTGACCAGGAAGGCGCGTGCGATCTGCTTCACCGACAAGCCGGAGACGATGCGCAGCGCGACCGCGATCTGCTGGGTTGCCGGCAGGTCGGGATGGCAGCAAATGAACAAGAGGCGCAGGATGTCGTCGCGATAGTCGGCGCCGTCGATCTGCTCGGCGAGCTCGGCTTCGGCGTCGCTCAGATCGGAAATGATGTCCTCGGCGGGGAGCGGCTCCTGCTTGCCGCGGCGGCGCGCCGCGTCGATCGCGATGTTGCGCCCCACGAAGATCAGCCAGGCGGCGGGGTCGCGCGGCGGGCCGTTCTGCGGCCAGTGCTGCAGCGCCCGCAGGCAGGCGTCCTGAAAAGCCTCCTCGGCGGTATCGAGATCGCGGAAATAACGCAGGAGCGCGCTCACCGCGCGCGGGCGGGCGGAGGTCAGCGCCGCATCGATCCAGGCGAGGTCGGTCATGCCGCGCCGGCCCCGGGCCGGAACAGCAGGAGCGGGCGAATTTCGTAGGCTCCGGCCGTGCTGCTCGCGCGCGCCAGGTCCTGGGCGATCTCGATCGCCTCGTCGAGGCTCGCACAGTCGACGATGTAGAACCCGAGCAGTTGCTCCTTGGTCTCGGCGAACGGGCCGTCGAGCACGAGCGGCTCGCGCGCCTTCCGGACGGTGGTTGCCGCCGTGGTCGGCATCAGGCGGGCCACCGGCCCGAGCCGGCCTTGCTTGGCGAGCTTCTCCTGCACGACCGCGAGCTTGGCCATGACCGCGTCCTCCTCCTGCTTGCTCCAGGAGCCGACGACGTCTTCGGAATCGTAGCAGAGGATGGCGTAGAGCATGGATGGTTCCCCATTTTGTCGAAGGACGAACGGCGAGGCCCATAGCCGACAAGGGCGGCAAAAAATTGCTGCGCAGGTGCGTCAGTCGTCCGGGCGGAACTCGCGCCGCACGCCCCAGTTGCTCAGCACCGTGGCGATGTCGGAAGCGACGAAAAACCGAGCGCTGTCCAGGTCGTAGCCCTCGTCCAGCAACTCGTCGTAATCCGTGAGCGCGTGGCGCACATAGGCGACGAGCGACAGCCAGGCCGCCGCCTCCGGCGCCGCAATCTTCAGGCCCGGGCTGTCGACGGCATGGTCGACCACTGCGGCGAATTCGTGCGCCGGAATGCGGGGGGCCAGGCGGCGCAGCGCGATCTCGATGTCGGTCCGCTTGGCCACGTTCCTGGGCTTGGTCGGCGTGAAACGATTGTCTCGGACCCTGGCGGCATTATCGGTTATCCTCCCGCGGAAATCGAGGGAGCAAGCCGCGCCATGACCATGCCTTCCGCCGAGCCTTCCAATGTCTCGCCCGCCGCGAATCGGGGATCGGGGGAGATCGGCATGGCGGCCGCCGTCTCGATCGGCATCGGCGGCATGGTCGGGGCCGGCATCTTCGCGATCCTGGGCGTGGTGGCGCAGGCGGCCGGCAATGCGATGTGGCTCGCATTCGCCGTCGGCGGAGTGGTGGCGCTCCTCTCAACCTATTCCTATGCCAAGCTCGGCGCCACGTTCCCTTCAGCCGGCGGAGCGGTGCACTTCCTGGTGAAAGGGTTCGGCGACGGCGTGCTGGCCGGCGGGCTGAACCTGTTCATGTGGGCCGGCTACATCATCTCGCTCGCCCTCTATGCCAGCGCTTTCGGCACCTATGCCGGAACCTTCGTATCGACCCCGCCGTCGCCGATGCTGGTGAAGTCCCTGGCTGTCGCCGCCGTGGTCGCGCTGACGCTGATCAACGCCTTCGGGGCCAAGGCCATGGGCCGTTCCGAGACGTTCATCGTCGCGGTGAAGGTGGCGATCCTCGTCCTGTTCGCGGTGGTCGGCCTGTGGTTCATCCGTCCCGGTTATCTCTCACCCGAGCTGTGGCCGGAAACCGCATCGATCCTGTTCGGCGCGGGCGTGCTGTTCATCGGCTACGAGGGCTTCGGCCTCATTACCAACGCCGCTGCCGACATGCGCAATCCCCGCACGATGCTGCCGCGGGCGCTGTACACCAGCGTGATCCTGGTAATCATCATCTACCTGGGCGTCGCCCTGACCGTCACCGGCAGCCTGTCGGACTACGAGATCGAGCGGTCCCGCGACTACGCCCTGGCCGAGGCCGCCAAACCATCCTTGGGCGAGTTCGGCTTCCGCCTGATCGCCATCGCGGCGGTGTTCTCGACCGCCTCGGCGATCAACGCCACGCTGTTCGGCTCGGCCAACGTCTGTTACATGATCGCGCGCGACGGCGAGTTGCCGGCGTCGCTTTCGCGCACCGAATGGAAGCAGGCGACCGGCGGGCTCCTGCTCACCGCGGGCCTGGTGGTGGCGGTGACGCTGCTGTTCGATCTCTCCGGCATCGCCATGATGGGCAGCGCCGCCTTTCTCCTGATCTATGCCGCGGTGAATGCCGGCCACCTCAACGTGCTGCGGGCGACCGGAGCGAACGCGGTCATCGTTTGGCTGTCGCTCCTCACCTGCCTCGCCATGTTCGCGGTGCTGTGCGTCTACACCTATAAGCAGCAACCCGCGGCGCTGGTCGCGCTCGTCCTCATCGCCGCCGCATCATTCGCTGCTGAGTGGCTCTACCGGCGCTGGAGCGGGCGAACGCTCAAGGACGAGGCCTAGCGATCAAGCTCCGTGTGTACGCGCGACCTCACCGCGTTGCCGGGGCGCCTACCAGAAATTTTTGGATTCGGCGCCCGAAGCCGACCTCGGACGTATAGAGATTGCCCCTCGAATCGATTGCGATGTTGTGGACCCACTTGAATTGGCCGGGCTGACGGCCGTGGCGACCCCACTGTGAGAGGACCCTTCCGTCCTCGCGCGACAGCACGCTGATCTGTCCGTTTGCGCCGTCGGCCATGAAGATGAACCTCTGCTGCGGATCGCTGGAGAGCACCAGATCCCAAACCGAGCCGTTCGCCAGCGTCTGCTCGTCGATGCGGAATTCCTTGACGAAGCTGCCATCCTTGCGAAACACCTGAATGCGATCGTTGACGCGGTCGCAGACATAGACGAGACCGTCATTCGACAGCCGCACGCAGTGCACCGGATTGCCGAAGCTCTTCGACAGTGGCGCGCTGGGGCTGTAGCTGGGAAGCTTTTCGTCGATCGGCGTCCTCGTGCCATAGGCGCCCCAGTGACGCTTGTAGTCACCAGTTCTTGCGTCGAACACGACGATGCGGCGATTGAGGTACCCGTCGGCGACATAGAGTTCGCCCGCCGCCTCGTCCAGCACCATATGCGCTGGTTGGCCGAGCTGCGTCTGCGAGTTCGAGCCGCCGTTCGACCCGGGCTTGCCGATCTGCATCAGAAACTTGCCCTCAGCCGTGAACTTCAAGATTTGATGATCTTCCTTGCCGTTGCCTGCCGTCCAGACGTTGCCGATGCTGTCCACGAACATGCCGTGCTCGCTCTTCGGCCAGTCATAGCCTTGGCCGGGCCCGCCCCACGAGCGCAGCAGGTGTCCATCGGCATCGAATTCCATGATTGGCGGCGCCGCCTTACAGCATTTCGTGGCGGGCGGGCTCTGCATTGCGCCTTTCTCGTCGTCGAGCAGAGTACCTGGACGATGGACGATCCAGATGTGATCGTTCCGGTCCGTGGCCATGCCGGCGACTTGGCCAAGAATCCAGTTGTCCGGCAGGGCCTTTGGCCAGAACGGATCGGGCCGGAACGTGGGCGCGTCTTGAGCGAACGCCGAGGCCGATAGGGCCACCAGAGAGCAAAGCGCGAAGATGGATCGCATGCGGTCCTCCCGAAAAAGTGGGCGTCTGTTGCGATGGCGCCCGTTGCCGCATCCTAGAGCATGATCCCTCCGAGTTGCAGAGCTTCAAGAAGCCTCAGCGCAGAGATCCCGAGGTGTTCTGAGGCAATTTGCGCATTCAGCCGGATGCTTCACTCGGCGCGAATGCCGGCCTTGGCGGCGACGTCCCGCCATTTCCGGATGTCGCCGCGGATGCGCTCGCTGACCGCCTCGGGCGGACCGGGCTCACCTTCCATGCCCTGCGCGACGAGCGCCTCCTTGCCCTCGGCCGAGGCGAGAATATCGCTCACCTCGCGGTTGAGCCGCGCGAGGATCGTCGGCGGCGTGGCGGCCGGCGCGACCAACGACACCCACAGGGCGGCCTCGTATTCGGCGATGCCCGATTCCGCCACCGTCGGCACCTCCGGCAACGCCGCGACCCGCGTCTTGCCGCTGGTGACGAGCGCGCGCAATTGCCCGGCGCGGATGTTGGGTAGCGACGGCGCGATGGTGGCGAACTGCATGTCCAGCCGGCCGGTGATCATGTCGGTCATGGATTGCGCCGAGCTCTTGTAGGGCACGTGCGTGATGTTGACGCCGGCCATGCTCGCGAACAGCGCGGTGGCGAGATGGGCGAGCGAGGCGACGCCCGCCGAGCCGTAGTTGAGCGTGCCGGGCTTGGCCTTGGCGAGCGCGATGAGCTCGGCGAGATTGCGCGCGGGCAGGCCGGGATAGAGCACCAGCACATAGGGTTGGCTGCCGATCATGCCCACCGGAGCGAAGTCCTTGACCGGATCGTAGGGCAGGTTGGCGCTGAGACTCGCGGCGACCGCGTGCGTGCTCGCGGTGGCGATGCCGATGGTGTAGCCGTCGGGCGCCGCCTTGGCGACGGCGTCGGCGCCGATATTGCCGCTGGCGCCCGCGCGATTCTCGATCACGATCTGCTGGCCGACGCGCGGGCCGAGCTTCTGCGCGACGATGCGCGCGACGATGTCCGTGCTGCTGCCGGCGGGGAACGGCACGATGAGGCGGATCGGCCGGTCCGGCCAGCCGGCATCGCCGGTCTGCGCCATGGCGCTGCCCGCGGCCAGCGCCCATGCCAGAACGATTGATACCAGCCGATTCATCCCGCAAATCTCCTTGCGTTGGCGCGCAGCGCCTTCGCTTGGGCACGACACAACCCGGTACGGTATTTCATACCTTGAAGCGCGGATCGAGATGATCGCGCAGGCTGTCGCCGGCCAGGTTGAAGGCGAAGACGGCGAGGCTGATGGCGATGCCCGGGAACAGGATCATCCAGGGCGCCTTGTCGAAGAAGTCGGCGGCATTGCCCGAGAGCATGAGCCCCCAGGCCGGCGTCGGCTCGGTGACGCCGAGCCCGAGGAAGGAGAGCGACGCCTCGGCCAGGATCGCCTGTGCGATGAATGCCGTGAACATGATGAGATAAGGGGCGACCACGTTCGGGGTCATATGGCGAAAGATGATGCGGCTGTTGGAATAGCCGGCGGCGCGCGCGGCATCGACATAGGGCATGACGCGCACGGATAAGGCGGCTGCGCGCACGACGCGCTCGACACGCGGCAGAATCGGGATGGCGATCGCGATGATCAGGTTGACGTCGATGTCGAAGAATACCGCCGAGCGGACCGCGGCGACGACGACCAGCGCCAGCACGATGATCGGGAACGCCAGCAGCACGTCCATGAACCGCTGGATCCAGTCATCGATCCGGCCGCCGAAATAGGCCGATGCGACGCCCAGGACCGCGCCCAGGGTCGAGCCCACGAACGAGGAGGTAAATCCGATCACCAGCGCGGTGCGCGAGCCGTAGATGATGCGCGAGAGGATGTCGCGGCCGTAGGCGTCCGTGCCGAACCAGTGCTCGCGCGAAGGCGGAGCGAGGATCGAGGCGAAATCGATGTCGAGTGGGTTATAGGGCGCGACCCAGGCGGAAAAGATACCGGCAAACATCATCGCGAAGATGATGACGAAGCTCACCGCACCGAGAGGCTGCTGCCGGGTGAAGTCGACGATTACGTTGCGCCGCCGCGGGATGGGCGGCGATGCGGTGAGCGCGGGTGAGGCCATCGTCATGGGCGTCAGCCGTAGCGGATGCGGGGATCGAACAGCGCGTAGAGCAGATCGATCACGAGGTTGGTGAACACGTAGAACACGGCGATCAACATCACCATGCCCTGGATCAAGGTGAAGTCGTTGCGCGAGACGCTCTGCACGAACAGCTTGCCGATGCCGTTGAGGTTGAAGACCTGCTCGGTGACGACGAGGCCCCCGATGAGGAAGGTGAATTCGAGCCCGATCACGGTGATCGCCGGCAGCAGCGCATTGCGCAAAGCGTGGCGCGAGACCACGAGCCGCTCGAATACGCCTTTGGCGCGTGCGGTGCGGATGTAGTCTTCGCTCAGGACTTCGAGCAGCGATGAGCGGATCATGCGCGCCGTCACCGCGCAATAGCGGTAGCCGACCGCGAGCGCGGGCCAGATCAGCTGCGTCAGGTTGGCAACCGGGTCGACATAGATCGGCGTGAACGTGATGGGCGGCAGCCATTTGAAGAAATAGAGCAGGCCGAGCATGATCAACATGCCGAACCAGAACGAGGGAATCGACAGGCCGCCGATCGTGATGATGCGCACCAGGTAATCGACCCAGGTGTCGCGCATGAGGGCGGCGGTCGTGCCCATTGGAATGGCAATGAGCACGGCGATGATGGTCGCCATGATCGCGACCTGCAGCGACAGTTCGAGACGCGTGCTGATTTCTTCGGTCACCGGCCGATCGGTCCACATCGACTTGCCGAGGTTGAGCGTGGCGAGGCCGATCATCCAGTCGCCGAACTGCTCGAGCAGCGGCTTGTCGAGCCCGAGCCGCTTGCGTTCCATGTCGATCATCTGTTGCGAGACGTTGCCGCCGTCGCCGCGCAGCTTCACCTCGACCACATCGCCCGGCACGATGCGCAGCATGAAGAAGACCAGCACCGCCACCCCGATCAGGGTCGGGATCATCAGCAGCAGCCGGTGGAGCGTGTAGCGAAGCATTGGCGTACGCCGCGGGCTCGCGCTTGCCGCGGCGCTCGGTTACTGGTCCAGCCAGACCTCGGCCAGATCCTGACCCAGGTTATGGCTGGGCGACATCTTCCAGCCCATGACCACCTTGTGCGTCGGCACGATGCGGTGCCACCACAGGAGCGGCTGTTGGTAGCCCTGCTCGAACAGCCGCTTCTCGAATGCCTTGATGATGTCTTTGCGCTTGTTCGCATCAAGCTCGCGCACCTGGGCATCGTAGAGCTTGTCGAGCTCGTCGTCGTTGGCCCGCGACCGGTTCTCCGGCGCGCGCTTGAACGAGACGTATTTGGCGAGGCCGAGCGAGGGCTCATCCATGAAGAGATTGGAGAAGTCGATCGCGACCTCGTGATTGCCCGCATTCATGGTCGCGAGGTAGGGCGCCGTGTCGAACTGCTTGTGCTCGGCGGTGACGCCGATCTGCCGCCACTGGTCGACCAGGAAGATGCCTGCCGGCGTATAGGGCATGGCGAGGTTGCGATTGTGCAGCGTGAATTTGAGGTTGGGCACGCCCGCCTCCGCCAGCAGCCGCTTGGCCTCCGCGCGCGAAGCGTTGATGTCCTTGGAGAAGCCCGGGAGCTTGACCAGCTCGGCCTCGGGTGTCGCGTACGGCGAGCCCGGGCGGATCACGCCGCCGACCGAGCGCAGCGTCGAGATTTTCGACAGACCTTGGCTGCCGCCCCAGCGGTCGATCGCCATGAGCAGCGCCTTGCGCACGCGCACGTCGTCGAAGGGCTTTTTCTCGACGTTGAAGGCGACGAGAAGATTGAGCGTCCAGCTCGACTCCTCGATGCGAATCTTGTCGCCCATGGCTTGTGTCAGTCGGTCGCGCTCGGCCGGCGAGATGCCGCGAAACTCGGCCAGCACCTGTCCGCCCTGTAGCGCGTTGAGCATGGCGGCGGCCTGCAGCATGAACACGCCCTTGAAGCCGTCGAGGTAGGGCAGGCCCTGCTTGAAATAGGTCTCGTTCTTCTTGCCGGAGACATGACTGCCCTTGACATGCTCGACGAAGATGAAGGGCCCGGTGCCGTTGATCTTGGTCTTCGGGGAGTTGGGATCCGCCGCCAGGTCTTTCGCCGAATAGATGCAATTCCACGGCGAGGCGAAATGCTCGAGCATCGCCGCGTTCACCGATTTCATCTTGAAGACGACGGTGTTGGCGTCCGGCGTCTCGATCGTGCCGATGTCGCCGAAGGTGGCCTGGCGCGTGGAGACGACGCCGGGGGGCGGATTGCGCAGGCGATCGTAGGTTGCCTTGACATCGGCCGAGGCGAGGGTCGAACCGTCGTGGAATTTCACCCCCGGATGGAGCTTGAACGTGTAGGTCATGAGGTCGGGCGCGACCGTCCATGATTGTGCGAGGTCGCCTTCGACCTCGGGGAACTTCGGCAGATTGAAGCGCAGCAGGGTGGAATAGAACGGAGCGGAAAAGTGCAGCGTCGCGTAGGTGTCGCTGCCGTGGCAATCGTAGTGCGGGGTCTCCGCGCTGATCGCGAACTGCAGCGTTCCTCCGCGCTTGGGGGTTTGGGCATGGGCAGCGGTTGCGCCGGCGCAAGCGAAGGCGAACGCTCCTAGGAAGCCCAGAACTGAGGTCCTCATCCTGATATCCTCCCTGACGTCGTCGACGCCCGTCGCCAGCGCCGCTTTAGTCATGCTTTATGACAGGCCACGAGGTGTCGAGGCCCAATTTGTCGCGCCCGCGGAATTTCTTGCCGGCACTCCTCACCGGCGATCGGGCATCGGGTATGGAACACGCAGCCCGAGGGCGGGGTCAAGGGCGAGGGAATCTCGCCCTTGAGGGCGCGCGGCGCGCGCGCCCGTTCGATGCTTGGATCCGGGATCGGCGCGGCGTCGAGTAGCGCTTTAGTATAAGGGTGTGCGGGGTTGGCGTAGATCTCGTCACGGTCGGCGATTTCCACGAGCCGGCCGAGATACATCACGGCCACTCGATCGGAAATATGCCGCACGACCGCGAGGTCGTGGGCGATGAACAGGAAGCTGAGATTGAGCCGCGCTTGCAGATCGTCGAGCAGGTTGATGATTTGTCCCTGAATCGACACGTCGAGGGCGGAGACCGGCTCGTCGCAAACGATGAAGCTCGGCTCGAGCGCGAGCGCACGCGCAATACCGACGCGCTGGCGCTGCCCGCCCGAGAGCTCGTGCGGATAACGCTCCGCCATGTAGGAGAAGAGGCCGACTTGTCCCAGCAGCGCCTCGACGCGCTCGCGTTCCTCCTTTCGATTGGACACGAGACGATAGACGCCGAGCGGTTCGCCGATGATCTGGCCGACCGTCATACGCGGATTGAGCGAGGAATAGGGATCCTGGAAGACGACCTGGATCTTGCGCCGCAGCTCGCGCATTCCCTGCGCCGAGTGACGGGTGACGTCGGTGCCGGCAAATCGGATCGTGCCCGCGGTCGGCTCCTCGAGCTTGAGGATGGTACGGCCGACCGTGGTCTTGCCGCAGCCGGATTCGCCTACGAGGCCGAGCGTTTCGCCGGGCGCGATCGAGAACGACACGTCGTCCACGGCTTTCACGGTCGCGGTCTTTGACGAGAGAAAGCTGGCGCCCGCAGCCTTGATCGTGAAATATTTTTGCAGGTGATCGACCGCCAGCAGAGGCTGCGCGGCCGCCTCATGCGCGGCCGCGTGCGGCGCAATCTCCCCCGACGCGCTGGGCGCGGCGCTTGGCGCGGCGCCGACGAGCGTGCCGGCCGCGATCTCGTCGGCGCGCCAGCAGGCGGAATGGTGACCGGCCTCGATCTCGCGCAGGGCAGGATCCTGGTCGCACACCTCGATGCGATGAGGGCAGCGCGGCGCAAATCGGCAGCCTGCAGGCGGCGCGCGCAGGTCCGGCGGCAGACCTTCGATGGTTTCGAGCCGCTGCCCGCGCGGAAGATCGAGCCGCGGCACGGACCGCATCAGGCCGATCGTGTAGGGGTGGCACGGCCGCAAGAACACATCGTCGGCGGTCCCGCGCTCGATGATCCGTGCCGCGTACATCACGTTGACGCGATCGGCATAGCGGGCAACCACGCCGAGATTGTGCGTGATGATGATCAGCGCGATGTCGAGCCTGCGGGACAGATCCTTCATCAGCTCCAGGATCTGCGCCTGGATCGTGACGTCGAGCGCGGTGGTCGGCTCGTCGGCAATGAGCAGCTTCGGATTGCACGCAAGCCCGATGGCGATCATCACGCGCTGGCGCATGCCGCCGGAAAGGTGATGGGGATATTGCTCGAGGCGGCGCTCGCCGTCGGTGATGCCCACGAGCCGCAGCAGTTCGAGCGCCCGCGCCCGCGCTTGCGCTTCGCTCATCCGGAGGTGGATGAACAGCGGCTCCATGATCTGCTGTCCGATCGGGAGCACCGGATTGAGCGAGGTCATCGGCTCCTGGAAGATCATGGCGATGTCGCGCCCGCGGACCTCGCGCATGTCGTCGTCGGCAAGCGCGAGAAGGTTGCGCCCCTCGAACAGGATGCGTCCGGAGGGAATACGCGCGGTGTTGGCCGCCAACAGCCGCATGATGGCGAGCGCGGAAACCGACTTGCCGCAGCCGGACTCGCCGACGATGGCGACGACCTCTCCGCGGTTCACCGTGTAGGAAATTCCGTCGACCGCGCGGACCGTGCCGCGCGAGGTCTCGAAGCGAACGTAGAGATCCTGCACCTCAAGCAGAGGCGCGCTCGCGCTCGCTCGCGACCCGCGATCGGACAAGGCTGGCCCCACCCTGGACTCTGACACTCGGACTTTCTTCTTTATTTCGCTGTGGTTTCGCTATAGCCGATCGGCAGGAGAACCACCACTGGAACGCGGGCCGTTCGGTGGGCGCAATGGTCGCGGGGCGCCCTTAGCCCTCGCCGATCTCCCGCAAAATCTCCGCCGTGTGCTCGCCCAGCCGCGGAGCGGGGCGCTCGGCCGCCATCGCTTTGCCGTCGATGACGATGGGCGTGCGCACGCCCGGGATCGTGCCCGCCTTGGCCGCCGCGCTCGGCGGGTCGATGCGCATGCCGCGGTGGATCACCTGCGGATCGGCGAAGACCTGGTCGAGCGGGTTGATCGGGCCGGCAGGGACCTGCACCGATTCGAGCTTCGCCAGGAGCTCGGCGCCGGACCAGCGCCGGGTCAGCGCAGAGAGGCGCGCGACCAGCTCCTCGCGGTGCTGGAGCCGATCGGAATTGGCGCGGTAGTTCGGCTCGCCCGAGATGTCGGGTTCCCCCAGCACCGCGCACAGCTTGGCAAACTGGCTGTCGTTGCCGGTGGCGATGATGATGTGGCCGTCGGCCACCGGGAAGACCTGATAGGGGACGATGTTGGGGTGCGCATTGCCGATGCGCTTGGGCACCTGGCCGGAGACGAGATAGTTGAGCGCCTGGTTGGCGAGCACGCCGACCTGGCTGTCGACCAGCGCGGTATCCACCTGGCAGCCGCGGCCCGTGCGCTCGCGCTCGGCGAGCGCGGCGAGGATGCCCACCACCGAATAGATGCCGGTGAAAATGTCGGCGACCGGGACCCCCGCGCGCTGGGGCTCGCCATCGGGCGCTCCCGTCAGATCCATGATGCCGCCCATCCCCTGCGCCATGAGGTCGTAGCCGGCGCGGGCGGCGTAAGGCCCGGTTTGGCCGAACCCGGTGACCGAGCAATAGATCAGGCGCGGGTTCACCTTGTTGAGGCTCGCGTAGTCGAGGCCGAACTTGGCGAGCCCGCCGACCTTGAAATTCTCGATCAGCACGTCCGAGCGCGCCGCCAGCTTCGTGACGATGCGCCGTCCGTCCTCGCTCTCGAAATCGAGCTCGATCGAGCGCTTGCCGCGATTGGTGGCGTGGAAATAGGCGGCGCCGAGATGGCCGCCGTCGGATGCCTCGACGAAGGGCGGTCCCCAGCCTCGCGTGTCGTCGCCGCCGCCCTTGCGCTCGACCTTGACGACGTCGGCGCCGAGATCGGCGAGAATCTGCCCGGCCCACGGCCCCGCCAGGATGCGGGCGAGCTCGAGCACGCGTAATCCGGCCAAAGGCCCCGGCATGAACGCTTCCTCCCTGGGGTGAGCGGACGGCCGCTAACCCGCGAAACCAGCCGCTTCTGTGGCCTGCCGACCCTGGATTTGTCCAGACCTAGGAGCGGCGGAGCCCTTTTGGCACGATTTGTGAATTGATCACGGCGACACTATCTAATCCCCGACGCGGCGAGACATTCGGGCCACCCCGTGAATACCTCCTTTTTCGGCGACATGCTGCAATCCATCGCGGAGCGCGGCCGCGCGCTGATCGAGCGCACGCGCGACCGGCGCGAGGTCGCCGAGCAGCGCTCGGCCAATCTCGCCCAGCTGTGCGAGGACCTGCTTTCCGGCCGCGGCGAGGCCTCCGGCGTGGCGCTCGCCCGCGAAATCCTCTCGCTTTACGGCGAGCTGAAGACCGGCCCCCGCATCACCTTTTTCGAGGTGCTGGCCCGGCGGTTCGGACCC
>Ga0081455_10005685_pt1 | contig 13604 bp, 17 predicted proteins | sample TabmetS3T2R1_FD_70207 | JGI IMG/M metagenome (GOLD analysis project Ga0081455, IMG submission 70207) | Tabebuia heterophylla rhizosphere microbial communities from the University of Puerto Rico - S3T2R1 | ecosystem: Host-associated > Plants > Roots > Rhizosphere ... | reverse complement strand
TCGTTCGTGGGTGAAGGTGTTTGGCTAGCACCTCGCTTTCAACCACAACGAAAGGCCTTTTTCAATTCAGTGCGCTGGATACACCCCGCCGAATTGTCAGATCAAGGCTAGGTATTCAAGTTCGCGCCACTCGATCCCTTCCAGATGTCCGGGATGCCTCGCGATTAGTGCGATGAGCTTCTGGCTTAGCTCTCTGCGAAAGATTGCGATCTGTCCCAAGTCAAGGGAAGGTACTTCCTCGAGTCTGCCAACCCATGAACGCAGCGCATCGATGTCGACGAGTTCGATAGCGACTGGCGCGGTAACCCGGATGGCTTCACGCGCGGCGTAGGTAAATCGCGCATTGGTAACGAGCATGGCGCGCGAGGCCCCCGCGAGCACAGCAGCGCCCAAGAGTTGGCGAACCTCGCCTGCGCCTATCGAACTTCGCCGAAGGTGCTTGTATTCAATCAGGAGTTCATCAGTGCTAGCGCCGCCGGTAGCGTTCTTGCGAGCGACGAAGTCGTAGCCGCGGTCGCGCGCAAGAGGCATCGTCTTTTCCAGCGTATAGCCCGCCTGTCCTAAAAGAGGCTCCAGCAGTTTTGCGAACTTACGTTCCGCGTCAAGAGGCGAGCTAGCCGGCGTGGCTGATGCATCGAGCTCTCTTATGATCGACTTGAGTTCAGCGATTGACGATTCATTCATTTCTGCTTTCGCCGTCGACGAGTTCGTCACCCTGGATCATCGAGCTCAGGTCCTGCACGCATCCACTGGTTCGAGATCGCGATAATGAAGTGTGCTGTCCCTCTGCAGTCGATACCTTCGATCCTGAGGTAGAATCCCGTTTGAAAAACGAGAACGAAACACGGCCGCGCTCGAGACCTACTTTCCCGAGAAGATCTGCTTCCCGAACTTCCGTGCCGGCTTTGCCTCGTATTTCTCCGCGGTCGGCATCTCCGCAAAGAACTCGTCCCGAATCCGAGCCAAGGACGCTGCGTCCCGATGCACCCGAAAATGCTCAGGGGGGCCGTTACTGCAACCCACGGTGCAGTCAAGCACCAAATCTGCGGCAGGGGGCTCTGGCAGCCACAACTCCACTTCGAACGCGTCGATCACTGCGCCTGGCGCGAGGCGAACACTGTCGCGACTCATATTGCTATGAAGGCGTCTGTGGATGCTGGATCTTTCCCACTCTTCAGACTGAATCGCCCTGACTAGACACTGGCTCCGATCGCCGAGCTTGGTCACCAGATCGACGCTTGCAAAGATCTCACGGGCGATTGCAATTCCTATATTTCGGACGTGAAGCGTCGTTTTAACCACCATGCAGTTCATCGACTGGCGCTCTACGACGCGAATCTCCCAGTGATGGCTCAGTCTCGGCGCTGGAGGGCGGCCAAACAGGCCTCCCAGCACGCCGTGCGAGACTATCTGAAAGCTCGAGCCTGCACGCACGTGGTAGTGCTGGTCTTCCGTGTCCCGTAACGGCGGATTAGACGCTGCCTCGATCAGCGTGGCGACAAAGCCTGAGCGATCGTCGGCAGCGATGCTTGCTGGGATCACGCAATGTTCCACCAAGGGATGCGGTGGGATCGTGCAGCCGGAGACGGCCCCTTCAAGCTGGCTCTTAAATCGGGCGGCGTCTACCAAGGGGTGCTTGGCTTGTGCGACGTCCCCGCGCTGCGAGTTTGGCCGACAATCGACGCCCCAGACAATGACGCCCCCTTCGGAGTTACCGAATCCAGAAATTGCTTTGCTCAGATTCTTTCGCGCATCGGTATCGAGTCGGTCTCCAGCGCCATCGTGGGCGACCCGTTTGAAATCCAGAAACAGCTCTTCCGAGCGCCGCTCTCGGATAAATTCGTCGATAGCCGCGACGCCAGCCTGCTGAAGGCGAGTGAAGAGATCACGTGCGCGACTCATCGGGGCACGCTCGTGAACCCGGCCGTTCCAGTCGCATCCCCGCTTCGCTGATTTATCCGCGTCTCAAGCTCGACGGCGAACTCCTCAATCGTTGCGGCAAGCGCCGAGATATCGGCATCTGATATCTGAACAGGTGCTCCATCGTTGTCGTGACCGCTGCGATGAACGATGTGATGCCGTTTTAGAAGAGGATCGGCAAGGGCCTTGACGCTCGGAAGCTTGATGCCGAGGGCCGCACGATAGATTTGCGCAACGTGTTCCCACCGATGCCAGACCGTCGCCTGGAGATGGCCCTTGAGGCGATCCTTCAAACCTTCCATTTGCTTGAAAACGTCAGCCAAGGAGATCTTTTCTTCCCTAAAGATCTGCAGCCCGGTCACCATTGCCCGAAGGGCCTTCTCATCGTTTTCAATCCAGAAATACGCCACTTCGTACAAGAATGTCTCAAGCGCGCCGATGGTGGCGGCGAATACCAGTTGTCGAGCAAGCACTTTCGTTTCATCAGCACCCTCGAGCGCTAAGATGGCTTGCTGTTGCCGAAGCCGTTGTCGCAGCTTCCGCAGAGGCTCGCTGTCCGAGTCAATTGTTAGCGCGAACCGTTCATCGAACTCGTCTTCGCGCTCGTGGTGTATGGGAGCCCATTCCGTGAGGCCGTCCGACTCCACGTCATCGATCACGGCCCGAATAACGCGGTCGGGGTTCTCGACAATGTCGCCGAAGCGGCCGTACAGCTGGTCCTCTGCCTGGAACGGTCCGCCGTGGATATATAGGTATCCGCCCTCCTGACCATTGTAGGGCGTGTCATTTGCCGGATCGCAATATCTACTGAGGAACCATTGCCGCATTGCCTCGTGCTGCAGCTTCCGATTGGCGTTCTGGAGCCAGTCGTCGTTGGGCTCGAAGCCCCTATCAGTGATCTTCCCTGCTTCGGGCGGGAGGTCGGGATGATCTTCGAAATCGAGGTCTTCATCCTCGGCATCTTCGTCATCATCGACAATGTGCTCTGCCATGAATTGGACCGGCTTTCAACCGCTAATCTACGGCAAAGCTGCGCGTGATCTTGGCGCGGTCGTTATGCTCAAGCCGCCTCGTCCTTAAGGATCTGCGTAGCCATTCGTTCAGTGGAATCGGAAATCTTTAGCGATACGCTCGATGCTTCCGCAATCGCGCGCAACTCCCGAATGCTCGGATCAAGCCGCGCTGGTGCCTCGCCGTCTGTAGCTCCTGGTGCGAGCAGGTAGATCTTTGGCTCTTGCTTCATCTGGCTGTGAAGCCAATGAAACTTAGCAACGTAAGACTCGGCCTTCATCATCTGTTCTTTTGCAGCAAACGAAACAGGTGCCCCGAAAATTCGCTCGCCGAGAATGGGCAGGTTTACTACTTGGCCCGTGTTGGCCTTGAACTTGTTGTTGAAGATTCTCTCTCCGATGAAGGGGTTCAGGCGATTGACCTGATCGAAGAGATCTTTTTGGAGCTGTACTGGGGGTGGCGGTGTCAGAGTCTCCACCGACTTCTCTATTCCCGAGCGCACCAGGCAGGACGCGGCTGTCAGCACGCTCGACAACAACCCGTCACGATCATGCGTAAACGCTGCTAGTTTTTCACCCGCCACGAATAGATCTGTTGGGACGGCAAAGCCGTCGACATTGCCACGCGCTGAGATCGCCCGGCGAACTTCCGCTGCCGCAAACTGAAACTGTTCCACAGTGTTCTCGCCAAATACTTGCTCCATCAACTGCAATGCAGCGGCCGAGGAGATAAACCGTGCTTCGAGTCCGTCTTCTCGGCCCGCGACCAAGCCGACCGCGATTCTTTCATCTGCGTACGGCGTCGGGCGAAGGTACAGCAGGCGGTATTCGAACTCCTCGAATACGCGCCCCTCGGTAAGTCCTTCCAGCATGCTATTCATCGAATTGTTCTCGCTTGAAAAAGATCGCCCTTGCGAAAGTGATAATGCATAAGCATGCGTAACAGGGTGCGTCGCTCGTTCAGCATCACGATCAAGCGCTGAGTCGTATCCGCCGGCGCCAAGCACAGTTGTTCGAGGCGGGCCGCGACGTCAGGTACGACCAACAGGGTCTCGATGACGAAATGCTGCGCGATCGCCATCATTCGCTGCTGCGCTACCTCGTCGGTTCCCTCGGCAATTGTGTCGGCCAGAATGTTCGCGTCGCAATGCCGCGCCCGCAATTCACTGAGGTCGCGACCAAACCACGGCTCGCCAAAGAGAATGCGTTCGTGGTCGATGAGCGCGTAGTCATGCGGTCCCCGGCGGACGAGATTATCCAGATGACGATCATCGTTGCCCATGAGCTCATCAAATACCGCCACCCGAGCTACGTGCGGCCAATTCATAACGTCCGCCACTTTCGCGGCCGAGGCGGAGCTGGCTTGCTTCGCCTCCTTGAACGTGCCATCGAATGATGCAACGCCCAGCACAAAGCGCTTGTGGGCGTCAGGTACCAGGAGCGCCCGTGGCCCGTCCCGAAGAAGAGACGTCGGACACGCGCAAGGGAATGTAGTCGGGGAGGGCAGGTCGCACTGAAGTGCGAGGTGGTGTGCGATGACTTCGTTGAAGACCAGTTGCATGCGCGTCGCTGGCGGGAAGATTTTCACGTATGCAGTTACGCGCTCCTGGCCGCCCGGCAGCACGACTGTCCCCAGGTAGACGTCGTTCGGGTTTTTGTCGCTCGGTGTGCGCTGCTTGATCGTCAGCTGCTCTGCATACCCACACACCGATAGTGCTGGCCGGACACCGTGGTCCATACAAGCCCTTGTGTTGGGGTCCGCAGCCTATCGGTCGCCTACTGGGGCGTCAAGGGAGCGTCTGGCCCTAAAAAATCCTTTCAATACAGCGCGCTAGTATCATGGGCCCTTCGATAGGACGCGCCCGGATGCGACGCCGGGTGCTCCGGCCGCCTCAATATCTTGTGTTTGATGGGCGGATGTCACCCAAAGCCGTCGACGCCGAGTTCCCAGTCGCTGACGCCGGCCGATGCAGCACCGAACCTTCCGCGATTACCCAACAAGAGTCGCCGCGTACTGCTCAGGCACTAGCGCGAATTGCCGGAACTGAGCGTTCATTAAGTCACCGAGGCGCGTCGCTCCAATCCGATCGTGAATGAGGTCGATGGACACGCCGAAGTGTTCCGCGATTCTCGCAATGTGTGTCTGACGAGCCAGCATCGCCTGTAGCGGGGCGAAGGGAACCAAGGCAGCTTTCGCGCATCCCTCAGCCTCTGCTTCGTTTTTGGCGTCATGCGTGCGGCATCGGCCGTCGCGCGGAACGACCGTCACGATGTCAGGGCGATGCCCCAAGAGCACGTGAAAGATTTCCTCCATCACGTTCACGCGAACCTGGGCTACTGGATGCGCGTCGTTGAAGACGACGTAGATACTGTCCTCAATCCGCTTCGCGAGCGCACTGACGCGGTGGTAACCCACCGTGCGTGCGTAGATAACATCTTGGAACGTTACGCCCGGCAAATGCCGGAGGCCGAGCACTTCGCAACCCGGTATCGCGCGGGCCGCGACATCGAGCGGGAGCTCTACGAATTCGGAAATCCCGAGATCGGCGCGAAAGCGCATCGCCTTCTGTTCGATGGCGACTTGGAGCGGGGGGAGTCGAGGAAGATGCGCACGGAAGCGCTCATTTTTTGGCAGCGTTTTTGTTGCGCTTATCGTCATATAGTAGCTGAACCACGCTCATGATGAATCGAGCATCCTCAGGAGCGAGATCCGGCAATGCATGCAGATGTACCGCCACTTCTTCCAGTGTTTTGGTCGCGGGTCGCTTTGAAGACTCGAAATCGGACAGGTCCCTGTTAAGCCATTTCATGATCGCGCCTAACGTCGCCGTGTCCGGCATGTACTCGTCGTCTTGGCCTCCCAATATCCGACTGAATGTCGCCGGACTACACTTGGCGAGTTCCGCCGCTTTCCGCAACGAGAGCTTCTCGTTCGCCATCTTGTTGCGTATGTAAGTTGCCAGCCGTTCTCGATCCAATCCCGCCATGCCTCGCCCTAGTTGATTTTCGCTGTGGTGTTTCATAGAGTAAGCACCGTTCCACTCACGAAACGCGCCGACTGACGCCTTCGTGGGTAGGGATCGTTTCACAAAATGAACGCTGTTTCAATCTCTAAGGAGTTTACGTAGATGAGCGAAATCGCGGAAAACGTGGCTCGGCACGAACCGAAGCACAGCCTCCAGCTCACAATCGTCAACAACGGCATCTCGAAGCAGATCGAGATCGATCGCGAGGCGACCGTGAAGGCGCTGCTGGATCGTGCAATTGCGCTGTTCGGCAACATTCCTCAGCCCCACACCCAGTCGCTCTGGACCGAAAAGGGCGTGGAACTCACCAACGAGAACGAGACGCTCAAGGCGGCGCACGTGAAGGACGGCGATACGTTGCTCCTGCGGCCGGGCGCTGTGAAGGGGGGTTAAGCACATCATGCGCTACAAGGTTCCCGCCGCCCTGCTTGCAGAGACGTTCGATCTCTTTCGCCAGTGCGGCGGGGGCCGTCGCGAGTGTCAGGTCATCTGGACCAGCACCTGGGCCGAACCGCTCACCATCAGCAGAGTCGTCCACCCCCGTCATCGTGCCCATGGTGGCGGGTTCGAGCTTGACGACGATTGGATAAACGACTTCTGGCTCGAACTTGCCCGCACCGGGCAGGGTATTCGGGTGCAGGTTCACACTCATCCGCACGAGGCCTTTCACTCGTCGATCGACGACGAGTACCCGATCCTGCATTCCGTCGGTTTCCTGTCGTTGGTTATCCCGGACTTTGCGCGCGGTCCCGTCGGCTTCGAGTGTGCCTACCTCGCCGAGATTGGTCCGGACGGGCGATGGCTCGAGGTCACGCCCGATTCTCGCTTACAGGTGTTCGAGTGAACGCCATCCTTTCCGAAGTGCTCAGTCGCACGATCCTTCTAATGCGCGACGAGATCGTTCCAGACGCTGACGACGCAACGCTGATTGGAGCTCTGACATCCACCAACGTTGTTCTGGTTGGCGATGCTCGCAATCTCGCGTCTCACTCGGCGCAGAGTGCCTTTGTCACCGCGGCGCTGCTCATGGCTCGTTCCGGTCATCGCGTGCATCTGGCCGCGCCGGATGTGCAGCTAGTGGGTGCGCAGCCTCCTCTTCGGGGAGACCGCCTGATCACCGCGCTACTCGAAGTCGGCAGTGAGGTGTTGCCCGGGAAGGGGTTCTCCGTCTACCCGCCCCCGGGTGGTGCGGTGCTCGCGGTGTTGTTCGGCGATAGCACGCCGCGTCTTCGGGCGCGGCACACCATCGCATTGAACGCGAGCGCTTGGTCCGGCGAGATCACGCCACCCGATCGTGCGCAGCTGTGGCGCGAATCCGAATGGCCGTGTGGCGCGCTTGCCGCCGCAGCGCTCGCCGCCGCCGAAGCGTTCAAGGCGGCGATGCATGGGTTGCGCAGGTGGGCTAAGGACAAGTCACGCTTTCATGATCTCTTCCGGTTCACCGAGAGCGTACATCTCGAGCTCGCGCCGGCGGGGACGCGGCGGATCGAGAGCCTCGGTCGCTTTGACTTTGTGAGTGGAGGCGCAATCACGAACAGTGCGCTATACGTACTCGCGCGCCTCCCGAGTGTCGCGGGGTATGGGCGCGTCATTGAGCCTCAGGTCGGCGACTATTCGAACCTGAACCGCTACCCGTTGATGCTTCTGCCTACGGTCAAGCAGCCGAAGGCGCTTGCTCTGAAGCTGCTGATGCCTCCACAGCTTGAGCTGCAGGCGATCCCGCTGCGCTACGAAGGCGGTCACATGGAGCAGATCGGCGCGTTCGCGCCGAATGTCCTCGTCGGCGTCGACGACATTCCGGCTCGCTGGAATGTCCAGGCTCAACAGCCACAGTGGCTCGGCATCGGTGCCACCACGCATTGGGACGCGATGGCCTCCTTCCATCGGGAGGGACTCGCGTGTGCACGCTGCCTTCATCCCCGCGATGACCCGACGACGGCGCCGATACCCACCGTCGCGTTCGTGTCTTTCTTCGCGGGACTCCTGCTCGGGTGTGACTTCCTGCGCGCCTTGAGCGGCGAGCTAGTTTCGGACGACGAACAGTACAAGTACTTCTCCCCTTTGCGTGCGGAGCATCCGTGGCGCACGCCGGTAGCGGCGCGGGTGAACTGCCCGACGTGTACGACAGGGACGGGCGTACGAGCCGCGTGAGCGAAGTACGGCCGCCACGTGGCCCAGCGTTTACGCCTCGCTCGCCGAAAACTTCCGGCGACGCGCGGCCCGTATGGGTACCATTCAGACGCTATGGCGGACCGCGACCATCACTATTGTTCCGCAGCTGGCCAGCGCGGCTTCTCCGCCGGGCAGAGCAGAAAGGGCGATCATCAGATCGTCGTTTTTCGCCGTCAGACGCAGTTCAGGACGAATATAGAGAACTCGTCTGTCGAGCGGGATTTCTACGGCCCGCCGGGTATGCCGTCGTCGACGATCCGATCACGGGCGGGGGCGGGCAGCCTTGATGCGTTTGCGGGCAATGCGCAGTCGAGCAAGTCAGCGCGAGTTTATCGGTTCGAGTGATGCCGCGACCGACTTCGTCCTTCAGGCCAAGTTTGGCCGCATGCTGTCGCCCTCCGGATATGGTCCACAGGCCAATCAAGCACACACGACAAGACGCGGGAGAATCAGATGAACGAGTCACATACCGTTCAGGAAACGGCCGATGCGGGCTCGAGAGTGGTAGCGCTGCGCGAAATTCTGAAGCTCACGCACCAACAAGGACCGGACGTGCTCGATGCGATTCGCGTGGTCGCGGCTCGTGAGTTGAATGCAAGCGGCGGCATCCTGCGCACGACCCCAGCCGCCCCGATCTTCGATGGCCTGCCGCGACATTATTCAGAGGCGGATGTTGCGCAGTATTTGGATGTCGATGTGCGAACCGTGAAGCAACTTCTGGACTGTGGAGAGCTGGCGTTCTTCCCGTTGGGCAAGCGCCGCCGGATCACCTTCGATGCCCTCCGCGATTTCATGACACGCACGAGGAAACCGATACTCTCCGAGCTACAGCAGACGGCGGCGTCCGCAAGCGACACTGAAACAAAACGAGCACCGCGCGCAAAGGTTGGCAGGCCGTTCAAGCGCGAAAGCAGGCCCTTCGCCTCGCCTACACTGACGCAGGCGATTCTGAAGAGGCCGAAGTGAGCGCTGAGAGCGCTCGAGACAACGTTGCCAGAGACGCTCCGACGACAGGCGCGGTCTCGCTCCTCGAGGATCGTCGAGCGGATCAGCTCTTCAAGTGCGGTAGCACCGCGTCCGGGATGGCGTTCGCGGTAGCTCGGAGCCTGCAGCACGCAGTTCCGCGAGCAGGGGCGCAATACAGGAAATTTATCAGAAGCTGCTGCAGCGGGCCGATCTGGCGGCATCAAATCGTTGCGAGGTCTCTGTGTTCATGACCAATAACGGTCGTTCCTGGTTCTAGCGCAGAGATTCGGCGTCACGGATCAACTCCCACATTGAGATCTTGAGTCCCGTGCAGATCCGTTCGATCGTCGACGCTCTGAAGTCTTTCCCACCGCGCTCAAGAACCCCGTAGTACGCCCGGCTCATCCCGATGTGATCCGCGAAATCCTCCTGGCTGTATTCCGCGTCTTTTCTGCGCTGGCGTACGGCGTCCCCGATGCGTTCCTGGATAGGGCGTTTCTTCATGGGGTCTCAAGGTAGGCGGAGCCCCATTGAGAAGCCACACTACTTTAGCTACCATGTTCCCCCAGCGATACCTTCGCGCTCAGTCCGCAATCGCACTAACTCAGGCTGGTCACGCCGCCGGCTTCGTTGACCCTAAATCATGGGAGACGACCGGTGTTTTCTTGTATCTCTATTTTTCCGCAAGCACGTGCCCGCTCGAAGCGATCGAGTAAGGCCTTTGGTTGCCGCGGCTGCCAACTCGCAGTAGCGACGGGGTGCTGAGCATGCAAGCCAAGCGCGCCCGCGAAATCCTCGATTCACTTCTTCATGGTGTCGACCCGATAAAGGACCGTGACCTTTCTATAGACAGCGTGCTGCAGGACCCGGATGTGCTCCGGGCGCTTCTCGCAGCCATTGAAGCCCTCAACGATTCTGTCGCCAGAGCCTCACGGCGATCCCAGCTTCCGCGAAACATTGGGCGAAGCTGGTCTCCCACGGAGCACGAGGAATTGCTCCGCGAGTTCGGCGCGAACAAGCCGCTTGCAGAGATCGCTGCGAGTCATGGCCGCACGCTGAGAGCAATCGAGGCGCGGCTGCAAAATGCCGGGCTGATCACAGCGGCTCAGCGTCAGACAGAAGATCGGTTTGCTTCGCAGGAATCGCGGCGGCAGTCGGATGGGTCAATCAGCCGTGACGATGTCGGCGTAGCTGACAAAGGAGGTTAACCGCCATCCAAGTAGCTGGTGCTCGTCGATTGGTCCAGCGGTCCCCACCGGTGCGTCAACACCGGTGGGGACCTGACCACAGCCGCCTACATAGGAGGGGCCATGGCTGAGAAGAAGTTTACCGCGAGGAAGTCCACCGCTCGCGCATGCCGGCGGAACGGAAATGAACCGGTCGCAGATGCTGGTTTGCTGGCGTTGCGCCTGAGCAGCGCGCTGGCGCTCGTCGAAACTGTCGGTTTCGCGCTGAAGGAGTTCGAGGAGCAGCCGGGGTTAGGATCTATCTGCATGGCGCTGGATCAGGCAATCAGCGCGATCGGCAGTGCTCATGCGGATGTCGAGGAGTTCGTCGAGAGTTTGCCGCAATAAAAGCCAGTCAGGGGGACGATTGGCTGCCTTTTCCGCCTCGGCCGCCGTTTCCTTTTGCCGGGTAGGGCCGTTCCCCTTACTGCCTCGCCCTTGCTCCTTTTGGAGCCCTTTGGAGCCGGCAGGTGAGGCGATCCTATTCATGCCTGGCTTCCGGCCGGCCGATGAAAACGTAGACAGGAATGCCTATCTTGTATACGCTTTCATCGGTGAGCAGGAAAGCAGCCAATCCTATCCGGCGGCAATTGCCCGCCGTCTTCACCTATTCCGAGGCCCGCACGGCGGGCCTGTCGGCGGAGCGGTTGTACGCCTGGCGAGATCAGGGGATTCTGGACCAAGTCGGTCGCGGCCTATATCGCTGGGCTGATGCAGAAGAGGTCGATCAGGATCTGCTCGAGATCGCCCATCGCGCGCCTCGCGGGACCCTGTGCCTCGTTACGGCTTTGGCTCGCCATGGTCTCACAGACACCATTCCGCCCCAGGTCGACATAGCGATTCCCCGCGGCAGTCGCGTCCCAGTTTTACGAGAGACTGTCGCAGTTCACGTCTTCGCGCGTGACACATTCGACGTCGGGCGAGAAGAACTCACCATCGGCAAGAATCTGTCGATCGGAATTTATTCGCCGGTCCGCACACTTGTCGACGTCATTCGGCTGCGCCATCGCGAAGGGCCGGATGTTGCCTGGCAAGCTCTACGCCGCTGGCTCTCACGTAAAGGCTCTCAGCCGGCCGCGCTGCTGTCGATGGCTCGACGGTTCCATGGAGCCGAGACGGCGGTTCGTGACGCGTTACAAGTCGTTCTATGAAGCGTGTCAGCCGCACGTCGACGGCTGGTGCACGCTATCTCGATCTCCAACGAGAAGCGCGGCGTACCAGGCGACCCACCGATGAACTGATCCAGCTCTATGCGCTGGAGTGTTTCCTCGATCGGGTCGGCCGTTCCGAGTTCGCGAATAACCTGATTCTGAAGGGTGGTGTGTTGCTCGCCGCGCTCAACGCTCGCAGGCCGACCAGGGACATCGATCTGGCGGCGCAGGCACTTCGCAACTCAGAGGCCGAAATACTTGGGCTGGTCCAAACGATCGCGCGGATCTCACTGGACGACGGCTTGGAGTTCGACGCAGATCAGGCCACTGCCGAGGTCATTCGGGATCAGGACGAGTACAGCGGCATCCGGGTGACATTGGGTGGCACGCTCTCTCGTGCGTTGATTCGACTACACGTCGACGTGAACGTAGGAGATCCGATCTGGCCGGAGCCGCAACAGGTAAGCCTTCCGCGGCTGCTCGACGGAGTGCTGTTAGTTCGCGGCTACCCGCTGGAGATGGTGCTGGCAGAGAAACTGTCTACAGCGATTGCCAGAGGCACGGCCAACACGCGATGGCGAGATTTTGTCGATATGCATGTTCTGTCGCAGCGTCACGGTATAGACGGCGATCGGCTGCGTACGTCTCTAGCCAAGGTGGCAGATCATCGCCAGATCGCGCTTTCGCCGTTGAGCATCTCGCTCGAAGGGTATGAAGGCATCGCGCAGCCGCGGTGGGCGGCTTGGCTGAAGAAGCAGCGGCTCGAGACGACGGTTCCCACGGACTTTGGAACCGTGCTGGAGCACGTGGGTGTATTCGCTGATCCAGTGATCAGGAATGAAGTTACCGGAAAGAGCTGGGACCCGGCGCAACGTCGCTGGCAGCCATAAGAATCGCGAGGCCGTCTGCAGACGCCTGCCGCATTCGGACCTTCCTGTCTTACCGGCCCAGATACACTGCCGTGACCTGCGGCCTCTCGTGACCCAGTTCCTGACTGATGGTTTGGCGGGCGGCGACGTCGAGCAGCCGTTGAGCCGGCGTGAGTTCTGGCGCGATAGGCCCGCCGACGGCCGGTGCCTTCCAACCCGTCAGCACCAGATACCGCGTTTGCGCATAGTGATGCCGCAGCCCGTGCATGCGACTGAGTCCCGCGGCTTTGCACTGGCTGTCGTAGGTATGTCGTTGCTCGATATACGTCTTGTGGGATGGAATGAGAGATCCGGCACCGGCGAGCTTGACCGCGTCATCGAGGACGGCGCGCTGTTCCGAGGTCGTGATAGGCACAATTCGCGGGCGGCCGCCCTTCGTCCACGAGCCTTTGAGCTCGATGTGAGTTATGCGGCCCGCATACGTTGGGCGAAACTTGATGGCCTCTTCGCGGCGCAGTCCAAATGCTGCCTGCAGGCGGAGGCTCACGCGTACGTGCGCGTCGGTGACGCGCTCGAGTGCGTCGCCGAGCTGACGGCCCTTGTCCTCATTCGTGATGAACTGGCGATCGGGAATCGCCAGCTGGGCGTTATCGGATGGAATGAGTCCGGCCTTGCCTGCTTTCTCAGCCCACCATCGCAGATGTGCTACGCGGTTCTTCAGCGTGCCCGCGGAGAGCCGTTCCGCTTGCCAGCGTGCGATCAGTGCGTCCACGTGCTTCCCCTTGAGCGAGCTGGCTTTCAGCTGGCGGAATCCAGCTTCACGCAACTGGCGACTCGCCAGCATCAGTGTGCGCAGCCGGTCGGCCTGCGTCGCGTGGCTTCCATCGCGATTCCGCTGGCACAGCCCGCGCAGCGTGTACGTCAAGTCATCCATCGAAGTCTCCTGTTGCGTTGGTCGTCGAGTCCTGAGAGGCAAAGCGGTTAGTGTTTTTGCCAGCTCGCCAAAGGCGAGATCCCCGAAGGGCAAAGGGCCAGGCGCTCAGGTGACCTGTTTCCTCGTATGAGGGGCCTGCCTCGTCTCCCTGCGGGGAGATCGGGCAGGCATGAGATGGACGAGAACGCGGGATAGCGGCGGAAAATCTCCTTACGAATTTGGGATGGGGCGAGGGCGATGCTGCGGCGGCGCAGACCCTTCATCACGTAGGCGGCACTTTCGGCAAGTTGCGCGAACGGTGGAATTGCCGCATCAGGCGGCGTGCGTCAC
>Ga0081455_10005684_pt1 | contig 13607 bp, 17 predicted proteins | sample TabmetS3T2R1_FD_70207 | JGI IMG/M metagenome (GOLD analysis project Ga0081455, IMG submission 70207) | Tabebuia heterophylla rhizosphere microbial communities from the University of Puerto Rico - S3T2R1 | ecosystem: Host-associated > Plants > Roots > Rhizosphere ... | reverse complement strand
CCGGGCTCCAGCTTGTGTAGGGAGGCGTCGGACTCCCACCAGTTGATGCCCATCTCGCGGGCGCGGTCGACCGACGCGATGAGCAGCCGCAGCTTGATCGTCAGCAGCTCGATGTCGAGCAGGTTGATCTGGATGTCGCCGGCGATGACGATGCCCTTGTCGAGCACTCGCTCGAGGATGTCGGCGAGGTTCGTGTCCGACGTGGGCCGCCCCGGAAGCACCTCCCGGGAGCGGGTGAGGGGGCGCGAGCCCTCCATTACCCCTCGCTTGGCTGCCCGCGCACGAACCGGCGCGTGCGCCGGTATCCGTGCAGCTTGCCCTCGTCGTCGAGCCGGATCTCGTACTCGCCGAGGACGTCCGTGGTGTTCGGGACGCGCGTGAGCTCGAGCGCGTCGACCGTGATGCGCCAATACTCGCCGTCCCACTCGAAGCCGGTGACGGCCTCGGGGTTGTATCCGGTCAGCTCGTTGACGGTCGACAACGCGGCCGCACTGAGCTCGGAGGCGGTAAGCCGCCCGTTGTCATTGGAGTTCGCCATCACCCTCCTCCGGGGTGTACCCGCGGATGGCCATCAAACGCTCGATGAGCAGATCCTCGGCCTCCGCGATCTCGGCTTCGTCGAGCTCGCCGGTCTCGCGCAGCGCGTCGAGTTCGCGCAGGTGCGAGGTGATCGCCGACTCGTCGAAGAGCTCGGCCTCCGCCTGTTCCTGGAGACGCTCGGCAAGCCAGACCGTGCCGCGCACGGGCGCGAGCGGAAGCGTCAGCAGGCCGGTGATCAGGCCCACGCCGCGCCCCCGGTGTCGAGCTCGGTCTCCGCGAAGCTGTAGGGCGGCAGCGGCCCGACGTAGCGAAGCGCAATGCGGTCGCCGACGTCATCGCCGAGCTTCACGACCGCCTTGCTGAACGCGTCGATCCGGTCGCGCTCGACGAGGAAGGCCAAGTCGAACGCGCCGTCGTCACCGCCGGCGGCCTGCTCGCGCGCTTCGATCGCGTGCGGCGCGAGCGCGCCGAGCGCGTGCTGCGCGTCGCGCTGCCTGCGCACATCGACCTCACCGGCGACGAGCTCGCCGAGCTTGATGCTGTCGTAGTACGCAGCGTCGGCGGGCATGCTGCGGATGCGCTCGCGCAGCGACGCCACCGGCTTCGACGTCGCGACGATCTCCCGCAGGAGCGACGCCTCGTCGTAGCGGCCCTTCACGCCGAGCTGCACGCGACCGGACAGGTGCTGCAGGAGCGCGACGAGCCGCTCCCGGTTGGGAGCGAGCAGCCGCGCGCGGACGTCGTCGTCGTCGCGCAGCGCGGTGCCGAAGCGGACGGGGAGCACGGTGGCCTCCTTGGCCACCGCGTCGAGCACGCGCCAATGCGCGCGCACCTCGCTCGCGGCGTTGAGCGACTCACCCGCGAGGTCGCTCACGACAGCGGCGAGATCCCCGTCCACAATCGCCCGGACGGTTGAGCCCTCGATGCCGGCCGCCGGCAGCCGCTCGGCGTCGGTGGCCGGCAGCACGCCGTACACGTAGACGGCGCTGGGCTGGGTCACGAGCTGGACTTCCGGCTACGTGACCGCGAGCCCGACGAGGAGGAGCCGGAGGAGGAGGAGGAAGAGCGGCGCCGCGGCCGGCTCTGCTGCTTCTCCTCGTCGTCATCGCTCTCGTCCTGGTCGTCGTCGTCCCCGAAGATCTTCTCCTTGGCGGCGTCGAGGACACCCGACGTCTTCGACTTGGCGGCGCCGGAGGTGATGTCCTGCATCAGCTCGGGCAGGCCCTGGGCCTCGGAGGTACCGAGGTCGAGCCGGTTGACGGCGCTCGCGAAGCGCAGGTACGTGTCGACGCTCGCAATGACGATGCGCGCGTCGATCGTGAGGATCTCGATCCCGATCAGCGAGACACGGACGAAGGCGTCGATGACGAGGCCCTTGTCCAGGATGACGTCGATGACGTCTGCGAGTCCGCTGGGCTTCGGTCGTTCGAGATACCCACGCGGGGTCGGTGCGGCGACTGCCATGGTTGCGTCCCTTCGTTGTGGCTTTGTTGCGTCGTGCTACGTCTCGCGCGTCTGCTCGGCCGGGAGCGGCTGCTCCGCTCGGCCCATGAGCCGGCTGCGGATGAAAGAGCGGTTCTTGGCCAGCGCCCGCGAGATCTCGATCTTGCGGATCCCGTGGAGGTAGCCGATCGTCCAATCGAGCTGCTGCAGCGCGTCTTCGGCGGCCTGCCGGTAGCGGTCGGCCTCCGCCTGCTTGTCCTCAAGGGCGCTACTCGAGCCGTCGTTGCGAGCCATCTAACAACCTCCTGTGCCGCCTATTCCTTGGAGCGGGACTTGCGCTGCTTGCTCGAACGGCGGCGGGCGGGCGGCTCGGGCGGCAGGGACGCGGGGTCCACTGGCGCATGGCCGTTGCCCCCGACCTCGACGCCCGGAGCGTCGCTCGCCTCGAGGTCCTCGTCCTCAGGCTCCTGGTACTCAGGCTCCTGGTCCTCAGGCTCCTCGTCCTCAGGTTCCTCGGGCTCGGCGTCGTCCACCGGCGCGTCCTCGAAGTCTTCGTCCTCTTCGTCGGCCGGCTCTTCGTCGTCGAAGTCTTCGTCCTCTTCGTCAACCGGCTCTTCGTCGTCGAAGTCCTCGTCCTCTTCGTCGACGGGCTCTTCGTCCTCGTCGTCGTCGTCCTCGGGCTCTTCGTCCTCGTAGCCCTCGGCTTCCTCGTCGTCGAGGATGTCGTCGACCCGCACGTCGGGCTCTTGCAGCACCTCGTCGAGGCGGTCGCGGACGCGATCGCTGAGGTCGGACAGGTCGGGGATGTTGGGGAGTTTGGGGACGCGCGGCAGCGACGGCACGCCCTTGACCGCGATGCGCGCCGCGCCCACGAGCGCCGCGCCGGCGACGAGCGCTTTGACTCCGCCCATCCGCCGGCGCTTTGGCTTCTGCTGCGTGCCGTCGTCGAGTGCCGACTCGATCGCGATCGCTGCGATGCGATTCAGGTCGTCCCGGACGTTTCGTTTGGAGGCCACGTCGTTCGGTGTCCGTCAGGCCTCAGGAGCGGGAGCCGCTCCGCTGGCGCGACGACGACGACGAGCGGCCGTTCGACGAGCTGCGGCTACGGCTGCTCGACGAGCCGCTGCGCGACGAACCCGAGCCGCTGCGCGACGAACCGGAGCCGCTGCGCGACGAGCCGCTGCGTCCGTCCGACGACGACGCGGAACGGCTGCTCCGGCCGCTCGACGAGGCACGGCTGCTGCGGCCACTGGACGACGAGCCGCCACTGCTCCGACCGCTCGAGGACCGACCGCGGCTGCCACCGGACTGGGACCTGCTGCTGCGACGCGAGGATGCGCTGCGCTGCTGCGACTTGACCTCGCCGTCCTCGATCTCGCCGCGCCACTCGCCGGTCGCTTCCTCTTCCATCATCGTGTACGCCTTGAAGCGCATGAGGTCGGCGCGAACGGCACGCTTGATGTGACGCATCCCGCGCGCGGCCTTCTCGACGAGCGAGCCGGGCTCGACGTCCATACTGACCTCGACACGGGTGAGCCGGTCAGCGAGCGGGTGGAACGTGACCACGCCCTGGTGGCGCATGCCTTCGTTCACCTTCCACTTGATGCGCTCGTCGGGCCGCTGCTCGACGATCTCCGCCTTGAACTCCTTGGACTTGCCCCAGATCTTCGCCTTGAAGGTGACGTGGGTCTCGTCCTCCTGGGAGGCGCCGGTGAGCCGGTGCATGAACTTCGGCCATTCCTCGAACTGCGTGAACTGGTTGTAGGCCGTCTGCACCGGGACCGGGATGTCGGCCGACTGCTGGATCGGCATCCGGCGGCCCTTGCCGACGCCCGGGACGCCTTGCGACTTGCCGCCGCCCTTGCCGCCTCCACCGCCGAACGGGAGCATGCTCTTGGCAGCTTCCTTGGCGACGCCGCCGGGGCCTCCGGCCTCCTCGACCTTCGAGTTGATCGCATCCTTCGCGGTGCTCGTGACCTTGTTCGTGACCTTGTCGCCCAGCCGCTCAATCGGGCCGGCGCCGTTGCCGCCGCCCCCGCCGCCCTTCACGAGCTTCAGGGCACCGCGCCCCGCCAGGGGGACGAGTGTTGCGAGCCCTGCGCCAGCGGCCAGGCCTGTTGCACCGGAAAGGTGCTTGTTCGATCCCTTGCGGGCTTTGGCCGTGGTCGAGTCGATTGCATCACGCGCCGCACGGCCAACAGCGACTCCGATTGCTTGTGTGAGGTCCTTCGACATCATTCCTACCTCCTAAGTCCTCGTGTCGGCGGGCGTACCACGCTTGGCACCGATGGAAACGGGCGCTTGCAGGGCTGCACGCACGATCACAACGTCCTCGTGGCGCTGGCCTCGCGCGAGCACGCCGCGGTCCTCGAGCGCGGGCGCGCGGGCGCGCAGCAGTGGTCCGAGCGCCCCGTTGCGCCGCACGGCGATCCGGGCGCGCAGCCCGCGCTCGCGCAGCGCGGCGAGCGTCGCGCCCGGGTCGCACAGCGACGAGTGCACGACGAGCAGCACGCCGCCGGGCGCAAGATGGCCGGGCGCATGCGCGCACAGCCGGTCGAGCAGTGCGCGACCGTCGCGCCCGGCGTCCCACGCACGCGCGGGTCCGCGCGCGGGCAGTTCGTTGTCCTCGGCGGGCAGGTAGGGCGGGTTGGCCACGATCGCGTCGAAGCGCTCGCCTTCGACCGGCGCAAACAGGTCGCCGCGCACTGCCCGCACGCGCACGCCGTTGATGCGCGCGTTGAGTGCGGCGCACAGCACGGCGCGCCGCGACACGTCGACGGCCGTCGCGCGCGCACCGCACAGCGCCGCGGTGACCGCGAGCAGGCCGCTGCCGGTGCACACGTCGAGCACGCGCGCGTCCGAGGCGAGCCGCTCCGCGCGCAGCGCGCCCGCGAGCATCCAGCTGTCCGGCCGCGGCCGGAAGACGCCGGGGAGCGTCAGCAGGCGCATGTGCGGGGATCTCTCCGGAGTGCCGACCGCGGTAAACGCGCGCTGCGCCTTCGACGCCGACGCCCCGATGACGGTCGGCCTCGAGGAGGAGCTCATGCTGCTCGACCCCGAGACGCTCGACCTGACGCCGCGCGCCGCGGAGGTGCTCGAGCGGGTGGACGGCGATCCGCGCTTCAAGGGCGAGCTGCCGGCCGCGCAGCTGGAGATCGTGCTGCCGCCGGCGGCGACGGTGTCCGAGGCGGCGGCTTGGCTTCGCACAGCGCGCGCCGACCTCGCCGCGGCGGCCACCGGGATCGGGGTGCTCGCCGGCGCCGGCGCTCATCCGTTCGCCGCTGTCGAGGGCGTGCTCAGCCGCGGTGAGCGATACGAGGCGCTGGCGCGCGAGTACGGCCCGATCGCGCGACGGCAGCTCGTCTTCGGGCTTCATGTCCACGTCGCGGTGCGCCCGGCCGCCCGCGCGCTCGCGACGTACAACGCGCTGCGCGGTCACCTTCCGCTGCTCGCGGCGCTCGCCGCCAACGCGCCCTTCCACGGCGGCGTCGACACGGGGCTCGCCTCGGTGCGGCCGAAGATCTCCGAGCAGCTTCCGCGCCAGGGCATCCCGCCGCCGCTCGCGTCGTTCGAGGAGCTCGCGGCGGCTCTGCGCTGGGCAGGGATCGATCACGCGCAGTGGTGGTGGGAGGCCCGGCTTCATCCGGCGTTCGGAACAGTCGAGGTCCGCGTGCCCGACACGCAGACGACCGTGCGCGAGACCGCCGCCGTCGCGGCCTTCGTGCACGCCCTCGTCGCGTGGCTGGCCGACGGCAACGCGCCGGCCGCGGCGCCGACGTGGCGCATCGCGGAGAACCGCTGGTCGGCGTGTCGTCACGGGTTGGACGGCACGCTCGCCGACCTCGACACGGGCGAGCGGCGGCCGACGCGCGCCGTCCTCGCCGCGCTGCTCGATGACGTTGCGCCCACGGCGCACGTGCAGCTTGAAGCCAACGGCGCCATCCGGCAGCGCAGCGTCGCGGCCGAGCGGGGTGGGCTGCACGGGCTCACGCGGTGGCTGGCGGATTCGTTTCTCGGGTAGGTCGGCGCAATGTCAGCACTGCCCGAACCTCGCGGGGCCGCGTCCGCACTGCTGCTCGAGCACCTCGCCGCGGCGCCGCACGAGCTTCCGGCGGTCGTGGTCGACGTCGAGGACCCGCTCACCGACGACGACCTGCACCTCGCGCTGTACCTCACCTACGAACTGCACTACCGCGGCCTCCCGGGCGTCGACGAGCGGTGGGAATGGGAGCCGTCTCTCATCGCCGCGCGTCGTGAATGGGAGGCCCGGTTCGAAGGCGCGCTCCTCCAGAAGGTGTCGCGGGCGCCGGCGCCCGATGCGCCGATGGACCTGTCGCTGCGCGCAATCATCGACGGCGACGATGGCCCGTCGCTGTCGCGCTTCCTCGAGCGGTCCGGAACGCTCGAGCAGATGCTCGAGTTCGTCGTGCACCGCTCCGCCTACCAGCTCAAGGAGGCCGATCCGCATTCGTGGGCGATCCCCCGGCTGTCCGGCCCGCCGAAGGCTGCGCTCGTCGAGGTCCAGTTCGACGAGTACGGCGGCGGTCGCCCGGAGCGTCTCCACGCCGAGCTGTTCGCCGTGACGATGGAGGAGCTCGGGCTCGATCGCACCTACGGCGCGTACGTCGACCGGTTGCCGGGCGTGACGCTCGCCACCGTCAACCTGATGTCGCTGCTGGGCCTGCACCGGCGCTGGCGCGGGGCCATCGTCGGCCATCTGGCGGCGTTCGAGATGACGTCGTCGCTGCCGAACCGCCGCTACGGCAACGCGCTGCGTCGCCTCGGCTTCCGCGAGCGCGCGACCGACTTCTTCGACGAGCACGTCGAGGCCGACGCCGTCCACGAGAACGTCGCGGCGGTCGACCTCGCCGGTGGCCTTGCGCGAACCGAGCCGCGGCTCGCCGCCGACGTGCTCTGGGGCGCGCGTGCGCTGCTCGACGTCGAGGGCCGCTGGGCCCAGCGCCTGCTCGACTGCTGGGAGCGCGGGCGCTCCTCGCTGCTGCGGCCCCTCGAGCTACCGCTGCTCCGCGCCGCTCGGGGCGCTGAAGCGGATCGTCTTGTGAGTCCCGTCGCAGAACGGGCGGATGCGTGACTTCCCGCATCGGCATAACGCGACGGTGCGGCGGCCGACGGCGATCTCGTTGCCGTCCTGATCGGTGAGCGCGAACGGGCCGCGCACGACAAGCGGGCCGTCGCGGTAGGGCGTGATCCGAGCCTCCGGCATCGCGAGGCGGCCTTCCCGGCCTCGGCGATCGCTACGCGCGCGTTGCGAGCCAGGCGTCGAGCTCGGTCGCCGGCAGCGGGCGGCTGAGCAGGAAGCCCTGCGCGACGTCGCACTCGAGCGCCGCGAGGACGTCGAGCACTTCGGCGGTCTCCACGCCTTCGGCGACGACCGCGAGGCCGAGGTGCCGGGCGAGGTCGATCGTCGAGCGCACGATGGCGGCGTCGCTGGCGTCCTCGGCCATGCCGCTGACGAACGAGCGGTCGATCTTGACCTCGTCGAGCGGCAGGCGCTTGAGGTAGGACAGCGAGGAGTGGCCGGTGCCGAAGTCGTCGAGCGACAGGCGCACGCCGATCGCGCGCAGCCGCTCGAGGACGTCGGTCGCGCGGCGCGGATCGCCCATCACCGTGTCCTCGGAGATCTCGCACTCGAGCAGCCGCCCGGGCACCTCCCAGCGCTGCAGGATGCCGGCGACCGCGTCGGGCAGGGTCGAGTCGACGATGTTGGCCGCGGCGAGGTTGACGGCGACCGGCAGGTCCTTGCCCTGGCGCCGCCACTCGCCGCACTGGCGGACCGCCGTGTCGAGCACCCACCGCGTGACGTCCGCGATGAGGCCGGTGCGCTCGGCCAGGCTGAGGAAGTCGCCGGGGCCGAGCAGCCCCCGCTCGGGGTGCTGCCAGCGCACGAGCGCCTCGACGCCGATGACGCGCCCGCCGTCGAGCGCGACCTTCGGCTGGAAGTGCAGGACGAGCTCGTTGTTGTCGAGCGCGCGCCGCAGCTCGCCGAGCAGCGCGAGGCGCTCGGGCGAGTAGGGGTCGCGCTCGGGCGTGTAGGTCTCGATGGTCGTCGCGGCGCGCTTGGCCTCGTACATCGCCACGTCGGCGTGGCGCAGGAGCGTGGTGACGTCCTCGCCGTGGTCGGGCTGCAGAGCGATCCCGATCGACGCACCGAGTTCGATCGCGACGCCGCCGACGTTGAAGGGCCGCGCCAGCGCAGCGTGCAGCCGGGTGGCCACCTCGCCGAGCGCGCCGCGGTTCGGCAGCGCGGCGAGCACCGCGAACTCGTCGCCGCCGAGGCGGGCGAGGATGTCGCTGCCGCGCAGCACGCCGCGCAGGCGCGCGGCCACGTCGACCAGCAACCGGTCGCCCTTGTCGTGGCCCATCGTGTCGTTGACTTCCTTGAAGCGATCGAGGTCGATGAGCAGCAGCGCGGCGAGGTTGCCGTCGCGGCGGGCCGCGGCCAGCGCGCGCTCGCCGTCCTCGTAGAGCTCGCTGCGGTTAGACAGGCCGGTGAGTGCGTCGTGGGTAGCCTGGTGGCGCAGGCGCCGCGAGGCGCTCGCCACGGTCCGGAACAGCGCGGCCCACAGCAGGAGCAGCCCGGCAACGAGCGCCGCGACCAGGATCCGGGTGTCCGACGCGATCGCGCGGGCGGTCGGCGCGTAAGAGAGGTAGCCCTCGAAGACGCCGCCCCGGATGGGCACATAGACCTCGAGGAAGCGCCCCTTGGCGCCGAGCTCCTCGGCGTCGTCCTCGACGTCGCCGTTGGTCTCGCCGGCCAGTGCCGCGCGCACGTCGGGGTGCCCGCTCGCGTCGCGGCCGATGAACGCGTGGTCGTCGGACCACACGATGCGCCCGCCGTGGTCGTAGAGCTTGCCGCGCAGCAGCCCGCTGGACGCGAACCAGCGATCGAGCGCGGCCACTCGCGTGCGCGAGAGCGCTCCGTTGTCGGGCTCGCCGGGGCGCAGTTGGCCGGCGACGCCCACGCGCGCGATGGTCACCGCGAGCCGCTGGGCGTCCGCGACCGCGCGGCGTTGGATGCGCGCGTGCAGGATCGCGCCGAGGGTGGCGCCCATGGCGACGATGACGAGCAGACTGACGACGCCGAACGCCTGCAGCAGCGTCGGGTGCGGAAGGCGCAACCGCATACTCCCGGTTCGGTCGGCCGCGGACCGCGGCGCCTTGAGCGACGTAGCCGAATAGCCTGTCCGCCCATGCTGCTCGAGGGACGCAAGCTGCTCGTCACCGGCGTGCTGACCGACAAGTCGATCGCGTACTTCGTCGCGCGCCGCGCGCAGGAGGAGGGCGCCGAGGTGATCCTCACCGGCTTCGGCCGCGGCCTGCGCATCACCGAGCGCATGGCAAAGCGGCTGCCGACCGAGGCCGACGTGCTCGAGCTCGACGTCAACGACCCGGAGCAGCTCGAGGCGGTGGCGAAGGCGCTCGACGAGCGCTGGGGCCGACTGGACGGCGTGCTGCACGCGATCGCATTCGTGCCCGGCGACGGGCTCGGGGGACAGTTCCTCCAGACCCCGAGCGCGTCGGCGATCGCGGCGTTCGAGACCAGCGCGTTCTCGATGAAGGCGCTCGCCGCCGCGCTCCTGCCGTTGCTCGAGCGCGGCGAGTCCCCGGGCATCGTCGGTATGGACTTCGATGCGAGCGTCGCCTGGCCCGCCTACGACTGGGCCGGGGTGTCCAAGGCGGCGCTCGAGTCGATCAGCCGCTACCTCGCGCGCGACCTCGGCCCGCGCGGCGTACGCTCGAACCTCGTCGCGGCCGGGCCGCTGCAGACAGTCGCCGCGTCGAACATCGAGGGCTTCGAGGGCCTTGCCCAGATCTGGGAGCACCAGGCGCCGCTGGGCTGGGACCTGTCTGACCCCACGCCCGTCGCCGACGCGTGCCTGTTCCTGCTCTCACCGCTCGCGCGGGCGATCACCGGCGAGATCCTGCACGTCGACGGCGGCGTGCACGCGCTCGGCGCGGCCGCGCCGGATCAGGCGGGCGCGGCGGCCTCGCCCGGCCGCGAGTAGACCGCGCGCCACCACAGCTCCGACAGCGTGCGGATCGACTCGGTCGCGTCGCCGCGCTTGAGCACGACCTCGCGCGTGATGTGGTTCTCGACCATCGCCAGTAGCGCCTGCGCCGACAGCCGCGGAGCGATGTCGCTCGGCGCGATGCCGCGCTGCTGGTCGCGCTCGATGCGCGCGGCGGCGCGCTCGACGAAGCGCATGATGTACGGCGCCCACTCCTCGGGGAGGTGCTCGCCGCGCGCGCCCGAGAGCTGTGCCGCGAGCAGCAGCAGCCCGGCGTTGCCGTTGACGACCGCCATGACCCGCGCCAGCGAGGCGCGCAGCTCGCGCCGCGGCTCGCCGTCCCCGTCAAGGTACGGGCTGGCCGCGAGGTACATCTCGCTGAACACCTGCTGGATGAGCCGGTCGACGACCGCCCGCTTGTTCGGGAAGTAGAAGTAGACAGCCGTGCGCGAGACGAACGCCTTGCGCGCGATCGCGTCCATCGTCAGCGCGTCGAAGCCCTTCTCGGCGAGGGCTTCGCGCGCGGCTTCGAGGATCGCCTCCTCGGTGGCGTTGCGGGTCTGGACCGCCTTGCGAGCCGCCACGACCGCCGGCGTCACCGAGCGGCCTCCAGCGCGAAGGCGATGCGCTCGCGCGTCTCGCTGGGAGCCACGACCTCGTCGACGAACCCGCGCGACGCCGCGACGCGCACCGGCAGGTGCTCGGCCGCGTACGCGTCCGCCAACGCCTGCGCGTCCGCGCCGGCGGCGATCTCACGGCGGTTGACGACCTCCACGGCCTGACGCGGACCCATGACGCCAATCTTCGCATGCGGCCAGGCCATCGTGAGATCGGCGCCCAGGTCGCGCGAGTTCATGACGATGTGCGCGCCGCCGTACGCGGCCCGCAGCGTCACCGTGATGCGCGGCGTCGTCGCCACGCTGAACGCGCGCAGCAGCGACGCGCCGTGGCGGATGACGCCGGCCTGCTCCTGCGACACGCCCGGCAGGAAGCCCGGCGTGTCGACGAGCACGATGAGTGGCAGCCCGAAGCGGTCGCAGAGGTCGACGAACCACGCGCCCTTCTGCGAGGACTCCGCGTCGAGGCAGCCTCCGAGGTGCTTGGGCTGGTTGGCGATGATGCCGACGGGCATTCCCGAGATGCGCGCGAAGCCAACGACGAGATTGCGCGCCCACCGCGGGCCGAACTCGAGCAGCTCGCCGGCATCGACGATCCGGGCCGCGACCTCGCGCACGTCGTAGACCTCGCGCTCGCGCTCCGGGAGCACCTCGCCCGGGTCGCCCGGCGCCGGGTCGGCCGGCGGGTACAGCGGCAGCGACTCGCCCGCCGACGACGGCAGGTGAGCCAGCGCGCTGCGCACCATCTCGGCCGCGTGCACGTCGTTCTCGGCGAACAGGTGCGCGACACCGTTGCGCCCGTGGACCTTCGGCCCGCCGAGCTCGAGCGCGGTGACCTGCTCGCGCGTGACGCGCTCCACGACCGCGGGCCCGGTCAGGAACATCTTCGCGTCGTGCCCGGCCATGACCGTCAGGTCGCCGAGCGCGGGTGAGTACGCCGCACCGCCGGCGCACGGGCCGCCGATCACGCTGATCTGCGGCACCTTCGCCAGCGACTGCGCGCGGAAGATCGCGCTGTAGGCGTGCAGCGCCGCGACGCCCTCCTGCAGCCGGGCGCCGCCCGAGTGCGGAAAGCCGACCACCGGCACGCCGAGCTTGTCGGCGTGGGTGATCGTGCGCGCGATCGTCTCACCGCCGCGGGTGCCCAGGGAGCCGCCCTTGAACGAGCCGTCCTGCGCCCAGGCGCAGACCACGCGGCCGTTCACGCGGCCCGAGCCCGAGAGCACGCCGTCACCGACGAGCGAGCGGGTCGGCCGGAAGCTGCCGGCGTCGAAGAGCAACTCGAGGCGCGCACGCGCGACGAGATGCTCTGGTGCGACATCAAAGACTGCGCTCATGCCTTTGCCACCGCCAAGCACGCGTTTTGGCCACCGAACCCGAAGGAGTTCGACAGCGCCAGCTCGAGCCCTGGTGCCTCGCGGGGCCCCTCGGGCACGTAGTCAAGGTCGCAATCAGGATCGGGCTGCTCGTAGTTGATCGTCGGGGGCAGCACGCCGCGGCGCACCGCCTCGACGCACACGAGCGCCTCCACGGCGCCGGCGGCGCCGAGCAGGTGGCCGATGTGCGACTTCGTCGAGGACACGGGCGGCGGGGTCGCCGACCCGTTGAAGACCTGCTTGATCGCGACCGTCTCGATCTTGTCGTTGAACGGCGTCGACGTCCCGTGGGCGTTGATGTAGCCCACGTCGCCGGGTGCCGCGTCGGCGTCGGACAGCGTGGCGGACATCGCCTGGATGGCGCCGCGGCCCGTCTCGTGCGGCTGGGTGATGTGGAACGCGTCGTTGGATGCGCCGTAGCCGGCGATGCGCGCCAGGATGCGCGCGCCGCGGGCGCGGGCGTGATCCTCGCGCTCGAGCACGAGCACGGCGGCGCCTTCGCCCATGACGAAGCCGTCGCGCTCCGCGTCGAACGGGCGCGACACGCCCTCGCGCGAGAGCGCGCCCATGCGCCGGAAGGCCGCGATGCACAGCCCGGTGAGCGCGGCCTCGGTGCCGCCGGCGATCACCGCGTCGACCTCGCCGCGATCGATCATGCGCGTGGCCTCGCCGATGGCGTGGCCGCCGGTCGCGCAGGCGCTCGAGACGCTGAAGCCCGGCCCCTGGGCGCCGACGCGCATGGCGATCGTGCCTGCAGCGGCGTTGGGCATCATCATCGGCACGAAGTGCGGCGAGACGGCGCGGTCGCCGCCCTCCAGCCACGCCTCGCACTCGGCCTGGAGCGTCACGAGGCCGCCGACGCCGGTGCCGACGAGCACGCCGAGTCGCTGCGGGTCGATGCCGTCGGGCACGCCCGCCTCCTCGGCGGCCTGGACCGCAGCGGCGACCGCGAGCTGCGTGTAGCGGTCGGCGCGGCGCGCCTCCTTGGGCGACATCGCGGACTCGGGGTCGAAGTCGACGCACGCCCCCATGCCGTCGGCAATGCCCGAGCGCTTGGCCAGCAACGCCTCGAAGAACGCGTCAGGGTCCTCACCGATCGACGAGACGACGCCGCGTCCTGTTACGACGACCGTCACGCGGTCGCACCCGCCTTCTCGCGCGTCAGCTCCTGGACCAGCGCGGCGGCGTCGCCGACGGTGGCGATCGACTTCAGGCGCCCGTCGGCGATCTGCACGTCGTAGCGGTCCTCGAGCGCCTTGACGACCTCGACGAGGTCGAGCGAGTCGACGTCGAGGTCGCTCCACGTCTGATCGGCCTCGGCGCTCTCGGCGCCCGGCACCTTGATGTTCGCGAGCTCCTCGCGGATGGCCTCGAGGGCCTCCTGATCGGTGGGGACGTTGGCCATGTCAGGCCTCCTTGGTGTTCTCGTTCATGCGCCGAGCCCTCCGTCGACGGAGAGCGTGGCGCCGTTCACGTAGGCCGCTTCCTCTGAGACGAGGAAGGCGACCGCGGCGGCGACCTCCTCGGGCCGCCCCACGCGACCTGCCGGGACGAGCTCGACGAGCCCGCCCTCCAGGTCGGCGGTCATGTCGGTCTCGATG
>Ga0081455_10005683_pt1 | contig 13608 bp, 11 predicted proteins | sample TabmetS3T2R1_FD_70207 | JGI IMG/M metagenome (GOLD analysis project Ga0081455, IMG submission 70207) | Tabebuia heterophylla rhizosphere microbial communities from the University of Puerto Rico - S3T2R1 | ecosystem: Host-associated > Plants > Roots > Rhizosphere ... | reverse complement strand
CCGTTGGCCACGGCCGTGGTCACTTCGGCGATGTTGCGCACCTGGGCCGTCAGGTTTCCGGCCATGAAATTGACGCTGTCTGTAAGGTCTTTCCACGTTCCGCCAATACCGGGAACCTGCGCTTGACCGCCCAGTTTTCCTTCCGTTCCGACCTCGCGGGCCACGCGCGTGACTTCCGAAGCGAACGAGTTGAGCTGGTCCACCATGCGGTTAATCGTATTTTTAAGTTCGAGAATCTCGCCGCGCACGTCGACGGTGATCTTCTTCGAGAGGTCGCCGTGAGCTACAGCCGTGGTCACTTCGGCGATGTTGCGGACCTGTGCGGTGAGGTTTCCGGCCATGAAATTGACGCTGTCGGTCAGGTCTTTCCACGTCCCGCCAACGCCCTTCACGTCGGCCTGGCCGCCGAGCCTGCCTTCGGTTCCGACCTCGCGGGCCACGCGCGTGACTTCCGAAGCGAACGAGTTGAGCTGGTCCACCATGCGGTTGATCGTGTTCTTCAACTCCAGGATTTCGCCCTTCACGTCGACGGTGATCTTCTTCGATAGGTCGCCGTGGGCCACCGCCGTGGTCACTTCGGCGATGTTGCGGACCTGGGCGGTCAGGTTGCCAGCCATCGAGTTGACGCTGTCGGTCAAATCCTTCCACGTGCCCGCGACCCCGGGAACGCGCGCCTGACCGCCGAGCTTGCCTTCGGTGCCTACCTCGCGGGCCACGCGCGTGACTTCGGAGGCGAACGAGTTGAGCTGATCCACCATCACGTTGATAGTGTCTTTCAATTCTAGAATTTCGCCTTTCACGTCGACGGTGATCTTTTTCGAGAGGTCTCCGTTGGCCACTGCCGTGGTCACATCAGCGATGTTGCGGACCTGGGCGGTGAGGTTGCCACCCATCGAGTTGACGCTGTCGGTCAGGTCTTTCCACACGCCGCCGACGCCGGCGACGCGCGCCTGACCGCCGAGTTTTCCTTCGGTTCCGACATCACGGACCACGCTCGTCACCTCGTAGGCGAACGAGTTGAGTTGGTCAACCATCGTGTTGATGGTGTTCTTCAATTCCAGGATTTCGCCTTTCACGTCCACCGTGATCTTTTTGGAGAGGTCTCCCTTCGCCACCGCCGTGGTCACATCGGCGATGTTGCGGACCTGGGCGGTCAGGTTGCCGGCCATGAAGTTGACGCTGTCGGTCAAGTCCTTCCACGTGCCTGCCACGCCTTTGACCTTGGCTTCGCCGCCCAACTTGCCTTCGGTGCCGACTTCGCGCGCCACGCGGGTGACTTCCGAGGCGAACGAGCCGAGCTGCGTCACCATCGCGTTGACCAGTTTGACTACGCGCAGGAATTCGCCCTTCAGCGGACGCCCGTCCACTTCCGGCGCCATCATTTGCGAGAGATCGCCGTTGGCCACCGCGCCGATGACGCGCGCCATTTCGGTGGTGGGCTGGGCCAGGTCGTCAATCAGAGTGTTGACAGATTCGATCAAGCTCACCCAGGAACCGTCGGCGGCCGGCGGCGCGGCGCGCTGAGTGATTTTGCCCTCACGGCCAACGACGCGGCTGATCCGCTCGAGTTCCTTCACCAGACGGTCGTTCATCTCGATCACGTCATTGAGCGTGTCGGCGATCTTTCCGTTCACTCCTGTCCAATCGTTCGGCAGGCGTATGGAAAAATTGCCTTTCTTCAGTGCCGTGAGAGTTTTTAACAACAGTTTTGCGTCTAGCGCGTTAGTGGTAGAGCCACTTGCGGTTCGTTTTCTTGCAGTTTGTTCATGCATAGTCCCTCTCGCTGATTCCAAGTATAGAGATTATTTCTACAGTAAGAATGCAAGAACCGTTCCCAAGCGAACGATGCGGGCAGCCCGCAGTGGATCAATAGATCATTGGATTGCGCAGCGCATGGACACCTAGAAGCGCCTAGACGCAGGCTCTCACAAGCGTTGCGCTATTGGGCAATGTATCAACAAATCCATCTCACGGTTGGGCTGAGCGGCGTGATCCGCCAGGCGCCTTCCTTGCCGTTCAAACGCGGGAGAGAAAATTTTCCAACATGAAGATTTTGCGAAGACGGAACGGCAATGGGCTTTCTACGAGCGCAATGGCCTTGAGGCTCTCCATCCCCGAAACAAACCAGGGGTCGCGCGGAGCGGGCTTGGCTAGAATTTACTCCGGCGGTTTGATCTTCAGCTCATAGCGCAATTGTTCGTCGGTCGTAGCCGGCAGCGCGTCGAACCGTTCGTCGTCAAGCTCGAATGGCTCCTCGATCATCCGCCGATCTCGGTAGTAACGAAAATCATCCCGCCGCGTAGACTTTCAGGGCGGGGAAGTTGAAAAGCGCTCGTTGTGGATGCTCAACAACAAAGCCTTTGACCGCATCGTTGCGGCCAATCCGACCGCAGACCGTAAACCTGAGCCACACGTTCCGCCGCTTCGCGCATTTGAGCGTGGTCATATTAGGCGCAGATTGTTGTTGGGCTTAGGCGCGGATTGTTGTTAGGCGCGGATTGTTGCGCATGCGGTTAAGCGATCGGTTCCGTAGTTGGAGTCAACTTATTTAGCATCGACTAAGGCCCGCTCTTTGCAAGCTCAGTCCGATGCGGTTTCCCCCTTGTTGATCCTTCTCCTCGGAAGGGCGTTATGAGAGCTTATTTTGCGCGCGTTGTAGCGCTCCTGTTGATCATTTTCTCAATCATGATCACCGCCTGCACGGAGAGGCAGGTGGACGACGCGATGTTAACGGCCAGGATCAAAGCCCGAATGACGGCTGACGGGCGCATCAGCCCCAGCCGCGTCGATGTGGATACTTTAAACGGTGATGTCACGCTTAGAGGTGAGGTTCCTACTCAAGAAGAGAAGGACGCGGCGGAAGAGGTTGCCCGTAAAGTCGAAGGCGTCAGGAGCGTCAGCAACCAGGTCATAGTCAATCCGGCCGTGGCCGGAACCGGGATTCCATCCGGTCAGGAGATGAAGCGGGAGGCGGAGAAAGCGGTCAGTAACGTCGGGCAAGGAGTGAAGAAAGGGGCGGAAGACGCGTTCTTGTTGGGTGAGATCAAGACGCGACTCGCCGCCGCCGGTTACGGAGACGTCTCGGTCAGCGTTGACCGGGGTGTGGTGACTTTGAAGGGTGAAGCGTTGAAGGATAAAGATCGAATCGCGGTGGAGGCCATTGTCGAAAAGGTCAAAGGAGTCGAGAAGGTCGATAATCAACTGACTGTAAAAAGGCAGGCGTCAACTCCTGCTCCGACGCATTCCCCCTCTCCCTCTCCGGCGCCACGAAAGTGACATACGTATGCCAAATCGCATATGAAATATGCGATTTGGCATACGTAAAGCGGGCGCATCTTAAAATCGTCGGGCGGCGCGTCTACTTATTTCAGAACTTCTTTCACCTTCGAGCCGATGTCGGCCGGACTTTTTACGACGTGAATGCCCGCCGCCGTCATCGCGGCCATCTTCTCGGCGGCGGTTCCTTTGCCGCCGGCGATGATCGCGCCGGCGTGTCCCATGCGACGTCCGGGAGGCGCGGTCTGGCCGCAGATGAAGCCGACCACGGGCTTCTTGACATGTCGCTTGACGTATTCGGCGGCCTCTTCTTCGGCCGAACCGCCGATCTCGCCGATCATTACGATGGCGTCGGTGTCGGGGTCGTTGTTGAACAGTTCGACGGCGTCGCGCTGCGTCGTGCCGATGACCGGATCGCCGCCGATGCCGATGCAGGTCGATTGGCCGATGCCTAGCGCGGTCAATTGCCCCACGGCTTCGTAAGTCAACGTCCCGCTGCGCGAGACCACGCCGACGCGGCCTTCCTTGTGAATGCGCGCGGGCATGATGCCGACTTTGCATTTGCCGGGAGAGATGACGCCGGGGCAGTTCGGCCCGACCAGTCGCACGCCGCGAGACTGGACGTAGTGAAAAGCCCTGACCATGTCGATAGCCGGGATGCCTTCAGTGATGCAGACGATCAGCGCCACGCCCGCGTCCGCCGCCTCCATAATCGCGTCCGCCGCGAACGGGGGCGGAACGTAAATGACCGAAGCGTTCGCTTCAGTTTCGCGCACGGCGTCGGCCACGGTGTTGAACACCGCGAAGCCTTCGTGAGTAGTCCCGCCCTTGCCGGGCGTGACGCCGCCGACGATGTTCGTGCCGTAATCGCGCATCTGCAGCGCGTGAAAAGTCCCTTCCTTGCCGGTGATGCCTTGGACCAGCAGCCGAGTGCTTTTATCAACCAGGACGCTCAAGTTTTCTCCTCCGAAAATCCCTGGGTACGCGTCGCTTCCATCGCGCAGTCGCGGGCGGGGAGACCCATTGAGAACCCGCGGCGCGCTTGGGGCCGGATGCGCGCGATTGCAAACAATAATTATTCGACGCGGTCGCGGCGAATTCGGGGACATATGATCCCGATCAATACGTCTTTTCCCGCGACTGCGCGCTGGAAGCGACGCGTACCCAGGGGCGATTTTCATTCTTTGTAAATAGGGCCTGCGGAAAATGAGGGCGCAGCATAGCACGGCGAAAATTCAAAAGGCAAAATTGACCCGCCCTTCGTTCAGATAACATTCAACTGCAAGGTTGAATTTTTGTCTTGACACGCCGCTTCCGCATGCGTCATATTCAACCCAGAGGTTGAATATGACGACTCTGACAACGCGGCCCAATTTAGACCGGACATTGATGGCGCTGGCCGACCCAACGAGGCGGGCGATCCTGGAGCGCCTTTCGAAGGGAGAGGCGCGCGTCACCGAACTCGCGCAGCCTTTTACGATGTCACTCAATGCGGTTTCGAAGCACATCCGCATACTCGAACGCGCCCGTCTCGTGCGCCGCCGATGTGTGGGGCGGGAACATTTCCTGTCACTCAACCGGGAACCGCTCGATGAGGCCGCGGCCTGGATCGAGGCCCAGCGCGCCGTCTGGACCGCTCGACTGGACGCGCTCGCCGTCATCTTGCAAGCCGAGAAGGAGCAAAACGAGAAGGCGCGCGCCGAAGACCGCAGGAAGACTTCTGCCGGGAAAAGCTCTAAAAAGAAAGGACGATCTCGATGAGCGCTAAATCGAATGAAGGACACAAAGACAACGAGGCGATGAGCGAATATGGAAGAGCGACGCCGAACGTCAAAGTCAGCGTCACCCGCCATTTCGACGCGTCGCCGGAGCGCGTCTTCGACGCATGGCTCGATCCCGAAATGATCGGCAAATGGATGTTCGGCCCCGCTCTGCGCGAAGAGGAAGTCTTGCGCATTGTCGCCGACGCGCGAGTGGGAGGGTCGTTCTCTTTCCTTGTGCGCCGTCAAGGCCAGGAGATTGATCATGTCGGGAAGTATCGGGAGATTGACCGGCCCCGGCGACTGATCTTCACGTGGGGCATCGCCGGAGAGTCGGAGGACGAAAGTCTTGTGATCATAGAAATAGTTCCGCAAGGGACGGGGGCCGAGCTTACCTTGACTCATGAAATGGACGCGAAGTGGGCCGATTACGCGAGCCGCACAGAGGCCGGATGGACCAAAATGCTCGAAGCGCTTGCGGCGACGCTTGGCCAGATTTAGATCGGTTTTCAATCGTGTATACGGGGTCAGCAGTTGGTGTTCGCAGAAAAGAACGCATCAATAGAACGCGGATGACGCTGACGGGCGCGGATCATCGCGGATAAAACCAGAAAAGATCGGCGTCAATCCGCTCTATCCGCGTCATCCGCGTTCTATTAACCCGTACACCGATTTGAAAACCGCTATAACCACTCAAAAGAGTAGCCAAGCAGATAACGGAGCTTGCCCGCCCAAATTCGCCGTGCAATAATTTTTTCACTATGACGCAATTGCCTAACTAACGTGACGTCGGCGCCTTCATTTCAGCCGTTCCCGGATTCCGCCGGGGGCGATAGAGAGGAGTGCGTGCGTGTCTCGTCAGTTGGGTCTTCCACGCCACTCCTACTCCAGCCAACGAGCCGCTGCGCATTCCTTACCACATCCTTCCAGTGGTCAGTGAATGTCAGTAAAGCTCTTTTTCCTAACGACTCGCGGTTTAGAATCTGTAAGCGCGAATGAGATCGCGGCGCTTCCCGCAGTGACGATTGGGCGTATCAGTTACCGTCGCATCACGGCCTCTTGCGCGGGATCGCTCGCCTCGCTGCTCAACCTACGAACAGTCGACGACGTTTTTCTTGATTTGGCCGCATGGCGAAACGTGGGCCGGCCTCGCCAAACATTAGCGCTACTGCGCGACCTCAGTTCGCGGCTTGACCTGAGCGCGGCCGCGGCCAAGCTAACCCGGGTAAGGGCAGTTCCGCGAGCGCCGGCATTCTCGGTTACGGCAAACTTCGTTGGCAAACGGAACTATGGCGCCGAAGAGATCAAGAGCGCCGTGAGTGAAGGCGTCATGATTCGTCACGATTGGCGCTACACCAATGATGACGCCGCCGCCGATCTTAATGTCCGCGTCTTTATCGAACGCGAAACCGCATTCGTCGGCCTTCGCCTGAGCCTGAGGCCGCTGCATGAGCGCGAGTACAAAAAAGCCCATAGAGTCGGCTCACTCAAGCCGCCCGTCGCGGCGGCGATGCTCAGGCTGGTGGGGATTGAGTCCGGACAATCGCTACTCGATCCCTGCTGTGGCGCCGGCACGATCTTGGTTGAAGCCGGAAAATTCGGGGCCTCGGTCTGGGGCGGCGACAGCGACTTGTCTGCTGTTTCGGCGGCCCGCGCGAACGCCAGAGCCGCAGGGGTCGCCGCAAGTATCAATGCCTGGGACGCTCGCGCTTTGCCAATCCCCGACGGCTCTGTTGAGCGCATCGTGTCTAATCTACCTTGGGGACGCCAAATAACCGTCGGCGGCGGCCTTGCGCGTTTTTATCGCGACGTGTGCGCGGAAATGCGGCGTGTTCTCGCTCCCGGTGGCCGCATCGCCCTGCTGACGAACGCTCCGCGGTTGGCGCCGTTCCAGGATTTGCGCTGTGACGGTCAACTCGAAATCAGCCTCTACGGCCAAACGCCGACAATCCTGACCTTCTCCTGAGGAAAATCAGTTCGTAGTCCCGCCTTTAGGCGGAAGCGTCAGCCGCAGACACATTCCGTGACGCCGGACCATTCCGCCTAAAGGCGGGACTACGGACCGCGCCCGCCGCGCCGCGCCGCGATATATGCGGCCAATGAGAGTCTTGAAAAGCGGCTAGCTGAAAATTCAGCTTGCCAGATCGCGCGGCGCTATGGTAAGTAAGCGCATACTTACAAGGAGTCTTGCGCGAACGGCGTTGGCGTCATTCGCAATGAATATTGAAAAAGAGAGGAGAGCTGAAGGGGATTACAGATCAGCTCGACACCGCCAGTGATGACATTGAAAAAGAGTGTTGATTCAACAGAGCCGAGGCCCGCGCCGCGAATGGCCGCGGAGGACCGCCGGGAGCAAATCATCGAGGTGGCTGTGCGCCTGTTTTCGCAGCGGGGTTTTCGCGGGACGACGACCAAAGAGATCGCGTTGGCGGCCGGGGTGAACGAGGCGATCATCTTTCGTCATTTCTCGACGAAGAGCGAGCTTTACGCCGCGATCATTGACCGGAAGGCCAATTCGGCCGCGGTGAAAGCGTTGCGGAGCGCGCTGGCCGAAGCGATAGAGCAGAGCGACGACCGGATGGTTTTTGAAACTCTGGCGTTTCACATGCTCGAATTCCACGAGCGTGATGACTCGGCGATGCGGTTGCTGCTTTACAGCGCGCTCGAAGGGCATGAACTTGCCGAGATGATCGCTCGTAATCACATTTTGAAGACACACCAGCAGATGGCGGAGTACGTCAAGAAGCGGATGGCCGAGGGCGTGTTCCGGCGCATGGACCCGATGTTGGCGGTTCGCGCCTTTATGGGAATGGTCATCGGTCACGTCATGAACAAAAAATTTTTTCTGTGCGCCGGGGGCCAGATGACGCCGAACATCACGAACCGCCAGGCGGCCGCGGCGTTCACCGACCTCTTCCTGGCCTCAATGACGAATCACGATTTCGTCGGCGGCCGCCCGCGACGTAAACACTGACCCTCGGAGCGCGTGTCGGCGCCGCGACCAATAGGGGGCGGCGAGGCGCCAATAAACAGACCGAGAGGCATATGGAGATGTAGATGCGCGAACAGATTTCAATACAGGAGAAGGGAAGCAAATTACACTTTCTTGCGGCGCTCGTCGTGGCCGCCGCGCTCGCGGCGGCCTGCGCGAACTCGCAGGCCAAGGACGAGGCCAATACCGCTTCGAACTCGCAGCCCACGGCCACGCCGACTCCGGTCGACGTGGGGACCGCGCCGGCTATCACCCGAAATTTGCGGCGGGACGTGGAAGTCGTCGGGTCGTTCGCCGCCGACGAAGAGGTCGTCGTCTCGGCGCAGGCGGCGGGCGAGCTTTCGCAACTCAACGTCGATTTCGGCGGTTATGTCTCGCAGGGCCAGGTCATCGCGACGATCGACCAGCGCGACGCGAAGCTCAAGGTCGAACAGGCCGAGGCCACGCTCAAACAGACGGTGGCCCGGCTGGGGATGAAGGAGGGAGAAAAATTCGACTCGAATCAGAACGCCGACGTGAGGGTGGCAAAGTCCCAGCTCGATTGGGCGAAGCTGGAGCTGGATCGCAGCGTGAAGCTGATCGAGAAAGGCGACATTCCGCGTTCGAGCTACGACGAGAAGGTGACTAACCACAACCTGGCGCAGGCGCGCTACCAGGCGGCGCTCGATTCGGTCAATCAGCAACTCGCCGCCGTCGAACAACAGAAGGCCGCGCTGGCGCTGGCCAAAAAGGCGCTCACCGACACCGTCGTCCGCTCGCCGATCAGCGGGGCCGTGAAAGAGAAACACGCCTCACGCGGCTCCTACCTGATGGTCAACGGGAAGATCGTCACGCTGGTCAAGATCAATCCGCTCAGGCTCCGCGCCGACATCCCCGAATCGTCGGTCGCCGCCGTCCGGACCGGGCAGACGATTAAAGTGACCGTCGACGCCTTTCCAAATCGGACTTTCACGGGGCGCGTCGTCCGCATCGGCCCGTCGCTCGACGAGAAGACTCGCGCGCTGACCGTCGAGGCCGAAGTCGCCAACTCGGGCAATCTGCTGCGACCGGGCATGTTCGCCAAATCGCGATTGATAACCTCCGCGAACGCGCCCGCCGTAATGGTCCCGCAGCGCGCCGTCGTGACCGTGGCCGGGCTGAGTAAAGTTTTCGTCATCGAGAGTGGCAAGGCCGTCGAGCGCGTCGTCAAAACCGGCGCGGCCGACGGCGATTTGATCGAAATCGTCGAGGGCGTCAAAGACGGCGAGGCCGTCGCCACCAGCAACCTGGACAAATTACAAACCGGAACCGCCGTGCATGGCGGCAAATGACATGGTGGTTAGTGGTTGGTTGAAAGACCAAATGTGACTTGGCGCCATTAACCGACGACCAACCACCGACCACCAACCACCATTCGGAAGGAGAAGGAGGGAGAAAAAATGCATAAGAACAAAGTCGCTTTAATCACCGGAGCGAACAAGGGGCTGGGCTTTGAGATCGCCCGCCAGCTCGGACAACAAGGCGTCACAGTCGTGTTGGGCGCGAGAGACAAGGCCAAGGCGGAAGAGGCGGCGAAAAAATTAAAGGCCGAAGGCGTGGACGCGCACGCCGTGAAGCTCGATGTGGTCAATGAGGCGGATGTCGCGGGGCTTCCGGCCTTTTTCGAATCGAAGTTCGGGCGACTCGACATCCTCGTCAACAACGCCGGCGTCGCGCTCGATTTCGGCGGCGTTACGCGAGACACGTTCCGCCAAACCTACGAGACCAACGTCATCGCGCCTTACTTCATAACGCAGGCGCTGCTGCCGTTATTGAAGGCCGGCCCGGCCGGGCGCATCGTCAATCATTCGAGCATTATGGGATCAATGACCGTGATGGGCGATCCGAACAGCATGTCGCCTGAAATGGCTGTGCCTGCTTACTGCTCGTCGAAAGCGGCCCTGAATATGCTGACCGTTACGACGGCGCGAGCGTTGGAAGGCGCAAACGTCAAAGTCAACTCAGCCCATCCCGGCTGGGTGAAGACGGACATGGGAAGCGACCGGGCGCCGATGGAGGTTGTCGACGGAGCGAAGACCGCTGTGGCCTTGGCGCTACTGCCTGACGACGGCCCGACAGGCGGGTTTTTCCATATGGGGGAAAATCTTCCTTGGTAAGATTTCGATAGGACTAATAAGACTTATAGGACTTATAGGTCGTATTCCATGCGTCTTATAAGTCCTATGGGTCCTAATAGGTCCCATATCCTATAAAGGAAAGTCATGCAAAAACTCGCCGAGATTTGTGTCCGTCGCCCGGTCTTCGCCACGATGCTCATAATGACGCTGATGGTACTGGGCGTCTTCTCATACAATCGGCTGACGGTAGAACGCTTCCCGCGTGTCGAATTCCCTACCATTACCGTCACCACGCGGCTGCCGGGCGCTGCGCCGCAGGAGGTCGAGACCGAGATCACCGACAAGATCGAAGAGGCCGTCAACACCATCAGCGGCATTGACGAACTGCGTTCGACCTCGTCAGAAGGCGTCTCGCTGGTCTTTGTGACTTTCGAGCTGGAGCGCGACCTTGACTCAGCCGCCCAGGACGTCCGTGACAAGATCAACCGCGCATTGCCGAATTTGCCGGACAACATCGAGCAGCCGACGATTGAAAAGCTCGACCCGGACGCCTCGCCGATCATGACCATCTCGATCGCGTCGAACCGCAGCCTGCGCGAGATGACCGAATACGCCGACAAGACGCTGCGGCGTCAGATCGAATCGATCAACGGCGTCGGCCAGGTCCTGATCATCGGCGGGCGCAAGCGCCAGGTCAACGTCTATCTCGACGGCGACAAGCTGCGCGCTTACAACCTGACCGTCGCGCAGGTCGAACAGGCGCTCAGGGGACAGAACCTGGAAGTGCCCGGGGGCCGCGTCGAACAGGCTGACCGCACGTTGACGCTGCGCACGCTCGGCCGGGTGCAATCATCCGCCGACTTCAACAACATCGTCGTCGCCAACCGCGACGGCTATCCGATCAAGATCTCCGACGTCGGCCACAGCGAAGACGGCGTAGAGGACGAATTGACAGCCGGGCGGTTGAACGACAAGCCCGCGCTGCTGCTGCAGGTGCGCCGGCAGTCGGGCACCAACACCGTGGACATCGTCAACGCCGTCAAGGCGCGGCTCGCGGAGCTGAAGAAGAGTCTGCCCGCCGGCTACTCGCTCGACGTCGTGCGGGACCAATCCACGTTCATCCTCGCCTCATTTCATATGATCCGCGAGCATTTGATCGTCGGATCGCTGCTGGCGTCGCTGGTCGTGCTGCTCTTCATGCAGAACGTCCGGGCGACGGTCATCTCGGCCATCGCCATCCCGACCTCGATCATCTCGACCTTCGCGGCGATGGATTACGCGGGCATTACGCTCAACGGCCCGTCAATGCTCGGCCTGACGCTCTCTGTCGGGATCGTCATCGACGACGCGATAGTGGTGCTCGAAAACATCTTCCGCTACATCGAGGAGAAGGGCTTCAGGCCGTTCGATGCGGCCATCGAGGCGACCCGCGAGATCGGTCTGGCGGTCACCTCGACGACGCTCTCGCTGGTGGTGATCTTCCTGCCGGTCGCGTTTATGCAGAGCATCCCGGGACGATTCTTCAAGAGCGTGGCGCTGACCATGTCTTTCGCGATCATGGTCTCGCTGCTTGTCAGCTTCACGCTGACCCCGATGCTCAGCGCGCGGTTGCTCAAGCGGTTGAAGCGCAAGTCGGAAGAAGGGCCGCCTGAAGGCGGGACTACGAACGCGCCGCCTGAAGGCGTGATACCGAACGTTCATGCGGTCGAGAAGTCATCGTTTGTTATGCGCTTTCTGGACCGCTGGTACACCAAAATTCTCACGTTCTCGCTGCGTCATCGCGTCCTCGTGATTGTGATCGCGATCCTCGTCGTCGCGTCGCCGGCGGTCTTCGCAAAATACGTCGGTTTCAATTTCTTCCCGCTGGACGACCAGGACGAATTCGAGGTCTCGCTGCGCGCGCCCGAAGGGACTTCGCTGCAGAAGACGCTGGAAATTTCGCAGGAGGTCGCCTCGGGCATTCGCGGCCTCAAGCACATCGCTTACACCCTGACGACCATCGGCGAAGACCAGCAGCGGACGCAGAATCTGGCGAACATTTACGTGAAACTGGCGCCGTTGGCGGATCGCCCGATTTCGCAATTCGCGATCATGGGCCAGGTGCGCGAGCAGGTGTTGCCGAAGTTCGCTTCCTACGACCTGCGCGCGATAGTTTCGCCGGTCGCGGCCATCAGCGGCGGCGGCGGGCGGTTCAACGCCGACATCACCTTCATGCTGCGCGGCCCGAATCTGGAGAAGCTCGATCAGTATTCGCAGCATCTGCTCAACAAACTCAAGGCAATGCCGGGCGTGGTGGACGCCGACTCGTCGCTGATCGTGGGCAAGCCCGAATTGCGCGCGGCGATTGACCGGCAGAAGGCGTCCGACCTCGGCGTCAACGTGGCCGACGTCGCGCAGAGTCTGCGGCTGCTGGTCGGCGGCGATCAGGTCTCGACCTACAACGAGGGCGGCGAGCAGTACGAGGTTCACGTCCGCGCGAACGAGAGGTTCCGAACCGACCCGAACGGCATCAGAAATTTGAACGTCCCTTCGCAGAGGCTCGGCGGCGTCGGTCTGGACAACGTCGTGACGCTCGGTGAGGCGGCCGGCCCGACGCAGATCGAACGCAACGGGCGGCAGCGGCAGGTGACGTTCACGGCCAACCTCAAGTCGGGCGTCTCGCAGAGCGAGACCCTGGCCCGGCTCAACGCTGAGGTCAAGGCGATGAACCTGCCGCCAGAATACGTCGCCGGCGTCGCGGGTACTAGCAAAGAATTGCAGCGCACAGGGCGCGGCTTCGTCATCGCTTTCATGCTCTCGTTCATATTCATGTACATCGTGCTGGCGGCGCAGTTCGAGTCGTTCATCCATCCGGTGACGGTGCTGCTGGCGCTCCCCCTTAGCCTGCCATTCGCGCTCATCTCGCTGCTCATCACCGGACAGGCGTTCAACATGTTCTCGATGCTGGGCCTGCTGGTGCTCTTCGGGATGGTCAAGAAGAACTCGATCCTGCAGATCGACCATGCGAACGGCTTGCGCAAGAAGGGAATGGAACGTCATGAGGCTTTGATTCAATCCAGCCGCGACCGCCTACGCCCAATCCTTATGACTACCATCGCCTTCGTCGCCGGCATGGCGCCGCTGGCGTGGAGCAACGGCCCCGGCTCCGGCATCAACCGCTCGACCTCCGTCGTCGTCATCGGCGGGCAGACGCTGTGCTTGCTTTTGACGCTGCTGGTGACGCCGGTCGCGTATTCGATCTTCGACGATTGGGTCAACTCGTCGGTGTGGGGGCGCATCGCCGCGCGCTGGGGAGCGATGACGGGTCGGCTACGGCAAAAGGTCGCGACCGCTACGTCGTCGTTTTTTGGGCTGTTCGGCAAGTGATGGCAGGACGGCAACGCCCTGAAAGAATGAAAATCGGCGGCGAGGGTAGCGCAACCTGCCGAGGTTGCGCTACATTCTCAACTCGTCCCATGCCGAAGCCGCGCAACCTCGGCAGGTT
>Ga0081455_10005682_pt1 | contig 13608 bp, 13 predicted proteins | sample TabmetS3T2R1_FD_70207 | JGI IMG/M metagenome (GOLD analysis project Ga0081455, IMG submission 70207) | Tabebuia heterophylla rhizosphere microbial communities from the University of Puerto Rico - S3T2R1 | ecosystem: Host-associated > Plants > Roots > Rhizosphere ... | reverse complement strand
ACTGTATGGCCACCGAACAGAATCTTGGAGGCGAGCAGCGACCCGTAGGACGCGCCCATGATCATGATCTTATAAGCCATTTCCTACCCCTTTGCGGACTGCCGGCAATTGTTGCGCCTCTATCGCCTTGCGTCAAAACCTCATATGGAGCGCGGACCTCCAGGTCCGCATTCATGACTCATGAGCGGACCTGGAGGTCCGCGCTCCGAGGGCCGGCCTTGAAGCCGCGCCCGGATAACAGAGCTGCGTGGACACTCGCGCGGCCGCTGCCACCATGGCCTTGACCGATGGGTCCTTGTCCGCCGATGGCCCCCTCTCCGCGCCGGCGATCGCCAACACGGCGACCAGCTCGCCTTGCGAATCGAAGATCGGTGCCGCTGCGCCTCGGATGTCCCTGAGGAAATGGCCCTTCAGCCAGGCGAAGCCGGCAGACCGCACTTCCGCCTTGACCACATCGATCTCCTTGCGGCCTTTCGAGGAGCTGAGCACGTCCGCGCCCAGCTCGCGTTCGAGCTGCGCGCGCGTATTCTCGGCTGGCAGATAGCTCAGGAAAACCCGGCCCGTGGCCGATGTGAACAGCGGGAAGATCGTGCCCAGCCCCAACGACGTCACGCCGATGCCGCCGCCGCGAAACCATCGGACGATGGTTGGGCCCTGATCGCCCCAGACGGCGAGCGTGCCGCCTTCGTGCGTTTCAGCGACCAGCTCGCGCAGAGCGGCGGCGGCAAGATCGACCGCGTCCACGCGGCCGAGGGCGGCCAGGCCGATACGCAAGGCGCTGGAACCCAGGTCATAGCGGCCGGTCGCAGCGTCCTGCACCACCAGGCCGCATCGTGCCAGGCTCACCAGGTAGCGTCGGGCCTGGCTGAGCGACAGGTCCGCGCCGCGGGCGACCTCGCCCAGCGTCATCGCCCCATCGCCACCGACCAGTGCATCGAGAACGGAGAACCCCGTCTCGACCGACTGGATGCCCTGCAACTCCTCCCCCGTCTGCCGCCCTGGCGCGGATGGTCCGCGCGGCTTGCGTGTCATCGTCCATTCCGTGTCGGTTCGAACACGATGAGATTACCGCATCCCACATCGGGGCCAACGCACACCTTCTCGCCGCAGCGCCAGAACGGCACACTGCCACGTTGCAGGCTGGCGACCAGGCGTTCGCACGACTCGACCTCGACGACGTAGCCAAGATAGGCAGCCGGTCCTCGCCATGCGATGGGCCCGACACCATAACGCTCCTGCATCGCGCGCTCGGTCGAAATCACGAGATCGACAGCCCCTGGAGAGACGAGGGTCGCCTCTCCATCCTGTCTAATGCCTGCCGAGAACACACGGGCATAGAGGGCAGCGACCTCGCTCGGCCGGTCGGCGACTGCCAGCACCGACCTGAGGCCAAGGGCGCCATTGTCGTGCTCCCGCCACTGCGGGCGCAGATAGAGCTCGACATTGTAGTAGCGGCAGCAATTGAAGGAGAGCGGCGCCTCGACAGGGAGCAGCACATCGAACTCGGGGAAGACCGATTCACCCGGACCAATGATCCATTCGCGCCGCACGTGGCTCGGTGGCTCGGTCTGGAAGCCCTGGGCAAGCAACGTCTCGCGCGCCGCCGCGGCATCAGAGACTCCAAGCACCATCGACTTGATGCCCTGCTCACCGGCGAGTGTTCGCGCCATGACGGCAGGGAGCTTCGCGCGATCGTGCGCCGCCATCAGCTCGACAAAGTTGCCGCTGCCCGGGGTGCGAGGCTGCATGAGCAGGAGATGATTGGCGATGCCCATGCTTTCGATGTGGCTCACGGGCGACAAGGTGAAGCCCATCCGTCGGAACGACGCCGCCGCCTGGTCGAGCGACTGCACATAGGTGAGCAGGTGATCGATCTCCACGATCGGGTGATTGGAAGGCGTGACTGAATTCACAGGATGGTCCTCTGGCGGCCTGTCAACAGCGGCAAGGCAAGGGTGATCAGCACGAAGGCGCCGGTCAGGAACTTGAGGTCGGACGGATTGAGCCCGGTGGCGAGCCCCAGCGAAGTGAGCTGGTAGTAGATCAGCGAACCCAGCACCGGTGCGGCGAGCTGGCGGCCGATGCCGGCGCGGCCGACGATCGCCTCGCCAATGATCAGCGCGGCCAAGGCATTCACCAGCACGCCAAAGCCCATGGTGACGTCGGCATAGCCCTGCGACTGCACGATCAGCGCACCGCCCAGCGCTGCTATGGCGTTGGCGAGGCCAAAACCTGCGACGACATAGAGCCGGCCGTTGATGCCGAGCGCGGGCGCAAGGCGAGGATTGGCACCTACGCAACGCAGAGCGAGTCCAATCTCGGTCCGATACAGCAGCAGGAGGCCCACCACCAACAGCCCGACGATCGCCGCCATCAGCAGCATCTGCAAGTGGACGTCCAGCAGGATCGCGGGCGAGAGGGCATCGAAGATCGACAGCTCGGGTGGCACCGCCCTGTTGGGCACCGCCATGGTGCGCAGGTCGACGCTCCATACCATGGTGGCAACGAGGACACCGGCCAGCAGCGACGGCACGCGCAGATGAAGGTGGATCAGCGCCGTCGTCATGCCGGCGGCACAACCAGCAAGGACGGCAAGGCCCGTGCTGCTCCAGGCATCGAGACCCGCCGTCAGCAGCGCGGCAGCCAGGCAGCCGCCCAGCGGTAGGCTGCCTTCGACGGTGAGATCGGGCAGCGCGAGCGTGCGAAAGGGGATCATGATCGCCAGCGCCGCAAAGGCATAGAGAAGGCTCTGCACGACGGTGACGGGAACGAGGTTGAGGAAGGTATCGATCACGCCGCACCGCCCCGCTTCAGCAGCATGCGATCGTCGGACAGGCGAAAGCGCTCGGCGAGGTCGGCGACCCGCAAGCCCTTCTTTTCGTCAGCACCGATGTCGGCGACGACCCGGCCAGCGTCCATCATGACGATGCGCGATGCGAAGGCCACCGCATGCTCCATATTGTGCGTCACCATCAGCGTCGTGAGCATGGCCTGCGAGACCAGGCGGACCGTCGCCTCCATGACGAGTTGTGATGTCCGCGGATCGAGTGCCGCCGTGTGCTCGTCCAGCAGCAGAAGTCGCGGCGGAGACAGCGTCGCCATGACGAGAGCCAGAGCCTGACGCTGACCACCGGACAGCAGGGCCACCGTCGATCCCAGCCGATCCTCCAGGCCGAGACCAAGGCCGGCAAGGGCGTTGCGAAACCGCGTACGCCGCATTGTGGTCAAGGCCGGCCGCAGACGCCGCCCCTCGGCACGCATCTGCGCCAAGATGAGGTTCTCTTCGATGGTGAGCGAAGGTGCCGTGCCGACCATCGGGTCCTGGAATACACGCGCCATCAGCGACGCCCGCTCATGCTCCGGCATCCGCGTCACGTCGATATCGTCGACCGCGATGCGTCCCTGATCGCAAGGCAATGCACCGCTGATCAGATTGAGCAGCGTGCTCTTGCCCGCACCGTTGCCGCCGATCAGGGCGACGAACTCCCCGCGCGATACGCTCAGATCGATACCCGCGATGGCCACTTTCTCCGAAGCCGTTCCCCGGTTGAACGCCTTGCGCAGGCCTGAAACCACGATCATCAGGAGATCAATCGACGATGCAGTTGCAGTCCTTGAGCGTCGCCGGCAGCGCGAGCCCCAAAGCCTGAAGCTTGCGGCTGTTCACCAGCGGCCGGTGCTCGGCAGCGTTCGCGCGGTAAGGCGGGATGCCGGCCGGATCCGCGCCCTTCAGGATCCTGCCGGCGATGTGACCGGCGGCAAGACCGGATTGACCGAATGAAACGGCGAAGGCAGCCAGAGCATAGTTCTGTTGAACAGCCTGCGGGATCGACGTGATCACCGGCAGCTTGGCGCGGTCCGCTGTCGCGGCGATGGCGGCCATGCCCTGCTGGATGCGGCCAGACGCCACGGTAAACAAGGCATCGGCCCGGCCGACGGCGGACTGCACGCGCTGCGGCAGCTCGTTGGGATTGTCGACGCCGATCGGCACAACTGTCAGTCCCGCCGCCGCGGCGGCCGCTTCGAGTCCTTCGAGCGCGGCTTTCGAGCTGTCGTCGCCGGTGTCAAACAGCACCGCCAGACGGCGCAGGTCGGGCAGCAGCCCTTTGAAGAAGCCGAGTGCTGCCGGGTAGTCCAGCGCCACGGAGGACGCCGTCATCAACTTGTCGCCCGCCGTCCAGGACGGCACCAGCTTGGCATGCACCGGGTCGGCGATCGGAAAGGCAACGATCGCGAAGCTTCGCGTGCGCAACTGCTGCTTCGCCGCCACCGATACCGGCGTGGCCACGGTCGCCATGAGATCCGGCTTGGCCCCCGCCAGGCGCGTCAGCATCTGGGGCATCACCGCGGCATCGAAGTTCACGTTCGTCTCGTCGAACACGACGCCTTTGCCGTCGACGAAGCCTTCGTCGGCCAGCCCCTTCTTGAAGCCGTCGATCGCCTCGTTGAGCGTCGGATGCGGCCCCCAGCCGGCGATGGCGACACGCTTGGCCTGAGGCTGGGCGTGGGCAATCCCGGCGAAGAGACAAACCGACAGAAGTCCGACGAAGGTGCGCATGGCATCTCTCTGGCAAATCCAGTGTATTGCATATAGTGCAATTAAATGCAGAATATGCAATACCTCGTTTACTTGCGATGGAGACGCCATGAAAGCGGTCTATTTCGATCGGCATGGAGATCTTTCGGTGCTGCGCTACGGCGACATGGCTGATCCGGAGCCTCCCGCGGGCTGGGTGCGCATCAAGGTCGCGGCTTGCGGCCTCAATCATCTCGATGTGTTCGCCCGCCGCGGCATGCCCGGTATCAAGGTGGAGCTTCCGGGCATCACAGGCGGCGATTGCGCGGGCACGATCGACGCGCTGGGCGATGGCGTGCAAGGCTGGCGCGTGGGTGATCGCGTGCTGCCGGTGCCCCACCACATCGATTGGCAGGCCGGCCGCTTCGAACTGATGGGCGAGACCCGGCGCGGCGCCATGGCCGAGCTCTGCATCGTGCGCGCCAGCCAGCTCATGCGCATCCCCGATGGCGTCAGTGACGAGAAGGCGGCGGCACTACCGTGCGCCTACGGCACCGCATACCGTATGCTCCACACGCGCGGGCAGCTGCGGGCCGGTGAAACGGTGCTGGTGCTCGGCGCTTCGGGCGGCGTCGGCACGGCCTCGGTGCTGCTCGCCAAGCTCGCCGGCTGCACGGTCATCGCCGCCGCCGGAAGCCGCGCCAAATGCGACAGGCTGCTGGCGTTGGGCGCCGACGAGGCGATCGACTATTCGGCGACGCCGATCGATCGCTGGGTGCGCGAACGCACCGGCTCCCTGCTGCGTGGCGGCGGCGTGGACGTCGTCGTCAACTTCACCGCCGGCGACACCTGGGCGCCGTCCATCCGATGTGTCAAACGCTTCGGGCGCCTGCTGTGCTGCGGCGGCACAGGCGGATACGCCGCCGAGACCGACATCCCCTATCTCTTCATGTCCGAGATGACCATTGTCGGATCGACAGGCTGGAGCCGCGGGGACCAGCAGGCCTGCCTCGATCTCGTCGCCGACGGCAAGCTCGATCCACCGATCGATCGCGTGGTGCGCCTGTCGGAGGGCATTGCCGCCGTTCGCGCCATCGAAGAGCGGGCGGTGTTCGGCAAGGTCATCGTCAAGCCGTGAGCGGTCTCGTGCCCCCTCCCCCTTTTCGTCATGCCGATGACATCGCCACTTTCGCGCGCGTGCCTCTTCTCCGACGCTTGGACGGCCGCGATCTCGGGACGCTGATCGCCGCAGCCGCCGCCGAGCGGCCCGACGCGCCGGCGATCGACTACTTGTCCAACGGCGGAGGAAGGCATCTCGTGTCGCGTCGCGCACTGGTCGATGGCGCTGCGGCCTTTGCCGACCGCCTCGCTCGCCGCGGCATGGGAAAACAAGATGTCGTCGCCAGCTTGCTGCCCAACGGACCCGGAACAGTGGCGGCGACACTCGCAGTCATGGCTGTCGCCACCCTGGCTCCGATCAACTTCTATCTCGAAGCCGACCAGATCGTTCGGCTGCTGGACGACTGCGGCGCGCAGCTGGTGCTGTTGCCGCGAAAGCCGCCCGCCCCTCTGGCCGATCTGTTTGCCGCCTTGCGTCGCAGGATCACGGGAACGTCGACGGCGCTTCTCGACGTCGACACGCATGAGCCGCCCGAGGAGCCGGCCGAGCGCCACTCGGAGACGCCGTCGTTGCCACGCCGGGAGCTCGCCGAACGCGTCGCCCTGTTCCATACCGGCGGCACGACCGGCTTGCCCAAACTCGTTCCCTTGTCGGCCTTGAACGTCGCAGCGGGCGCTGTCGTGTCGAGTTTCGCCTACGGCTTCGATGAGCCCGATCGCGTCTTGTGCGGCATGCCGATGTTCCATGTCGGCGGGCTGTTCGCCTGCACGCTGTTTCCGCTGGCCGCGGGCGCGGCGGTGATCATGCTGGGTGAGCTTGGCTACCGCGGCGCCGGGGTCATCGAGACGCTGTGGCACACGGCTCAAAGGGAGCAGGCGAGCATCGTCGTCGGGCCGCCAACGATCATGGCGCAGCTCGCGGCGGCGTCGCCGGACCGAGCGGCGATACCGCAGCTGCGGCTGCTGATCAGCGGCGCCGCCGCGCTGCCGAAGGTGATTGGCGAACGGCTGAACCGAGCGACCGGCGTACCTGTCGTCGAACCGTGGGGCCTCACGGAAGCTACGCTTGCTGTCGCCAGCGGCCCGCGCGACGGCGCCCCCCGCCAGGGCTCCGTCGGACTGCCGCTGCCCTACTGCGAGATCAAGGCGGTGCGGCTCGACGAGGCGTCGGGTCCGCGCGATTGCGACCCCGACGAGATCGGCGTGCTGGCCGTGCGTGGTCCCATGGTCTTCGGGGGCTATCTCGGTCGCCCGGCCGACCAGCAGCCTTTCCTGGCCGATGGGTGGCTCGACAGTGGCGATCTCGGCCGCATCGACCGCGACGGATACATCTGGGTGACCGGACGCGCCAAGGAGCTGATCAAGCGTGGCGGCCACGGTATCGATCCTGCCGTCATCGAGGAGGCCCTGCTCGCCCATCCTGCCGTCGCGCTGGCGGCGGCTATCGGCCGGCCCGACGCGTATGCCGGCGAGCTCCCGGTCGCCTATGTGCAGCTTCAGCCTGCAGCGAAGGCAGTCCCTCAGGAGCTCCTGGCCTTCGCCCGCGCACGCATTGCCGAACGCGCGGCGGTACCCAAGGAGATCGTCGTGTTGCCAAGCCTGCCTCTGACGGCAGTCGGCAAGGTTCATAAGCAGGCGCTCAAGCTTGCGGCCACGCGGGCCGTCGCTGAGGAATCCGTGCGGCAAGTCGTCGGGGCGGCGGAATTCGCCGTGCAGGTGGAACCTCATCCCTTGCATGGATTGCTGGTTCAGGTACGCACGGCGGATGCCGCCTCAGCCGCCGCGGCGCGTGAAAGCCTCTCCGCCTTCGCATTTCGTGCCGAGGTCGGCACGCTCGATACGGATTGCTGAGCACTGCAGAAACGGGTCTAAGCGGGCTGTTTCTCGGAAGTCGGCAGGCTGAAATGAAAGCTTGCTCCGCCCCCGTCGCGATTGGCCGCCCAGATCCGGCCGCCGTGCGCCTGCACGATCGTCCGGCAGATCGAGAGCCCCATGCCCATGCCGTCGGCCTTGGTGGTAAAGAACGGATCGAACAACTGGTCGAGGTCCGCCGCAGCGATGCCCGGTCCGGCATCAGCGACCGTGACGACGACGCGTGTGCGGGCATCCTCATCATCGACCGATTGGGCAACATCGATGGACAGCTGTCTGAGCCTGGCGGTCGACCTGTCCATCGCCTGGGCGCCGTTCATCAGGAGATTGATGAGCACCTGCTGCAGTTGCACGCGGTCGCCGCGCACGCACGGTAGCGGTTTGTGCACGGCGACGGACAACACCACGCGGTACATCTGCAGCTCGCTTCGCACGAGCATGACCGCTTCGTCGACGACGTCCGCAATGTCCACCGGCGTGTGGAGGGGAGTGGCCTTGCGCGACAGCGCCCGCAGCCGGCCGACGACCTCGCCGGCCCGTCGGCCGTCCCGGATCATGTGCTCGACCGAGCGACGCGCCTCCGCTACATCCGGAACTGGACGTCCAAGCCAGCGCAGGCATGCCTCGCCCTGGGTGACGATGCCAGCCAGCGGCTGATTGATCTCATGGCTGATGGAAGCGGTAAGCTCGCCCAGCGTGGCGACGCGCGAGACATGGGCGAGCTCCGCCTGCGCTTTGCGCAACCCCTCCTCGGCGCTGCGGCGCTCCGTAATGTCGTTGTTGGTCTCGAGGATCGCACCGCGCTGGCCATGGGGATCGCGCTGGAGCGACCAACGGCTGGCCACAATCCTTCGCGTGCCATCGCCGCGGCTATGCACGAGCTCACCTTCCCAGTAGCCGGTGCGCATCAGCTCGCTCATGATCTTCGACAGGGGTTGGGGAAACTCGGTCTGCAGCAGGTCGTGGCTCTTGCGGCCAATGGCCTGATCACGGTCCCAGCCGTAGAGGGCGGTCGCGGCGCGGTTCCAGTAGGTGATGATGTCGTTCCGATCGCGCACGAAAACCGTGTCATGCGTCAGGTCCAGCAGGCTCGCCTGCTCGCGCAGCCTCGCCGTGATGGTCTGGTTGCGCACGGCGAGCGTGCTGGCAATGGCGATCGCAACGAGCGCGACAAGGCCGCGCAGCATCGAGCCAGTGTCAGGCTGAGCGCCGTGCACGATGGCGAAGCTGAGCAGGGTGAGCACGGAGCACGCGGCGCCAACAAGCATGACCGCCCTCCGTCCGGCGAACTCCGTGGACAGAAGGACGACGGCGACATAGAGGACGGCGATCGAAACTTCGACAGTGGTGAGCGTGTCGACGGCGAATATCGTCGCCGCCAAGGCGACGGACCAGACCGGCATGAAAAAGGATGATCGAGCCCAGGCCCACAGTCGGTGCAGCATAGTCAATGTTCCGGCAAGTCGATGACGCTATTTCTTGTGGGAAGAACGGCTCTAAAGTGTGTCCATGAAGATCTTGGTTGCCAATCCCAACACCTCGACGGGCGTCACCGATCGCCTGCTCGCCTCCGCCAAGCTCGTTGCAGGCACAGGCACCGAACTGTTGCCGATGACTGCCTCCTATGGCGTACCCTATATCGCCACCCGCGCCGAAGCAGCAATCGGCGCCGCCGCGGCGCTGGAGATGCTGGCCGAGCGGCGAGGCGAGATCGACGCCGCCATCGTCGCGGCCTTCGGCGATCCGGGCTTGGGTGGCGCCCGTGAGCTGTTCGATTTTCCCGTCGTCGGCATGGCCGAAGCCGCGATGCTCGTGGCCTGCACCTTGGGCCGCTCGTTCGGCATCGTGAGCTTTTCACGCTCTCTCGAGCCCTGGTTCGCCGAAATCGTCGCCTGGCACGGGCTGAGCGGCCGTTGCGCCGCCATCCGTACTCTCGACGAGAGCTTTCGCTCCATCAACGAGGTGCAGGAGGAGAAGGAAGCCGTGCTGGTCGACCTCGCGCAGCGCACGGTGAACGAGAATTCCGCCGACGTCGTGATCTTGGCGGGCGCGCCGCTTGCCGGCCTCGCCAACAAGATCCGGGATCGCGTGCCGGTGCCGCTGGTCGACGGCATCCAGGCGGCGGTGGTGATGGCCGAAGGGCTGGTGCGGATCAGGCCACGCAAGGCCATCGCCGGCACCTTTCGCCGGCCTGCCCCCAAGGAGTCCAGGGGTCTTGCGTCTGCCCTCGCCGATGTGATCGGCCACCGTGACGCGTGATCTTTCCGGCTACGGGCCCTCGCCACCCGACCCGCAATGGCCCGGCGGCGCACGAGTCGCGGTGTCCTTGGTCATCAACTTCGAGGAAGGCGCGGAGATGTCGCTCTCCCGGGGCGATGCCTCGAACGAGAAGGTCTACGAAGTCACCGATGAAGTTGTCGGCGTGCCCGATCGCTGCATGGAATCGCACTTCGAGTACGGCACCAAGGCTGCTTGGTGGCGCATCGCCGATCGGCTGGCGCAGCTCGGCGTGCCCGCGACCGTCAGCAGCTGCGGCCTCGCTGCCGAGCTCTCACCGTGGCTGATCGAGGACGCGGTTCGGCGCGGCCATGAAATCTCCTGCCACGGGTGGCGCTGGGAGAAGCATGCGCACATGGACGAGGCCGCCGAGCGCGAAGCGATCGCGCGCACGGTCAAGGTGCTGACGGAAATCGCGGGCGTGCGACCCGTGGGCTGGCATACGCGATCGACGCCCTCGCCCAATACCCGCCGCTTGCTGGTCGAGGAAGGCGGCTTCCTCTATGACAGCGATGACTACTCCGACGACCTGCCGTTCTTCGTCGCCGTTTCGGGCAAGCGCCATCTGGTCCTGCCCTACAGCTTCGACACCAACGACATGCACTACCACCAGGGCTTCCATCGCTTCGTGACGGCGCGCGACTTCGCCGAGTACACCACCGACGCTTTCGACACGCTGTGGGCCGAGGGCGAGCGGCATTCCAAGATGATGTCGATCGGGCTCCACCTGCGCATGATCGGCCGGCCCGGCCGAATTGCCGCGCTCGACCGTATCGTGACGCACATGACGGAGAAAGGCGGCGTCTGGTTCGCGACGCGCCGGCAGATCGCCGAGCACTGGCTCTCTAGGTTCTCGTCTTCGGCCGAATGATCTTGACCGTCGAGGTTGCATGGACGATCAGGCGGCCCTTCTCGTCCTTCAGGTCGCCATCGAGAAACCCCACCGAGCCGCCCCACCGCATGACGCGGCCTTCGGCGTAGACGATGCCGGGCCCCATGGCCTCGAAGAAACTGACCTTGATCTCCAGTGTCGGCACGGCCGCCGCGAGCCTGCTCTTGACGATAGCGGCGTTGGCCATCGCGGTGTCGACCATGCCGGTCAGGAAACCGCCCTGGCAGATCCGGCCCTGCGAATGGCAGAAGGCGCGCACGATCTCGAAGCGAAGACGGGCGTAGCCGCGTCCCGAATCGATATCGAGCAGCTCGCCGTTCAGCGTCTGCAGCACCTCGGGCGCCTCGGCCTTCAAGGCCTTCAGGATTTCCGAGTCGTGCGAGAGATCCTTGGGAACATGCTGGTAGTCGGGATGGGCTGAATTCATCGCTCCTGCTCGCGCGACACGCGCTGTGACGAACGCGCGCTCCTGTGCACCTTGTTGAGAAGGTCGATCAAGGTGCTGATTTCGGTCGCCGAAAGCCCGGACGCGATGCGCTTTTCGTGCGTCCGCACCAGACGGATGAACCGTGCCAGCGCCTTCTCGCCCGCCGGCGTCAGTGCCAGCGCATGCGTGCGGCCGTCGGTCAGCGAACGGTGACGCAGCAGCAGCCCACGGGCTTGCAGACGGTCCAGGATCGGCACCAGGGTCGAGCGATCGATGCCGAGCGCCCGCGCCAGCGCCATCTGGCTCAAGCCCGCGTTGCGCTCGACCAGCACCAGCAGGCCGAACTCACCCGGCGTCAACGCCTCTCCTGCCTTGGCAAAGGTGGTGGTGAAGTCACTGAAGACAGACAACTGGGCACGCCGCAGCACATAGCCCAGAAGCGAGGGCAGGAGGCCACGGTCGAGAGCGCGGCTGGGCGGCTTGGCTGGTGGACGGCCCATGAGCGGAGTGGTAAACGGTGATTGTTTGGGGATCAAACAAATTCTGCATAGCCCCATGAGCTTCAAGGTCCGTATCGTCCAGGCTGGCCGCACCCTTGAGGTGCCGACCGGTACCACTATCCTGCAGGCGGCGCTCGATGCCGGCATCGGTTATCCCTTCGGCTGCCAGTCGGGCAATTGCGGCGCTTGCAAGTCGCATCTCGTCAGAGGTGAGGTGGCGATGGCAGGCTACTCTGAGTTCGCCCTGTCGGACGATGAGAAGGCACGCGGCCTGATCCTCGCCTGCCGTGCCGCGCCGCGGGCCGACGGCGAGGTCGCCTGGCTTGAGGAGGATGATCTGATCGCCCACCCGCGCCGTCTGCTGGACTGCCGCGTCGTCGGGGTCGACGATGCGACGCACGATATCAGGCGCGTCCGCCTGGAGATCGCGTCAGGCGGGCCGTTCGACTTCTCTGCCGGGCAGTTCGCATCGGTCACCTTCGAGGGCTGCCCGCCGCGCGACTACTCGATGGCCAATGTGCCCGGCGATCCGGCGCTGGAGTTCCATGTCAGACGCACCGAAGGCGGTGCCACGAGCATTCAGGTGTTTGAGCGACTGAGGCTCGGCGACCCCGTGCGCGTCGAGGGGCCGTTCGGCACCTCCTATCTGCGCGAGAGCCATCGCGGACCGATCCTTGCCATCGCCGGTGGGTCCGGCATGGCGCCGATCAAGTCGGTGGTCGAACGCGCCCTGCAAAGAGCGCTGCCACAGCACATCCACTTCTATTTCGGGGTACGCAGCCAACGCGACCTCTATCTGCACGACCACTTTGCAGCTTTGGCCGAGCGGCACGAGAATCTGCACTTCACACCGGTGCTGAGCGAAGGCGACGGTTCACCACTGCGACACGGCTTGGTCCACGAGGCCGTGGCCGCCGACTTCGACGAGCTCGACGGCTGCAAGGGCTATGTTGCTGGGCCGCCGGTCATGGTCGAAGCGGCAACCCGGCTGCTCGAGCAGCGCGGCATGCGGCGCGTCGATATCCACGCCGATGCCTTTTATACGGCGGCCGAAATGGCGCAGGCAGGCAAGAAGACAGGGGCCGAGTTATGACCGGAATGCTGGCGGGACGCGTCGCCATTGTCACGGGCGCCGGCCGCGGCATCGGCTACGCCATTGCCGAAGGACTGGTCGGCCAAGGGGCAACAGTGATCGTCGCTGATGTCGGCACCTCGATCGGCGGGGAAGGTGGCGATCCCCATGTCGCGCGCGAGGCGGCCAAGGCACTGGGCAAGAACGCGCTGGCGTTCAACGAAAGCGTCGCCTCGCCGGGTGTTGCCCGTCAGCTGGTCGAGATGGCGATCAAGCAGCTCGGCGGCATCGACATCGTGGTGAACAATGCCGCCATCGCGCGCGATGCTGCTGTCTTCGATGCTGAGTCCCGCGACTGGGATGCCGTGATCCGCAACAATCTCTCCGCGCCCTTCTATCTGATCAACGCCGCTTCGGCGGTGATGCGCGATCAGGGAAAAGCGGGCCGAGGCGGCGCGAGCGGCTACGATTGGGGGCGCATCGTCAATATCGTGTCGCCGGCAGGCCTCTACGGCAATCCTGGTCAAGCCGCTTATGCGAGCGCCAAGGCCGGCCTGTTCGGGCTGACGCGCGTTGCCGCGATGGACTTGGCGGAGCCTCGGATCACCGTCAATGCCGTGGCACCCTTTGCCGGCACTCGGGTCACCGAGGAGCACGTTCTCAAGATCGGCACGCATCATGTCGCCAATCTGGTGACGGCGCTGTGCTCGCCTGCCGGCAAGAGCATCACCGGCCAGCTGCTGGGCGTGCGTGGTCGCGAAATCTTCCTGTTCGGCCGGCCACAGCCCATCGCCCGTCTCGTGGCCGAAGCACCCGAGGCGCTAGGAGCCTGTCTGAGAATTTGCTTTGCAAGGAGTGCTGAGTCTGATTCTGTAGCGAGTGATGAGCAAGCAGTTTCGGGCGTGGAAGATCGACGAGGTTCAGCTCCTGCCG
>Ga0081455_10005681_pt1 | contig 13613 bp, 6 predicted proteins | sample TabmetS3T2R1_FD_70207 | JGI IMG/M metagenome (GOLD analysis project Ga0081455, IMG submission 70207) | Tabebuia heterophylla rhizosphere microbial communities from the University of Puerto Rico - S3T2R1 | ecosystem: Host-associated > Plants > Roots > Rhizosphere ... | reverse complement strand
CCAGGAGGATCGACTGCGCATTCGCGGACGGCCTCATCTCCTTGCGGCGGAACCAGTCGGCAAACGCCATCGGCAGGAAGTGGCCGACATCGATCACCTCGGTCGCATGGCCCTTGATCACGGCCGAGCCGAGGATGCCTTCATTGCTGGAAGATACCTCGATGTTCAGCCGCTCTTCGACGATGTCGATGATCTCGTCGACCACGAGCCCCATCGAGCGGCCGTCATCGGCAAACACCAGGATCGGCTGCGCGCCGTTCTCGCGGATGCTTGCGCCCTCGATCGCGACGAGCGGCATCAGCTGCTCGCGGTATTGCACCATGTGCCGGCCGTTCGACAGCTCGATCTTCTTGACGTCGATCTCCTCGAGCCGCGTGACGAGCGACAGCGGAACAGCCTTCGGCTGCAGCGAGCCGGCGCGGAAAACCAGGAGCGAGGTGAGCTGGTCGCTGGTCGCCGTGTGTGCGGCTTCGTTCTCCCCGGCGATGTCGTGCTGATCGTCGCTTGCGCGTCCGATGGCATGCGCGATCCCGTTCGGATCGATGATCATGATCACCGAGCCGTCGCCGAGGATGGTGTTGCCGGAGAACATCGAAATGTGCCGCAGCTTGCTCGACATCGGCTTGACGACGATTTCCTCGGTGTGGAACACGCCGTCCACCACGATGCCGAAGGTCTGGCTGCCGACCTGGGTCACGACGATGAACCCGTTTTCGGCATCGGCCTCCGCCCCGTCGTCGATCTTCAACAGCTTCTTCAGGTGGACGAGCGGCAGCAGCTTGTTGCGCAGCCTCAGCACCGGCGTTTCCTTGATGCGCTCGATCCGGTGATCCGAATTGGCGCGCGCCCGCACCAGTTCGATGACGGACAATTGCGGGATGGCGAAGCGGTCGCCGGCAGCCTCGACGATCAGCGCCGAAACGATGGCGAGCGTCAGCGGAATCTTGATGGTGAAGCTCGATCCCTCGCCCGGCACCGATTTGACGTCTATCGTGCCGCCGATCTGATCGATGTTGGTGCGCACCACGTCCATTCCGACGCCGCGGCCGGAGACGTTCGTCACCTTGGCGGCCGTCGAGAAACCCGGCGCGAAGATGAATTTGTGGATCTGCGCCTCGGTCATCCGCTCGAGATCGCTCTCCGAGACGACGCCGTTTTCCAGCGCCTTCGCCTTGATCCGGTCGGTGTTCAAGCCGCGGCCGTCATCGGCGATTTCGATCCGGATCTTCGTCTGCTCCACGCTCTCGACGGCGACCGCCGCCACACGGATGCGATGCGCGCCGGAATGCTTGAGCGCATTCGTGATCGCCTCCTGCACGACACGCGTGATCTCGAGCACGTGCTTGGGTCCGAGCTCGGGCAGCGGCGGCAGGTCGCCGATCTGCCAGTTGAGCTCGAAGCCCGCCTGCGCGAGGCGCCGCGACATGCGCATGCGCAATGTGCCGAGCACGCTCGCGAGATCGCCATCGACGGGCTCGATCGAGTCGATCATGAGGCGCAATTCGTCGAGGCAGGTGCGCAAGGAATCCTCGACCGGCGCCAGCTCGGTGCGTCCCGCGGCGATCGACAGCGCCTGTACCAAGTGACCGCCGATGCCGTCGTGCATGTCCTGCATGATGCGCTCACGCTCGGTCGACAGCGCGCGTTCGCGCTCCATGTCCTTGATGCGTCCCAGATTGCGCTCGAGCTCGCGCGACTTCTCGGCCACGCGTCGCTCGAGGCCCTCGTTGGCGCGCTCGCTCGCGTCGAGCGCCTGGACGAAGCGGCGCAGCAGCAGCGCGCCGAAGACGATGAATACCGGCACCGACGTGAACGCCAGGTACGTGTAGTTCGCCGGCAGGAAGCCGAAATCCACGAGCGCGTCACGCGCGCCGACGACGTTCATGAACCAGGAAGCGGCGAGCAGCATCGCGGTCTCGAAGCTCGGCCGCCGCCAGTACACCCAGGCGAACGTGCTGAGCTGGTACAGACCGATGGCGACGCTCGCCGGTATCCATACGTAGTCGCACCAGTCGGACGGGTCGCCGCCGAAAGCAAGTGGATAGACCACGAGCACGGCGGCACCGATGCCGCCCCAGGCAAGCAGCGCGCCGTCCATGCGCGGCCGACGCAAGCCGAGGAAAGAATGCGTAAACATCGCGGCGCCGATCGCATAGGCGCCGATCGAGAAGTCCGCGATGTTCTCCCACGCGACGCGCGATTCGAGCAGAGCCCGCGGCATGAGGTACATCTGGTGGTGCGCGGCCCAGAACAGCAGCGCGAGCGCGAACCAGCCGAACGCGGAATCACGCCGCCGCATCAGGAACACCGTCAGCATCGTGAGCGACGCGACGTACAGCATGACCACGATCACCTGGCGTGACGTGTCCATGAGGGTCATCGTGAAGCGGAAGGCAGGCTCGATCGCCGCATCCGGCCCGACGTACACGCGCTTGAGACCGGCGTTGTCGATGCTCGCGATGACGCGCAGCTCGAGCTCGTTGTGTCCCGGATGCAGGATCCTCGCGGGGAACGTGAAGCGCACCGGCTCGCGATGCACGGGATAGGGCCGGCCGAGGCCGCTGTCCCCGATGAACTCGCCGTTGATGAACGCGGCGACGGTCGCAAACGGCCTGGGTAGATAGACGGACCAGAGTCCCTGTGGGGCCGCGCCGGCGTCGAAGGTCAGCCGGAACCAGCCGCTGACCGGCTCGTCGGCGTCATCGCCGGTGAGTGCGTACCCGAGGCGAACGTGTTTCCAACTCGCGGTCGGCAGATGCGCCGGATCCGAGACGTCGGAGCGCAACACGCCGGCTTCCGCGAGCCGCGGCAGAGATGGAATCGAGTTCGGCAGCAGCGTCGCGTCGAAGGCGGCGATGAACGCGAATGGCGCCAGCAATGCCAACAGCAGCAGCGCCAAGCGCCCGACGCGTCGTGCGGTTGGCGCCGGCACGGTGCCGGAATGCGATGCGAGCTGTGCGTCCACCGACCTCCGATGCTACTGGAAGTGCGCGCGGTTCGAATCCAGTCGGGCGCCACGATTTCGCAGCCGCGGTTGCGGAGACTCAGTGCGCTGCGCGCCGCGGAAAACCACAATTCGTCCAGCTGTTTGCGCACATCGGCGGGGACCACCGATCGTGCTCAATCCGTGGTTTCACGCTCACGCGCGGGACCGTATCGCATCGCACAATGGCCGGCGAGCGCCCCGCGTCGTCCTCGCGCCAGCGGTAGTTGGGCGCAACGGTGGGTATATATCTGCACAACGGCGACGCGGCGTGGTAGTTTGCTGGCTCGCTAATAATCCAAACAGGAGGAGGAGAATGAAAACGACCAAACTACTTCTGAGTGGCGTGGTGGCGATGATGGTGGCAGCAAGTGCCCTGGCGTCCCACAACGGCGTCATCCATGGCACGCAGTCGTCGGCTCCGCGTCCAATACCGATCAATGTTTACAGCCCGTTCTCGCAAGTGAAGCCACGTTGACGGCAGATTCGACGCACAACCGGATCACGAAACCGGGCTTCTGACCGCGGCCAGTATCCGTTTCAGCGCGGGCGACCCTGCCGGTCGCCCGCGCTGCATCGGGAATCGATCGCGCGCATTTGCGCATGGGGCCTTTAGTTTGGCTCCCTGCGCCTGACGAAATCACTGCGCCTAGCTAGCTTCGAGGCAATCCGTCGGCGATCCCCGGCTTCTGCGTGTAGCCACCGCGTAGATCGGGCATCTTTTCGGCTTCACGGAACCAACCGACTTCGCGAAGAGCCGCAAACGAACCGCGCGTCGCGCGCCCGCGGAGCTCCGCCGGACGGCAGCGCAGCGGCATTTCCCTAAGGCTTTGCCACGACCGTCACGCGTGTCGCGTGTTGTGACGCGATCGACAATTCACCGCTGAAAATCGGTGAAACCACGGCGGCGTCCCGGCACGCACGTCGCCTACGATCGGGACATGCTGGTCTCCCGACGAGCAGGCCGCATCGCGTCCCTGCTCGTACACATTTTCATTGCGCTCGTCGGCGCCAACGCGGCGCGCGCGGCCTGTATTCCCGGCCCGGACGCGGGCGTGCGGCGTTTGCAGGATCTCGTCGGCGCGGATCCGAACCAGGCGCTGGCGCGCGCGGACGAAGCGCTCGCCGCCACCGGTGCGAACGGCGCGACACCAGTGGCCAAGGCGTGGCTCGAGGTCGTGCGCGGCCAGGCCTACAGCGCGCTCGAGCTCGACGGCAACGCACGCGCAGCCGCCGCCGCGGGCCTGACGCTCGTGCCGGACCTGCGCGAGCCCGTGCACTTCGCGCTCAACATCATCGACGCCGAGAACGTCTACGACGCCGCGGGCATCACCAAGGCGATCCAGAACATCGAGAAGCTGCGCGTGGCGGCCGCGACGAACGCGAGCGTCGACACGTGTCTCCTGATCACGCTCGGAACGCTGCAGTATCGCCACGACAACTCCGACCTCGCGATCGCGACGCTGATGCAGGCCTACCGCGCGGCCGATCTCACCGAGAGCGCAGAACAGCGCGTGCTCGCGGCCGATAGTCTGTCATCGGTCATGCGCGAGATCGGCGACTACAACCAGGCGCTCGCGCTCAATTCCGAAGTCGTCGAGTGGCACCAGAAGCGCCACGCGTCGCTCGCGCTTTCCGTCGCGCAGTACCTGCGCGGCAACATCTTCATGGACATGCGCGTATTCGCCGCGGCTGCCGATGCCTTCGCGGACGCGCGCACGTTGAGCGTCGCCATCGGCGACACGCAGGGCGTGGCGTTCTCGGACATGCGGATCTGCGAAGTGGACGCGAAGCTCGGCAAGCTCGACAGCGCGCGCGCCTCCTGCAACAACGCGCTCGCGATCTTCACCGCATCCCAGACGACGGACGTGATCAAGCAGACACGCTCGTTGATCGCGCAGATCGACCTCGCGGAAGGCAACTCGGCGCGCTCGCTCGCGGCGCTCGATGACATTCTCGCGGATGGCGCGGCCGACGTTCCGCCGCGCAGCGTCGCCCCGCTGTTCGAGTTGCGCGCACGCGCGAATGCCGCGCGCGGCAATTTCACCGCGGCGTACGCCGATCTCGACGAGTACACGAAGCGCTACATCGCGGCGAACGAGTCGCGGCGCGTGCGTCAGATCGCCGGCATGCGCGCACGCTTCGAAACCGACCGCGAGATCGAGCGCAATGCCGATCTCCAGCACGAGCTGCAGCTCTCGAAGCAGCGCCAGATCGAGCTGCAGCATCGCACGTGGGTCGCCATCGTCTCCGGCATCCTCGTCATCGGCCTGCTCACGATCCTGCTGCTCGGCGCGCGCCGCCATCGCCGGCAGCTCTCGGAGCTCGCGACGCGGGATGCGCTCACGCAGCTGCCGAACCGCCGGCATACGGCAGAGCTCGCCGCGCAGGCGATCGCGCACGCCGCCGAGACGAGCTCGCCGCTCACGCTCGCGCTCATCGACCTCGATCACTTCAAGTCGATCAACGACGAATACGGCCACGCGACGGGCGACCAGGTGCTGCGCGACTTCGCGAGCGCGAGCCGCGACGTCGTGCGCGAAGGCGACACGCTTGGTCGCTGGGGCGGTGAAGAATTCCTGCTGCTCATGCCCGGCACTACGCTCGACCTCGCGCTCGCGATCGTCGAGCGCGTACGCGCACGAGCGCTCGATATCCGGCTGCCCGAGGCGCGGGCAGATTTCAAGGTGAGCCTGAGCGCCGGCCTCGCGGCGACGGGTGCGCACCCGAGCTCGCTCGACGAGCTGATCGCGCTCGCGGACGCGGCGCTCTACCGCGCCAAGCACGATGGCCGCAACACGGTGCGCATCGACGCGCTGAGCGTCGAGAGCGCGTCGAGCGGCGTGCGCCGCGCGATCACGCGCCGCGGATAACGGCTTCCCATCGCGTTCTTCACGACCGCAGCGCGGCCGTGAAGAGCGCCGAGGACCCCAATGCCGCCGCGGTGCGCACCGTATTCCACAGCGTCCATGCGGTGAGATATCGCGGCCAGGTCGCGACGGCACGAGCGGGGTCGATGACCGCCGCGAGCTCGTCGTTGAGCGGCACGTTCAGGAGCATGGTCACGCCGAACGTGCCGATCAGATAGACCAGCCCCGCCGCGAGCACGAGCTTCGCGCCGGGCTGGCCCCACTGCAGCGCCGATCCGACGATCAGCGCCGCACATAACAGCGCCATTCCCATGAACACGCCGAGGAAACTCGGCGTGATCACGGTCACGTTGATCGAATTCATCGCCTCGGTCGCGCGTTCCGGCGTGAGCCGCGCCAACGCCGGCATCACGAACGACGAGAACGCGTAGAAGATGCCGCCAATGATCCCGGTGCCGATGGCGCCCGCGAACACGGCGACGACGATCCAGCTGCGAAGGTACATTTCAACCTCCCCAGATGCCGGTGGACGCCGACTGCCGGGCGTACTGCGAGAAATCGCGCGGCGCGCGGCCAAGCGCGCGCTGCACGCCATCCGTGCATTTCGCGTTCCTGCCGTCGAGTACTTCGGTGAATAGATAGGCGAGGAACTCGCGCAGCTCGGCGGGTTGCTGCTGCTCGGCGAGCGCCTGCTCGAAGGCCGTCGTCGAAATGCGCTCGAAGCGCAGCGGCCGTCCGGACGCTCGCCCGATTTCCGCGATCGCCTCGGCAAACGTCAGGAGGCGTGGGCCGGTGAGCTCGTAGAGCTGGCCGATGTGACGGTCCTCCGTGAGCGCCGCGACCGCGACGTCCGCGATGTCGTCGGTGTCCACGAACGGCTCGCCGACGTCGCCGACGGGCAGCGCGACGGTCCCGCCAAGAATGGAGTCGAGGAAGACGCCCTCGCTGAAGTTCTGCATGAACCAGCTGCAGCGCAGGATCGTCCAGTCGGCGCCCGAGCGCTGCAGCATTTCTTCCGCGCGCTGCGCTTCGATTTCGCCGCGGCCCGAGAGGAGCACCAGCCGGCGAACACCGGACGCCACCGCGTGATGGATGAACGCTTCGATCTTTTCGGGTGCGCCGGGCATCGCGATGTCCGGGTAATAGGAAATGTAGGCTGCGGCCGCTCCATCGAGGGCCCGCGCCCAGGTCGAGGAATCTTCCCAGTCGAACGCCGGGTTTGCGCCGCGCGAACCCGCGCGCACGGGCAACTGGCGCGCGCGCAGGCGTTCGTGTATCCGGCGGCCCGTCTTGCCGTTCGCACCCAGCACCAGGATCGGTTTCGTCGTCATGGCTCGTCTCCGTTGGATTGCGCAGTGATTGCGTGCTGTCCAAGCTATTCGGCCGCTCCGATACGAACCATCACGGCAAGTCGCGATTTTCTGCTCGATCGTCCAGCCGCCAGACACGACCGGGCATTTGCCGGATACTCCCGCCCATGAGTACTGCGAATGCCTGGACACCCGTCGACCCCCTCGGCGAGGCGCTGCACTTCCTGCGAATGGACGGGGTTTTCTACACGCGCTCCGAGTTCACCGCGCCGTGGGGACTCGCACTGCCGAAATTTCCGGACTGCGTCATGTTCCACCTCGTCACGTCGGGCCAGTGCTGGCTCGAGGTCGCGGGCGAAGCGCCGCGCCGGCTGCAGGCAGGCGATTTCGTGCTGGTGCCACACGGGGCCGGCCACGACATCGCGCACGAACCCGCGGCGCCGGCCGCCAAACTATTCGACCTGCCGCGCGAGCTCGTGAGCGAGCGCTACGAGCTACTGCGGCACGGCGGTGGCGGCGCGCAGACGCACATGATTTGCGGCGCCGTGCGCTTCGATCATCCCGCTGCGGCGCAATTCATCCGGCTGTTGCCGCCACTGATCCACATCGAAGCGGCCCACTCGAGTTATGGCGCCGCGATGTCGGACACGCTTCGATTGATGTCCAACGAGGTGCGCGCACTGCGGCCGGGCGGGGAGACGATCGTCACGCGTCTCGCCGACATCCTCGTGATCCAGGCGATTCGCGCCTGGATGGAGCGCGATCCCGCGTCGCTCACCGGGTGGTTAGGCGCGTTGCGCGACCGCCAGATCGGGCAGGCGATCGTGATGATCCATCGCGATCCGGCCAAAGCGTGGAGTCTCGCATCGCTCGCGTCGGCGGTGTCGATGTCACGCTCGGCGTTCGCGGCCCGCTTCACCGCGCTCGTGGGAATGCCCGCGATGGAGTACGTCGCCCAATGGCGCATGAACACCGCGCTCACCCACCTCAAGGCACAGCACTGTTCCGTCGCGGTCGTGGCCGAAAGGCTGGGCTATCAATCCGAAGCCGCGTTCGCGCGCACATTCAAACGAGTCATCGGCGCGACGCCGGGATCGATTCGACGGAATCGCGGCCTCGCTCCCGGCGCGCCGAGCGACGACTGATCGATGCCGCTCAGTTCTTCGCAGCCTGCGCGATCGTCGCTATCAGCACCTTCGCGATCGCGCGATCGTCTTCGACGGACGGATGCCAGTCGCAGCCCGTCATCGCGAGGCCGTTGATCGGCACGAACACCAGGCGCGCCTCTCCCTGCGCCTTGCGCTGCTCGACGACCTTGCGTACCTCGGCTTGTATCTCGCCGTCAGCCATGTCGGTTGCCCACAGCACGAACAGCGCGTGCGGGTGGCGCGCGCGCAGCGACGTCAGGAACGCGACATAGGTCGCTTCATAGTCGGCGTGCAGCTCGTCGCGCGTGTGCCAGCGTTCGCCGAGATTGAGCGGCGTAGAGAAATCGTTGGTGCCGAGCGCGATGACGACGGTGTCCGGGTTCCACTGCGGATCGTCGTCGCGTTGCGCCTTGTCGAACAGCACGAATGGATAGGAGACGGGCAGGGGATCCGCGACGAACCCGCCGTAGTTGCGCACGATGCCGCGGCCGGAAATCGCGTTGATCTCGTAGTCGGCGCCGTAGTGCTGCGCGACGAGCGGACCGAACGTCTGCGAGGTGTCCGTCGTCGTCCACACCTCGTCGTGCGTGCACTCGCGCTTCGCCGACGTGTTGCCGTAGCCCACGGTGTGCGAATCGCCGATGAATTCCATCTGGCGGCCGCGGCGGGCGAGGTCCTTCTGTTTGATCGCCCTGGCGGTCGCGAAGCCGCCGAACGTCACGGGCCCATCCTGATTTTCGCTTGCGATCTCGAGCCGCAGCACGTGCCGGCCTTTCGCGAGGCCGCCGATGCGATAGACACCCGCCTGCGGGCGAACTTGTTTGGCGATTTCCTTCCCGTCGACGATGACGTGCTGGGTGCGCGGCTCGCTGCCCACTCGCAGGAACACCTCCGTGCCTTCGAACGAAGCCTCGGCGTAGGTGCCGGGCCACTGCGATTTCCATTCGTGATCGGGCAACGGCGTTGCGCGGCCGGTAACTCTCACGGACAACGGCTGCAGGTCCTTGGGCGGCTGTGCCACGTGCTCGATGGCGGGCGCGGCCCACAGATTGCCGATTCCGCAGGCGATGGCGAGAACGAAGACGCTCGAAAGATTGCGCATGAGCGCGCTCACTGTTTGGACAGACGGCGGCAGTAGATCAGATCGCCTGCGATGCCGCCAGAAACGGGGACATTCATCGTTTCCTCGCAAACGGGGACAGACCTTGCGCTGCACGCGCGAAGCATTCGCTGCATTCCGTTCAATCCATCGCCATAACCCTAGTGGAACGCTCGCAAATGCGATGTCGCAACTCTCACTTCCGGCGGACCGCGTTCACGCGTACGGCCGCACGCCGATAGCGCAGGGACGCCCCCGGTTTCGTGGGCGGAGGGAGTTCCGTCCATGTCGATGTCCGTCCGGATGCGTTGGGCGCTGGTCGTCGCGTTGGCGATCGGCACGATCGTCCTCGCGAATCCGTTTCCGCCGCTGTGGGGAAACGGCGCAGGCGCCAGCGTGCATTTCGCGCCGGTCGCGTGGCCGAGCGAGCCCGCGAATCCGGCCAATTGCGGCGCGAACTGCGGCGACTGGAAACCCTACACGCGCTTTCGCAACGCGGTCGCCGATCCGCGTACGCAGGATCCTTCCAACGGCGGCACGGCGCCGCAGAACTACGTCAACGTGGCCTCGTCGTGCACGGACAAGTCCGCGCCGAGTGTCTATTACTACCTGCACCGCGGCGCGACGGCGGCCGACGACGTGATCATGTTCCGCTGGCGCGTCGAGCAGCCGGCGCACAACTACGCGACGGGCCCGAGCCCCGGCACCTACGGCGCGAGCAGCCCATGGAGCTCCGCGCAATGGACCGTGTTCTTCGACGTCAACGGCTCGGGCTATCGCAGCCTCGCGGCGCACCTGAACGGCTCGTCGGGCTCGCCGTCCGAGCCCGTCGACATGCTCGTCGGCATCTGGAGCAACGCACCTAACCAGTCGATCGACTACGCCGACCCCAACGTCTTCGTCCTCGGACACAACCCGACCGCGTTCGTCGGGCCCTCGAACCGGCTCATGAACTTCCACGGCTCGTCGAGCCCGGACGAGTCGTGGCCCAACGGCGCGGCGGAAACCGAGTGGGACTACGGCACAACGCGCGCGAAGCTCGTGACCACGAGTCCCTGCAGCGAGTACTTCATCGACTACCAGATCCCCGTGGCGATGCTCGACGCGAATGGCGTCGGTGGCCCCGCGATTACGCGTGACACGCCCATCGCGATGCTGTTCTGCACGGCGAACAGCCTTTCGAATCCCTTCCAGAAGGACTGCGCGATCAACCGCCAGTGGACCGCGGACGCGACGCGCCCGGCGCCTTTCGGCGACTATCTGTCGTTCAACCGCACCGAGCCCTACCAGCAGCCGATCGTCTCCGCGGTCACCGCGACGCCACCCGCGAGTTGTCCCGGCAGCTACAAGCTCGGGGCGACGGTGCAGGACACGCTCGCCGTGCAGGCCGGCGTCGTGGTCCCCACCGTGCAGTCGGTAAGGTTCTTCTACTGGTACGACCGCGACGGCGACGGTCTCGCGACTCCCGCGGATACCGGCAGCGCGTGGATTCCCGCGGCCACGGCCGCGATGAAGGCCGGTACCTTGAACGCCTGGGAGGCGACGTGGAGCGCGACGTCGCTCCCCAAGGGCAAGTATCTCATCGGCGTGCAGGCAGCCGACGACGACACCCTCGTCGACGACGGCATGACGCCCACCGGCATCGACAACCGCACGTTCTCCTATCTACCGGGCGACGCGGCGAACGAGATCTACATCGGCAATGCGTGGAAGAGCGGCCAGCAGGCCCTGTTCCCCGCGCATTCGCCGGTGCAGGTGCCGGGCGGCGCCGAGAACTGGTACGGCAATCCATCGGTCACGGGCCTGCAGGTTGCGCTCGTCGGCACGGCCATCAACGCCTGCGGCGTCGCGCCCACCATTTCGCTGGGCTCGACGCCCGCGAGCGTCGCAGCCGGCGGTACCGTTTCGTACACGATCACGCTCGCGAACCCGTCGTCGAACGCCTCCGCCGAAACCTTCAGCTCGGTGACCGCGACGCTGCCGGGCGGCTTCTCCTACGTGAATGGCTCGAGCTCGGGCACGGCCGGTCTGCCTTCGAGCGATCCCGCGGTCGCGTCGCAGACGCTGACGTGGACGCCGGGCGCGCCGGTGTCGCTGTCGCCCGGACAATCCGCGACGCTGCAATTCAGCGCGACCGCGGGCAGCACGCCGGGTGTGTACGCCACGACGTCGACGGCGGCGAGCTCGTTCGGCACGCTCACGAGTGCGCCGGCGCCGACGACCGTCGATTCCGCGCGCCTGTCGCTGTCGATGACGCCGAGTGCCTACAGCATCGCCGCGGACGGCGCATCGCCGCTCACGTACACGCTCCGCTACGCGAACGACTCCGGCGTGCCCGTGACGGCCGCGAGCATCGCGAGCTCGCTGCCGGCGAACGTGAACTACGTGTCGTGCTCGGGCGGCAGCATCTGTTCGAACACGGCCGGCACCGTGACGTGGACGCTGGGCGCGATCGCCGCCAATTCGAGCGGCACCGTGACGATCACGGTGAACGTCGCGAACACCTTCAGCACGTTCTCGCTCGCCAACAGCGCGGCGCTTTCCGCCACCGCACCCGACGGCAGTACCGTGAACGCGAGCGCCGCCGCGACCGTTGCCGTGACCGGTGTCTCCGTGCCTGGCTCGGCCGCATTCACGCTCGTGAAGACGGCCAGCGCCGCGGCGATCGCGCCGGGCGGCTCGATCACCTACACGCTCTCGTACCAGAACTACGGCAGCGCGAGCGCGAGCAACGTGACGATCGACGACACGTTGCCGGCCGGCATGACGTTCGGCAGCTGCAGTGCGAGCTGCAGCCAGGGCAGCGGCACCGTGAGCTGGAGCCTCGGCACCGTCGGCGCGGGCAGCGCCGGCTCCGTCACCGTGACGCTGACCGCCGCGAATCCGTTCACGGCGAACAATCCCGCGACCAACAACGCGAGCATCTCGTGGACGGGCGGCACACCGGTCAACGCGAGTGTCTCCACGGGCGTCACGGGCCAGGCCTGCAGCATCTACTACTACCGCAACACGACCGCGAACGTCGGCGTGGCCGGCTCGCAGCGGATCGCGAACGTCTCGCCCGTGCCCACCGCGGGCACCACGGGCTCGAGCGTCACGGCCACGGCGCCGGTCTCGGGCTCCGCGTTCCTCGAAGTGCTGCGCTTCTACCAGGATCCGGCAACGGCGAACGACGTGCCGTTCGACGGCAACATCACCTCGAACATCTACATCGACCGCGCGAACGGCCAGGGCCTGAACGTCCGCGCCACCGTGTACGACTACAACTCGGCGACGGGCGGCACCACGCAGCTCGCGCAGCAAACTACCTTGTTCAACGGCAGCACCAAGGGGCTGCTGTCGACCACGATCACGCCGTCCGGCACGCTCGCGAACGGCCACCGCCTGCTCTGGGTCTACGAGGCGCGCTCGAACCACAGCAGCCAGACGGTGCAGGTGCAGTTCCAGTTCGGCGGTACCGTGGCGAACGGCATCTCTGCCGGCTCGACGTTCGCCGATTCGAACGCGGCGTTCTGCGTGACGCCGCCCGCGAACCTCACGCTCGCCAACCGCGTGAGCGCCGCGTCGATCGTCGAAGCGACCACGCCGCAGCTCGAGTACACGCTGAGCTACGCGAACGCCGGCAGCGCGAGCGCGACCAACACGACGCTCCTCGCGCGCCTGCCCGTCGGATTCACGGGCTGCAGCTACTCGACCAACGACAGCACGTGGGCGAGCTGCTCGAGCCCCGGCAGCTCCCCGCCGTTCCACTCGTTCAGCCTCGGGACGGTCGCGGGCGGCGCAAGCGGCGTGGTCTACGTGCGCGGCACCGTGCCCGGCGGTACGACGGCCGGCAGCACGCTGACGGCGACGAGCACACTGGACAGCGATCAAACTACCGCGCTCGACGCCGCGGCATCGACGATCGTCGCCGCCGCGGGCAGCATTCCGACGCCCGCGCTGTCGCTGACACTTTCCGCGAACCGCAGCACGGCGGCACCGGGCGCGGCGGTCGTCTACACCGTGACCGTCGTCAACACTGGCAATGGCGCCGCCACCAACGTCGTCGTGAGCAACGCGTTGCCCGCGAGCGCGTACTACACCTACGGCGGCTGCACCGGCGGCTGCGGTGTCGCGGGCGGCGTCGCGACCTGGCCCACGATCGCATCGCTCGCGGCCGGCGCATCGCAAAGCTTCACCTACACGATGAACGTCGGCACCACC
>Ga0081455_10005680_pt1 | contig 13614 bp, 16 predicted proteins | sample TabmetS3T2R1_FD_70207 | JGI IMG/M metagenome (GOLD analysis project Ga0081455, IMG submission 70207) | Tabebuia heterophylla rhizosphere microbial communities from the University of Puerto Rico - S3T2R1 | ecosystem: Host-associated > Plants > Roots > Rhizosphere ... | reverse complement strand
GGTGTCCGGGTGCCCGCTCGCGAGTAGGCCGACGATCGCAGTGGGGCGCCGACGACGGCAGCTCCACCGGAGTTGATCAGGTAACGGCCGGGCCGGCCGCCCTCAGGTCGTCTCGCCCCAGGGCTCGTCGAGCGGGCGCGGAATCGGGTCGATGCGCGACGGCGTGTCGAGATCCTCGTCCGCGACGGCCGCGGCCGCCTTCGCCTCGGCCTTGCGGCGGGCCTTGCGCTTGTCGTGCACGACCGCGAACAGCACCGCGCCCTCGAACAGCAACACCATCGGCACGGCCATCGCGCACATCGTGAACGGGTCGGTGGTGGGCGTGGCCACGGCGGCGAACAGGAAGATCAGGAAGATCGCGATGCGCTGCGACTTGCGCAGCCACTTGGCCGGCAGCACGCCGGCCAGGTTGGCCATCACCACAACCAGCGGTAACTCGAACGACGCCCCGAAGACGACGAGCATCAGCACGACGAACGAGAGATAGCTGTCCACGGTCAGCAGGGCCTGGGTGCCCGATCCGGCGATGCCCAGCACCACGCGCAGGCCCTTGGCCAGCACGACGTAGGCCAGCGCTACGCCGGCCGCGAACAGCAGGGTCGACGCGGCGATGAACCACAGCGTGTACTTGCGCTCGTTCTTGCGCAGCCCGGGCGTGATGAACGCCCAGATCTGGTACAGCCAGAAGGGCGCGGTCAGCACCGCCCCGGCGATGAACGAGACCTTCAGCCGGGTGGTGAAACCGGCCAGCACCTGGCTGTAGATCAGGTGGCAGCCGCCGCCCTCGGTGCCCGGGAACCGGTGCTTGGCCGGCACCGAGCAGTACGGGTGCTCGAGGAAACGCAGGATCGGGTCGTAGAAGATCCAGCCGAGGATCGCGCCCGCGGCGATGATCAGCAGCGCGTAGATGACCCGCCGCCGCAGCTCGCGCAGGTGCTCGATGACCGACATGCGGCCTTCGGGATTGGGCTCGCGCCGCTTCACGAACGGTACGCGCAGCTTCATCGGGTCACCGACCCACGATGCTGCGCAGGGTGGGCACGCGCTGCTGCGCGTCGACCGCCTGGGCTTGCAGGTCGATCAGCCGCTCCTGCAGGGTCGACAGGCCGTCCGCGTCGTTGCGGAGTCGCTTCGCTTTTCCGGCCAGGTCCCAGGCGCACAGGCCGAGCACGACGACGCCGAAGAGGACCGCGATCCCCCAGACAAGGCCGACCAACCACGCCACGCGCCGAACTCTACTGAGACGCCCTGAGTGGTGGACGGCCGGGCGCGCCCGTCACCGCGCGTAGGCGGCGCCGCGGCTGCGAGGATGCCGGCGTGACTCCGGAGAACCTGCACGACTTCTTCGTCGCGGCCGCGGGCGTGGCCGGCGCGCTGATCGGGCTGCTGTTCGTGGCGATCTCGGTCTCGCGGGAGCGACTGGCCGAGACCGGCGACACGCAGATCCACCGGGTGCGCGCGTCGGCGGCGCTGACCGGGTTCACCAACGCGCTGAGCGTGTCGCTGTTCGCCCTGGTTCCCGGTGACCTGGTCGGCCTGGCCGTGCTGGCCGTGGCGGTCGTCGGGCTGGCGTTTGTCACGGCGTCGTTGCTATCGCTGATCCGCGTCCGCGGGGCGGGCTGGCGCTATCTGTCCGACGCGCTGTTCCTGACCGGACTGGTCGTCGTCTTCGTGCTTCAACTCGTCGCCGGGGCCCGGGTGCTCGCCCAGCCGCACGAAACGGGTGCGTTCCGCGCGATCGCGACGCTGGTCATCGCCTGCTTCCTGATCGGGATCGCACGGTCGTGGGAGCTCATCGGCGGGCCGTCGATCGGTATCGGTCACGAGGTCCGCGCGATCACCCACCGGACCGACCGGGAGACCGGCACGGCCGAGCCCGACTGAGTGGCGGCCTCAGGCCTCAGGCCGAGTACGCGGCCAGCGCGGAGCGGGCCTCGTCGCCGATGGACTCGGCCAGCCATTCGGGCGAGAGCACCTGCACGTGCCCGTACGAGCCCAGCGCCAGCGCCCGGACCCACGCCGGGTCGGCCACCCGCACGCCGAGCTGCCGACTGCCGTCGGCGGCGATCGTCTCCGTCTCGGGCGGGTAGTAGTCGGCGACCCAGGCATAAGCCGGCCGGACGTGCAGCACGACCAACATGTGCTCGGGCGCGGGCGTGAACACCCCCTCGGTCAGGTCGCGCAGCTCCGCCTCGGGCGGTGGGCTGGCCGGCTCGTCGAGGATGTCGGCCTGGTCGATGCGGTCGACCCGGAACACGCGCATGCCCTCGGCTCGGCGGCACCACGCCTCGAGGTAGCTGCGCCCGTCCATCTCGAACAGCCGCATCGGGTCGACGGTGCGCTCGGTCGTCTCGTCGCGGGTGGCGGTGTAGTAGCGCAGGGCGAGCGCGCGCCGGTCGTCGATCGCCTGCTGCAGCACGGGCAGCAGCCGCGACACGTGGTCGAGCTCGACGGCCACCGTCTCGGCCTCGACCGATCCGCTGGCGGCCGACTCGACCTTGGCCAGCGCGCGCTCGACGGCGTCGCGGTCGGTGACGCCCGGCATCTCGGCCAGCGTGCGCAGCGCGACCACCAGGGGCAGCGCCTCCTCGGCGGTGAGCCGCAGCGGCCGGGACATGCCGGCGTCGAAGACCACCGAGATCGTGTCGCCCTCGAAGGACAGATCGATCAGGTCGCCCGGACCGTGGCCGGGCAGCCCGCACATCCACAGCAGCTGCAGGTCGCGACGCAGCTGGTCCTCGCTGATACCGAAGTCGGCGGCCGCCTCCTCGATGGCGATGCCGTTGTGGGCCTGCAGGTACGGCACCAGGGCGAGCAGGCGGGGCAGCCGCTCCCGCTCCCCCGTCATCGCGCACCGTCCGCGACGGCGGCCAGCCGAGCCCGTACGGCCTCGACCAGGTCGGGCGGGTCGAGGGCCCGCGCGCTCGCGCCGGCGCTGGCCACGGCGCGGGCCAACCAGGTCAGGTCGGAGAACGTGATGGTCAGGACGCCCTCGTCGTCGCGGGAGGCGTAGCGACGCAGCTGGGCGGCGCCGGTGCCGGTGACGCGCACGCGGGCCACCCGGTCCTCGTCGGGACGCCGGCCGGCCACCGCCTCGAGCAGGTCGACCTTCTCCGGACGCTCGAACGCGCCGGGTTTGCCGTAGGGCGTGACGTCGCCCTGCACGCGGGAGAGCCGGAAGCTGCGCATGTCGTCGCGGTTGCGGTCGAAGCCGACCACGTACCACCGCCGCCGCCAGGACAGCACGCCCCAGGGTTCAAGGTCTCGATGTTCGGGTTCGGCCGACCCGGACTTGACGTAGTCGAAGCGGACGGCGCGGGCGTGCCGGGCGGCGTCCAGGAACGTGGGCAGGCTGGGGTCGCTGGCGTCGACGTGCGGCAGCACGCCGCTGGAGGTCGCCTCGACGTCGGTGCCGCCGGCGCGCAGCTTGATCAGCGCGTTGCGGGCCGGGGTGCCCAGCGCGGCCGACTGCCACAGCCGGGCCGCCAGACCGACCGCCGCGGCCTCGGACGGGTCGAACTCGATGGCCGGCAGCTCGTACTCGCGCCGGGTGATGCGGTAGCCGTCGTCGGCGTCGAAGACGCTGTTGCGCCCGGTTTCCAGCGGTACGCCCAGGTCGCGCAGTTCGGCCTTGTCGCGCTCGAACATGCGCTTGAACGCCTCGTCGGTGCGCGGGTCGCCGTCGGAGGGCTCGTAGCCCGGCACCGCGTCGCGGATGCGCTCGGCGGTGAGGAACTGACGGGTGGACAGCAGGCAGATGACCAGGTTGACCAGTCGCTCCGCCCGCCGTGCCGCCATGTCCTCGAAACTAATGCGCGGGCGCGCCCGCCGGGTGGCGGCTCGCGGCGTATTCGCGCGTGTCACGCCCCGATCATTGCCGATCGGTGGCCCCTTTCGCACGGCGGTTACCCTCCCGGCGTGATTCGATGGCGCAGCGGAACCGTGGTCGACGTCCGGCGCGAGTGGGACGGCGTCCGCGAGGTGGGTGTGGACGTGCCCGGCGACGGCGTCGTCCCGGCGCTGGCCTACGTGGCCCTGGTCGGCGCCCCCGAGCCGGGCGACCGGACCGTGCTGAACACGACCGCGCTCGCCATGGGCCTGGGCACCGGCGGTTACGCCCTGGTAGTGGCTCTGCCCGATCGGCTCCCGCCCGATCCGACCGGCCCGGGACATCTCGTCAAGGCCCGCTACACGCCGGCCCAGGCCACGGTGCTGGGCGTGGACGAGCCGGACTCGCCGCACCACGCCACCATCGCCGGCGCCACGTCGATCGACGCGATGCCGGTGGTGGTCGCCGACCTGCACTCGGCGCTGCCGGCCGTCGTTGCCGGGGTCCGGGCCGACCGCCCGGGCGCCCGCATCGCGTACGTGCTGACCGACGGCGGGGCGCTGCCGCTGTGGTACTCGCGCACGGTCGCCCAGTTGCGCCCGCTGCTGGCCGGCACGGTGACCGCCGGGCAGGCGTTCGGCGGCGACCTGGAGGCGGTCACCGTGCACACCGCCCTGCTGGCTGCTCGGCACGTGCTGCGCGCGGACGTTACCGTCGTGACCCAGGGGCCGGGCAACCTCGGCACGTCCACACCGTGGGGATTCTCCGGGGTGGCGGCCGGGGAGGTCGTCAACGCCGTAGCGGTGCTGGGCGGGCGGCCGGTCGGGGCGCTGCGCCTGTCCGACGCCGACCCTCGCGAACGGCACCGCGGCGTGTCACATCACGCATTGACGGCGTTCGGGCGGGTGGCCCTGGCCGCGGCCGACCTGGTCGTGCCGGCCGGCCTGAACGCCGTGCTGGCCCGCACGGTGGCCGACGACCTGGCGCCGCTCGGCGGGCGGCACCGCATCGTGACCGTGCCGGTCGAGGGGCTGGACGACGCCCTGCGGGCCCTGCCGCTGACTCTGTCGACGATGGGCCGCGGCCTGGACGAGGACCACGCGTACTTCCTGGCCGCGGCCGCCGCCGGCCGGCACGCCGCCGCGCTGCTGTGACCCGCCCCGAACCCGTTCTTGATCAACAGGGATCTTGGTCGCCGGAGCGACCATTTCTCCCTGTTGATCAAGAAGACGGAGGGGCCGGTGCCGGTCCGAAGTCGATGTGCGTGGTGAGCCGGCGCAGGCCGAGCTGCTCGTACAACGGGCCCAGTCGCTCCTCGCAGTGCAGCCAGGCGATGCCGGACGCCCGCACCGCGTTCTCGACCGCCGCGGCCGACATCAGTCGACCGAAACCGCGCCCGCGGTGTTCGGGCAGCACGGCGATCCCCGACACGTACGCGGTGCCGCCCGCCTGCGTGATCCGGGCGCACCCTACTGGGACGCCGTCCACCCGCAGCACCAGGAACGAGTGATCCGAGCGGCCGAAGCGCCCGTTGAGCAGCGGCGCCAGATCGCTGCCGTACACCTCGAGGAACTCCTCGGCCGAGTGGGCCGGGCCGATCTCGCAACCCTCGGGCACCGTGTACTGGGGCCGCTCATCGGTGATCCAGACGCCGAGCCGCTGCATCGGGACCAGCCGGGGCGGCAGCGACCCGGCCTGCTCGGCCCGTGCCCGCAGCAGCCACACGCCCGGGCGGCCCGCCTCCAGCCAGGCCAGCACGTCGTCCAGCTCGCTCGCGCCGGGCAGGTCGGCCTGCTCGGTGAGCGTCGCCCGAGTGGCCCACGGCGCGTCGATCGCGAAGTAGGTGCACGGCACCGCGTGCACATCGACCGCCGACCCGGACGCCCGCGCCACCGCCGCCTCGGCCCGGCCGACCAGGTCGACCAGGTCTCCCGGGTGCGGGGCCCGGTCGGGGTCGCCGGGCCACTGCCGCAACGCCCAGCCGTCGGCGTCGACGTCGAGCTCGACCAGCCCGCAGTTCGGCACGAACCGGTCGCGGCCGTAGTCGTCGGGCACGTCGGTGGCGCAGCGTGGCAGCGCGCACGACATGGCGCCGCCGTGGCTGACCACCACCACCGTCTCGCCGCGGTGCTGGTCGGCCACCTGGGCCAGTGCGTCGCGCATCCGGTTCACGACCTCGTGCCCGGTCTCGCCGTCGTCGACGCCGGCGGTCAGCTCGCCGTCGAACCAGCGCAGGAACGTCTGGTCGATGTGCGCCCAGTCCTCCTCGGCCAGGCTGCCCTCGCAGCGGCCCATGCTGAACTCGCGTACCCCGTCGAGGGTGCCCAGACCCACTCCGAACGCGTCGGCGATGAGCTGCCCGGTCTGCTGGGCGCGCAGCAGCGGCGACGCGTAGACGTAGCTGATCCGCCGGCCCCGCAACCGTTCGGCGAGCGCGGCAGCCTGACCGAGGCCGCGGGCGGTCAGCGGCTCGCCGGGCGCAGCGGCGCTCAGCCTGCGACCGACGTTGCCCTCACTCTCACCGTGGCGCACCACCAGGATGGTCGCCGCGCACTGGAGATCGCTCACATCGAGTTGATCAGCTTCTCGACGCGGTCGTCGACGCTGCGATACGGGTCCTTGCACAGCACCGTGCGCTGGGCCTGGTCGTTCAGCTTCAGGTGTACCCAGTCGACGGTGAAGTCGCGGCGGCGCTCCTGGGCCCGGCGGATGAAGTCCCCACGCAGCTTGGCCCGCGTGGTCTGCGGCGGGACGTTCTTGGCCTCGAACACGGTCAGGTCGTTCGTGACGCGGTCGACCAGGCCGCGGCGCTGCAGCAGGTAGTACAGGCCGCGGCTGCGCTGGATGTCGTGGTAGGCCAGGTCGAGCTGGGCGACCCGCGGCGACGACAGCGGCAGGCCGTGCTTGGACCGGTACCGCTCGATCAGCGCGTACTTGGTGGCCCAGTCGATCTCGCGGTCGATCTTGGACAGGTCGCTCTGCTCGATGGCGTCCAGGGTGCGGCCCCACAGCTCGAGCACCCGCTTGGACGAGTCGTCGACGCCGGTGCGCTCGACGAAGTCCACAGCCTTGCTGTAGTACTCGCGCTGGATGTCGAGGGCCGACGCGGACCGGCCGGCGGCCAGGCGCACCTGCCGGGTGCCGGTCAGGTCGTGGGAGATCTCGCGGATGGCCCGGATCGGATTCTCCAGGGCCAGGTCCCGAAACGTCACGCCGTGCTCGAGCATCCGCAGCACCAGGTCGGCCGACCCGACCTTGAGCATCGTGGTGCTCTCGTTCATGTTCGAGTCGCCGACGATCACGTGCAGGCGCCGGTAGCGCTCGGCGTCGGCGTGCGGCTCGTCGCGGGTGTTGATGATCGGGCGGCTGCGCGTGGTGGCCGACGAGACGCCCTCCCAGATGTGCTCGGCCCGCTGGCTGACGCAGTAGACGGCCCCGCGCGGGGTCTGCAGCACCTTGCCGGCCCCGCAGATCAGCTGCCGGGTGACCAGGAACGGGATCAGTACGTCGGCCATCCGGCTGAACTCGCCGTGCCGGCCGACCAGGTAGTTCTCGTGGCAGCCGTAGGAGTTGCCGGCCGAGTCGGTGTTGTTCTTGAACAGGTAGATGTCGCCCGCGATGCCTTCGTCGTGCAGCCGCTTCTCGGCGTCGACCACGAGCCCTTCGAGGATGCGTTCGCCCGCCTTGTCGTGCGCGACCAGCGAGGTCAGCGAGTCGCACTCGGGCGTGGCGTACTCGGGATGGCTGCCCACATCCAGATACAGGCGGGCGCCGTTACGTAGGAACACGTTCGACGAGCGACCCCACGAAACAACGCGCCGAAACAAGTAACGCGCGACTTCATCGGGCGACAGACGCCGCTGCCCGTGGAACGTGCACGTGACGCCGTACTCGTTCTCGATGCCAAAGATACGTCGGTGCACATCCCTAGCCTAGGCGTCCGACCGCGGGAGCACCCGACATTCCTACCTGAGGACGATGCCCGCGTCCTCGTCCCGGTCGTACGGTCGTGATCATGCCGACGCTCTCCCCCGTCCGTCCCCGCCTGCTGGCCACCTGGACGCTGGCCCACGGGCTGCCCCGGCTCGCGCTCGCCGCGGCGGCCCGGCGGGGCGATCCGATCGCCGGCACGGCGGTCGATCCGCGCATCCGGGACGACCCGTTCGCGACGTACGACCGCATCCGGGCCGACGGGCCGCTCGTCCACGGCAAGCTGATGAGCGCGACGGCGACGCACTCGGTGGCCAACGAGGTGCTGCGCAGCGACGCGTTCGGCGTGGTCCCGGATTTCGGCCGGCCGCTGCTGACCCGGCTGTACGCGCGCATCGCCGACCCGTCGGCGCCCGGGCCGGTCGACCCGCCGTCGCTGCTGGCCGTCGACCCGCCGCTGCACCCCCGGCTGCGTCGGCCGGTGTCGAAGGTGTTCACCGCCCGCGCGCTGGCCGGCCTGCGGCCGCGCATCCGCGAGCTGGCCGACGAGCTGCTCGAGCGGGTCGCCGAACAGCCGCGCTTCGACCTGGTCGAGGCGTACGCCAAGGCGCTGCCGCTGATCATGATCGCCGAGATCCTGGGCGTGCCCGAGGACGTGCGCGGTGAGGTGCAGCGTTTCGCCGACTCCGCGTCGGTGGCGCTGGATCCGGGGCTGTCGCTGCGCCAGTACCGCGAGGTCGACGCCGCCTTGCGCCGCGCGCACGCGACCGTCGCCGGGCACATCGCCGCCCTGCGCCGCCGCCCGGGCGACGACCTGCTCAGCCAGCTGGCCACGCTCGACGGCGCCGACCAGCTCGACGACCGCGAGCTGCACACCACGGCGCTGCTGGTCATCGGGGCCGGCTTCGAGACGGTGGTGAACCTGATCGCCAACGCCGTGGTCACCCTGCTCGGTCACCCCGAACAGCTCGCGGCGCTACGGGCCGACCCGGCCGGCTGGGAGAACGCCGTCGAGGAGGTGCTGCGCTACGACTCCCCCGTGCAGGTCACCCTGCGCACCGCGGCCCGCGACGTCGAGATCGCGGGCCGGCCCATCGGCCAGGGCCGCCCCGTGCTGGTGATCCTCGGCGGGGCCAACCGCGATCCGGCGGTGTTCGCCGACCCGCACCGCTTCGACATCACCCGGGCCAACGCGCGCGAGCACCTGTCCTTCTCGGCCGGCGTGCACTTCTGCCTCGGCGCGACGCTGGCCCGGCTGGAGGGAGCGATCGCCCTGGAGGCGCTGTTCGAGCGGCTGCCCGACCTGGCCATCGCCGGGCCGCTGGTGCGCCGCGGCACGCGCGTGCTGCGCGGGTACGACGTCGTGCCGGTCCGGTCGAGCGCCGCCGTCCGCTCCTGACAGACTGGCCGATCGTGATCGGTCGGCGCTACAGGTTGAGCGCCAGCAGCGGCGTGCTGCCGTCCACGCTGGTGATCTGCACGGCGGCGAGCTGGTCGCGGGGCATCCAGGTGCCGGTCTCGTAGTCGGCCGTCTTGCCCGGCACGAGGTTCCAGGTACCGAGCCGCTCCGGCTGTCCGTGCTTGGGCACGACCACCAGCGCGTAGGCCCGACCCCGGGGCACCGCCTCGTAGTACTTGCACTCCAGTTCGATGCGAGTACCCCAGCCGACCGAGCGCACGTCGGCCGTTGCCTGGATGGGAGCGTTCGCCACGGCCTGCATCGCCTCGGGGTGATGGCTCGGCTGGTCCGGACGGGTGGCAATCAGCGCCACGGCCGCGATGCACGCTGCCGCGGCCGCCGTCAGCCCGCCGACGATCCAGTGCCGGCGACGGCGTTCCCGGCGCACCTTACGGTCCAGGGCCGGCAGCAGCGAGGCCGGCGGCGGCTCGTCGTCCAGCACCGACGGCGACACCGCCGCCAGCGCCTGGGGCAGGTCCTGCAACTCGCGCACGGACGCCGCGCAGGCGTCGCAGGTGGCCAGATGGGCTTCGTAGGCTCGGCGGTCGTCGTCGGAGAGGGCGCCGAGCACGTAGGCGCCGTCATACATCTCGAACGGGTCGACGCTCTGGCTCATCGCACACCTCCTAACTCGTCCAGGGCCAGCCGCAGGGCGCGCAACGCGTAATGCGCCCGGGACTTGACGGTGCCCTCAGGCACGCCGAGCCGGCGCGCCGCTTCGGCCACCGACGAACCACGGTAATAGCACTCCAGGATGACCTGACGATGCTCGAGCGAGAGCTGCCGCAACGCGGCGGTCACCACGGCCGCGTCGGCCGTTCCCGCCGTCGGATCGGCAACCTGCAGCTCGGGCGGATCGGCCGTGACCACCTCGTGCCGGCTGCGCGAGGTGCGCCAGTCGTCGATGACGATGCGCCGGGCCACGGTGAACAGCCAGGCCCGCGCCGAACCTTCGGACTGGTCGAGCACCTGCGGGTGCTTCCAGGCCCGCAACATCGTCTCCTGCACGACGTCCTCGGCCCGGGCGCGGTCACCGCCGGTGAGGTGCACGGCGTATGACCACAAGGCTCGGGCGTGCTGATCGTGCAGCGCACGCATGAGCTCGGCGTCGCTGGTGGGCACACCACTCCTGCTGGCTCGGGCCGTCGCGACGCGAAGGCTGGGCGCGTCGGTCACCGTGAAGTGTGCCCCGCCGCTCAGGCCCGGCGCGAGTGTCGCCACGACATCCATGCCGCAATCACCCCGAATACCAGCGCGACGTACTCCGCGACTTGAGCCAGAACCTGAGGTTCGCCGCTCGCGATCTCCTTGAAGTTGAACAACCCGACCGTCACGGACAGATAGAACGCGGCGAGTGTCGCGGCCCCGAACGCGGCTGCGGCCAGCGCCGGCAGCCAGTGCCGCCAGCAGATCAGCACCAGGCCGATGATCAGCCCGCCGATCGCGTTGAGCAAGAACAGCGGTCCGATCGTGTCGACCACGCGGAATCCCTGGGCGTACCAGAGATCGAAGTGCACGTCGGCGGACAGCAGCACGCCGGCGGCCGCCAGCCCGCACATCAGGTCGATGACGACTCGGGAAGGGTTGAGCGTTATAGGCGCGAGCCACGGACGGCTCGGTGCGTGTACAGACATTCGGACTCCCCTTGGTTCACTGTCTGTAACACGTAGCCGAGCGGCGTTCGGTTCAGACCTGAACCGTTCCGGATTGGCGGCCGTGTACATACGCGACAAGAACCGACAACCCGGAGGCTGCGCGATGCGCATCGACCCAACCGTTACTCGCCGTAGCGTTCTCGCCGCCGGTGCGGCTGGCGCTGGCGCCGTCGCCCTGGCCGCCTGCAGCTCGAGCTCGTCGAAGGGCGACACGGCCCCGGGCGCCCCGGGTGGCAACGGCAACAACGACACGTCGGCGGCCCCTGATGCCCCGCTGGCGAAGCTGGCCGACATCGAAGTGGGCAAGTGCGTGTCGGCGAAGCTGCCCGACGGGAAGCCGGCGATCGTGTCGCGGCCGACCTCGGACACCGCCGTAGCGTTCAGCGCCAAGTGCACGCACATGGGCTGCACCGTCCAGCCGGCGGGCAACGAGCTGCACTGCCCGTGCCACGGCTCGAAGTACAACGCGCTCACCGGCGCGGTGCTTCAGGGGCCGGCACCCGAGCCGCTGCCGAAGATCAACGTGCAGGTGGCCAACGGCGAGGTCGTGACGGGCTGAGCGCCTCGGGCCCGGTCAGGACGGGGTGTCGCCGCTGTTCCCGGCGGAGCCGCCGTCCTGGTCGGGCTCGTCGTGCGGCGGGGTGTCGGCCGGGGCCGGCTCGGCCGCCGGCGCGCCGCCGGTGGTCGCCGCCGGCAGCAGCGCGGTAAGCACCGCGCCCTGGATCCGCTTGAACTTGCGGCTGCCCCGGGTACGGTCGAGCACGGCCACCTCGAGCTGGTTGGCCGGCAGGGTGCGCGGCGCCCCGTTGCCGCCGACCGAGCCGAGCCCGCGCACGGACACCCCGAGGGCGCCGCGCAGGTCGAGCCCCTCGGTGAACGTGCGGCGCAGCTCGGAGGTCAGCGCGTCGGCCTGCCCGCCCATGACCAGGAAGTTCGGCTCGTCGATGATTGTGCCGTCGTAGGAGATGCGATACATCTGGTCGTCCTCCGGGCCGGGACCGACCTCGGCTACGCACAGCTCGACCTCGTAGGGCTTCTGCTGATCGGTGAACAACCCGCCGAGCGTCTGCGCGTAGGCGTTGGCCAGCGCCCGGGCGGTGACGTCGCGCCGGTCGTAGGAGTAGCCGCGCATGTCGGCCAGCCGGATGCCGGCCACCCGAAGGTTCTCGAACTCGTTGTACATGCCGACCGCGGCGAACCCGATCCGGTCGTAGATTTCGCTGACCTTGTGCAGCGCGGAGCTGGCGTTCTCCGCGACGAACAGCACGCCGTCGGTGTAGGTCGACACCACCACGCTGCGTCCGCGTGCGATGCCCTTGCGCGCGTATTCGGAACGGTCGCGCATGATCTGCTCGGGCGACGCGTAGAACGGCATCGTCATGGTGGTGGTCTCCGGTCGGTGGGTCGGGTTCGGGTGGGAGTAGGCCTCAGGTGCCGGGCTGCTCGCGGCGCTGGTCGACGATGGCCCGCACGATCACGTCCAGGTCGGCGTCGGGGACGCGCCGGGTGCCCTCGTCGTCGGCCAGCATGACGACCGGGAAGATCTGCCGTACCAGGTCCGGCCCGCCGGTGGCCGAATCGTCGTCGGCTGCGTCGTAGACGGCTTCGACCGAGACGCGCACGATCTCGTCGGCGGACATCCCGGGCCGCCACCGCTTCTTCAGCGACGACTTGGCGAACGGTGACCCCGACCCGATGGCGTCGAAGTAGCGCTCCGGGTAGCAGCCGCCGGCGACGTCGAAGCTGAAGATCTTGCCGGCGTTGGCCGCGTCGGAGGCCGCCGTGTCGAAGCCGGCGAAGATCGGGACGACGGCCAGCCCCTGCATGGCCAGGCCCAGGTTGCCGCGCAGCATGGTGGCCAGCCGGTTGGCCTTGCCGTCGAGGGTCAGCTGGGTGCCCTCGATCTTCTCGTAGTGCTCCAGTTCGACCTGGTAGAGGCGCACCACCTCGATGCCGATGCCGGCTGTGCCGGCGGCGCCGATCAGCGTGTAGTCGTCGGCGGCGACGACCTTCTCGATGTCGCGCTGGGCGATCAGGTTGCCCATCGTGGCCCGCCGGTCGCCGGCCATGACGACGCCGCCGTCGTAGACGGCGGCGACAATGGTGGTGCCGTGCGGCGCGATGTCGCTCACCAGGTGCGGCTTGGGCAGCAGCTCCGGCGCGGCCGCGCTGAGGAACTCGGTGAACGACGAAGATCCGGGCGCCATTGCGTGCCGCAGCACGCCGGGAAAGGCGTCCGCACCGCTGAACCGGTCGATGCTCACGGCGCTCCTGTCAGTCCTGCCAGTGGGTCGCGTTGCTGGTGACGACCCTACCGATCCGGACGCGAGCCGTGACACCGACGGGTCAGCGACGCAGCGGCTACTGGCCGCCCTTCTGAACGAACGATCGGACGAAGTCCTCGGCGTTGGTCTCGAGCACGTCGTCGATCTCGTCGAGCAGCGCGTCGACGTCCTCGGTCAGCTTCTCCTGGCGCTCGGCGACGTCGGAGGAGTTCTCGACCTCGACCTCGTCGACTTCGTCAGGCTGGCGTTGCGGCCGGGTCTGGCCGCCTTCGTGAGTGGGCATGTCGGCTCCCCTCGCTCGGACCGACTTTCACCCTAGCTCGACGGGATGACGGTCGGGATGCGACATTCAGGTAGATGTCGCGTGCCGTGCTTACCGGGTGGTGCGCACGGACACCAACAGTAGTCGCGGACCTGGCCTAGGCGGCGACCGTCGACGGCGCGACGCGCACCGTG
>Ga0081455_10005679_pt1 | contig 13615 bp, 11 predicted proteins | sample TabmetS3T2R1_FD_70207 | JGI IMG/M metagenome (GOLD analysis project Ga0081455, IMG submission 70207) | Tabebuia heterophylla rhizosphere microbial communities from the University of Puerto Rico - S3T2R1 | ecosystem: Host-associated > Plants > Roots > Rhizosphere ... | reverse complement strand
GGTGGCGTCCTTCATTGCCGGAGACGTACCGGCCGTGGCGTTGTGGGTGCCCTTCAACATCGCCGTACGTGAAAAGCTGCCCGGCGCCATCAAGCTGGTCGATGCGTCCGCGTTTTACCCGCAATCGGCCGTCGTCGGCGGCTGGGTGGCGCGGCCGGACTATTACGCCGGCAACAAGGAAGTGCTCGCCAGGATCATCAAAGGCTGGGCCGAGGCCAACGACTACATCGTCCGCAATCAGGCCGCCGCGGCCGAGGCATTGCAGAAGAACCATTATCCCCGCGCTCCGCTTGCCGACATCGCCGAAGCGTTCAAGGCCCAGAAGATGTTTTCGTCACGGGAATGGAAGCGGCTCTATTCCGATGGCACCGTCACCAAATGGCTGCAGCAGGTCAGCGATTTCTTCATGACCGAGGCGGGCGTCACCAAGGCAACGCCTGCCAGCGACTATTTCGACACCAGCATCTATCTCTCGACGATTTGATGGAGATTGGTCTCGCGATCTCCTATCGGAGGGCGCGGAGACTGGCCGGAACAGGAACAAGGCTGCCCGGTTGGTTGCGGCAATCTGCGCAGATTGACTGGCTCTCCTGACGAGCGCATGCTTTGCATCGCTTAGCTTCGTCTGTGGTCTGCATGGCCCTGGACGCCCGGACGGGCGCTCCAATTGATCGAAGCGGAATGTGGATCCTCCAGGCGAAAGTCTCGAAAGGAGGGTTCGATGTTCAAAAAGGCATTCGGATTGGCTGCTTCCGCCTCGGCAGCGGCCGTGATCGCGACTGGGGTTCTGGCTCAGACCACCGACCCGTCAAAAGGAAAATCGGTCGAGGAACTCGGCCGCGTCATATTCCAAACGTCGTGCACACCGCAGGCGCAGGCGCAATTCGAGCGGGCGCTGGCCATGCTGCACTCATTCTTTTATCCCGAGACAATCAAGGCGTTCTCGGCAGTTGCCGAGACTGATCCGAACTGCGCCATCGCCCATTGGGGGGTCGCCGTCAGCGTGCGCCCTAATCCACTCGTCGGCCCATTTGATGCCGCAACCCTCAAGCGCGGCCTCGATGCGGTTCAGAAGGGCAAGGCGATCGGCGCCAAGACCGAACGTGAACGCGATTGGCTTTTGGCCATCGAAGAGTTCTACAAGGACCATGACAAGGTTGACCAGGACACGCGCGCCAAGAACTACGAGAAGGCGATGGAGGCGCTCGCCAGGAAGTACCCTGACGACGTCGAAGCGAAGATCTTCTACGCCCTCGCATTGAACGAGACGTTCGATCACAAAACGATGGGCAACTTGGTCAAGGCGATCGAAATCCTGGAGCCGATCGACAAGCAATATCCCGATCATCCCGGCGTAACGCACTATCTCATCCACAGCTACGACTTCCCGAGCCTGGCGGACCGTGGCGTGGCTGCTGCAAACAAGTATGCGAAGATCGCCCCGGCAGCGCCGCACGCTCAGCACATGCCTTCGCATATCTATTCGATGGTCGGGATGTGGGAGGCCTCCATCGCGTCCAATCTGGCGTCCATCGCGGTCGCCAAGGAGTATGCCGAGAAGGCCAAGCTTGACGGCGTACTCGCCGGAGTTCCGCACGCCTACGATTTCATGCAATACGCCTATCTGCAGCTCGGCCAGGATGCCAAGGCGAAGGCCGTGATCGAGGAGAACGCCGCGATCCAGAAGGTCGTGGGACCGCAATTGGTCAGAATGGGACAGTCGGCCGTACCGGCTCGCTATATGCTCGAGCGGCAGGACTGGCGGGGGGCAGCGCAGCTCAAGCCGCTCGGCCTCACCATACCCTCGGCGGAGGCCATCACGCACTTCGCCCGCGCGCTGGGTGCCGCGCGCAGCGGCGATGTCGCCGCAGCGCAGACAGACGTCACCAAGCTGATCGAGATCCGCGAAGGTTTGGAGAAAGCGAATCAGGGCTACTGGGCGGGGCAAGTCGAAATACAGGCCCTGTGCGCCCAGGCCTGGCTCGCACAGGCCCAAGGCAAGCCTGAGGAAGCACTCAAGTTCATGCGAGCTGCCGCTGATCTCGAAGACGGCAGCGAGAAGCACGTGGCGATGGAGAATCGCTTGTATCCGATGCGCGAGCTGCTGGGCGATCTGCTGATGGAGCAGAGCCAGCCCGGCGAGGCCCTCAAGGCCTACGAGGCATCGATGAAGAACGCGCGCGAGCGCCTGCGCGGCTTCTATGGCGCCGCCAAAGCCGCAGAGGCGTCGGGCGACAAGCAGAAGGCGGCAACATATTTCGGCGAGCTTGTGCGACTGACAAAGAACGCGGACACCGATCGCCCCGAGATCGGCGCCGCCAAGCAAGCAATCGCGGCTCGCTGAAAGCAAATGGCCGCCGGCCTCTGCCGGCGGCCACTTCACCGGAACTCGAGATGACCAGCCTGAACATCGCGGCTGCGCTTGTTGGCGGGGCGGTATTGCTGTGCCCTTTTGCAGCGAGCGCAGTCGATGAAGTGGAGAATCCGGCCGCGGTCCAGCTTGATCCCGACTACGCGGCGGGCAAACAGGCGATCGAAGCCAGGCAATGGAGCGCGGCCATCGCAGCGCTCTCCTCGGCAGCGCTACGCGACACACGCAACGCCGATATCCAGAACTACCTCGGTTACGCCTACCGCAATATCGGACGGCTGGATGCCGCCTTCATGCATTATGAGCGCGCGCTCATGCTCAGCCCGCGTCACCGTGGCGCGCATGAATATGTCGGTGAGGCGTACTTGATCATCAACAACCTTGCGAAAGCTGAAGAGCACCTTGCGGCGCTGCAACAGATCTGCCTGATCCCTTGCGAAGAGTTCAGGGAATTGGAAGAAAAGATCGAAGCGTACAAACGCGCCGGCAAACGCTAGGGCGTGGACTCATTGCCTGCGCTTGATGCTGATCAAGTTCAGCAGCGTCGCGGCCGCGATCATCGCTGCGATACCAGCGAGACTCACCGTTATCTGCATCGCAAGTCCGTCCGAAATGCCGAGCAGCACCACGTAGCTGGCGAACGTCAGCAGAACGCCGAGGCAATAGATCGGCAGCGAGTTCTGGCCACAGCGGATCGCGCCGCGCATCACTGGCGTCTTCAACCCTCGCCAATTGCGAGGCACGAACCATGCCACCAAGACCGCTATGGCCAGAAAATGCAGCAGTCGCAATGGATCGAGATTCGATTTGTCCAATGGGTAAAGCGGTTTCGCCAGAGCGTGCGGGACCAGTGCTTCCAGTGGTTTGATGCGCCAGCTCAATGCGATGAGCAGGCTGAAGAGCAGATACAGGACGGCAAGCATAAGCGTCGTGCGTGACGTGAGCCAGGGCCGTGCTCTCTCGCCTTCGATCATCCACCACGCGCCAAGCACGACCATCAGCTGCCAGGCCAGCGGATTGAAGGCCCAGTGGCCGTTCGGCCACGCCGGGACGGTCCAGCCAAAGGCATGCACCAGCGCATAAAGGGTCAACGAGGCGCCAAGCGTCACGTTCGGCGCTCGCAGCAGCAGCCACAGCAGTGGCGCGAACAAGAGATGAAGGAGCACGAAGACCGGCAACACGTCGGCATTGACGGGACGGTATTGCAGGATCGACGCGTGCGCGAGCGTCGCGCCTGGATAATCCAACAGAATACGCGTATTGCTCTCGTCAGCAAGATGGCCGCCGCCTCCGAGGTGGACCAGGATAGCGCAGGCGATCGTGAGCAACAGAAATGCGACATATATGTCCCAGCTTCGCCGCAGCGTTCGGCCGATCACCCCGCTCCAGCCCTCGCAGTGCCATGCCTTGCCGTAGGCCAGCGCGCAGGTTACGCCGGAGACGAACATGAACACTTCCGCGGCATCGCTGAAACCGTAGTTCCGCAGCGTCAGCCAACTTCCGATGTTGTTTGGGACATGGTCGAGAAAGATGCACCACAGCGCGATGCCTCGGCAGGCATCTATTCGCAGGTCGCGGCCCTGGCCTTTCAGCTCCGGCACCTCGCCGACCACTAACTTGGGAATGGTAATTCGGTCGTGCATCTGGCTTACCCCAAGCCAGCAAAATGGACCTGCCGCCCGACGTACTGGTGTGAGCTGGTTCACCTCCAAAGGCCTATTTTTTTACTGTCACTTGAGACGAATTTGCGCGCCAGCGTTGAGCTATGTAGGCTTCGCAGTGATGAGTTGAGCCACGCGTCTGCGGTCGCTTGACGAGGACTCTGCTAAGTCGGCTGTTAGAGAAGAGGAGGACTACGTTTGCGTGGTCAGGCGGTCCCGAGCTTCACGGGCGATCGCGGTCCGAATCTGAACATCACCAAGGACCTTCCAATCTTGCCTTGGCCCTCACTAGATCAGGCGTATCAAAACCCTCGCCAAAAGATCCATAAACCTCGCCGAGTCGTGAGCGACACTTGTTGGTGTCTGGTTTCAGCTCGTGCAAGTCACACATGCTCAGACAAACTCTAAGTTCAAAGGATTTGGCTTTCTGTTCGCGCGCGACTTCAAGGCCTTTACAAAAATAGTACTCCGCCTGATCCAGATTTTGGTTCGATCGAAGATACATTTCGCCAAGCAAACGATATATTTCCGCCGCGTAAAAGCGTTCGGAGTTTTCTCTATTGAGCCTCAATTGCGCCTGCTTCAAAGCGTCGAATGCTTGCGCGTAACGCTTGTTCTTGATGTATGCATCCGCCATTAATCCCAAAGAGTACGACTCCAACAATAGGGCGCCGGTGGCCCGTTCTTTTTCCAGGCCTTCTTGAATCTCGGCAATACCCTTCTCAAACTCGCCTTGGTCGGCACTTGCCCATCCGCGCAAAATCAACGCCATGGCTAGATAATGCACAAACTCATGCTCTTCGCAGAATGCGATGGCAACGTTCGCCTCACTTGCAACAACTGCAGAATCGCCTCGAAGCTGATGCACGCGAAGACCTATCGTTCGTGCAATTGCCTCACTGAACGGATGTTGAGATGCTTCTGCGTATCGACGAGCCTCCGCGCAAAGCCGCAACGCCTGATCCGGATAGCCGAGTAACCAAAGAGCCATGCCGTCGTACGACCTTACATGAACTCGCGGATCTTGTGCCGACAGTTCAAGATATGTTGCGGCCTTACAGTCCTCGCAGAGGCTGATACTGCGTTCCAGCTCCGCGTGGGCAGCGGCAAATTTCCCTTGCGCAAACAAGGTAAACCCCAAAGCTTCGCGGGCGAGAACGTTGTAAACCGAGTTGTCCGCGTTCTCAGCGCTCTTCAGCAAATGTTCGGCAAGGGCTTGAGCTTCACCAAGCGAAGCACGGACGAAATTCCAGGTCCATAAACCAAACACCGCAGGCAAGACATGCTCGTCAAACCCAGTCTCTTTGCACAGTTGAAGCGCTCGCGTGTACGCATGCTTCACACTGTCAGTGCTCCAGCCCTTAATCGCCCGGAGGGCGTTGCCGAGAGAGGTTTGGAGCAGCAACTCCGATTTGTTGCGTAACGTCGGGTCGTCGATGTTGGGAATCTGATTCAACCCTTGTCTCAAATGACCTACCGCTTCGTTGTGCGCCGAACGAGCCGCTGACTGTTTGCCTGCTTCATACCAGTAGTGTAAGGCCTTTTCGTAGTTTCTCGCTTGAGTGTAGTGGTATGCAATAATCTCGGGCTGAGTTCGCACGGCTTCAGGGAATTTCTGCTCGAGTCCCTTCGCGATAGCGGCGTGTAGATGCACGCGGCGGCTCTTTAGGAGCCCGGCATACGCGGCATCCCGCACCAACGCGTGCTTGAAGGTGTACACCGCGTTTGGAATTTCGCCCCGGCAGAACATCAGTTCCGAGCGCACCAACTGGTCGAGCGCCTCATCCAATCTCTGCTTCGGGAGCCCGGCGACGGCATTCACAAGTTCGTAGTGAAATTCGCGACCTGCGACGGCACTGATCTGGGCCACATCCCGCACTGGTGACAGCCGATCAAGGCGAGCCATCAGCGAAGCCTGTAAGGTGGTTGGGATCGCGAATGAAGGTAGAGGACCATCAAGAACATATTCGCCGTCCTGCTCTCGCAGCAACCCGCCTTCGAGCACCATCTTCGTTAATTCCTCTATGAAGAGAGGCACGCCATCGGTGTGTGCGAGAATGTGCTCCATTACCTCCTTGGGGAGTGCTTTACCTCCCGTCACCCGCAGGACCAAAGCTGCGCCGTCGCGTCTGCCAAGGCGGGTGAGCGGGATGGTTGTGGTGTGAGGATAACCCGGCCACGGGGGAGTGAATTCGGGCCTGGCCGTGATCAGCATCAGTGCCCGAAGCCGCGGTACTTGCTCCACAACTGCTGCGAGGAACTCAAGCGAGGTTGGGTCAATCCAGTGCACGTCTTCGAAAATAAGCAAAACCGGCTGCTGCGCCGCCAACCCATCGAGCTGGGCCAGTAATGCCGCGAAGGTTTTCTCTTTGCGTTTCTGTGGAGTGAGGTCGTGCAGTCGGAAACGATCATCGACCGGCAGCGCCAACAAGTTGGCCAGAACAGCCAGGTGTTCGGGATTGTGTGTGGATTGCGCCAGTAGCGCGTCGAGCTTGGATAGCCTCTCCTGAGGTGAGTCGCCGCGCTCGAATCCCGAAGCACGATCGAGCTGGTTGATGAATGGCGACAATGCGCTGTGGGTATGATGCTCAGAGCAAAAATAACGCAACGTAACATGTGATTCACCCTGGAGCCGCTTATTAAGCGCCAACGCAATGTGTGACTTGCCAATACCCGGCTCCCCTGTAAGGGTCACCACCCGGCCCTCTTCCAGCGTAGCTTGTTGCCAGCGGCGCAACAGCAGCTCTATTTCCTCCTCACGCCCGAACAGAGGCGGCAGCTTGGTAGTGTGCATTGCCTCGAAGCGGCTCTCCACGCCGCTCGTTCCCAGCACCTGATAAACTTGGAACGGCTCCGCCCAGCCTTTCAGCGCGACGGGGCCGAGGTCTCGGTAATGAAACTTTCCCTCGGTGAGCCGGCGCGTGCTCGCGCAGATCAACACGGTCCCTGGCTCCGCTATCGCTTGCAGGCGCGCGGCGAGGTTCGGCGTCTCACCGACAACCTCTTGCTCCGCCAGTGCTTCCTTAATCAGAAGCTCGGCTACGACCACCGTGCCGGTCGCAATGCCGATGCGAATCTGCAGCGTCTCGACGACGTTCCGGATACTCGCTACGGCATCAATGAGTGCGAGCGCGGCGCGCACAGCCTGTTCGGCATCATCCTCATGTGCATGAGGAAAGCCGAAATAGACTAGCGCACCGTCGCCCATATAGCGGGCAATCCTTCCGTTATAGCGACCTATGACTTCTGCGATACAGCCGTGATACACGCCAATCAGTGCTCGCATGTCCTCCGGGTCCAACCGGGCCGCCATGGCTGTGGAGCCAACCAAGTCACAAAACATCACTGTGAGGTGACGTCGCTCGCCTTCACCCGGCCGCCTCGGTTCGGTGGCTGTTTTCGCCAGTTTAGGCCTGGCTGCGTCTTCAAGCTCCGCGATAGCGCGCAGCAGCTTACGGCGATGACCTAACAGGACGCCCAGTTCCTTCAGGTCCTGCTCCGTCAGGTCGCGGAGGACCGAGAGATCAATGCCGTTTTCGCCGAAGCGCTGGGCGTACTCTGACAAGCCGATTGACTTGAGCCACTCGGTGACGCCGCTCATGACATTGGCGCCTCCCCGCTCAGTTCTCGGTCCCCGGAGAGTTTGACACCACACAAGGTATCACACACGGAGAAAAAGTGAACGCGCGGCAAGACAGATTTGAATGAGCAGGGCGGGCAGCGCGAATCGGCAACCAGCACTTGACCTTTCACAGGTTTTGAAACTTTTGGACGCTGCCGGTCGAGCTCAATGCGTGGCGGAGGAATCGTATTTTGTGATCGCTCTCTGCAAATCGCCGTATTCGGCGCACGGGATCAGGCAAATGCGCTCCAAGGCCGCGAGATGCTCTTTGGCTGCTGCGACATTGCCGATCGTCAGATAGGTCTCGCCCAGGTGTTGATGTGCCGCGCGGTGGCGCGGATTAATGGTCAGCGCCTGTCGAAAATGCGCGAACGCCGGCTCCGGCTCCCGCAAGCGGCGATAGCTGTATCCGATATAGTTCTGGATGTCTGCGTTGCGCGTATCGCGCAAGGCCGCGGACTTGAGCACTGCGATGGCGCCATTCCAATCGCCCGCCGCCATCGCCTTCTTGCCCGCCACGAAATCCGGATCGAGCTGTGCCCAATCCGCACTCTCCCCGAGCGATCCCATGGTGCTGCAGATCGGCCACTCATCAGTTACCGCAAGCTGAGTTCCGACAGGCCGGATGATCGCATAGAAAGGCACAGTCGCGACGAGCGCGCCCAGGATTCCCGCAAGTGCGATCGTGCGGATCGTCATCGCTCGCCTCGGCTGTCGAGCATCAGGGATCCACTACAGACCGCTAGAATAGCTCCTTCTCGTTTGAGCTACAACGAGACTGCTCGGACGCACCCCGCGGCAATTGGCGCTTACTAGTGCTTTCAAGTTTGGTCTTGAGACCGGCTCCCCCGACACCTGGACTCAATGACGCGCGTTTTTGTCGGGTCTGGTGCGCAGGGCGCCCCCGCCCGCTCCCCTTGACACCGAATGTCCGCGGTAAAATAATTCGAGAATAATGTCCATTGTACGGACATGCGGGGATAACCGGTTGCGAGGGGCAAGCAGCCGCTCGGGTTTCATCTCCAGTCGAAAAGAATGCTCAGGGCGGAGAACACAGATGGCAATCAAGAGCCGTTTCGATGACGTCGCGAAGCTCGTTGACACCGAGCAAGGCTTCATCAGCCGCGAAATCTTCGTCGATCCCGACCTCTACAAGGAGGAACTGGACAAAGTCTTCACGCGCGCCTGGCTCTTCATCGGCCACGAAAGCCTCATTCCCAATCCCGGCGACTTCTACACGACGCGCATGGGCGAAGAGTCCGTCATCCTGTGCCGGGACAAGACGGGCGTCGTTCACGCCTTCCTCAATTCATGCCGGCACCGCGGCATGAAGGTCTGCCGCTACGAGTCCGGCAACACCTCGATCTTCACCTGCCCGTATCACAGCTGGACTTACACCACCGACGGCAAGCTGCAGGGCGTTCCGCAGTACAGATCGCTCTATGACGGCCAGCTCGACCGCGATGCCAATTCGCTGGTCTCGGTGGCGAAGCTCGCGATCTACAAGGGCACGGTCTGGGCGACCTGGGACAAGAACGCGCCGGACTTCCTCACCTACCTTGGCGACGCCAAGGTCCATCTCGATCAGGCGCTGGACTGCCGGGACGGCCGCGAGGGCGGCTCCGAGGTGATCGGCGTCCACAAATGGGTCTTTCCGGCGAACTGGAAATTCGCGGCCGAGAATTTTCTCGGCGACACCTATCATAACCCGAGCCACCGCTCCGTCGATCTGATCGGCATCGGCCCGAGCGCGGCGTCGGGCAAGAAGGGACGGCGCGACGACGAACTGGAAAGGGCCCAGCACGTCTGGATCAGCTTTCCCGAGGGTCATGGCGTGCACAGCGCGATCCAGCCCGAAGGCAACGAATATATTGAGTCGTTCCTCGACAATCCCGTGCTCGAGCAATATTTCCGCCACTGCTATGAGGAACGCAAACGCCGGCTGGGCGAACAGGCGCGGCTGATGCCGTTCGTCGGCACGATCTTTCCCAACACCTCCTATCACGGCCGGCAGCCGCGCGGTCTCTGCGCCTGGCATCCGCACAGTCCGACGTCCACGGAGGGCTGGCGCTTCTTCCTGGTCGACGCGGACGCCCCGCAAGAGGTGAAGGATTATCTGCGCCGCTACTACATGCGCTACTCCGGCCCCGCCGGGATGACCGAGCAGGACGACATGGAGAACTGGCTCTATGCGACCTCGGCAAGCCTCGGCACCGTCGCGCGCCGCTATCCCTTCAACTACCAGCAATCGCTCGGCGCCTGGACCCGCGAGCATCATTCGCTTGGCGGTACCGTCAGCCTTCAGATCACGGAAGAGATTGCGCGCGGCTACTATCGGCGGTGGAAGTCCTATATGGGCGGCGGCGGCTGGGACGAACTGCTTGGCGGCAATGATGGCCTGGCGCAGAGGGCTGCCGAGTGAGCTCCCCCCGCGTTGTCATCGTGACCGGCGGCACGTTCGGAATCGGCCGCGCCATCACGCTGCGGCTGGCGGCCCTCGGGCACGCGGTCATGGCCTTTGGTCTCGAGGCGCCGCAAATCTCGAGCATGGCTGCAGCAGCGATTCCCGGGCTTGCATCCGAATTGAAAGAGCGCGGCCTGCAGGCTCACTTGATGGAAGCGGACGTCTCGAATCCAGGCGACGTTGCCAATGTCGTCGAGACAACGTTGCAGCGTCATGGGCGTATCGATGCGCTCGTCAACAATGCAGCCATCGGCCCGCTGGGCACGGTGCTGGACACTGACGAAGCGACGTTCGATCGCATCATGGCAGTCAATCTGAAGGGGCCGTATCTGTGCAGCCGCGCCGTGCTGCCGCACATGATCCGCAACGGCGGCGGCGCGATCGTCAATGTCGGCTCCGGCGCCGGTTGGGGCAAGCCCAACATGGCCGCCTACTCCGCCAGCAAGGGCGGCGTGTTCGCCCTCAGTGCCGCCATGGCCTACGATTTCCTGCATCACCGCATTCGCGTCAACACGGTGGTGCCGGGCGGCGGCGGCATTGTCACCGGGATGAGTCTTGGCCGCGTCGGCGGCGATCCTTCGCGGCTTGGTCGGGGCGCGCCGGGCACCGCGGCGGGCCGGCCGGCCACCGGCGATGACATTGCCAATGCGATCGCGTTCCTGATCTCGCCCGAGGCCGAGGCGATTTCCGGAACGGTCATTGATGTCGGTTGTTTCGCGCAGCAAGGCGGGCCTGTGCCGGCGAAGCCTACGAGTCAGGGAGAAAAAGCATGAGTGCAGATCTGCTCGCGGCCGAGGCGCCGCAGACCATGACTTCTGATCTCCCCCGCACCGAGGCCTATTACCGGCTCAAGGCCGATATGGAGGATTTTCTCTATGCGGAGGCCGACCTGCTCGACAACAGGCGATTCCGCGACTGGCTGAATCTCCTTAGCCACGACATCACCTACTTCATGCCGATCCGGCGCAACGTAAAATTCGGTCAGCATTCGGAGCGGGAGAACACCCGCCAGGGCGCAGGGATCAGCTGGTTCGACGAGGACAAGTGGACGCTCTCCAAGCGCGTCGATCAGATCCTCACCGGCGTGCATTTTGCGGAGGAGCCGCTCTCGCGCGTCTGCCACATGGTCAGCAATGTGCAGATCCTGCGCGTCGCGCCGTCACTGGACGAGCCGCGCGAGGTCGAGGTGCGCTGCCGCTTCCTGGTCTATCAGAACCGCATCGAATACGAGACCTACACCTTTGTGGGAAAACGCACCGATCTCATCCGCAAGACGCCGGATGGCTGGAAGATCGCGCGGCGGGAGATTCTGCTGGACCAGAACGTGCTGCTGGCCAAGAATCTGAGCACCTTCTTCTGAACCGATAGCCATGATCGACCTGATGACCCTGAAGCCCGGCGACCGGCTGCTGCTGCAAAAAGGCATTGTTGCTGATGTGACCGAGAACATGGGCGATGGACAGTGGGTCGAGATCAGGTTGATCGAGGTTCCGGAAAGGCCTTCCGACGTCGGCGCGGTGGAACTATGCCACGTGCAGGACATCGTGAAGATTTTGGACGCGAGCTGATCTCGGAGGATGACGATGCTCCGGTTCGATCACCTGCCAAGCGACTTCAATCCGATGTTCCTTTTCCTCGGGGAGAAGCAGGATCTGGCGGCGCTGGCCGGGCTGCTGCGGTCGTTTGCTGCCTCCCCTCGCCTGCTCGACGTCGGAGAGCAGCTCAGCGGCGCGCGATCGCGCACGACGCTGCGGCTGGTCCCGGTCAAGGACGGCGATTTCGGCATGAAGCCGGATGACGGCGGTTTTCGCTGGGTGCTGAACAGCTGGCAGGCCGAGAAGATTGCCGAGCGGATCGAACTGCTCACGCGTGCGTATCAAAAGTCGGGATCAGATATCATCGAGCTCGGTGTCGAAGGCGAGATCCCGGTCAAGGTCTCGCTTGGCGAATTCACCGACGACTTTCTCGTTCAGCGGTTCTAGCGCGAGGTGACTTTAGTCCAATCGTTCATTCGCGAACTCGGTTCACCTCTCCCTTTGGGAGAGGTCGGCGCGCAGGTCCTAACCGGCTACATGGGTAACAGAATAGACCGACGACATGGGTAACAGGTCAACTGATCGGCAGGGAGGGCCTTGTCGATGGGATGGGAGGAGACCTGTGCCGTGGAAGAACGGATGCGCTTTGTGGTGGCGGTTCGGGAGCACGAAGATTCAATTGCCGCGCTATGCCGACGCTTCGGGGTGAGCCGGCGGGTTGGATACAAATGGCTGGCGCGTTTTGAGATGGAAGGGGCTGCGGGCCTGTTTGATCGTTCGCGGGCTCCACTGCATCATCCGCAGGCGATTGCGGACGGCATCGCCGAACGCTGCCTTGCGGTGCGGCGGGCGCATCCGACTTGGGGGCCTGTGAAGGTCAGGGCCTATCTGGAGCGCGCCGCCCCCGCGACAGAGTGGCCGGCGGCGAGCACGATCGGCGAGCTGTTCGACCGCGAAGGGTTGACGGTGAAGCGCAAGCTTCGCCGGCGCAGCCCGCCATCGAGTGCGCCTTTTGCCCATTGCGAGGCCGCCAACGATGTCTGGTGCATTGACTTCAAGGGCTGGTTTTTGACCGGAGATGGCAAGCGGTGCGAACCGCTGACGCTGACCGATGCTCACAGCCGCTATTTGTTGCGCTGTCAGGCACTGCCCCGCACCGATACGGAGCATGTCTGGCCGGTGCTCGATGCGGCCTTCCGTGAGTTCGGATTGCCGCGTTACCTACGTTCGGACAACGGCTCGCCCTTCGCCGCGTGCGGCGCCGGCGGCCTATCAAAACTGTCGGTGAAGCTGATCAAAGCCGGCGTTACGCCGGAACGCATCGACCCCGGCAAGCCGCAGCAGAACGGCCGTCATGAACGCATGCATCTGACTCTGCTGCAGGAGGTTGCCGATCCGCCGGCAAACAGCATGCGGGAACAGCTCAAGCGTTTGCGCGACTTCCAACGTCTTTACAACGAAGAGCGTCCTCACCAGGCGCTCGACAATGCCACCCCGGCCGATCGCTACCAGGCCTCCTCGCGCCGCTTCGACGGCGTCCTGCGCGAGCCGGACTACAACGACCAGGAAGTGCGTCGGGTCCGCCACAATGGACAGATCAAGCTGGGTGGCAACATGATCTACATCAGCAGAGCTTTGGTCGGAGAACCCGTCGCTGTTGCCGAAACCGAAGACTGCTGGATCGTCAGTTATGGACCGGTGATGCTTGGCACCATCGCCTATGGTGGCGACTGGCTACGCAAACCCAACCGCAAAGGAGCTGTGGGCCCTGAGGACGCTGCGCGTTGCCCTCAGGGCCCACAGCCTAAGCAACAACAGACCTGAACGAAACGAGAATTGTGTTACCCATGTCGCCGGTCTGAAGTGTTACCTATGTTGGCGGTTGCAGAAGCCGTAAAACCATTGCGCGGGGAAAGCCGGGTCGTTTCGGCTGTACCTGTCAAATCCGTGTGCATTCTACTC
>Ga0081455_10005678_pt1 | contig 13615 bp, 21 predicted proteins | sample TabmetS3T2R1_FD_70207 | JGI IMG/M metagenome (GOLD analysis project Ga0081455, IMG submission 70207) | Tabebuia heterophylla rhizosphere microbial communities from the University of Puerto Rico - S3T2R1 | ecosystem: Host-associated > Plants > Roots > Rhizosphere ... | reverse complement strand
ACATCGTCGAGGTGCGCAAGCCCGAGATCGACGCCACGCTGGTGGCAGAGGGCATCGCGCAACAGCTCGAGCGCCGGGTGGCGTTCCGCCGCGCCATGAAGCGCGCGGTGCAGTCGGCGATGCGCATGGGCGCGCTCGGCATCCGCATCAATTGCGGCGGTCGGCTCGGCGGCGCCGAGATCGCGCGCATGGAGTGGTATCGCGAAGGCCGCGTGCCGCTGCATACGCTGCGCGCCAACATCGATTACGGCACGGCGCTCGGCCGCACGGCCTACGGCATCATCGGCGTCAAGGTGTGGATCTTCAAGGGCGAGATCATGGAGCACGATCCCATGGCCCAGGAGAACCGGGCGCTCGAGGCGCAGGAGGGCGGACGCTCGACCGGACGCCGCGAAGCGCCGCAGGCGCAAGGTTAGGACTTAGATCATGCTGCAACCGAAGCGGACCAAATACCGCAAGGCTCACAAGGGGCGCATCAAAGGCGCCGCGACGAGCGCGGCCACGCTCAATTTCGGCAATTACGGGCTGAAAGCCCAGGAGCCTGCGCGCCTCACGGCGCGCCAGATCGAGGCCGCGCGCCGCGCCATGACGAGGCAGATGAAGCGTGCCGGCCGCGTGTGGATCAGGCTCTTCCCCGATGTGCCGGTGTCGAAGAAGCCGACCGAAGTGCGCATGGGCAAGGGCAAGGGCACGCCGGAATTCTGGGTCGCGCGGGTGAAGCCCGGGCGCATCTTGTTCGAGATCGACGGCGTCAACGAGCAGGTCGCGCGCGAGTCGCTTCGGCTCGGGGCTGCCAAGCTTCCGATCAAGACGCGCTTCGTTGCGCGCATCGAGGCCAAGTCATGAAGGCGCACGAGGTCCGCAGCATGACGCCCGATCAGCGCGCGGACGAGCTCGTCAAGCTGAAGAAGGAGCAGTTCAACCTGCGCTTCCAGGCGGCGTCGGGCCAGCTCGAGAACACGGCGCGGGTGAGGCAGATCAGGCGCGACATCGCCCGGATCCGGACGATTACGCAGCAGTCGCCTCAGGCCGAGCCGCGCGCCAAGGCGGCGCCCGCGCCCAAGGCGGAGAAAGTTACGAAGCCCAAGGAAGCGGCCCCGAAGGCCAAGGCCGCGCCCAAGGCCAAGGCCGCAGCCAAGACCAAGGCCAAGCCGAAAACAAAAGCGAAGAAGAAGAGTTAGGACGAAAACGATGCCGAAACGCGTGCTGCAAGGAGTCGTGGTGAGCGACAAGAACGACAAGACCGTGGTGGTCCGCGTCGAGCGGCGCTTCACCCATCCCGTGCTGCAAAAGACCGTGCGCCGGAGCAAGAACTATCACGCCCATGACGAGAAGAACGAGTTCAAGGTGGGCGAAATGGTGTGGATCGAGGAATGTCCGCCGGTCTCCAAGCAGAAGCGGTGGACGGTGTTGCCGCGCGAGCAGGCGGCGTCGTAGCGGCAATCGAGGTTAAGGGCGAAAGCCATGATACAGATGCAAACCAATCTCGACGTCGCCGACAATTCGGGGGCACGGCGCGTCCAGTGCATCAAGGTGCTCGGCGGCTCGAAGCGCAAATACGCCTCGATCGGCGACACCATCGTGGTCTCGGTCAAGGACGCGATCCCGCGCGGCCGCGTCAAGAAGGGCCAGGTGATGAAGGCCGTGGTGGTCCGCACCGCCACCGGCGTGCGCCGGCCCGACGGCTCGATCATCCGCTTCGATCGCAATGCCGCGGTTCTCATCAACCCGCAAGGCGAGCCGATCGGCACCCGCATTTTCGGCCCGGTCACCCGCGAGCTCAGAGCGAAAAAGCACATGAAGATCGTTTCGCTCGCGCCGGAGGTCTTGTGATGGCGAAGCTCAAGATCAAGAAGGGCGACCACGTCGTGGTCATCACCGGCAAGGACAAGGGCAAGAAGGGCGAGGTCCTCAAAGTGATGCCGGAGGAGAACCGCGCCATCGTCAAGGGCGTGGCCATGGTTCGCCGCCATCAACGCCAGACGCCGTCGCAAGAGGGCGGGATCATCGCCAAGGAGGCGCCGATCCACATCTCCAATCTCGCGATCGAGGACCCCAAGGACGGGAAGCCGACGCGGGCCGGATACAAGTTTCTGAAGGACGGGCGCAAAGTGCGGTTCGCCAGGCGCTCGGGCGAGGTCATCGATGGCTGAGACGACTTACACTCCCCGCCTCAAGCAGCACTACAACGAGGTGCTCAAGCCCGCCTTGGCCAAGGAGTTCGGCTACGCCAACGTCATGCAGGTGCCGCGGCTGGAGAAGGTGGTGCTGAACATGGGCGTGGGCGAGGGCGTCAACGACTCCAAGAAGGTCACCGCCGCCGCCGCCGATCTCGGCCGGATCGCCGGGCAAAAGCCGGTGATCACGCGGGCGCGCAAATCGATCGCGACGTACAAGCTGCGCGAGGGCATGCCGATCGGCGCCAAGGTCACCTTGCGCCAGAATCGCATGTACGAGTTCATCGACCGGCTGGTGAATATCGCGCTGCCGCGCGTGCGCGACTTCCGCGGGCTGAATCCCAAGAGCTTCGACGGGCGCGGCAACTTCGCCATCGGGCTCAAAGAGCACATCATTTTCCCCGAGATCGACTACGACAAGGTGGAAGACGTGCTCGGCATGGACATCATCGTTTGCACGACGGCGCGCACCGACGACGAGGCGCGCGCGCTGCTCAAAGGTTTGAACTTTCCGTTCCGCAGCTAGACCAAGCGGGCTGCGACAGGAGGACTTGAATGGCAAAGACGAGCATGATCGAGCGGAACAAGAAGCGCCGCCGCCTCGCCCAGAAATACAAGGCGCGGCGGACGCGGCTCAAGGCGATTGCCGCCGACCGGTCGCTGCCGGCCGAGGAACGGTTCGCCGCCCGGCTCAAGCTCGCCGAACTGCCGCGCAATTCGTCGCCCACGCGGATCCGCAACCGTTGCGATCTCAGCGGGCGCCCCCGCGGTTATTACCGCAAGCTGCGCATGTCGCGAATCGCGCTGCGCGACCTCGGAAGCCAGGGTCTCATCCCCGGCATGATCAAGTCGAGCTGGTAGGACGAGCGCATGAGCATCAATGACCCACTAGGCGATATGCTGGCCCGCATCCGCAACGCGCAGTTGCGGCACAAGGCCAAGGTGACGACGCCGGCCTCCAAGCTCAGAGAGCACGTGCTCGATGTGCTGGCCGAGGAGGGCTATATCCGCGGCTATGCCCGCGTCGACTATAGCGGCGGCCGGTCCGAGTTCGAGATCGAGCTCAAATATTTCGACGGCGAGCCCGTGATCAAGGATATCGAAAGAGTGTCGACGCCCGGACGGCGCGTCTATTCCTCGGTCAAGGATTTGCCGACCGTCGCCAACGGTCTTGGCGTGGCCATCCTGTCGACGCCGAAGGGCGTGATGTCGGATGCGCGCGCCCGGACCGAGAATGTCGGCGGCGAAATCCTGTGTAACGTGTTCTAGGGCTTGGGTAGATCGATGTCGCGCATTGGCAAAAAATCCGTTTCGGTTCCCGGCGGCGTCACCGCCGCGGTGAACGGCCAGGAGGTCAAGATCAAGGGCCCCAAGGGCGAGCTCAAGCACGTGCTCGCCGACGCCATGGTCGCCAAGCTCGACAATGACATGATCGCGATCGAGATGCGCGAAGACACCAAGGAAGCCCGCGCCATGTGGGGCATGTCGCGTACCCTTGTCGCCAATCTGATTGCCGGCGTGACGCAAGGCTTCTCCAAGCGGCTCGAGATCACGGGCGTCGGCTACCGCGCCGCGGTGCAGGGCTCAAATCTCCAGCTTCAGCTCGGCTTCAGCCACGATGTTGCCTATCCGATCCCGCAAGGTATCCAGATTGTCTGCCCGAAGCCGACGGAGATCGTGATTACGGGCATCGACAAGCAGCAAGTTGGCCAGGTTGCCGCGGAGATCAGGCAGTTCAGGCCGCCGGAGCCCTACAAGGGCAAAGGCATCAAATACGCGGGTGAGTTCATCCTCCGCAAGGAAGGCAAGAAGAAGTAGCGGGACGATTGGCAATGGGCGCGTTGAACGAAAACTTTCTGCGGCGGTCGCGCCGGGTGCGCGGCACGCTCAAGCGTGCGGCGAAAGGGCGCGCGCGCCTGTCGGTGTTCCGCTCTTCGCGGCATATCTACGCGCAAGTGATCGACGATGGAGCGGGCAAGACGGTCGCTGCGGCCTCGACGCTCGACAAGGACCTCAAGGGCTCGCTGCCGAAGGGAAGCGACCTTGCCGCCGCTCAGGCCGTCGGCAAGCTCGTGGCCGAGAGGGCGCTGAAGGCGGGCGTCAAGGACGTCGTGTTCGATCGCGGCGGCTATCTCTATCATGGGCGGGTCAAGGCGCTCGCCGACGCCGCGCGCGAAGCGGGCCTGAACTTCTAGTTTCGACCTAAGAAAGGATCGACCGTGGCACGAGGCCAGCAAGCAAGAGACCGTGAAGAGCGCGAGCGCGACAGCGAATTTATCGACAAGCTCGTGCACATCAATCGCGTCGCCAAGGTGGTCAAGGGCGGACGGCGTTTCGGTTTCGCGGCGCTCGTCGTGGTCGGCGATCAGAAGGGACGGGTCGGTTTCGGTCATGGCAAGGCGCGCGAGGTGCCCGAAGCCATCCGCAAGGCGACCGAGTCCGCCAAGCGCAATCTGGTGAAAGTTCCCTTGCGCGAGGGACGCACGCTGCATCACGACGTGACCGGCCAGCACGGCGCGGGCCGGGTCGTGCTCCGGGCGGCGCCTCCCGGCACCGGCATCATCGCCGGTGGTCCGATGCGCGCCGTGTTCGAGACGCTCGGCATTCAAGACGTGGTCGCCAAATCGCTCGGAAGCTCCAATCCCTACAACATGGTGCGCGCGACTTTCGATGCGCTGCGGCACGAGGACAGCCCGCGCGGGGTTGCGGCGCGGCGCGGCAAGAAGGTGAGCGAGATCGTTTCGCGGCGGAGAGACGGCGCGGGCGACGCGGCCGGCACCGAGGCGTAAGCCTTAGAGGCCCGCGAGCAAGAGAAGGTTTGGCACATGGCCGAGAAGAGAAAAACCATCGTCGTCGAGCAGATCGGAAGCCCGATCCGGCGCCCCTCGGTCCAGCGCGCGACGCTGATCGGGCTCGGCCTCAACAAGATGCATAAGCGGCGGACGCTTATCGACAGCCCGCAGGTGCGTGGCATGGTGGCGAAGGTCGCCCATCTCGTGCGGATCGTCGAGGATAAGCCGAAGGCCTAAGGAAGAGACGTCATGCGACTGAATGCAATCAGCGACCGTGCGGGCGCGACCAAGGCCAAGAAGCGGCTCGGCCGCGGCATTGGCTCAGGCCTCGGCAAGACGGCAGGCAAGGGCACCAAGGGTCAGAAGGCCCGCGCCGGCGTCGCCATCAAGGGCTTCGAAGGCGGCCAGATGCCTCTGCACCGGCGCCTGCCGAAGCGCGGCTTCAACAACATCTTCGCCAAGAAGCTGAACGAGCTCAATCTCGGCCGCATCCAGCAGGCGGTCGATGCGGGCGTCCTCGACGGCAAGAAGCCGATCACCGTTGCGGCGCTGAAGGAGGCAGGCCTCATCCGGCGCGAGAAGGACGGCGTGCGCCTCCTCGGCAACGGCGAACTCAAGGCGAAGCTCGCCTTCGAGGTCACCGGCGCCTCGCAGAGCGCGATCAAGGCGGTCGAAGCCAAAGGCGGCACGGTGACGCTCAAATCCATCACCGGACGCGAGCGGCCCGCGGCCGACAAGATCAAGGCCGAACGCAGGGCGGCGAAACGCGCGGCGAAAGCGGCGCCCAAGGGCCGCAAGGCCAAAGGGGAAGAGGTCGAAGGCGGCGACGAAGAGGCCTCCGCCAAAGCCAAGCCCGCGCCGGAGAAGGGGGCCGAAGGCGAGGCCAAGGCGCCGAAGGCCAAGCCCGCCAAGAAAGAATCCGAGTGAGGCGAGGCGGCGATCGACCGCCGTCTCCGCGCTAAGGGAAGAAGGTTTCGATGGTTTCTGCGGCAGAACAGCTCGTTTCCAACCTCAATCTGGCGGCCTTCGCCAAAGCCGACGAGCTCAAGAAGCGCATCTGGTTCACGCTTGGCGCGCTCCTGATCTACCGGCTCGGAACCTATATCCCCATCCCCGGCGTCAATCCCGAGGCGCTCGCCGACATCTTCCGCCAGCAGCAGTCGGGCATCCTCGGCATGTTCAACATGTTCTCGGGCGGCGCGATCGGGCGCATGGCGATCTTCGCCCTCAACATCATGCCGTATATCTCGGCCTCGATCATCATTCAGCTCTTGACCACGGTCTCGCCGCATCTGGAGCAGTTGAAGAAGGAAGGCGAGCAGGGACGCCGGCAGATCAACCAATACACGCGCTACGGCACCGTGCTCCTTGCCGCGCTACAGGGCTATGGCATCGCCATCGGGCTCGAGGGCGCGGGCAACGTCGTGCTCGATCCCGGCTGGTTCTTCCGCATCACCACCGTCATCACGCTCGTCGGCGGAACCGTGTTCCTGATGTGGCTCGGCGAGCAGATCACGGCCCGCGGCGTCGGCAACGGCATCTCGCTCATCATCTTCGCCGGCATCGTCGCGCAACTGCCGCATGCCATCGCCGGCACGCTCGAACTCGGCCGCCAGGGCGCGCTGTCCACGGCGCTCATCATCGGGCTTCTGGTCATGGCGGTGCTCGTGGTTGCGTTCATCGTCTTCATGGAGCGGGCACAGCGGCGGCTTCTGGTGCAGTACCCGAAGCGCCAGATCGGCAACCGCATGTTCCAGGGCGATTCCTCGCACCTGCCGCTCAAGCTCAACAGCGCGGGCGTCATTCCGCCGATCTTCGCATCCTCGCTCCTGCTGCTGCCGATCACGATGGCGAATTTCTCGTCCGGCCAGGGGCCGGAGTGGCTCAACAGCATCACCGCGATGCTCGGAATGGGCCAGCCGCTCCACATCCTTCTCTATGTGGCGATGATTATCTTCTTCGCCTTCTTCTACACGGCGGTCGTGTTCAATCCGAAGGACACCGCGGAGAACCTGAAGAAGTACGGCGGGTTTCTGCCCGGCATCAGGCCCGGCGAGCGCACGGCGGAATATATCGACTATGTGCTCACCCGGATCACCGTGGTCGGCGCGCTCTACCTTGCCGCTGTCTGCGTGCTGCCTGAGCTGCTAATTTCTTACACCGGCGTGCCGTTCTATTTCGGCGGCACCTCGCTCCTCATCGTGGTGAGCGTCACCATGGACACGGTCGCGCAAATCCACAGCCATCTGCTCGCGCATCAATATGAGGGCCTGATCAAGCGGGCGCGGCTCAAAGGGGCACGCCGGCGATGAATCTCGTCCTGCTTGGCCCTCCCGGCGCGGGCAAGGGGACGCAGGCCAAGCTTCTGGAAGAGTCCCGGTCTCTCGTCAAGCTATCGACAGGCGACATGCTTCGCGCCGCCGTTGCCGCCGGCACCGAACTCGGGCGCAAGGCGGACGAAATCATGAAGCGCGGAGAGCTCGTTCCCGACGCGCTCGTCATCAATCTTATTGCAGAGCGTTTGGACGAGGGCGGAGGCGCGCGCGGCTTCATCCTCGACGGTTTTCCCCGCACCATCGCCCAGGCCGAGGCGCTCGACCGGCTGTTCAAGGAGCGCGGCAAAGCGGTCGACCGGGTCGTCGTCATGGCGGTGGACGACGAGGCCTTGGTTGCGCGCATCGCCGGCCGTTTTACCTGCGCGAGTTGTGGCGAGACCTACCACGACACCAATAAGAGGCCGGGGGTGGACGGCGTTTGCGATCGCTGTGGTGGCACCGAATTCACACGCCGCCCCGACGACAATGCGACGGTCGTGCGGGCAAGGCTCAAGGCCTATCACGCCCAGACCGAGCCTCTGATCCACTACTACAGCGATCAAGGCAAGGTGGCGACGGTGGACGGAATGGCCGATATTGAAACAGTTGCCCGGGAAATTGGCCAGGCGCTCGACGGAAGGCGATGAAAAAACGGGCAAAAACGGCCGGTTGACCTTGTCAAGCGGAATCGCTACATAAGCCCCGCCACATGGAAATGTGAACCGACCGGTCCCGGGGGGCAATGCCTGTCCGCGGTCGGACTTGTGCGTTTAAGGATTGACTGTTCCGGCTTAGTTTTCAGCACGTTAGCCGTGCACGAGGAGACGACTACGTGGCCCGAATCGCAGGCGTGAACATCCCGACCAACAAGCGGGTCGAGGTGGCTCTGACATATATCCATGGGATCGGCGACGCCTTCGCCAAGCAGATTTGCACCAAGGTCGCCATCCCACCGGACCGGCGTGTCAGCCAATTGACCGAATCGGAGATCATTCAAATCCGCGAGGTCATCGATCGTGACTATGTCGTGGAAGGCGATCTGCGGCGCGACGTCGCCATGAATATCAAGCGCTTGATGGATCTCGGCTGTTACCGGGGCTTGCGCCATCGCCGCGGGCTTCCTGTGCACGGTCAGCGCACGCACACCAATGCGCGAACGCGCAAAGGTCCGGCCAAGCCAATCGCCGGAAAGAAGAAGTAGGTTTCAGCGAGCCTGGCGCGAGCATCGGCTCGCGTGCGGCGCAAATTCGTAAATGCGGGACTAGAGCATGGCAACCAAAGACAAGACGCGCGTTCGCCGCCGCGAGAAAAAGAACATCACCTCCGGCGTCGCCCATGTGCATGCAAGCTTCAACAACACGATGATCACCATCACCGATGCGCAAGGCAACGCCATCTCGTGGTCGTCGGCCGGCACGATGGGCTTCAAGGGATCGCGCAAATCGACCCCTTACGCCGCGCAGGTCGCCGCCGAGGATGCCGGCAAGAAGGCGATGGAACACGGCATGAAGAATCTCGAGATCGAGGTCAGAGGGCCTGGCTCGGGGCGCGAGTCGGCGCTGCGAGCGCTTCAGGCCGCAGGCTTCAATATCATCTCGATCCGCGACGTCACGCCCATCCCGCATAACGGGTGCCGGCCGCGCAAGCGCCGTCGCGTCTAAACGGAAAGGCAGGCTAGGCCGCAAATGTTGCACGAGGATTTTCGGACGCAGGGGCAGGCCGCCCCGCTCATGGACCAAGAAAGGGCTTCACCGGTGCTGCAGAAGAACTGGCAAGATCTCATCAAGCCCACCAAGCTCAACGTCGTTCCCGGCCGCGACCCGGCGCGCTTGGCGACCGTCGTGGCCGATCCGCTTGAGCGCGGCTTCGGGCTCACGCTCGGCAACGCGCTCCGCCGCGTGCTGCTGTCGTCGCTGCAAGGCGCCGCCATCACGTCGGTGCATATCGACGGCGTGCTGCACGAGTTCTCGTCGATCCCGGGCGTGCGCGAGGACGTCACCGATATCGTGCTCAACATCAAGGAAATCGCGCTCAGGCAGCATGCCGAGGGCGTGAAGCGCATGGTGCTGAAGAAGGAAGGCCCGGGGGTCGCCCGCGCCGGCGACATCGAAACCGGCGCCGATATCGAGATCCTCAATCCCGACCACGTCATTTGCACGCTCGACCAGGGCGCCGCGATCCGCATGGAGTTCACCGCTTCGACCGGCAAGGGCTATGTGCCGGCGGAGCGCAACCGTCCCGACGACGCGCCGATCGGCTTCATCCCGGTCGATGCGCTCTACAGCCCGGTGCGCAAGGTGTCGTATCGCGTGGAGAACACCCGCGAGGGCCAGATCCTCGACTACGACAAGCTCACCATGGAGATCGAGACCGACGGCTCGGTCAGGCCTGAGGACACCGTCGCGCTTGCCGCGCGCATCGTGCAGGACCAGCTTTCGGTGTTCGTCAATTTCGAGGAGCCAAAGAAGGAGACGACGTTCGAGCGTCAGCCCGAGCTTGTGTTCAATGCCGCTCTGCTCAAGAAGGTGGACGAGCTCGAATTGTCGGTCCGCTCGGCCAACTGTCTCAAGAACGACAACATCGTCTATATCGGCGATCTCATCCAGAAGACCGAGGCCGAGATGCTGCGCACGCCGAATTTCGGCCGCAAGTCGCTGAACGAGATCAAGGAAGTGCTGGCCTCGATGGGGCTCCATCTCGGCATGGAAGTCCCGGACTGGCCGCCGGAGAATATCGAAGAGCTGGCCAAGCGCTTCGAGGATCACTACTAACAGCGGTCGAAAACCGAAGGTTCTTGCCCATGCGTCACCGTAACCAAGGCCGCAAGCTCAACCGCCCCCCGACCCACCGGGCTGCGCTGCTCTCGAGCCTTGCCTCGGCGCTGATCAAGCACGAGCAGATCGCGACGACGTTGCCCAAGGCCAAGGAGCTGCGGCGGGTGACCGACAGGCTGATTACGCTTGCCAAGCGCGGCGATCTGCATGCGCGGCGTCTTGCCTTCGCCCGCATCAGGGACGAGGCGATGGTGGCGAAGCTGTTCGATACGCTTGGACCCCGCTACGCGGGCCGGCCCGGCGGCTACACGCGGGTGATGAAGGCAGGGTTCCGCTACGGCGACGCCGCGCCCATGGCCGTCATCGAACTGGTCGATCGCGACACGGCCGCCAAGGGCCTCGACTCCGGACCGCCGCAGAACGAACCCGAAGGCGACAAGGCCGCGGCCTGAGCGTCTCGCGCGTCTCGCGCGGGCAAACAAATTTCGCTGTTCTTGCCGGAAAGATGAAGGCGCGCCGTTTGCCGGCGCGCCTGTCTCAATCTAGTTTTCGACGTCCTAGTTTTTGTCGTCGTCGTCGTCGTCGCCGTCTTTCGGCGCGTCTTCGGGATGCGCCTTGTCCCAGGCGGCAAGCGCGTTCTTCTTGATGCCCTTGACGCCATCACCGAGGATGCCGGTGACGATCTTCTTGGCATCTTCCTCGCTCGTTCCATCAGCGGCCTCAAACTCAGACTGCCAATAGATCACCGAACGATCCTCCTCGTCGTCAGCCTCGACCCAGAGCTTCGACGAGTAGTTCTTGATGGGGAGGGGGCTTTCGGTGATTTCGTAGCTATAGGAGAGGTCCTCGGTGCCGGTGAGCTTTTCCTTGATCTTGCCGCCATCCTTCAGCGTGAGCGTGCGGTAGGTCACGTCGCCGTCCTTGGTCTCCTCGCATTCGGCCACCGCCGGATGCCATGTCTTGATCGTGCAGAAGGTCTCGCCGGCGACGGCCCAGACTTCCGGCGGCAGGCCAGGCGCCTCGATCCTCTTCTTCACGGTGATGGCGTAGGCCGGACCGGCGCAAATCACGACGGCAACGCCGGCGGCCAAGGCAAATTTCATAATACGCATGCGTTTCTCTCCACTTTGGCTTGTTGAATAGTCGCAAGAGCGCGCCGCGGCGCATCTTATTGAAAAGACAGGGGTGAGCAAGCCCCGCGGGGCGTCAATCGGCCGTATTCGGGGCGCGCTCCATGCGTTATAGGAAACGCGCGGGGTCTGAGTTAGGGCATGAGCGAAGATGGCAGTCGTGGCAAAATGGTTGGGTAATCTGGCAATCAGGGCGCTGCCGGCGTTCGCCGCGCTCCTCGCGCTTGCCCTTCCCGCGAACGCTCAGCGCGCGGTGCCGGAGAGCGCGGTCACGCTGAAGCAGTCCTTTGCTCCGGTGGTGAAGCGAGCGGCGCCCGCGGTGGTCAACGTCTATGTGCGCCACCGCGTCGAACAGATGGTCTCCCCGTTCTTCAACGATCCGTTTTTCGGCCGGCTGTTCGGCGAGCGTTTCGGTATTCCGCGCGAGCGCATCCAGAATTCGCTCGGCTCCGGCGTGCTCGTCAGCGCCGATGGCGTCGTCGTCACCAACAACCACGTTATCCAGGGAAGCGGCGAGGCGGACATCACCGTTGCCTTGTCCGACGGGCGGGAGTTTCCGGCAAAGACGATCCTCAAGGACGAGCAGACCGATCTTGCGGTGCTTCGCCTCGAGGCCGAGGGCGTGAAATTCCCCTCGATCGGCTTCAACGATTCCGACAGCCTCGAAGTCGGCGACATCGTGCTCGCCATCGGCGATCCGTTCGGCGTGGGGCAAACGGTGACGAGCGGCATCGTCTCGGCGCTTGCCCGCACGCAAGTCGGCATCTCCGACTATCAGTTCTTCATTCAGACCGATGCCGCCATCAATCCCGGCAATTCGGGCGGCGCGCTCGTCGACATGGACGGACTTCTGGTCGGCATCAATACCGCGATCTTCTCCAAGAGCGGCGGCTCGCACGGCATCGGCTTTGCGATTCCGTCGAACATGGTTCGGCTCGTGGTCGAGTCGGCGCTGAAGGGCGGCAAGGTCCAGCGACCGTGGCTCGGCGCGGCGCTGCAAAAGCTCACGCCCGATGTCGCCGACTCGCTCGGGCTTCAGGCGCCGTCGGGCGCTCTCGTCGCCAAGGTTCACGCCAAAGGCCCGGCGGCGAAAGCGGGCTTGCGCGCCGGCGACGTGGTGGTGAGCGTGGATGAAAAGCCGGTTCAGAACCCGGAAGGGTTCGAGTACCGCTTCGTGACCAAAGGCATCGGCGGCTCGGCCGAGCTCGGCGTCGTGCGCAAAGGCCAGAAGGTCAAGGCCAATATCGTTCTCGTCGCGCCGGTCGAGGACCCGCCGCGGGACGCGCGCGGCTTGACCGGGCGCCATCCGCTCAGCGGGTGCAAAGTCGCGAACCTCTCGCCCGCGGTTGCCCAGGAGGTCGGCATGGACGACGACACCCGCGAAGGGGTCGTGGTTCTCGAGGTCGAGCAACGGACGCCCGCGGCGCGGCTCGGCGTCAGGCGCGGCGACATCGTCGTCGCCGTCAATGACGAGAAGGTGACGTCGGTGGCGCAGCTCGATCAGGTTCTTGCCGCTTCGGGCGGTGGGTGGCGCCTCTCGGTCGAGCGGGGCGGCAAGCTGTTCAATATCGCGATACAAGGCTGAGCGATGAAGAAAGCCGCGGCAACGCTGTTCGAGGCTGCCGGGCTCTCCGAGAGCGCGCCGCGCCCGCTTGCCGACCGCTTACGGCCCGGCGCGCTTGCCGAGGTGATCGGCCAGGATCATCTCCTCGGCGAACAGGGCATGCTGTCGCGCATGGTCAAGGCCGGGCGGCTCGCCTCGGTGATCTTCTGGGGACCGCCTGGCACCGGCAAGACCACCGTCGCGCGCCTCCTCGCCGAGGTCACCGACCTCCATTTCGAGCAGCTCTCGGCCATTCATTCCGGCGTGCAGGACTTGCGCAAAGTCTTCGACGCGGCGAAAGCGCGCCGCGAGGAAGGGCGCGGCACGCTGCTCTTCGTTGACGAGATCCACCGCTTCAACCGCTCCCAGCAGGACGCCTTCCTGCCGCATATGGAAGACGGTACGATCGTGCTCGTCGGCGCCACTACCGAGAACCCGTCCTTCGAGCTCAATTCGGCGCTCCTGTCGCGGGCGAGCGTGCTTACCTTCAAGCGTCTCGACGATGCGGCGATCGAGACGCTGCTTGCCCGCGCCGAAACCCATACCGGACGCAAGCTGCCGTTGACGCCCGACGCGCGCGAAGCGCTGATCACCATGGCGGACGGCGACGGACGCGGCGCCATCAATCTCGCCGAGGATGTGTTCTTGGCCGAGGGCGCCGGCGCCAAGGTGCCGCTCGACCGCGATGCGCTCATCGCGCTGGTGCAGCGGCGCGCGCCGATCTACGACAAGAGCCAGGACGGCCACTACAATCTCATCAGCGCGCTGCACAAATCGGTGCGCGGCTCCGACCCCGACGCCGCGCTCTATTGGCTCCCCCCCCC
>Ga0081455_10005677_pt1 | contig 13617 bp, 11 predicted proteins | sample TabmetS3T2R1_FD_70207 | JGI IMG/M metagenome (GOLD analysis project Ga0081455, IMG submission 70207) | Tabebuia heterophylla rhizosphere microbial communities from the University of Puerto Rico - S3T2R1 | ecosystem: Host-associated > Plants > Roots > Rhizosphere ... | reverse complement strand
CGCGAGGAGGCCAACCGGGCGCCCCGCGCCAAAGCCAAGCAGACCGCGAAGCGACTCATCCGGGAGCACGGGCTGCCGATGAAGGTGGTCGGCGTCGACTACACCGAGCGCCGGCCCGACATCGACCGACTCGTCACGATCTACTTCAGCGCTCCGCATCGGGTCGACTTCCGGGCACTCGTACGCGACCTGGCGTCGGCCCTGCGAGCCCGCATCGACCTGCGGCAACTCGGCGATCGCGACGAGGCCCGCGTCCAGGGTGGGATCGGGCCCTGCGGACGGGAGCTGTGCTGCGCCACGTTCCTCCGCGACTTCGAGCCGGTCACGGTCCGGATGGCGAAGGACCAGGATCTGACCGTCAACCCGTTGCGGATCTCCGGAGCGTGTGGGCGCCTGATGTGCTGCCTCAAGTACGAGCATCCGCTCTACGCCGAGTTCGCCCGCACCGCACCGGCCGTCGGCGAACAGGTGGACTCGCCCGAGGGCGGTGGCACCGTCGTTGGTCACAATGTCCCGTCGGACAGTGTCGTCGTGCGGCTGACCGCCTCGGGGCGTACGTGCCAGTGCACACGTGCCTCGGTGTGTGGATCCCGCCAGGCGTACGAGGAACGGCACGTCAAGCCGGGCCGGGACGAGCAGGAGAGCGAGACGTGACAAAGGGGCGACGGCGAAGGGGGCTCGCCGTGCTAGCCGTGGTCGCAGTGTTGGCGACCGGCTGTGCCGGAGACGACGATCCGGAGGCCGACGATCCGACGCCGGAGCCCACGGCCGCGACCGAGCAGCCGTCGCCGGCGCCAGACTCGGATCGCTCCAACGTCGCGGCCTATCACGACCAGACCATCGACTGGTCGGAATGCGGCGACTACCAGTGCGGCAGCGTCGAGGTGCCGATGGACTATGACGACCCGTCCGGCGCCACGGTCGAGATCCAGCTCAAGCGCGCCCCGGCCGAGTCGAAGGATCCGATCGGGACGATGTTCGTCAACCCGGGTGGGCCCGGGGCCTCCGGGGTCGACTATCTCGAGTCCTTCGCACCGCAGATGTCCGACGAGGTCCTCGACAACTACGACATCATCGGCTTCGACCCGAGGGGAGTCGCCGAGAGCGATCCACTGGTGTGTCTCGACGATGCCGAGCTCGACGAGCTGGTCGCCTACGATCCCGACCCCGACACGCCGGACGAGGTCACCAAGGCGACGGAGCTGGCGCGCGGACTGGGCGAAGCGTGTGCCGATGCCGGGGAGCTGTCGGCACACATGTCGACCGAGGAAGTGGCCCGTGACCTCGACATCCTCCGCGCCGTCGTCGGCGACAAGAAGCTGACCTACTACGGCGCCTCCTACGGCACGTACATCGGGGCGACGTACGCCGAGCTGTTCCCCGAGCGGGTCGGACGTGTCGTACTCGACGGTGCGATCGACCCGGCCCTGTCCTCGGTCGAGCTCAACCTTCAGCAGGTGGCTGGCTTCCAGACCGCGGTCGAGGCGTACATCGACGACTGCGTCGGCAGCGGCGCGTGTCCGCTCGGCTCGGATCCGGACACGGCGATGGACCGGCTCATCGAGTTCCTCGACGGACTCGACCAGGAGCCGCTGGAGACCAACGATCCGGAGCGGCCACTCACCCAGTCACTCGGGTTCTACGGCGTCGCGCTGCCGCTCTACAGCCAGGACCTCTGGCCGTATCTGACGCAGGGACTGTCCGACGCGCTGGAAGACGGCGACGGCTCGGTGCTGCTGGGCTTCGCCGACACCTATCTCAGTCGTACGCCGAACGGCTACAGCGACAACTCCGCCCAGGTCATCTCCGCCGTCAACTGCCTCGATCACCCGGTGGACCTGACCACTGAGCAGATCGAGCAGTCCGAGTCGCGGTACGAGCAGGCGTCGCCGGTGTTCGGCCGGATCTTCGCCTGGTCGATGCTCACCTGCTCCCAGTGGCCGATCCAGCCGGAGCAGTCCGCCCCCGAGATCGACGGCGCCGGAGCGGCTCCGATCGTCGTTGTCGGGACCACCCGCGATCCGGCGACGCCGTACCGGTGGGCCGAGGCGCTGGCCGGCGAGCTGCAGTCGGGCGTCCTGGTGAGCCGCGACGGCGACGGGCACACCGGCTACCACATGGGCAACGCCTGCGTCGACGACGCGATCGACGCCTACTTCGTCCAGGGCACGGTGCCCGAAGACGGGCTGTCCTGCTGAGCCGCGCCGCCGCGGCTCGGGCAGGCAACAAATCGCCTGCGCCGTCGTGGCGGATCGGATAGCGTCCGGCAATGACTCGCGACCGCCCTGACCTCGAGGCGTGGACCTCGCATCTGACCGAGCCGTTCCGGGCTCGTCCGGTCATCGTGGCGTTCAAGGTCCTCGCGGGCATGACCCACGACGTCGAGCGGCTCAAACAGTGGGGCGCCCGGCGGCCGCTGCTGGTGGCCCGTGGCACCGGGACCGGTCCGCTGCCGTCGCCGGACGACGCCGACATCTACCTGCTGCCACTGGAGCCGGCGCCGTCACTGAGCGAGGAGGTACGGGAGGTCGCCCGGCTCACCGCGTCGCCGCCGCCGGATCTCGTACGCCGGGTCGACGACTACGACCCCGATCGGCGCGCCGTGTGGTGGCTCGCACCGTTCGCGGGGCACGGGTCGTTGCTCGGCCGCGACGTCATGGGCGGCCGTCCCGACGAGTGGGCCCGGCTCGAGGACAAGCTGCTCTGCGACGAGATCTGGGACGCCGCCGGGGTCGCCCGGTCGCCGATGCGGATCGTCCCGGCGGCCTTCGACGAGCTGCTCGCCGCGACTCGGGCAGTGGGTAGCGAGGACGGGGCGGTCTGGTCCGGCGACGTTCGCGAGGGGCTCAACGGCGGTGGCGATTTCGTACGGTGGGTGCGCTCCGACGCCGACGCAGAGGCCATGACGGCGTACTTCGCCGCGCACTGCGACCAGGTCCGGATCATGCCGTTCCTCGAGGGAGTTCCGTGCAGCATCCATGGGTTCGTGCTCGCCGACGGCGTCGTGGCGATCCGCCCGGTGGAGTTGGTGATGCTTCGCGAGCCGTCGAGGAACCGGTTCTTCCTGGGCGGCATGTCGACCTGGTGGGATCCGAGCGATGCCGACCGCGAAGCGATGCGCGCGATGGTCCGGCGGGTCGGCGAGATCCTCGTCGACCGGGTTGGCTATCGGGGCGGCTTCGGCATCGACGGCGTGCTGACCCGCGACGGCTTCCGGCCGACCGAACTCAATCCCCGGTTCACCGGCGGCATGATGACTCTGGCGAGAGGGATGCCCGACGTGCCACTCGAGCTCCTCCAGATGAACGTCGTGGCCGGTCGCGACCCGCGCATCGATGCGGAGACCCTCGAACGGTTCGTCGTCGACGCCGCCGACCGGTCCCGCTTCGCCAACGCCTTGGGCCTGTGCGACCGGGCGTGGGAGGGCGACACCGACGAGGTCGACGTGTCGTGGCAGGACGGCCGCTTCGTCGTGGCTTCGGATCCGATGGCCGGAGTCGGGTCGATGGTGGCGGGGCCGGCCGTGACGTCCGGCACCTTCGTACGCTTCACGCCCTCGGACGACCTGATGCGGCCCGGCATGCGACTGGCGCCGCTGCACATCAAGGCGCTGCGGTTCGCCGATCAGCACTGGGATCGCGACTTCGGCGAGCTCGAGATGGCACCGGACGTCCGCTAGCTCTCCGGTGGGAGCTTGGTGACGACGACGATCGTCTGCTCGCGGACGATCCGCCAGTCACCGTCGCGATTCTCGTACAGACAGGTGTGCCATGCCGCGTCGTTGCGCTGGTCGTCGCCGGCGACAATGTCGATGCGCGACTCGTACCAGAGGACAGCCGCGTCCCCGTACAGTCGAACCTCGATCGGCGTGACCGGCTCGTACGCCCGGAAGTCGAAGTAACCGTCGGCAATCCCTCCGAGGTACTCCTCGCGCGTGAGCGGCGAGCCGGTCGGCGTGATGAGTTCGAAGTCGTCGGCATAGAGCTGCCGGAGGACGGGCATGTCGGCGTCGACTACGGCGCTCAGGCGGCTCTGCTCCGTCTGACGCAGCGTCTGCACGGTGACCTGATCGATCACGGGCGGGCTCGAATCATCGCGTCCCTGGCTGGCCAGGACGACGCCACTCAGCGCGAGGATCATGATCACGCTCGCTGCCACGGCCAGAGTCCGAATCCGCCGGTGTCGGCGCCGGACGAAGACCTGGTCAACCGTGGTCTCGACGAAGCCGGCCCGGAGCTCGACGGTGTCTGCTTCCTCGCGCAGCTCCGTCCGGAGTCGGTCTTCAAGCGGCGAAGTCACGACGACCTCCACGCGTCTTCCGGTTCGCCCAGGCGGGCCCGCAGGGCGTGCAGTGCTCGAGCGTTGTGGCTCTTGACGGCTCCAGTGGAGCAACCGAGGATCTCCGCGGTCTGCGGCTCGGTCAGATCCTCGTAGTAGCGCAGCACGATCACGGCGCGCTGCCGCGGCGGGAGGGTGAGGACGACCGGCCACAGTCGGGACCGCGTCTCCACGTCATCGCTGGGCGCGGCGGGAGTGTCCGGCGGCGCAGCGGCCACCGTCTCGCGCGTCCACGCGGATCGCTTCCGCCAGCTGATCAGCGTCCTGACCATGGCCGTACGCACGTAGGACTCCGCCGCACGCGGCTCCCGGATGCCGCCCCAGAGCGGGTACGCCTTGCTCAGCGCGGTCTGCAGAAGGTCTTCGGCCAGGTAGCGATCGCCGGTCAGCAGGTAGGCCGTCCGCAGCAGCGAGACCGAGCGAGTTGCCACGAACTCGGTGAATGCTGCGTCTTCTCGGGCCACGAAACTGTCCTCCTGCCCTTAGAGACAGGTTGACAGGCGGCAATGGTTTACGTCACTCGATCACGGCCATCGCAAGCGAGACATCTGCGGCCACTTCGGTCACGCGTTGCAGCGCACCGAGGTCGGGCGTCCACGCGATGATGTAGTCCGCGGTCTGGATGAGCACGGTGTCGGAGTCGAGCCAGCCGTGCAGGCCGAACAGCCACGTGTCGTACCAGGCCGTCGGCGCGCGCAACATCTCCACCGGCGCGGCGCTGTCGATGTTGACCACGACCCACCCGGTCTCGCCCGAAGCGCTGGCGGCGTCGGGGTCCTCATACGTCGCTGCCACCACGAGGCGTCCGTCGATCGCGCTGGCGGGTGTCTCGCTCCGGTGCCGGAGCAGGATCGGGACTCCGCCGGCGGTGCCGTTCTGCCGCCAGGTGATCAGGTCACTTCGGGCCGGCCAGTCGCCGGTCTCCCGGAGCTCCACCGCGGTGCCGTCCGGCAGGAGAGCCGCGCGGTAGGCGCTGTACGGCTCGCCGCCGATCGAGCCGTCCACGGTGTCGAGGACACTGGTGGAACCGCCTTCCTGACTGACCAGGACCTGCCGTCCGTCGGGAAACCAGGTCACTCTCGAGTTCGGGCCGAGGAGGTCGAATCGGTCACTCTCGCCGGTCGTGAGGTCGACGACGACCACCGCGTCGGACTGCGGAAAGGCAGCCCGGCTGCCGTCCGGTGTGAGCGATCCGTTCGCGATCGGACTGGATGTCGCCGAGCTCGGGTCTGGTCGCGGTCCGAGCTCGACCCCGTCCAATCGCCGTAACCGTCCGTCGTCACCGACGACTCCGACCTCCGTGCTCTCGCCGGCGACCAGGGCGAGCGCGTGATCGATCGGGTCCTCGGACAGCGGGGGAGCGTTGGCCACGTCGACCGGCAGGACCTCGGGGAGGAAGGTGTCACGTCGGGACAGCGCGCCGACGTCCTCGGGCCGGGGTGGCTGCTGGATTTCGACGGGATCGAGCTGGACCGGAGTGGGCTGGATCGGCGGCAGTGGCAGATCGACGTCCGACTTCCGGGCCTCGTCGTCACCACCCGAGGTGCCGATCGCGACCCCGCCGATGGCCAGCACCACGACCGCCGCCGCGGCCACGCGTATCTGTCGCCGACGGTGTCGGCGTCGCCTGGCCAGTACGTTCTCGACGCTGCTCACGACGATGTCGGGTCGGAACTCGACGCCGTACGCTCGTGCGTTCAGCTCCGTACGCAGGCGGTCTTCGAGCGAGGCCGGGTCGTTGTCTCCTTCGGGACTTCCGGACCCTTCATCCACCTGCAGCGTTTCCAGCGCCCGGGTGAGCTGGGTCGTGGCCGACCGGGTCGAGCTGCCGAGAACCGCCGCGGTCTCGGACTCGGTGAGTTCCTCGTGGTAGCGCAGGACGAGCACGGCGCGCTGGCGTGGGGGCAGGGTCCGGACGATCGGCCACAGGCTGCCCTCGACCGCGGCGTCGTTGGCTGCCTCGACCTGCGGCTCGTGCGGGCCCAGGGCGACCAGCTCGCGTTCCCTCGACGGCTGCCCTCGTCGGCTGATCACCGCCCGGACCATGGCCTTGCGTACCTCGGACTCAGCCGCCCGCGGCTCCCGCAGGCCTCGCCATCGGGAGAACGCCTTGATCAAGGTCGTACGAAGGAGGTCTTCGGCCCGTTCACGGTCACCGGTCAGCAGGTACGCCAGCCGCAGCAGCGCTGCCGAGCGTGTCGCGACAAACTCGGTGAACGCGTCGTCATCCTGGGCCACAGCTGCCTCCTGCCCTGATGCCAGGATGGCAGCCGAAGGAAAACGGTCAGGCTGACCGAGACGACGCGAGTACGAGCGTCTGATCAACGCGGACCGACGTCCCGCGTCGAACTCGCCACCCCCCGCACCCGCATCGCTCGTAGCTGATCGGCCCTTCACTCGTGGCATGCTGCGACGTCGGTATCCAGTGGTGGACGTGCTGGCGCGGGGTCATATCTCCATCGTGTTGTAATGATCTTGCACGACTCAACCCTTACATCGGGAACATCGACGGCCCTGGCAGCGATACGGAGTGGGCGGGCCCGAACGGCGCCGACTACACTCGGCGGTCGGCCCGGCGCCCGGGTCCTGCCGCCTTAGCTCAGTTGGCCAGAGCGACGCACTCGTAATGCGTAGGTCGTCGGTTCGATTCCGACAGGCGGCTCCAACAATCACCGCAGGTCAGCGACACGGTGTCCATGGGACAGGGCTCTAATGGTCCGCTTCGACCTGTGCGCCCTTCCGGGGGAATGCGCATCCGGTGGGTACGCCGACGCGTTGCAGGAGGGTGGCTGCGGGGCAGGCACGGGTGATGCTGGCCTGGAGTTGATTGGCTCCCACGAAGGCTGTGAGAAGGAGCCACCAGGGGGAGACCACTGCGGCGAGTACGGCGCTGAGCAGGGTCAGCGTACCCGCGAGCGTGAGTACTGCTCGATCGATGTTCATGTTCAGCATTGGGTCCTTATCGGTCGACGATGCGGCGCAGCCAGCTGAGGTCGGGGAGCTCCTCTTCGTGGCCGGCGCACCACTGGTCGGCGGGGATGCCGGCTCGGACGTCGGCGACATGTCTGCCGCAGCCGGTCCAGGTGGTCTTGCCACAGCTTGTGCAGCGGGTGGGATGGCACATGATGGCTTCGCTCCGGAATGGTCAGGCGGGGGCGTCGCCTGCCGCGAGTGCGTCGGCGAACTCGCAGAATGCGTGGTAGGCGCGGGCTCCATGGATGGTGGCGGGGCCGCCGTGCATGAGGAATGCGACGCCGATGGTCTCGGCGGCTTCCTGGCGGGTGGCACCGGCGCGGGCGGCGGCCTGGCCGTGTGACGCGACACAACCGTCGCAGCCCTCGACCACGCCGATGGCCATGGCGATCAGCTCCTTGGTCTTGCGGTCGAGTGCGCCGTCGGCGAAGGCGGCCGTGGAGAGCTCGCGGAAGCCCTCGTAGACGTCCGGGATGGCGCGGCGCAGCTCCCGGTGCAGCGGAGCGAGTTCGCGGAGCACGGTTTTGCCGTGTGCGGAGGCGTGGGCGGTGTCGGCGGGCATCGTGCGGGTCCTTTCGGGTCAGCTGTGGGAGAACGTGATGTTGGGCAGGAGTCGTCGCAGCCAGCGGGGGGTGGCCCAGGCGGCGCGGCCGGCGACCCGGAGCATCACCGGGAGCAGGACGAGCCGGACGAGGAAGGCGTCGAGGAGGACGGCGATCCCGAGGATGACGCCCATCTCCTTGGGCGGCAGCGGCCCGGACAGGGCGAAGGTGAAGAAGACCGCGACCATGACGCCGCCGGCGGCGAAGATGACCCGGCCGGAGTGGGCGACGGCGCCGACCATGGCCTCGCGTGGATCTCCGGACTTCTCCCAGTGCTCCTTGGCGGAGGCGAGCAGGAAGACGGTGTAGTCCATCGCGATGGCGAAGATCATCGCGAAGAAGAACACCGGCGCCCAGGCGTCGAGGAAGCCCTGGTGCTCGAAGCCGAGCAGCCCTGAGCCGTGGCCGTCCTGGAACACCAGCCGGGCGACGCCGAACGCCGCGGCGGTCGACAGCAGGCTCGCTAGGGTGCCGAGCAGCGAGATCAGTGGTGCCTGCAAGGCCACGAGCAGCAGCAGGAAACCGAGGACGAGGACAACGCCGATGACCAGCGGGGTGGACTTGTCGAGCTGGGTCTTGAGGTCGAGGCTCTCCACGGCGGCGCCGCCGACGAGGGCGGAGTCGGGGAGGTCGGCTCGGAGGCGGTCGACGGTGCCGGCGAGATCGGGGTCGGACGGATCGACCGTGGGTACGGCTTGGATCATCCGCTGGTCGCTGCCGTCGGCCGACCGTACGGCGGGCGTGACGGCGCCGATCCCCGGGTCGCTCTCCAACACCCGCACAGCGGTCGTGGCCTGGTCGTCGTCGACGACGACCTGAAGCATGCCGGGGGCGCCGGGCCCGAAGGCGTCCTTGACCTGGTCGAAGCCGATGCGCGCGCTGGCGTCCTCGGGCAGGACCTTGATCGAGGGCATGGCGGTCTTGAGGCCGAGGATCGGGGCGGCTAGCGCGGCGAGCACGACCAGCGATCCGACGCCCCATAGCGCGGGGCGGCGCCAGAGGCGCTCACCCCAGCGGGCGAACCGCTGGGATCGGTGCTCACCGGTGTGCACCCAGGGGAGCGAGATTCGGTGGATCTTCTCGTCGAGCGTGATCAGCACCACTGGCAGCAGGGTGAGCGTGGCGGCGAGTACGAAGACGACCGAGAGGATGATCCCGCCGGCCATGGAACGGAACGACGGTGAGGGGACGAGCATCACCGCGGAGAGGGAGACCAGGACGGTGGCACCGGACAGGAGTACGGCCTTGCCGGCGGTGTCCATGGTCTCGGCGATCGCCTCGCGGGCGGACTTGTGCTGGCCCTTTCGGGCGGCTCGGTAGCGGACCACGAGGAACAGGGCGTAGTCGATGCCCAGGGCGAGGGAGAACATCATCGCGAAGTTCATCGCCCAGATGGAGACCGGGACGAGCTCGTTGATCAAGACCAGCGAGCCCGCGGAGGCCACCAGACCGGCGAGCGTGAGGATCAGCGGGAGGCCGGCGGCAACGAGCGCGCCGAAGGCGAGAACGAGGATGGCGAGGGTGACCGGCCAGGAGAACATCTCCGAGGTCAGCATCGCCTCCAGGTTGGAGTCGTTGAAGTCCGACCACAGCAGCGAGGACCCTGTCGGGTTCACTTGGACGGAGTCGGTGGAGGCGGCCTGCAGCTCGTCCTTCAGGTCGGTGGCTACCCGCACCATCTCGTTCGTGTCCACACCCGCCCCGGCCAGGACCACCGCGGTGCTGCCGTCCTCAGAGATCGTCCCCGGCGTGGGTGGGACTACCTCGGCCAGGCGCGGCTCGTTCTCGAGGATCTCGGTGACCGAGGCGACAACCCCTGGTCCGTCGCCCTGGGCGAGGGGGCCATCAGTGCTGTGCACGACCACCTGGATCCCATGACTGGCGTTGCCGCCGAAGTGCTGCTGTGCCAGCTCCCGCACGGTCACCGACTCCGAGCCGTCGGCCTGCCAGCCCGCTCCGGAGAGGCTCTTCTCTACCGACGGAGCGAACACACCCAGACCGACAACCAGCAGCACCCACGCGATAGTCACGAACCGACGATGCTCGGTCACCCACGTGCCGAGCCGTCCGAGCGGGCCGGGCTGGAAGGTCGGCGCCGCGGTCTGCTCTTCGGCCTGGTACGTCGTCTGCGCCACTGTGGCGCCTCCTCTCGGTCATATCCCCCCGGGGGGATGCAGAAGGATGCTAGCATAACCCCCTGGGGGGATAGGAAATCCTGCTCTGCGGAGGGATGAGATGACCGACCTCACGCTGGCGTTGACCGGGATGATCGCGACCCTGACCGACGAGGTGGAGGAAACAGATGCGGCTCGAGCCTGACGAGATCAAGGCGATCATCACCCGCCTGAAGCGGGCGAACGGTCACCTGGCATCGGTAATACGGATGCTCGAGGATGGCGCCGAGTGCGAGGACGCCCTCCTCCAGCTCGCCGCCGTCCACAAGGCCATCAACCGCGGCAGCTACGCCCTGGTCGCCACCGGACTCGAGCACTGTCTGGCCGAAGGCGGTCTCGACAGCGTCGATGCCAAGAAGATGGAGAAGCTGTTCCTCGCGTTCGCGTAGGCCCGTATGAGCGACAGCTCCAGGGAGCTGCGGACCCAAGCAGCGTGCGGGCGGCGGGCTCTAGGTGTACCCGGCCGGCAGGTTGGTGGCGGCGGCGCGTCGTCGTTGACGTGGGAGGAGCCCCCGGGTGGGGTGTGGCTTGTCTAAGGTCCCACTCCCACCTGGAGGCTCTCGTGTCTCACCGTAACGCCCGCACGACGTTTCAGGGTCGGCTGCTGATCGTGCGGCGGCACCGCGCCGGCTGGCCCCAGGCCCATATCGCCAAGGCGATGGGTATTTCCCGCAAGTGTGTCAGGAAGTGGCTGGACCGGTTCGCCGTCGATGGTGAGGATGGTCTGCACGACCGGTCGTCGCGACCGCACTCGTGTCCACACCGCACCAGCCGCGAGATCGAGGATCGGATCATCGAGCTGCGCCGGCGCGAACGGCGTGGCCCGGACTGGATCGGCGCCGAGCTGGGCGTCCCGACCCGGACCGTGTCGCGTGTGCTGGCCCGCAACGGTGTGCCGCGGCTGTGCACGCTGGACCCGATCACCGGCGAGCAGATCAAAGCATCCAAGACCACCGCGGTCCGCTACGAGCGCGACCGGCCGGGCGAGCTGGTCCACATGGACGTCAAGAAGATCGGCCGGATCCCAGACGGCGGAGGCTGGCGCGCCCACGGCCGCGGCGCCGGATCGATCATGCGTAACCGCAACTCCAAGGTCGGGTTCGACTACGTCCACTCACTGATCGACGACCACTCCCGACTCGCCTACAGCGAGATCCTGCCCGACGAGAAGGGCACCACCTGCGCCGCCTTCCTCGAGCGGGCCATCGGCTACTTCGCCGCCCACGGGATCACCCGGATCGAACGGCTGATGACCGACAATGCCTGGGCCTACCGCTACTCGCTGCGCGACGTGTGTGCCGCCCACGGGATCCGGCAGAAGTTCATCAAGCCGCACTGCCCGTGGCAAAACGGCAAGGTGGAACGCCTCAACCGAACCCTGCAGACCGAATGGGCCTACCGGCAGGTCTTCACCGCCAACACCGAACGCACCGCCGCCCTTGCGCCCTGGCTCGAGTTCTACAACACTCGACGCCGCCACAGCGCACTCGGCGGACTACCCCCAACCAGCCGCCTGCAACCAACGTGATGGCCAAGTACATCTAGGCGGCGGTGGGGAGTTCGTCGGCGGGTGCCGCGGGTGGCGCGGCAGTGGCGGTTTCCGGCGCCGGGAGTCGAAGTCGTTTCAGCATGAGCGCGTTGACGGCGACGATCACGCTGGATCCCGACATCGAGAGGGCGGCGATCTCGGGCCGGAGCACGAGGCCGAGCGCGGGCTCGAAGACGCCGGCGGCGATGGGTAGGGCGATCGTGTTGTAGCCGATGGCCCAGCCGAGGTTCTGCCGCATCTTGCGGAGTGTGCCGCGGCCGATCCGCAGTGCGGTTGGAACGTCCAGCGGGTCGGAGCGCATCAGCACGACGTCAGCCGTTTCGATGGCGACATCGGTGCCTGCGCCGATGGCGACGCCGAGGTCGGCGCGCGCCAGGGCCGGCGCGTCGTTGACGCCGTCGCCGACCATCGCGACCTTCTGTCCGCTGCGTTGGAGTTCGGCGACCTTCTCGGACTTGTCCTCCGGCAGCACCTCCGCGATCACGGTGTCGATACCGAGCTGGTCGGCGATTCGTTCGGCGGTGGCGGCGTTGTCGCCAGTCAGCATGACCACTTCGACGTCGGCGTCGTGTAGCGCTGCGACGGCGTCCTTCGACGTTTCTCGTACGGCGTCGGCGATTCCGATGAGGCCGGCCGCGCGTCCGTCCACAGCGGCGATGACGGCGGTACGGCCGCCGGCCGCGAGCTGTTCACGCCGGGACCCGAGCTCGTCGATCTTGATGTTGTCGCGTTCCATCAGACGTAGGTTGCCGACGGCGATCCGGCGACCGTCGACGCTGGCGATGGCGCCGTGTCCGGGCACGTTCTCGAACTGGGAGGCACGCAGGGGTGCCCACCCGTTGCGGTCATGCTGCCGGACGATGGCCTGGGCCAGAGGGTGCCCCGACTCGCGCTCGACAGCCGCAACCAGTCGCAGCAGCTCGTCGGCTTCGATGCCGTCCGTGATGATGTCGGTGACCTCGGGCTCGCCCTTGGTCAGAGTGCCGGTCTTGTCCATGACGACGACGTCGATCCGGGCTGATGTCTCCAGCGCCATGGCGTTCTTGAACAGTACGCCGCGCTTGGCGCCGAGGCCGGCGCCGACCATGATCGCGGTCGGTGTGGCCAGCCCGAGCGCGTCCGGACAGGTGATCACCACGACCGTGATCGCGAAGAGCATGGCGGTGGACAGGTCTTCTCCGGCGAGCAGCCACGTGATCAGGGTGAGCCCGCCTCCGATCAGGGCGACCAGCACCAGCCAGAACGCCGCGCGGTCGGCCAGTCGCTGGCCTGGTGCCTTGGAGTTCTGTGCCTCCTGCACCAGCTGCACGATCTGGGCCAGCGCGGTATCCGCCCCCACCTTGGTGGCGCGCACCCGCAGCGTTCCGTTGACGTTGATGCTGGCGCCGATGACCTGGAGGCCGGGCTCCTTGTGCACCGGCAGGCTCTCGCCGGTGACCATCGATTCGTCGGCTTCGCTCTCGCCGACCTCGACGATCCCGTCGACGGGGATCTTTGCTCCGGGCCGTACCAGCATCAGGTCGCCGACCACCACATCGGACGTCGCGACCTCGACCTCCATGCCATCCCGGAGCACCACGGCTTTGGGTGGCGCCAGGTCGAGCAGCGCCCGGATCGCGTCGTTGGCGCCGCCGCGGGCCCGCATCTCGAACCAATGTCCGAGCAGTACGAACGCCGACAGCACGGTGGCGGCTTCGTAGAACACGTCCCCGCCACCGGTCAGTGTGATCACGACGGAGTACAGCCAGCCCGCTCCGACCGCAACCGCGACCAGGACCATCATGTCCAGGGTGCGGGCGCGTAGTGCTCGCACGGCGCCGTCGAAGAAGATCCAGTCGGCGTAGAAGATCACCGGCAGGCTGAGCAGCAGCGCCCACACGTCCTCCCGCATACCGAACGGCACCGCGACGTCCAGGCCGAACACGTCGTGGCCGATGGGGGACCACACCAGGATCGGGATCGAGAAGATCGCGGCGACCAG
>Ga0081455_10005676_pt1 | contig 13617 bp, 9 predicted proteins | sample TabmetS3T2R1_FD_70207 | JGI IMG/M metagenome (GOLD analysis project Ga0081455, IMG submission 70207) | Tabebuia heterophylla rhizosphere microbial communities from the University of Puerto Rico - S3T2R1 | ecosystem: Host-associated > Plants > Roots > Rhizosphere ... | reverse complement strand
CCAGCCCTTTTGCACCAACCCGCTGTCGCGGTCCCAGGTCACCTGCGCCAGGTCACGGTTCGCTTGCGCCTGCCGCACGCTCGCCTCGAGCTGCTTCAGCGTCGCCTCCGCCTGGTCGATCTGGTGATCGAGCTCGGGAGCGACGATCTGCGCCAGCAACTGCCCCTTCTTGACGCGATCCCCGATATCGACCTCGCGCTTCTCGATGTAGCCGCTGGCGCGGGCGAAGATGTCCGCGACCGAGAAGGCGGAGGTCGTGGCAGGCAAGCTGACCACGACGTCGTCGGCGCTCGCGCGCACCGCCGCCAACCGAAGGCTCGGCACGAGATCGCGCCGCTGCTCGGATGCTGCCAGGGCGGCGCGGTGCTGCGAGACATAGCGCCACCCCCCGAGCGTGACGCCGCCGCTGAGGACGAGCAGGACAGCGAGGCCGAGCAGCCGCCCGCTCCATCGGCGCCGCTTCTCCGGGTGACGCATCGGTGCGATCTCCACCGGCCGCCCGACGCGGTCGGCAGGATTGCGGTCGAAGGTTTCCAGGTAGTTCATCCGGCGGCCTCGTTGAATACACCATGCGCGGCCTCGCCGTCGTTGCGCTTGCGCAGCACGGCGAACAGATACGGCACCACCAGCAGCGTGGTGGGAGTTGCGAACAACAGGCCGCCGATCACGGCGCGCGCCAGCGCAGCATTCTGCTCTTCGCCGGCACCGCCGATCGCCATCGGGATCATACCGACGATCATCGCCGCCGCGGTCATGAGCACAGGACGAATCCGAGTGTTCCCGGCGTCGATCGCGGCCTGGAAAGCGCTCTTGCCCGCCAGTTGCTGCTCGCGGGCGAAGGTCACGAGCAGGATGGAGTTCGCCGAGGCGACCCCGACCGCCATGATCGCACCCATCAGCGAGGGCACGTTGAGCGTCGTGCCGGTGACGAACAGCATCACGAGAATGCCGCAGAGGGTCGCCGGCAGAGCCAGGATCACTACGAAGGGATCGCCGAAATTCTGATAGTTCACCACCATCAGCAGGTAGACGAAGACGGCAGCGAACACGAGCCCCACGCCGAGGTTCCAGAACGAGCTCGTCATGCTCTGAATCTGGCCCACGACCTGGATCGAGTTTCCGGGCTTGAGCTCCTTCTGCAGCTCGGCGACGAGCTTGCCGATATCGGCAGACACGCCGCCGAGATCGCGGCCCTGGACGCTGGCATAGACCTCATAGACCGGCTGGATGTTGCTCTGGTTCGCGTTGGTCGGCACGCTGTCGCGCTTGAACGTGGCGACGTTGCTGAGCAGGCCCGGCACCGGCACGCTCGCATCGGACAGCGTCGAAAGCGCGGTGGAGACCGGCGTGTTGCCAAGAGCGTTGAGCGAGCTCACCTTGTATTCCGGCGTCTGCACGGCGAGATAGTAGGGAATTCCCGACGCCGGATCGGTCCAGAAATTGGGCGTAACCTGCTCGGACGAACTCAAACTGACATTGATGTTGGTGGCGATGGTGTTGGCGTTAAGCCCCAGCTGGGCCGCCCGCGCGCGGTCGATGGTGGCATAGAACGCCGGCGCATCGACTTCCTGTTGAAGATGGGCGTCGACCACTCCCGGAATGGCCGCGATGCGTCGTTGCAGCTCCTTCGCGACGCGCAGATTGGTTGCCCGGTCATAGCCGACGGTACGCACGTCGATCTGCGCCGGCAGGCCGAAGTTGAGGATCTGGGTCACGATGTCGGCCGCCTGGAAATAGAACACGACCTCGGGGAATCCCGCCGGCAGCGCCTGGCGCAGCTTGCGCACGTAGTCCGCGGTCGGTGCATGGCCCTCCTTGAGCGCCACCAGAATCACCCCGTCGTTCACGCCGATGGTCGAGCCGTCGGTGAACGCCAAGTTGTACGGACGCGCGGGCAGCCCGATGTTGTCGACGATCAGCTCACGCTCGCGCGCGGGAATGATCTCGCGAATCTTGTCCTCGATCGCCTGGAAAATGCGCTCCGTGGATTCGATCCGGGAGCCGGCGGGCGCGCGCACATGGAGCTGGATCTGGCCCCCGTCGATCGCGGGAAAGAAATCCCGGCCAACCAGCAGCAGCATCGCCGTCCCGAGCGCGAGCACCAGCACCGCAACGACCGGGACGATGCGCCGCCGCTCCAGCAGCGACGTGAGCAGCCGGACATAGCCTTGCCGCATCCGCTCGAAGCCGCGCTCGAAGCCACGGTGAAGGCGGGAGAACCGTCCGGCCGACGCCTCGTCCGCAGCCCCGTGGCGCTCGCCCTTGAGCAGCAGGCCGATGGTGATCGGGGTCAAAGTGCGGGACAGCCCGTAGGAGGCCAGCATCGCGAACACGACGGCCAGCCCGAGCGGCGTGAACAGATATTTCGCCGGGCCGTCGAGGAAGATTACGGAGGTGAATACGCAGCTTATCGCCAGCGTCGAGACCAACGTCGGAATGGCGATGCCGGCGGCCCCATGCAGCGTCGCTTGTGGCAATGACATTTTCTCCTCGGTGAGCAGACGATGGGTGTTCTCGATCGTCACCGTCGAATCGTCGACCAGGATGCCGACCGCGAGCGCGAGCCCGCCGAGCGTCATGGTGTTGAGCGTGTGTCCGAGGAAATACAGCGCGACCAGCGACGTGAGGATCGCGAGCGGGATCGAGATCATCACCACCAGGGTCGAGCGCCACGAGCCCAGGAACAGCAGGATCATCAGCGCGGTCAGCCCGGCCGCGATCGCCCCTTCGCGCAGCACTCCGGTGATCGAGTCCTTCACGAACACCGATTGATCGAACAGCGCGTCGATCTTCATGCCGGCGGGCGCGGCCGCGCGGGCGGTCTTAAGCGCCTCGCGCACGGCATTGACCACGTTAAGCGTGGAGGCGTTGCCGTTCTTGACGATGCTCAGGAGCACCGAGCGGTGACCGTCCTCGCGCACGACGTTCTGCTGCACCTGCCAGCCGTCATGCACCTGGCCGACGTCCTTGACGAACACCGTGGCGCCGTTGACCACCTTGACCGGGATGTTGTTGAGGTCTTCGATGCTGGCCGGCGTCGCGTTGGTGCGAACGGTATACTGCTTGTCGCCCATCTTTGCCGTGCCCGAGGGCAGCGTGAGGCTCTGCGCATTGACCGCGTTCACGACGTCCAACGGGGTCAGGCCTTTGGCCACCAGCTTGGCCGGATCGATGTCGACCATGATCTGGCGGTACTTTCCGCCGGCCGGGGTCGGCAGCGTGATGCCGGGGATCGGAGCCAACTGCTGCCGCATCCGGTAGATCCCGTAGTCGTAGAGTTGCTGCTCGTTGAGGCGATCCGAGCTGAGACTGATCTGGAGCACCGGCACGCTCGATGCGTTGAACTGCACCACGATCGGCGGCTGGATGCCCGGCGGCATGAGCGCACGGATGGCGTTGGTCGCCGCCACGACCTGGGCGATGGCGAGGTCGAGATTGACGTCCGGTTGAAAGAAGATCTTTTGGACCGACAGACCCATCATGGTCTGCGCTTCGATATTCTTGATCCCGTTGACGTTGGCGCTGATCGAATACTGGCTGTAGGTGGTGACTCGCTGCTCCATCTCCGGTGTGCTCAGCGCAGTGTACTGCCAGATCACCGTCACCACCGGTATCCTGATCTCTGGAAAGACGTCGGTCGGCATCGTGCGAATGGCGGCGACGCCGAGAAAAAGAATCAGCGCCGCCACCACGTAGAACGTGTGCGGAAATCTCAGCGCGAATCGAACGATACCCATGTCCCCACCGATTTCTCGTTACCAGCGCCGCCGGCCGTGCCTCATCAACCTCGCCGCGCCGCCTCCCAACGGCGCGCGCAACTCGGTCAACTCTCGCCGGAGATGCCGCGCCGGCTCGCTTCGAACAGGAACCACGTCCGCCGCTCGGCCTCGTCGATCCAGTTCTCGATCAGGCTCGCGCTCGCCACGTCGTCGTGCTCGTCGCAGAGAGCGTGCGTCTCGCGCATGTTCGCGGCGAGCTGCTTGTTGTCGTCGCGCAGCTCTGCCAGCATGTCGAGCGGCGTGACATAGTCGGCATCGTTGTCCAGGACGCGCTGCACGCGGCTGATCTGGCCGATCGACCGCAGGGTCGTGCCGCCGATCTTGCGCACGCGTTCGGCGATGGCATCGGTCGTGGCGAAGATCTGGTCGCCCTGCTCGTCGAGCAGGAGGTGGTAATCGCGGAAGTGCGGCCCCGATACGTGCCAGTGGAAGTTCTTCGTCTTCAGGTACAACGCGAACATGTCGGCGAGCAGGATGGTAAGCGCGCCGGCGATATCCCTCGTCGCGGCAGGAGTCAGATCCGTCGGCGTATCGAGAGGGGCTTTTTTTCGTGCAATCGTATCCGTCGCGCTCATCGCGTGGGCCTCCTTTCGGGCTGGCGGCTGGACGGCCGGTCCCCGCCGGCGGGGTCGCTCTTTCCGCCAATGAGGAAGTCGAAGCGTGGCCGTGGGCTGGATTCAGTTCATCGAGTTCAAATGTATTGATCGGTCTCGCAATGACTTGATCGAGATTGCTTCGATTGGCACGGTCTTGCGTCGATTTTCTCGCACCCCGTCAGCGGCGCAGCCGGCGCTCGCGTGTTCTGCCGCAATCGCGGGCAACGCACCGCACAAAAGGTCAAGCGCCCCGCGCCTGAGCCACTATCTCAGCGGTGGCGACATTCGGAGGACGTCAGCTGTCGAACGGCCGACGGAGCACGACAGACACGGAGAGAAAGCATGATCAGCAGGATCACATTGGCGCTTGCTTTGGCGATCACCGCCCTGGCGAGCATCCCGGCCTCCGCCGGCCCGCGCCACAGCTGGCAAACGGCGAGCAATTGTCAGGAGGACCTGGGATACGGCCGAACCTCGAGCTGGGGCTGCGGCTAGTCCCCAACACGAAGCGAACGGAGAACAAGCATGAAGACGGCAATCGCGAAATATCTCGGCGCAATCGGGTTGGGGGCGGTGCTCGCATTGAGCGGGGCAACCTCCTCGTTTGCGCAGCGGCACGATCCGAACTGCATACCGCATTATGACACCTCGGGGGCGCAGACCGCCCCCTACTGCTGACCCCATTCGACTCGAAGGCTGGGGTGTCTCCCGGAGGAGCCCGGCGAAAGCCGGGCTCCCTTCGTCCGACCAGCGCTTGACGTGCATTCCACTGAACATTGCAAAATTGTGAAATTACGCGGCGTTAATGTCGCTTGCCGCCAAGCGGCCGGGCGTGTTCGTGCCGGCTCGGTTCCGTTCTTGCACGCAAATTTGAACGTTGCGGATCCTCGCGTCGCGAGGAAGCGATGTGCATTTGAAGCATCGGGCTGCCACTTATGCGATCAGAGGATACGCCGCTCAAGGAGGGAAACCGGATCGCCAAGATCGGGAGACCCTGTCATGAGCGAATTAGCCGCCGATCGGACGGACAGCCTTCCGTCCGTTGTTCAATTTGCCCCGCCCGATATTACGCGCCGTCGCTTCGCCACGTGGAATGGCATCCAGACCGACGCCGTCGAAATGCTCCGCCGCGAGCCTTTTCAAGCCGGCTTCAAAGCGCCGTGTCATCTGCTGATCATGTGCGAGCGCGCGGAACGGGACGAGGGAGAGACGCTCGTGGAGGGGCTGCCGCGCTCCACACTGCACGAGTTCAGTCGGACGCTGAGCTTCGTACCGGCCGGCCACCGGTTCTGCAGCTGGCACAAGCCGCGCATCCTCACCCGCGTGACCTATTTCTACATCGATCCGAGCGGCCCCTTGATCGCCCCAGAGCTGCGGTTCGCCGAGACCGAGTTCAAGCCGCGCCTCTACTTCTTCGACAAGGATTTGTGGGACACGGCATGCAAGCTCAAGGCACAGGCCGGGAACTCCGGTCCCGGGGAACGACAGTATGCCGAGGCGCTCGGCGTCGTGCTGGCGCATGAATTGCTCCGTCTGAACAACGGCGGAGTCACCGCGACCCAGCGCATTCGCGGCGGGCTTGCCGGTTGGCAGGAGAAAAGGGTGGCGCAATATATCGAGGAGCACCTTCTCGAAGACCCTTCGCTGGCAACGCTGGCCGATGTCGTACGACTGAGCCCGTATCATTTCGTGCGGGCATTCAAGCAGTCCTTCGGCCTGCCGCCGCACCGCTACATGAGCCGGCTTCGGGTCGAGCAGGCCAAGGCTCTGTTGGCGAATCCGGCGATGTCGGTAACGCAGGTCGGATTCAATCTGGGCTTCAGCGAAACCAGCTCCTTCACCACGACGTTTCGCAAGCATACCGGGCTGACGCCCACGGCGTACCGGCGTGGCCTCGTTTGAGGCGATTGCGCTAGATCGCAACAAACGCAGCAAGAACGCCTAAGCGCTGACCTAGTCGCAGTAGGGGCCGGTCCAGGTGCCAGAGCTGTCGTACTGAACCGTGCTGTGCCCGCAGGTCGTCGGAGCAGCCGATGCCGCAACGGCGGAGACGGCGGCGAGCGCCAAGGCGAGAGCCAGAGTGATCTTCGTCAACATGATCTTTTTCCTCGTATGAGAAGCCAGGAATGACTTCCCCAACGAGGTAATGGTCACGTTCGGCAACCGTTTCTGCGCGTTTGCGGTGATTGGCGCTCATTTGCGCCAATCGATGCGAGTGAGACGATGAGGCCCGTCAGAGCCCGAGATCACTCAAGGAGGCGTGATCGTCGGGCCGCCGGCCGAGTGGCCAGTGATACTTGCGCTCGCTCTCCTTGATCGGCAGGTCGTTGATGCTGGCGATGCGCAGGCGCATCAGGCCGTGCTCGTCGAATTCCCAGTTCTCGTTGCCGTAGCTGCGGAACCAGGAGCCGCTGTCGTCGTGCCATTCGTAGGCGAAGCGCACGGCGATGCGGTTCTCGCGGAAGGCCCAGATTTCCTTGATCAGCCGGTAGTCGAGCTCGCGTCGCCACTTGCGCGTCAGGAACGCTTCGATCTCCGCGCGGCCGTGCAGGAATTCGGCGCGGTTGCGCCAGCGGCTGTCGATAGTATAGGCGAGCGCGACACGCTGCGGATCGCGCGTGTTCCACGCATCCTCCGCCATGCGGACCTTCTGGATCGCGGTTTCGAGCGTGAAGGGCGGAAGCGGCGGGCGGGTTTCGGCCATGGCAATCTCCGGTCGACGGGGATCGGGGCGGATCGATGCGGCATCGGGCGTGCTGTGGCGCGCCCGATGATAAACCCTTCGACGGTTCGAGGTCAGCTTACCCGTTACTGTCTTACGGAGCTCAGCCCCCGTTCCGGTGCCCGAGCGCCCAGACATAGGCAGCCACCGCCGATAGTTCGGCGGGGGAGAGCTGGGCGCCGCCCATGGGCGGCATGGGGGCGCCGTACTTCTTCGGCTGCGGCACGCCATCGGCGATCGTCTTCTTGATCGCGGCGAAGCTGCCGTCGCCCCACAGCCATTTGCCGCCGGTGAGATCCGGCCCCTGCGGGCTGCCCGCGCCGTTGGCTCCGTGACATCCTTCGCATGGCGCGCTCGCCACCTGGCCGTGGTAGATGCGGCGGCCGAACTCGACCTGGGCGGCCGTGGCGCCGGGCGGAATCGGCGGTGGGCCCGCCGCTTGCGCGCCGGCGTCGGGATGGATGCCTTCCGGCGGGAGAGCGGCCGCGGTCGAGGAATTGTCGGCGCGACGCGATGGCGTGGGTGCGGCCACGACCGCCGCCGTAGCCGGACCATGATACGTCACGCGCCAGATGCGCCCGCGCTGGTCGTCGGAAATGTAGAGCGCGCCATCCGGTCCAACCGCCAATCCCGACGGGCGGTGCGCGGCCTGGCCGGGCTGCTCGACCGCGCCGGCGAATCCGTCGGCGAAGACGACGTATGGTCCGGCAGCTTGGCCATCCGCGAGTGGCTGGAACACGACGTTGTAGCCACCCTGGGGAGAGGGCGCGCGATTCCAGGAGCCGTGAAATGCGATGAACGCGCCGCCGCGATACGCGGCCGGAAACTGCTGCCCGCCGTAAAGCGCGAGATCATTTGGTGCCCAGTGCGCGGGGAAGGCCGCGATAGGCGCGCGCTTCTGGGCGCAGAGCCCGACGGTCTTGCTGTCGCCGCCATATTCCGGGGCGAGCAGGAGGCTGCGTTGGCTCAGGTCGTAATAGCAATACGGCCAGCCATAGTCGGCACCGCGCTCAAGTTGAACGAGCTCCTCCGCCGGCTCGTTGGCGCCCTGCTCCGGCGTATAGAAGCGCGGCCAATTCTCGCGCAGCTGGTCGCGGCCGTGCTGGGTCGCAAGGATTCGCCCAGCCGAGTCGAACGCGATGCCTTCGCCGTTGCGCAGCCCGGTGGCGAAGCGCTCGTTGGGCGAGAACCGCTGCCCGGTGCGATTGGCGTCGTAGCGCCAGATGCCGGCCCGCGTCTCGAGCTCGGTACAGGGCTGATGCCCCGCCGAGTTGGGCATGCGGTTCTCCACCTGGCAGGAGTTGGTGGCCGAGCCGAGGTCGACATAGAGGCCGCCCTGCGCGTCGATCGCGAACGGATGCATGGGGTGGTCGCCGGTGAGCGGCAGCCCGGACACGATGACGTCGGGCGTCCCGGTCGGCGCAATCGTTCCGGCCGGCAACGCGTAACGAACGATGCGGTCGTTCACTTCGGCATAGAGCGCGCCGCTGTAGAGCGCGATGCCCGTACCGCCCGCACTGCCCTGCTCGCGGGTGTCGCCGAAGCGAACGACGGTGTCGGCGTGTCCGGCCCCGCGCGTGTCTTGAAGAGCGATCAGGAAACCGCCGGGTGGAGGCGTGTCGTTGCGATAATAGCGGCCGCTCCAGGTATTGACGTAGACCACCCCGTTGGGGGCAACCACCATGTGCCGCGCATGGCCGATATTGTCCGCGAAGATCGTCGCGCAAAATCCCGGGGGCAGCGTGATGCCGCCATTGTCGCCAGAGCAGGCTCCCGTCGGCGGCGCTGCGGCGGTGGTCTGCGCTTGCGCGGACGACAACGGCCCGGCCGCCAGCAGCAGTCCGCAGATGCGCAAAGTGATCGCCGTAAGCCGCGCGGCGTGACGATGGCTGATGACCCCTGATCCCATGGGTATGACCTCGCAATGGCTGGAATCGTCTAGGACGAAGTGCAACGGCAGGCATTGCGCCTTCGCCAATGGACAACGGCGCCACCTGAGCCATGGCGCGTCAGACCTGCTCAACAGAGTATTGCCGCCTGTCGCAAATGACTTGCTCGGTCTTGCCACGACCCGCTAGGACTTGCCGCGATCTTAGACTGGCCAAGCGAATTCCCGCCGCGCGCCGGCGCATTTTGCCTTGAGTTCCCGTTGCCTTAAGTCCCGCACGATGCCCTGTGCAACCGATCAGGAAAGAGAGTGACATGACCACGACTTCAACCGCCGACATCGCGCCGATGTTGCTCTCGCCGCCTCAGGTCAGCGACGCGCCCGGACGCGGTATCCTGCCCAACGTCAGCCGACACACTGCGGCCGCGCCGCAACTCTACGAGCTCGACGCCCAGCCGGTGGAACAGATCTCGGAATTGCTGCAGCGGCAATATCTCAGCGGCAGCAACTCGACCTTCGTGAAATGGATCGCGAAGAAAGGCGCCGTCGTCCCGCTTCACCACCACGGCAACGAGCAGATCACCTGGATCACCGAGGGCGCGGCCGAAGTCTACTCGCAGGGACGCAAATACGTCATGAAGGCGGGCGACATCATGATCATCCCGCCCAACGTTCCGCACGAGTTCATCTTCACCGAGGATACCGTCGACATCGATATCTTCGCGCCCGGCCGGCAGGACTGGCTCGACGGAACCGCGAGCTATTACTCCAAATAGGCGGACCGAGGTCTAGAGTGGGATGACTTTTCTTCGAATCGTCATTCCACTCTGCTTATTGCTGGAGCATGATCTTTTCCGAAAACCGGCGTCCACTTTTCGGGATCATGCTCATTCGGCGGGAGCGTGCTCGGGCGCCGGTTGCGCCGCGCCATCTTCACCGGACGGGCGCCGCGCCCGCCGGGTGAAGCGGTCGAGATAGAGGAAGACCACCGGCGTGGTGTACAGCGTCAGCAGCTGGCTCAGGGCGAGGCCGCCGACGATGGCATAGCCGAGCGGCTGGCGGATTTCCGAGCCCGCGCCCGTGCCCAGCATGAGCGGCACGGCGCCCAGCATCGCCGCCATCGTGGTCATGAGGATCGGCCGGAAGCGCAGCACGCAGGCCTGGTAGATCGCCTGCTCCGGAGTCATGCCGTGCTCGCGTTCGGCGTGCAGCGCGAAATCGATCAGCATGATTCCGTTCTTCTTGACGATGCCGATGAGCAGGATGATGCCGACGATCGCGATCACGCTGAGGTCGAAGCCGAACGCCATCAGCAGCAGCAGCGCGCCGATGCCGGCCGACGGCAGGGTCGAGAGAATCGTGATGGGATGGATCGTGCTCTCGTAGAGTATTCCGAGGATGAGATAGATGACGACGAGCGCGGCGGCGATCAGGATCGGCGTGCTCGCCAGCGACGACTGGAAGGCCTGGGCGTTGCCCTGGAAGCTCGTGGCCAGCGAGAGGGGCTTGCCCAGCTCCTGCTCGACCTGCTGGATGGCGGCAACCGCCTGCCCGATCGCGACACCCGGCATCAAATTGAACGAGATCGTCACCGAGGGGAACTGCCCCTGATGGTTGACCACCAGCGGCGCCACCTTGACCGCCGTTTTGACCAGCGTCCGCAACGGCACCTGCTGTCCCGTGGATGAATTGACATAGATGTTGCTGAGCGCCTCGGGGCCGAACTGGAACTTGGGTTCGACCTCCAACACCACGTGATACTCGTTGTTCATCGTGTACATCGTCGAGACAATGCGCTGGCCGAACGCGTCCTCGAGCGTGTTGTCGATGGTCGCAGGGAGGATGCCGAAGCTCGACGCGACCTCGCGATTGACGGTGATGTCGAGCAGGGGCCCGGTGCTCTCCTGGTCGGTGGTGACATCGGTGATGCCAGGAAGCGCCTTGATCTTCTCGAGGAAGAGCGGGGCCCAGCGATTGAGCTCGCCGGGATCGGCGTCGGCCAAGGTGTATTGATACTGGGTCTTGGACAGCCGTCCGCCGATCGTGATGTCCTGTGCGGCCTGCATATAGAGCATGATGCCCTGAATCCGCGCGAGACGGGCTTGCAGCCGACGGATTACCTGGTCCGCGCTGACGCTGCGTTCGTCGTGCGGCTTGAGCGCGATGTACACGCGACCATTGTTGATGGTCGTGGTGCCGCCGCCGGCCCCGATTGCGGAGCCGACCGACGCGACCGCGGGATCCTCCAGCACCGCGTTGATCAGCGCCTGCTGGCGCTCGGCCATGGCCGAGTAGGAGATGTCCTGGGCCGCCTCGGACAAGCCGAGAATCAACCCGGTGTCCTGCTGGGGAAAGAAGCCCTTGGGAATCACCACGTAGAGGTAGCCGGTCAAGACGATCGTGCCGAGCATCACCAGCAAGGTGACGAAACGGTGCCGCAGCACGATCTTGAGGCCGGCTTCGTAGATGGCGAGCAGGGCGTCGAAGGCGCGCTCGGACAGGCGATACAGGCGTCCATGCTGCTCGCGCTGCGGCTTGAGCAGCCGCGCGCACATCATCGGAGTGAGCGTCAGCGAGATCAGCAGCGAAAGGACAAGAGCCACGCTCACGGCGACAGCGAATTCGCGAAACAGCAGCCCGACATAGCCGCCCATCAGAAACAGCGGAATGAACACCGCGATCAGCGACAGCGTGATCGACATGATGGTGAAGCCGATCTCCCCGGCGCCATTGAGTGCGGCGACCAAGGGCGAGGCCCCCTCCTCCAGATGCCGCACGATGTTTTCGATCACGACGACTGCGTCGTCGACCACGAAGCCGACCGCGATCGACAGTGCCATGAGCGAGAGATTGTCGAGGGTGTAGCCGAGCTCGTAGAGCACCGCGAACGTGCCGACGAGCGACAGCGGCACGGTGACGGCGGGGATGATCGTCGCCCAGACGTTGCGCAGGAACAGGAAGATCACCATCACCACCAGGGCGACTGTGAGCAGCAATGTGAACTGCACGTCGTTGACCGAGGCGCGGATGGTCTCGGTGCGGTCGGAAATGACGTTGACCTTGATGGCGGACGGGATCGAAGCCTGCAGCACCGGCAGCATCGCCTTGACCCGCTGGACGGTGTCGACGACGTTGGCACCCGGCTGGCGCTGGATCGCCACGATGATCGCGCGCTGGTGGTTGTACCAGCCCGCGATCAGGTTGTTCTCCGGACCATCGATCGTCTTGCCGACGTCACGCACCCGCACCGGTGCGCCGTTGCGGTAGGCGAGGATCAGGGAATCATATGCTTCAGGCTTGAGCAGCTGATCATTGGTGTTGAGCGTATAGGTCTGACGCGGACCGTTGAGTGTGCCCTTCGGCTGATCGACGTTGGCGCCGCTGATCACGTTGCGAACGTCTTCGAGGCTGATCCCGCGCGCGGCCAATGCCTGGGGATCGACGCGAACCCGGATCGCCGGTTTCTGCTGGCCGCCGATGCCGACCAGGCCAACGCCGGGTATTTGCGAGATCTTCTGCAGCAGGATGGTTTCGACATAGGCGTCGACAGTCGTCAGCGGCAGGGTGTCGGAGGTCACGCCGAGCACCAGAATTGGCGTGTCCGCCGGGTTCACCTTCCGGATCGTGGGTGGATACGGCAGGTTCGGCGGCAGCTGCGCGGAGGCTGCGTTGATCGCCGAGAGCGTGTCGCTGACCGCGCCGTCGAGCGCCCGGCTCAAATCGAACTGCAGGGTAATAAGGGTGAAGCCGAGCGCGCTCGCCGAAGTCATCTGCGTGAGCCCGGGAATTTGGCCGAACTGCGTCTCGAGCGGCGTCGCTATCGAAGATGCCATGGTCTGCGGATCGGTGCCCGGCAACTGGGCCGTCACCTGCAAGGTCGGATAGTTGACGTTCGGCAGGGCGGCGACCGGCAGCAGCGGATAGGCGGCGAGACCGGCGAGCAGCAGGCCGACCATCAGCAGGGCGGTCGCGATCGGGCGCGCGATGAAAGGACCCGAGATATTCATGGGATCGGGATCTGCTGCGCGTTCTGCGCCGCAGCCTCCTCCGCTGCCTTGCCGTGCAGGATGACGACGCGGCTTCCGGGCTGCAGCTTGTATTGCCCGTCCACGACCACTTGCTCGTTGGCCGTCACGCCGGCATCGATCAGTGCCTGCCCGCGGCTGATCTGCGCCACCTTGACCGGGCGCACCTGCACAGTGTTGTCGGAACCGATGACGTAGGTGTAGGCGCCGTGCTGGCCCTGCTGCACCGCCGACGCCGGCACGGTGAGCCCATCGTGGCGGGTATCGAGCAGCAGCCACACGTTGATGAGCTCGCCCGGCCAGAGCCGGTGCGCCGGGTTGGGAAACTGCGCCTTGAGCCGGATCGTGCCGGTCGTCTGCAGGATCTCGTTGTCCACCAGATTGAGCTTGCCTTCGTCGAGCTTGATCGAGTCGTCCTGGCTGTAGGCCAGCACCGTGAGCGGCCCCTTGGCCATCTGCTGTTGAATCCGCGGGAGATCGGTCTCGGGCAGCGTGAAGATCACCGAGATCGGCTCGATCTGCGTGACGACCACGAGGCCGTTCGGATCGGTCGGATGGATGATGTTGCCGACGTCGACCTGGCGCACTCCGGTGACCCCGTCGATCG
>Ga0081455_10005675_pt1 | contig 13622 bp, 9 predicted proteins | sample TabmetS3T2R1_FD_70207 | JGI IMG/M metagenome (GOLD analysis project Ga0081455, IMG submission 70207) | Tabebuia heterophylla rhizosphere microbial communities from the University of Puerto Rico - S3T2R1 | ecosystem: Host-associated > Plants > Roots > Rhizosphere ... | reverse complement strand
TGAGAGGCACCTTGCGTAAGCGCTTGCGCGGCGCTGCAGCTCGCCAACAATCAGACCTGCCTCCCGGCGGACGATGCGGGCTAAGGCCGCATCCTCCGCCGAGGGCGGTGAGCTGCAGCAGCCCAGGACCTCAGTTTGGCTGTGCCTGCTGGCTGCGGCCGCGCATGGCAGACTATGCATCCGTGGTCGTCGTCAGCGTGCCCAGACATGCGTGAGACCGAAAAGAAGACTTAGTTGAAAGTACGAGAGATCCGTCGCCATGGGCATCAGGAAGGCAGTCTTGCAATGACGGCGCCCAGTCGTGCGCGCGAGACCGAGTTCGAGCCCATCTACCACCACTACGGACCGCACCGGGCGGGCCTGCCTCCGCTGGTTCCGTACTTCCGCGAATTGTGGCGGCGGCGGGCCTTTGCGACCGAGATGAGCAAGGCCGCGATGCGCGGGGCCAATACGTCGACGTTTTTCGGCCAGGCCTGGCTGATCCTCAATCCTCTCCTGCTCGCTGCTGTGTACTACATCTTGGTGACGATCATTCGCCGCGAGAATGATCCAGCCTTCTTCGCCCATCTCACCTTGGGGATCTTCGCATTCCAGTTGGTGGGCACCTCCGTCACCAGCGGTGCCACCTCGGTGACCAGCTCTGGCAAGCTGCTGCTGAATACACCATTTCCCCGGCTGCTAATTCCGTTGTCTGCGGTGCGTACGGCATTCTTCCGTTTTCTGCCCACGGTGCCGGTCTACTTCATCTTCCACGCGATCTTCCTGACTCACGTATGGTCGCCGAAGATGCTGCTGTCCTTGTACTTTCTTGCCACCATGATCGTGTTCGCCATGGGGTTGGCGGCCTTCTTTGCAGCACTGCAGGTCTATTTCCGAGACACGTCTAGTTTCCTGCCGTTCTTCGTACGGATCTGGATGTACTTGTCCCCGATCTTGTGGGCACCCGAACATGTCATTGGCCGATTCTCGGGCCCGATCATGACGCTGATCCAGCTCAACCCGATGTATTCCATGATCGGCGGCTACACGGAGCTGTTGCAGAACGACGCGTTTCCCACCCCCTACATGTGGATTTCCGCTGCGGTGTGGGCAATCGTGGCTGCCGTGATCGGCTTCCTGTACTTCATCTCGAGGGAGCGTGAGTTTGCTGTCCGTCTTGTCTAACGGCGATCTCCCGCTGGCAGTCAAGGTCGATGACCTCTCGATCACGTATCGCACGACCTTCGAACGCAAGCCGACCCTGAAGCAGGCACTGATCCGCTTTGGACGTGGGCAGCGGGCTGTGAAGGAAATCGAGGCGATCAAGCACATCTCTTTCGAGGTGCGTACCGGTACCGCGATGGGCATCATCGGGTCCAATGGCGCCGGCAAGTCAACGCTGATGCGTGCGATGGCTGGCATCCTGCCGCCGACCAGCGGATCCATCGAGGTCTGGGGTCGGGCCAGCACTCTGCTCGCTCTCGGTGTTGGCTTCAACAAAAACCTCTCGGGCCGGGAGAACATCATCCTCGGCGGCCTGGCCTCCGGCCTGTCTCGCCGCGAAGTGGAGGAACGGGCCGAAGAGGTCGCTGAATGGACCGAGCTCGGCGACTTCATCGATATGCCTATGCGGACTTACTCCTCAGGCATGTCTGCGCGGGTGGAGTTCTCGGTTGCCGTCCACATGAAGCCTGACATCTTGATGATCGACGAAGCCCTGTCAACTGGCGATGCGCACTTCCGAGAGAAGGCGAACGCCAAGATGACCGAATTGCGGGACAGCGCGCGGGCAATGTTCCTGGTCAGCCATGGTCTGGGCAGCATCAAGGAGATGTGCAACGAGGCGATCTGGATCGACCGCGGCAAGCTGATGATGCGCGGCGAACCGGCAGAGGTCGTGAACGCCTACATGAAATTTGTCAAGGTCAAGAAGTCTGCGACTGCAATGGAAGATCTGTAGATCTTGTAGTTGCTCCGATATCAAATGCGTAATCTTTCGCAATCCGCTTGAACCAAGGCCGGGTCCGCTGCGTACGACGCTGTGTGAAATCTGTCACCCATATGAGAGCCAGATTAGAGCCGCCGGTGCGTGGAGCACAGCGCACCAGCAGACACAAGCGTCCGCAAGGCGTCGCAATTTCTCAGCGAGGTCTTGGACCATCCGCAAGGGCACCGCGCTCCGAACTCCTCCGTGACAACGCCGAGACGCAGCGGACTTCACTGCTGCTGTAGAGACAGAGGCAGAGGTGGCAATCATTTCGACGCCCCAGGGTTTCAACGAGGAGGAGCTCTACGTCGATCTTGAGCCGACGTTCGGGCAGTCCTTGTTCTTGAAGTGTGAGGGTTTCAACTTCGCCGGGTCGATCAAGCTGAAGGCCGCGATCGAGATGATAGAGGCGGCCGAGCGGGAAGGCGTCCTGACGCCGGGGTCGATCCTGGTGGAGTCCTCGTCGGGGAATCTCGGCGTTGCGCTGAGCATGATCGCAGCAAACAAGGGCTATGGGTTCTTGTGCGTGACTGACTCTCGCTGCAACTTGTCGACCAAGCGATTGATGCAGGCGTTCGGCAGCCAGGTCCACGTGATCACCGAGCCGGATCCCATCGGCGGCTTCCTCGGTGCGCGGATCAACTACGTCCGAGCGTTGTGTGCTTCCGATGATCGCTACGTATGGCTGAATCAGTACAGCAATCCGCAGAACTGGAAGGCGCACTACCGCAAGACGGCCCCGGCGATCGCCCGGCAGTTCCCGCAGCTCGATGTGTTGTTCGTCGGGGCAGGGACTTGTGGGACTCTGATGGGTTGCGCGCGCTACTTCCGGGAGTGGCATCCATCGGTCCGGGTTGTGGCAGTGGACAGTGTGGGCTCGGTGACCTTTGGTGGGCCGCCGGGACGCCGGATGATCCCAGGGCTAGGCACCAGTGTTCGGCCGCCCATGATCGATGTGTCCTATGTGAACGATGTGGTACGCGTCGAGGAGGCCGACACCATCCGGGCCTGCCATCGACTGGCCGGCACGGGGTTCTTGTTTGGCGGTTCCACCGGCACAGTGGTCAGCGGTGCGCTGGGTTGGCTGGGCTCGCATGGCTCGCAAGACCTCACCGCGGTGGCTATCGCCCCGGACTTCGGCGAGCGCTATCTCGACACGGTCTACCACTCGAACTGGGTGCAGGATCTGTACGGCGAGGACGTGCTCAGCACTGATGAACTGACCACCGCTGCGGAGCCCGCGTGACATGGTGCAAGAAGCCCTTGGCACCTTGACAGTCGATCTGGCTGATTCGCCCACCCCACGGAGCATCCTCGCTCCCTCGGAGTCGAGTACCGAGAGCACGTTCGCCGACGTTCTGGCTGAGGTAATGAACCTGGAGCGAGTGTCAGTGGACAGCAACTTCTTCGATGATCTGGGTGCCGATTCGATGGTGATGGCCCGGTTCTGTGCCCGGGTACGGAAGCGCCCGGAGTTGCCCTCGGTGTCGATGAAGGACATCTATCAGCACCGCACCATCAGGAGCCTGGCCGCAGCATTCGCCGATGCTGCGCTGGTTCCTCTCGCCGCGCCTGTTGCTGTGGATCGGGTCTTCAGTGAGGTGCTGGCCGAGCTCATGGGCGTTGACCGGGTGTCGGTGGACAGCAACTTCTTCGATGATTTGGGCGCCGATTCGATGGTGATGGCCCGGTTCTGTGCCCGGGTCAGGAAACGCCCAGAGCTGCCGTCGGTGTCGATGAAGGACATCTACCAACACCCCACGATCGAGAGCCTGGCCGCGGCAGTTGTGGACGCCGTACCTGTTCATGACGAGCCACCCGTTGCTGTCGAGGCGCCGGCGGTAACCTCGGTCGAACTGCCGAAGCGGGCGGGCACACCGCAGGTGGTGCTGTGCGGGACGTTGCAGCTATTGATCTTCCTCAGCTATTCCTATCTTGCTGCTTTGGTCATGGCTCAGGGCTATGAGTGGATTTCGGCGGGCTCGGGCGTGCTCGACATCTATCTGCGGTCGGTGGTGTCGGGGTGTGCAGTTTTTGTGTTCGTGTTCAGTGTTCCGATCGTGGCGAAGTGGATCTTGATCGGTCGTTGGAAGCCACAGCAGATCCGCATCTGGAGCCTGGCCTATCTGCGGTTTTGGGTGGTCAAGACGCTGGTGCGGCGGAACCCGATTGTGTTGTTCACCGGTTCGCCGCTGTTCACGTTCTATCTGCGGTTGCTGGGTGCGAAGGTGGGGCGTGGGGTGGTGATCTTTTCCACCCATGTGCCGATCTGTACCGATTTGATCAGCATCGGCGAGGGCACGGTGATCCGCAAAGATTCCTTCGTCAACGGCTATCGCGCCCACGCCGGTTTCATCGAGGTGGGCCCGATCACGATCGGGAAGCACGCTGTGATCAGCGAGGCGACGGTGATCGACATCGACACCTCGATGGGCGACCACACCCAGCTGGGCCACGCCTCCTCGCTGCACACCGGGCAGACCGTGCCCGATCGCGAGCGCTGGCACGGGACCCCCGCCCAGCAGACTGAGGTGGACAACTTCTTAACGGTCATTCCGGCTCGTTGCGGCACACTGCGGAGGGTTGCCTACGCCGTCGGACAACTGCTGACGCTGTTGCTGGTGTACCTGCCACTGGGGATCGGCGGTATCAGCTTGTTGCTGGTTGCGGTCCCCCGGCTGAGCGAGCTCCTGGCTGAGGGGGCCGTTGCCTTCACCACCTGGACGTTCTACCGCGACGCGTTGGTCGTGTCGTTGGTGGTGTACTTCGGCGCGCTGATAGCCGGCTTCATCATCGTGACGACCGTGCCGCGACTGCTCAACCTTCTCATCAGGCCCAACAAGGTCTACCGCCTCTACGGCTTCCACTACGGGGTCCACCGGTGGATCGTGCGTTTGACCAATGCCAAGTTCTTGAGCAACCTTGTCGGCGACAGCTCCTGGATTGTCCACTACCTGCGCGGCATCGGGTACAACCTCGGAAAGTTCGTCCAGACTGGGGCGAACTTCGGCGGCCAGGTGAAGCACGAGAGCCCGTACCTGAGCTCGATCGGCAGTGGAACTATGGTCGCCGATGCGCTGTCGATGATGAACGCGGAGTTCTCGAACACGACCTTCCGGTTGTCCAGGGCGTACATCGGAGAACGCAATTACCTCGGCAACGGCATCGCCTATCCGCCGCAAAGCAAGACGGGCGACAACTGCCTGCTCGCGACGAAGGTCATGGTGCCGATCAGCGGAGAGATCCGGGAGAATGTCGGGCTGCTGGGCTCCCCGGCCTTCGAGATCCCGCGGTCAGTCGAGCGCGACAGCAGCTTCGACCACCTGATGCAGGGCGATGAGTTTCGCCGCGGCCTTGCGGCCAAGAACAGGCACAACTTCGTGACCATCTTGTGGTGCCTATGTGCGCGGTGGTTCTTCGTCTTCGTCGTCACCGTACTCGCAGGCATCGCTGGGGACCTCTACGCCTCGTGGGGTGCGGTGGCGATTCTGTTGGACTTCGTGCTCTCCGCTGCGCTCGGCGTCGCGTACTGGATCCTGGTGGAACGGATCGTCACGCGATTCAATCCCGTGCGACCTCTGTTCTGCTCGATCTACGAGCCCGCGATGTGGCGCCACGAACGGTACTGGAAAGTGCCCTCGACGCCATATCTCACGGCTTTCGTTGGCACCCCGTTCATCAACATGATCTTGCGCCGAGTGGGCACCCGGATCGGCCGCCGGGTTTTCAACGACGGCTGCGCTATGACTGAGCGGTCGCTGGTCACCATAGGCGACGACTGCACGCTCAACGAGACAAGCTGGATCCAATGCCACTCGCAGGAGGACGGCACCTTCAAGTCGGACTACTCGACCCTAGGCTCCAACGTCACCCTCGGGACCGGCACTCTCGTCCACTACGGCGTGACGATCGGCGACGGCGCTGAGCTCACCACCGACTGCTTCCTGATGAAAGGCGAGCAGGTCCCGGCCGGCGCGCGGTGGGGCGGAAACCCGGCCCATGAGATTCAAGATCGACAACTGGTCGCGGTAGGCACCCACCGATGAGGGAAGACTCCATGGGCGTAGTGACTGAGACAGATCGCGAGTACTGGCGCGGTGTGCTCGTCGCCGGCGGGTTCACCGCAATCCCGCGGTGGAGCATTGATCCTAAGCCGGGTACAGCCGAGCATGAAGCGAAGATCCCAGACGATCTCATCGCAACCTTGCACCGGCTGGCGGACGAGCTGAACGTGCCGCTCAGTGCGGTGCTGTTGGCCGCACATGCCAAGGTGCTTTCCGTGCTTTCTGGCGAGCGCGAGGTCGTGACCGGCTACATGGGCAAGGCCGGTCCCGGAGCGTTGCCGTGCCGGCTTACGACCGCGGCTCAGTCGTGGCGCGAGCTGGTGCTCGACGCCCGTCGTGTCGAGGCGCAGCTGCTGTCACACGCGGACTTTCCGCTGGACGACCTCGGGCGCGAGTTAGGCGTGACCGGATCGGCATTTGAGACTGTTCTCGATTCGACTACTGGGGACTACGACGGCGAGGACACCGTGCTGCAGCTGGGGATCGCGCGGCGAAGCGACGAGTCGGTACTGCGACTTTGCTACCGGACCGATGTGTTGGATGCGGACTCCGCTGCCCGTATTGCGGGCTATCACCTCGCGGCGTTGGAGCTGATGGCGGCCGATCCGGATGTTGGGCACCAGGGGCAGAGCCTGTTGTCTGTTGAGGAGCTGCACTTTCAGCTTGAGGGGCTGGCGGGGCCGTGGCGGGAGTTGCCGGACCGCCGGGTCCACGAGTTGTTCGAGGAGCAGGTGGAGGCTCATCCTGAAACCGTCGCGGCCGTTCATGGCGTACGGCAGTGGACTTACCGGGAGCTCAATTCCTGTGCGAATCGCCTTGCTCGGGCGATGTTGGTGCGGGGGTTGGGCTGTGAAGACGTTGTGGCGGTGGTGGCGGAGCGGAATTTGGATTGGATGGCGGCCGTCCTCGCGGTTTTCAAGGCTGGTGGTGTGTATTTGCCGATCGAGCCGCATTTCCCGGCCGATCGGATTGCGGCGATGCTCTCCCGGGCCGGCTGCGATCTGGTGCTGACCGAACCGGGCAGCACCGCCAGCCTTGGTCAGGCCCTGACGTCGCTGCCTGACACCCAAACGCTGTTTATCGAAGCGGGGTATGAGGAGGATCACGCCGACGACGATCTTGGCATCGATGTCGCTCCGGATCAGTTGGCGTATATCTATTTCACCTCCGGTTCGACTGGTGAGCCGAAGGGTGCGATGTGTGAGCACGCCGGCATGATCAACCATTTGTTCGCCAAGATCGAGGATCTGGGGGTCGGCCGGGATCGGGTGGTGGCCCAGACTGCACCGCAGTGTTTCGATATTTCGTTGTGGCAGCTGGTTTCTGCGCTGCTGGTGGGCGGCCGGACTCTGCTGGTTGATCAGCAGGTGATCTTGGATGTGGAGCGGTTCGTCGAGACGATCGTGGCTGGCCGGGTCAATGTGGTGCAGGTCGTGCCGTCGTACTTGGAGGTGGTGTTGTCCTATCTGGACCGTGATCCTCGGCCGCTGCCGGACCTGCGCTGTGTGTCGGTGACTGGTGAGGCGCTGAAGATGGAGCTGGCGGAGCGTTGGTTCGCGGCCCGGCCGGAGATCAGGCTGGTCAATGCCTACGGGCTGACCGAGACCTCCGATGACACCAACCATGAGGTGATGGATCGGGTGCCGGATGGTGATCGGGTGCCTCTTGGTCGTCCGGTCAACAATGTGCGTATTGAGGTGGTTGATGAGCATCTGGCTCTGGTGCCGCTTGGCGCGCCTGGTGAGATCGTCTTCTCCGGGGTTTGTGTTGGTCGGGGCTACATCAATGATCCGGAACGGACCCGTGCGGCGTTCCTGACCGATCGGGACGGCCGGCGGCGGTATCGCAGTGGTGATCATGGTCGTTGGCGGCCGGATGGCAAGTTGGAGTTTTTGGGCCGCCGGGATTCCCAGCTGAAGATCCGCGGTTTCCGGATTGAGTTGGGTGAGATCGAGAACACCTTGTTGCGGGTGCCGGGGGTGCGCGATGGTGCGGTGGTGGTGGCTGAGCGGGCGGATCAGAGCAAGCATTTGGTGGCGTTTTATTCCGGCCAGCAGCCACTCGAGGTCGACGTGCTGCGGGATCGGTTGGGCGAGTCGCTGCCGGAGTATATGGTTCCGTCGGCTTTTCATTGGCGGGAGCAGTTGCCGTTGACCGCGAACAGCAAGATCGACAAGAAGACGCTGACGAGGCTGGCGGGCGAGCTTTCGGTTGTGGAGGACAACACCTTCGACGCGCCTGGTACGCCGACCGAGCAGCGGCTGGCGGCCGCCTGGGCGAAGGTGTTGGGCGTCCCGCAGGACCAGATCGGCCGGAATGATCACTTTTTCGACCGGGGTGGCACCTCGCTGTCGGCTGTGAAGCTGGCGGTCACTCTCGGTCGGGCGGTGTCGTTGAGGGATGTCACGGCGCATCCGGTCCTCGCGGACCTGGCGGGGATCGTGGACGGCAGATCCGGCGGGCGCTCAGAGCTGTTGCAGCCGTTGTCGGAGACCGATGGTGCGCAGGCTGGCGCTTTGGTGTGCTTTCCGTACGCCGGCGGCAACGCGGTGAACTTCCAACCAATGGCCAGGGCGCTGCGCGGCAGCGGTCTCGCGGTGTATGCCGTCGAACTGCCCGGTCACGACGTCGCCGCCCGCAGCGAGCCTTTCGCGCCGATGGACCAGGTGGTCGACCGAGTGGTCGCCGAGATCAAGCGGCGCGGTCTGGCGACCGTGCTGCTGTGGGGACATTCCTCCGGCTCCGCGCTCGCGGTCGAGACGGCGCGGCGTCTGGAACAGGCCGGGACCACCGTGTCGCATGTGTTCATCGGCGCACAGCTGTTGGGTGCCGCGCGGAAGCGGCGGGCTGAAGTCACCGAACTCGGCGAACACAGCAACGCTGAGATCTCCGCGCGGCTGAGCGCCGACAGCGGCTACACCGAGCTTGACGAGCTGGACGCGGAACGCGCCGAACATGTCGCTGCCGCGTACCGCCACGACTACGTGTCGGCAAACCGCTATTTCGCCGAGCTTCTGGATAGCCCACCAGCGATGAAGCTGTCTGCGCCCGTCACAGTGGTCGTTGCCACCGACGACCCGATAACGCCTGCGTTCCAGAGCCGGTATCGCGACTGGGAGCTCCTGGCCGATCACGTCGAGCTGCGCGAAATCCCCGACGGTGGCCACTACTTCGTGCGTACCCAACCGACCCAGGCGGCACACGCCGTGCTCGGCGTCGCCAAACTGCTCGCTTATTCCTAATTGCTGAAAGGAAATTGACATGTCGTATCCATTCGTAGTGTCAATGCTTGATATCGACCGCCAACCCGACAGGCCTCCGATGCTAGTTGCCGAGGCTCGCGGCGATGCGCCGAGCTGGGCAGCCGAGCACAAGGACGCGCTACGCGCTGCCGTCGCAGAGTACGGTTCGGTCCTGGTCCGCGGCCTCGATCTGGGAAACGCGACGGAGATCAGTGCTGTTTTCCGACAGCTGGCGACTGGGCTGATGTCTGAGAAGGAGGCCTTCGCGTCCCGTCGGATTTACTCCGACGGGGTGTACTCCTCGGCGACCTGGCCGGCGAACCAGCCGATGTGCATGCACCACGAGCTCAGCTACACCCTCGAGTTCCCCAGTCTCATGCTGTTCGCCTGCCTCACTGCTCCAACAAGGGGTGGGGCGACGGCAGTGGCCGACTCGCGGGCGGTGCTCAACGCATTGCCCGCCGACGTGGTCGCGCGGTTCGAGCGAGAGGGTTGGATGCTGACCCGCAGCTACAACGACGAGATCGGGGCAACCGTCGCGGAGGCGTTTGGAACCGACGACCGGGCCGCGGTGGAGAGCTATTGCCGTGCCAATGCCATCGAGTTCGCGTGGCAGCCCGACGGCGAACTGCGGACTCAACAGCGTCGCAGCGCTGTGGTGCGGCACCCGGTGACCGGTCAGCGTTGCTTCTTCAACCAGGTCGCGTTCTTGAACGAGTGGACGATAGATCCCGAGGTACGTGAGTACCTGGTGGAGATGTACGGCGCCGACGGGCTGCCGTTCAACACCCGGTTTGGCACCGGCGAGCCGCTCACCGAGGAGATTGTGGAGCGGATCAACGCCGTTTACGAGGCCCACACCGTGCGGGAGCCGTGGCAGGCCGGCGACTTGATGCTGGTTGACAACATCCGCACCGCGCACAGCAGGGAGGCCTACGAGGGGCCGCGCGAGATCCTCGTCGGGATGGCCGACGCTGTACGCCTGGCCGACTGCTCGCCGACCGTTTGGTGACCGTCGGATGACTCCCATCAATCCCACCTCAGCCGGCTCGACAATCACCGATCCACTCAGCGTGCCGTCGTTTGCGGTGATTTCTGGCGGGCAGGTGCAGCGGGCGTTGCTGGGGCAGGAGAAGGCGATTGTGGAGTTGGTGGAGGCGACGTATCGGCTGCATGGTGTGGGGGATTCGGTGAATCCGCCGTCGTATTTTCTGCGGTTCCCGGATCGCCCGTCGTCGCGGATTATTGCGTTGCCGGCCTCGATCGGCGGCCCTGGCCGGGTGGATGGGTTGAAGTGGATTTCGAGTTTCCCGCAGAATGTGGCGGCTGGGATTCCGCGGGCGTCGGCGGTGTTGATTTTGAATGATCATGACACCGGGTATCCGTTCGCCTGTTTGGAGGCCTCGATTATTAGTGCTGCCCGGACGGCGGCGTCGGCGGCGTTGGCGGCGGATTGGCTGTCTCGGGGGCGGCCGCGGGCGTCTCGGGTGGGGTTTGTGGGGGCGGGTTTGATCGCCCGCTACATCTACATGTTTTTGGTCGGGACTGGGTGGTCGTTCGATGAGATCGGGGTGCATGATCTGGCCGCGGACAGTGCGGCGGGTTTCGGCGGCTATGTGGAACAGTCCGGCGGCACCGGCCGGGTCCGGGTGCACGACAGCGCCGAGGGGCTGATCCGGTCCAGCGATTTGGTGGTGTTCGCCACCATCGCCGCTGAGCCGCATGTGTCGGAGGTGTCGTGGTTTGGGCACCATCCGGTGGTGTTGCATGTGTCGTTGCGGGATTTGGCGCCGCAGGTTCTGCTGGCCGCCACCAATATCGTCGATGATGTTGAGCATTGCTTGAAGGCCAACACCTCACCGCATCTGACCGAGCAGCTGACCGGCAACCGGGATTTCTTGTTGGGCACCTTGACCGAGGTGATGACCGGCCAGGTGATGGTGCCGGCGGATCGGCCGGTGATCTTTTCACCGTTCGGCTTGGGGGTGTTGGATCTGGCGGTCGGCAAGAGCGTCTATGACCAGGTGGCGGCTTCTGGGGACCTGCAGGTGATCGAGGATTTCTTCCACGAGCTGCGCCGACACGGCTGAACAACTCTGAACCGTGATGCTGGAGTTGATTCTGCCGGCTGGTGTGGAGTGTGAGGAGCGGTTCGGCGAGCCATCCGGTGGGGTGTTGTTCCCCGAGGAGCAGCAGCTCATCGCTCACGCCGTGCCGGCCCGCCGCCGCGAGTACGCCACGGTACGCGGTTGCGCCCGGGCCTGCCTGGGCCGGCTGGGTTACCCGCAGCTGCCGATCCTGCCCGGCGTGGGCGGGGCACCCACCTGGCCGGCCGGGGTGCACGGCAGCATGACCCACTGCCCCGGCTACGCCGCCGCCGCGGTCGGCCCCGACCGGCAGATCCTCGCCATCGGCATCGACGCCGAACCCGACGCACCCCTTCCCGACCAGGTGCTGGAGTTGGTCGCAACCCCAGCCGAACAGCACCGACTCGCCACCATCGAGCCGCCCCCGGACAGCCAAAATTTGGGCAGCCCGAACTGGGGCAGCCCGAACTGGGACCGGTTGCTGTTCAGCGCCAAAGAGGCGCTCTACAAGGCCTGGTACCCCCAAGTCGGGGAATGGCTAGACCACCACGAAGCCGAAATCCACTTCCACCCCCACCAAGCCAGCTTCACCGCCCACCTATCCCGCGACGGCCTGATCATCAACAACCGCCACATCCACCACCTCCACGGCCGCTGGACCCGGGAACGAGGAATCCTCGTGACCGCCGTGGTGCTGGGCTCGTGATCGATCTGGCGCGGATTCCTGCTAGTCACGGGCGGGAAGATCCGAGGCCGATATTGCGAAGTAGGCGATGGTCCCCGCGACTGCGCCGGTGTAGCGATCCAGCGCCTGCAGGTTGACGTTCTCCAGGCCATCGCATGCTTCGTGGTAGCAGGGATCGAAGTCCTCACCCGCTTTCCCGCCCCAACGGCGAGCTTGCCTGCGGGTCTTCTCCTCGTCGTCGCCTGTGAAGGCCCCGACCGTCGGTATGCCGACGTCCATGAATGGCATGTAGTCCGAGTCGCACATGAACTCGATGGTCTCCGGCTTGACCCCGGTGGCGGTCAGCCGCTCCGCCAGCACGCGCGCCACTTCCCCAGACCCATCCGCCGCATCCTCGTCGCAGCCTCCCTCGCCCTCGACCAGATAGCCGACATTCGGGGACGCCACCATATCCAGATTCAGGTAAAGCGCGATTTTGCGCTGGTCGGCTCCGGACAGCGTCTCGACATAGTGGGTTGAACCGTCCATGTCGACTTCTTCAGCGCCCCACCACGCCAGTCGCACCTGGTTGGTCACCTTGGGGGATCCGCCCATCCGCACCGCGAGCTCCAAGAGCGCCGCGGATCCAGAGCCGTTGTCGTTCATTCCCGGACCGTCCTCGACGCTGTCCAGGTGGGCGCCAGCCATGACAACTTCATCCGGGTCGCCGGTCTTGGTCTGCGCGATCACGTTGCGGATGCGGTCGCCTTCCACGTCTAACTCGGGTGTGCTGACCTTCCAGCCGGCCTTACGCAACACGCGGGCGACGTAGTCGACGCTGGCGTCATACCCAGGGCCCGGAGACGCGCGGTTTCCGCCATTCTGGTCCGCGATCCGCTGCAGCTGCCGTACGTGCGCCAGAGCACCCGTTCCGCTGGCAGCGGCCTCTAATTGGCGTTGGAGGGGGTAGCGGGCAGGCGGCGGTGAGCTCGTGGGCGCGCTGCATGCCGCCATCGCGGTGACTGCGGCAGCCGCCACGATGACCAGCTTCATGGCACGCAACCTACCTGCTCCATTGGGCCCAGGTGAGTCCTTCTGACGCCCACCGTTCCAAGCGCCCCGAGCCGAGGTCGCCCGATCGACAGTGGGCCTGCAACCATGTGTGAGTCCGAGCACGGTGTTTGATCTTGGGAGCCGCCATGGTCTTGGCCCTAACCCTGCTGAGCGGTGTTGCGTGGACGGTGGTCTACGTCGCCGCGATCCGCATTGGCTTCCAGCAGAAGACGTACGCGATCCCTGCGGCTGCGCTCGCACTGAACTTCGCTTGGGAATCGATCTATGCGACGCACGGCCTGGTCGCCAACCGTTCAGTGCAGACATTTGTCAACTTGGCCTGGACCATCGGCGATCTGTTGATCATCTACACATTCCTGCGTTACGGCCGGCGGGAACTACCCGGCTTCGTGAGCCGGCCGCTGTTCATCACGTGGAGCATTCTCCTTTTTGCAACGGGCTACATCGTGCAATGGCTGTTCATTGTGGAGTTCGGCTGGTCGGATGCGTCAAGGTATGCGGCGTTCCTGCAGAACCTGCTTATGT
>Ga0081455_10005674_pt1 | contig 13622 bp, 14 predicted proteins | sample TabmetS3T2R1_FD_70207 | JGI IMG/M metagenome (GOLD analysis project Ga0081455, IMG submission 70207) | Tabebuia heterophylla rhizosphere microbial communities from the University of Puerto Rico - S3T2R1 | ecosystem: Host-associated > Plants > Roots > Rhizosphere ... | reverse complement strand
TTGGCCGACACCATCGTGGTCATGACGGCCCGTCCCGGCCGCATTGCGGCCGAGATCAGTGTTGCGCTGCCGAGGCCACGTTCGCTCTCAACCACACATCTGAGCGGCTATTCGACTCTGTTCGATCAGATCTATCGCCTTCTTCGAGACGAGGTTGTCAAAGCAATGACGACCGAAACCGAGAGGGCGTAGATGCAAGACGATCCTCCGATTGTACCGGCGAGGCCCACATCAGCGGTCGGGCTTCTTCAGAACCTTGTACAAAAGCTGGGGGAGCCACGCATCCTTGGTTGGATTGCAGTTGCCTTTGTCTTGATTGGTTGGGAAGCCGTGGTCGCCGGCGCGCGCCTCAATCCGATCTATTTGCCGCGCCCCAGCCAAATTTTGTTAGCGCTGATAACGATGTTCAAGACTGGCGGGTTGCTTAGCGACCTCTTGGCTACGTTGGCGCGCATTTTCGGAGGATTTGTTATCGCCCTGGTCGCTGGAACGCTGCTTGGAATATGGATGGCAACGTCAGAACGCGTCAGCGCCATCGCCGATAACTTCATCGCTGCCCTTTATCCGCTGCCAAAGGTCACGCTGATCCCGCTACTGATCATTTGGCTCGGTACCGGCGGGCCTTTCATGCTGGCCATTTCAGCGTTGGGCGCCATCTTTCCCATCGTGATCAATACTGTGCTCGGCATCCGTCAATGCGATTCCGGTCTCATTCTCGCAGCACGTGATCTTGGCGCCACGAACCGCCAAGTTATTGGCATGGTTCTATTGCCGTCGGCGATTCCATCGATATTCGCCGGTGTTCGGCTCGGTCTTGGAGTCTCAATCATTTTGGTCGTCGCCGCTGAAATGGTGGTAGGCAAGGTCGGATTGGGTGCGCGGCTCTATCTCGCAGGACAAGTCCTGGAGACTGAGCAGGTCTTTGCGGTCCTCATCGTCCTCGCCATCCTTGGTATAGCGGTCACCAAGGCACAGGACTTGATTGATGTGCGGCTCAACCAGTGGCGACTATCGTAAAGCTCCGAGGCTCGCCCAGGTTATTGAGGAGTTTTCATGGCATCCCGCAAACGCAAACCAGCTCAAGCACGTCTAAAAGAGCAGGCTTTCGAAAGGCATCATTTCAACTACGGCCGTTGGACCAAAAGCCGCTTTTCCGAAGCAGTGACCGTTACTGGGCCGGCGAAAATGATCTTTCTGGCCGGCATCGGTTCCGAGCACGAACAGAGCGGCAAGATCATGCACCCCGGCGATTTTGTCGCGCAATGCCGGTACGCCTACCGCAAGCTCAAAAAAGTGCTGGCGCGCAATGGCGCCAGCATGGCCGACGTCGTCAAGCAAGTGACCTATGTGATTGACGCGCGGCATCAACAACTGGCGGGCAAATGTCGCCGACAAGCATATGGCAAAGCGCCGTTGCCGGCGCACACATTCCTCAACGTCAGCCAGCTCGCATGGCCTGCTATGCTCGTCGAGATTGACGTGATCGCAATGGTGCCTCTTAGGCTCTCCGACAAGCGCGCGTGAATTCGCGATCACATAGCTTTGTTTGAACATTTCTTCAAAGTCGCAGTAACGTCCCAGGACCGAGAACCGCCAGGCTGTGGGGCTCGCGGATCAACAACCCGGTTGTGTCGATGCACAAACTATTGAAACCGAGTCGTCGCCGATTTCTGCTCAATACCGGCATCCTTGCCGCGGGGTGGGAACTGTCCCGTTCGGACGCAGTGCTCTCGCAGCAGCTTCCGGTCACGCCTTCCTGTCGCGATGGCGATGAACCGACCGTGCGTCAGACCGAGGGGCCGTTTTTCAAACCAAAGTCGCCAGAGCGCAGTGACCTGCGCGAGCCTGGCGCCGGAGACCGTTCGTTCGAACTTTCCGGCTTCGTGTTGGCCAGAAGCTGCCGCCCGCTTCAGGGGGCGGTGATCGATCTCTGGCATGCAGATGAGAAGGGCGAATACGACAACACCGGCTTCCGATACCGGGGCCATGTCATCACTGGGCCGGACGGCTCGTTCCGTTTTCGCACCATCGTGCCGGCGGTCTACTCCGGCCGCACGAGGCATTATCACGTCAAGGTTCAAGCGCCGAGCAGCCGTCTATTGACCACGCAACTTTACTTTCCCAATGAGCCGGCGAACCTCCGTGACGGGTTATTCCAGCGCGAACTAATGATGCGAGTTGCGGAAACTGGCGATGGGACCGCCGGCCGGTTCGATTTCGTCCTCAATGTGCGTTAGCACGCCATCGCACGCGCAGCCAAAGTGGGACGCCAAGACGGCAGAAGCCCCGGCTTTGCAGCCAGGGCTTCTTAAGGTGAACTCACCGTGGACCGATTTGAATCAGCCCCTGGTCTGAACAACGGGGGCTTTGCCTTTGCCAACCGGAGCCTTGCCTTTGCCTACGCACCCAGCAAGCCCAAAGGCGAGAATTACACAACACACGGCCGCCAACAATTTTCTCATGGAGCACCCCCGTTCGAAATGCGCAGGTCAGTATCGTCATCATTCTTGAATTTATAACTAGTGCAGAAAGGCCACACTTCCCCAGCAACTTGGCGCGCTCTTTGACTAGAGGTAATTTATTACGCATCCTACCGACCAGCGGCAGCTATCGTCTACGCTCTCGGTTTTTGTTGAAAGAATTTGGTTGGCTGTCGGGGGCGCTAATCGAAACTGTCGGGGGGATATTTCGAGTGCGTCAATATCTGCTGACGGTACTGTTTTTCTTTGCCTTGGCTTCCGGCGCGTGTGCCGAGGTCACGCTGACATTCTATTCGCACCATTTTGGCACCTATGGATTGGGCATCACATTTCCCCACGCCTATGTCACGCTCAGTGGAAAGACTGCGGACGCCAAACCCGTGAAGGCCAATTTCGGCTTCACGGCTCAGACGATCTCGCCTTCCATACTTTGGGAGTCGGTAGAAGGTTATGTCATCTCGATGCCGGACGACTATATCGCGATGAGCAAGCCGCACCTTTCGCTCCCGATCAGCGATCAGCAATATCGCTCTGTGCTTGCCCTCGCGGAACGTTGGCGGAAATATCCTCAGCCCTCTTACAGTCTTGATTCACGCAATTGCGTGACGTTCGTAAAGGAAATCGCTATCGCGCTCGGGCTTCCTGCCAGCAACGACATCAAGTTCATTCGCAGTCCAAAGGAATTCCTGGAAGATCTGCAGTTGCGGACTGCCAAGAGCAACCGGATCGTCGCGACAGGGAGACCTAAACAGCCAATTGCGCAGGCGCAACCGAATAGTGATAAGTCGAACACCGTAGAGGCGGACAATTGATAGGCCGGTTATTTGCCGGCAGTTTGCGAAAATTGCTTTTGGCGTGGACCACGCACGACGCGGGTAGGCTCCTCAAGCCGTACGAAATCGCAATAGGCGAAGCTTAGTCCCGAAATCGAGCCGCGGAAGCTCTCGGCGCTGGTGCGCTCCAGGTAAAAACACGGTTGCATGATCGAGCCGGGCAGCGACGCGCAGACCCGATCGCCCTCGACGCGCAACGTGGCGGCCGGCATCGTGCCATAACGCATCTGGCCTGTGCCTTGAGCTTGCATGGAGCCATCGACCGACCCGTCGGTATGGACACGCGCTGAACCACGCGTGCCATCGAAGCAGGCGTAGTTGAAGAGCTTTCCGATAACGAAACGCCGCGCCTCGCTCGCTGTCATCTCACCCGCCATTGCCGGAAAAGCGGAGGCCAGCCCGGCCAGAATCGCAATCGCACGAACCATAATCTGCCACCCTACTGACGAAGGCAGCGAACCCGTAACCTATGGTTAAAACATGGCGACTGTGGACGAAGCGCACATGGCTAGCCTTGCGACCGCAGGAGCAGCTTGCAGACCTTTTCGGCTTTGAAAACACGTAAGCATTGGATGGTACTCGCCTCCCGTCTGCCTTTTGTGCCGTCCCTTGAGATCAATAAAGCCGACGTGAGTGCAGAATCAGGCGCATGGACGGCGGGCCTCAAAATCGGCATCATTGGGATTCGATGGCTGGGCTGCCATCGAATGGGCATATTGTGAGGCGATTGCCCAGGGGACATCGGGGGATTCGGGATCATGCTTCGGCTGCTGCGCGTCCTGGTGCTGCTCATTGCGGCAATGCTCTCCTGTGCCGGTGCGCATACGGCGCGTGCCGAACCTGTGCCCGCCCATGCGTGCGGCCGCGAGGCATTCCGAGTAGTTGTCGATGTCGGGCACACGGCGCAGGCGCCGGGCGCGACAAGCGCGCGCGGCGTCCCGGAGTTTGTTTTCAATTTAAAACTCGCCGAACGCATCGAGCAGCAGCTGCGTGACGCCGGATTCCGGCGCAGCGTGCTCCTGATCACGGAAGGACGATCGCGGAAGGGATTGGCGGCGCGCATCAAGCGCGCCAATGCTCTCGGAGCTGATCTCTTCCTGTCGATCCATCACGATTCCGTACCCAACAAGTTTTTGGAAAAATGGAAGTTCGAGGGGAAGGAGCGCGGTTTCAGCGACCGCTTCAGTGGTCATTCCATTTTTATCTCTCATGACAACAGTGACCGTGCCGGCAGTCTCCAGTTTGCCAGGTTGCTGGGCGGTCAGTTGCGAGAGCGTGGATTGCAGTACACGCCTCACTACACGGATCGGATCATGGGCCATCGCCAACGGCTGCTGGTCGACGCGCAAGCGGGGGTCTATCGCTACGACCAACTGCTCGTGTTGCGGGACACCGACATGCCTGCGGTCTTGCTCGAAGCGGGCTCGATCATCAACCGCGATGAAGAGCTGCGGATGGGCTCGGATGAGCATCAAACGCTGGTAAGCGCCGCTGCGGTTGATGCGATCGAATCGTTTTGTGCTGCGCGCCGGCCGCGCAGTCCGACCAGAGAGGCAAGCCGGCCGGGCGGGGTCTCGAGGCAGGCGACGGCGCCCGCCGCCGTGGTGCCAGTCCGGGCAATCAAACAACGCTGATTCGTATCAACGGCAGGAGTGCTTGTGCTTATTTTGAAATGTCCTCGTTTCTCGGCGGCAATCGGGCTTTGCGGCCTCGCATATCTGGCCGGAGCCGGAAAATTCAATTTCATTTCTGCCGCACTGGGTCAGCCCGCCGCACTGACGCCATCGCAGTCGGAAGCGCTCAACGCCTACAACAAAACGGTACAGAACTTCAGATCGATCCTGAGCGAGCGGCGCGCACAGATCAATGCGAAGCGAGAGCTGCCCGATAAACCGGGACAAGACCTTTATCTTGCCCGCGTCGCCATGATGGGCGCGTACAAAGACCTGACCGACGTGCTGCCATCCAGAATCGGGAAGCCAAATAAATATAAAATTCCTCCGGCATATTTCGATGCCGACAATGAGCCGCTGATCGACGAGTACAAGAATCTTTTCCGCATCATGCAGGCGCCGCCCGCCAATGCGCAGGCATCTGATACGCCCTATAAAGACGTCGTCGACCTGGGGACCGCAATTGGGCGGGTCAAGGGCCTCGATGCGGCGCATGCCGAAGTCGCGGGCCGCATCAGTCTGGCCGTCTTCTTTGCCGAGACAGATGGCAACCAAAACATAGGTAATGCGCGCTCGAATTCCTACAAAGGAAGTTTTCAGACAGGGGTATCTGAGGACAAAAATGGTCAGAAGAAATGGGCAGCAATCAAGAAGTCCATCGCTGCCGTTGATCCCAAACTGAACGCTCGCGACGACAAGGAAGAAGCGCGCGTTGGAAATTCAGATCAGCGCTACAATCACTGGACCGGGGTCAGAAACGGCCTCATGAACGCGCACGCAGACCTTTTCCCGAAAATACCGGGCATCATAAAGTCGTTGCCAAACCCGATCGATCAAATGCGATTTTTTGAGCTTATCCAGATCATTCCCAGTCCGACCAAATCCGCGCTCAATTCAGGCAACCTGCTGAATTACAGAATCTCCGAACCGCGAATCATGGGATACTTGCGCAATAACAGCATGTTTGCCTTCGGCAAGGCTGACAGGGCGAAAACGTCTGTAACCATGCGCGAAATTCTGGATTCGATGTGGCTCTTCAACGACATATTCGATCGGGCGTTGGCCAAATTTAACGAGATTAAAGCTCAGCAAGGGTAACCATCGGACAGCAACTCGTCAGGGGGGCAATGTCAGTCGTCTCGCGAAGAATATTCACCAAAGGGCTGCTGGCCAGCGCCTTGGTGCCGAGCAATCTGGCGGTTGGGCAGCCCAACGATCCGGGAAATATTGCCATTATCGATACCCCGCATAATGCCGCAAAGTTTGCGTCGAAGTTGTCCGCTCAGAATGTGAAGGTTGTCGTGCGGTTTTTCGCGCGAAAACCCCAGGCGGGTCTGCGCGAGAAGGTCATGGCGTCCGACGGCAACATGATCGACGGCGTGCGCGAGCCGACCATATTGATCAGAAACGGCCTTTCGATCGTTTCTCTCTACCAGTATCGAAATAATCTTCCCGAGAAATTTCTGAAGGGATTGGAGGATACCGGTTCGGCAAAAGCGGAAGCCGGCGCCGATGCTAAGGCCGCGCTGGATCAGGCCAAGTTGGTCGGGCAGCCGGAAGGATCCGCGGTCTATTTCGGTGTCGACTTCAATGTAACCAAAAACAGCTCCGGCGCAGACGCCGTTCTTGAGTACTTCCGCATCATGAATCAGACGGTCGGCAACCGCTATGCGATCGGGATATACGGGAACGGGCTGGTTAACCGTCTCCTCCGCAAGGAAAAACTCGTGGCGTATAATTGGCTATCCACATCGCGGTCGCACGAAGAGACCGTCGATTTCTATAACGGCGGACAATGGCATCTTTTTCAGAACCAGGTTGACCGCCGCTGGTTCGGGCCACCCGGCAAGTGCGCAAATGGCCTCGACGTGGATACGAACATCCAGAACCCCACGGTATCGAGCATCGGCGCGTGGGGAGCGGGAGAAGTCGACACAAGCCGGAACCAGAAGATTTTTGACCAACGCCGCTTCGCGCTCCGTGCAACGCCAGTCGTTCAGGATACCGCCGAAGCCGGCGGTTTCACCGACCGTCAAAATTGCAAATCCGGCAGCAGCGTGCCCCGAAATTCAAATGTTAGAATCCTTGGCCAATCCAGTGCCTGGTGCAGCGTGGACATCGACGAAGACGGTACGGTCGACGGGCGTATAAAAACCTCTGATTTGACCCCCACCCTCGCAACGATGCCACCTTGGGCATGAGACGAGCGGGTATGCGGTCGAGCCCGTCTGCCTACGAGGCAATTGTCGGCTCACGGCTTGTTCCGAAGGGAACAACCTTGTTGGCTGTGTCATGCCCAATGTCGGCGCGTCCCAACCATGCAATCCCGGACTTCTGACACCAGTAACGGGCGATCTCTTCTTCGTTCATTCCGAAATCGGGTTCGTTGGGGGTAATGCCGCTGCAACGGCCGAGCATGACGCCCGACACCCGTCTGATTTTGTCGTTGCTGGTAATGTGAAATAGCGACCTATCAATCCGGTACATTGCCTCTCCCACTTCTTCCAGCATGAGCACATGCCCGTCGAGGTCGGGTTGCAGCGGCGTGCCAAGCAATTGGCTGAGGACCGTCATATTAAATGCTGCCGTCGGCTTCACGCGACGGACGGTAGGCTCCAACGCCTCTGGCGACCGATCGACCATCCAGGCAAGCGCTCGCCCGACCGCCGCATCTCCGCCGTCTCTGAGGATGTCCTGTGCCACGGGACCATGCGCCACGGCCTCGAACCCAGCCCGGTACAAAGCAGCGAGCATTACACCGGCATCACTGTAACCGATGTAGGCTTTTCGTCTGGACGGCTCCGTCAACCTGCACATGACCGCTTCCACCATGCGGCAGGAGCCATAACCGCCACGCGCGAACCAGACCGCGTCGTAACTCTCGTCGTTAGCAATGTCGAGAAAGGCCTGTGCGCGCGTTTCGTCATCCCCGGCGAAATGTCCATGCGACGCGAAGCACTGCGGATGAAAAAAGATTTCGGGCGTCCTGTCCGGGTACAGCGATCTGGCCAATGCTGGCACTTTCTCGGCAACTTCCGGGGCCATGCGCGAAGCAGGCGCAACCACGCCGATCCTGCACTTCTCTTTGCTCATACAAACGCCCAGCCCGCGTTGCACATCAAGGGCAACTTTTCTAGATTTCGCCAATGTCCCAATTTGGAGATTACTTTTTTTGCGGGGTCGGCGGTAGTGGCATGACTCCGCTCGCTTTGATCGTCCAAGCCAAGGGCGGACTGGTTGAGGGTTCCGACCGAGCTTTCGACCAGGGGCGCAATACCAAGAGATTCGATTTTCTGCGTGCACGTGGCGTGCTGCTTCATCCCCAGGACGGCAGCGGCGTTATACGGGCCAATCAGATCCTGGTGACGTCTACTGCTGTGGAGGAGACGGTCGCCGATGTGCAGGCCGCGCTCCGTATCGGTGCGACTGTCATCACGCGCGCACGGCTTCTCGCCGAACTCTTCAACTCAGCCGCCCTGGGCGTCGGTATCGCCGGCACGAGCGGCAAGTCCACCACGGTCGGCATGCTTGGCTGGATTCTGCACCGCGCCGGAAACAGTCCGACGATCATGAACGGCGCGGACATGAAGAACTTCATTGATGCGGGGTCACCTTTTGCCAGCGCCAGGATCGGCGACGGCAAGGTTTTTGTCAGCGAGTTGGACGAGAGCGACGGCTCGATTGCGTTTTTCAAGCCCCGCGTCGCAGTTGTGAACAACATCTCGCTGGACCACAAATCGCTGGACGAACTGCGCGCCATTTTCCGCGAGTTCATTGCCAAGGCGCAGACGGTGGTGCTGAATCTCGATAACGCCGAAACCGCGGCGCTGTTGGCCGGTTTGAAACTTGGGCAAGCGATCACCTACAGTCTGAATTCCGCGCAAGCGGACCTTTTTGCGTCTGCGCCGCTTCAGTCGCGGGCTGGAATCCGGTTCCAGGTGAAGGTGCGTGAGACCGGTGAGATCGTCGATGTGGATCTGAAAGTTCCGGGGCTGCACAATGCAGCCAACGCACTCGCCGCTCTAAGTGCCGCGAAGGTCTGCGGCGTGCCTCTTGGGGCGGCGGCGGCCCATCTGAGCGAGTTCAGCGGCATCCGTCGACGGCTGGAAGTCGTGGGCACCGCAAATGAAATAACCGTTTTCGACGATTTTGCTCACAACCCTGATAAGATATCGGCCACGCTCGAAACCTTGCACGCGTTCCCCGGCCGCTTGCTGCTGATGTTTCAGCCCCATGGCTACGGCCCGATTCGTCTGATGAGGCATGCCTTGGTGGACTGCTTTGCAAAGAGGCTGCGCGATGAGGATGTTCTGGTCATGCCCGAGCCCGTTTACTTCGGGGGCACGGTCGACCGCAGCGTCGGCAGCGAAGATATTGTTTGCGAAATTCAGCGGATCGGCCGAAAGGCCTTTGCTTTTCCGGACCGCAACGCCTGTGGCGACATGCTGGTCAGGTCAGCTCGCCCTGGTGATCGCATCGTGGTCATGGGAGCGCGCGACGATTCGCTTTCGCAGTTCGCACATGAACTCCTTCGACGGCTTGCGGTGAAAAAAGACGAAGGCTCGATTGCGACTGGGTGACGGCAAGTCAACCCAGAATGTTTACTTTCGCCTGCATCATGCAGTATGCGCTATTGTACTATAAGGAAGTGCGCAAGAACAATGAAAGCGAAAGCCGCGCCCGATGTAATATAGGCGTTGGCGTGAAAAACATTGATCATGGTTTCCATCAGCCCACAGCGGGGAGCGCAATTTATGGCAAAGGCCCGCATATCAGGAGCACGGCCCCGATGGCAAGAATGCCGCGTCCATTAAAATCCGAAAAATGATAGCCGTCATCGTCGTAGAGTCGTCGACGATCAGAATTCGCTTTCCTGTATGCATGACAGCCATCCATCCAGGCGGATAAGGTAACCATCGACCGAATTTACTAATGAGCGGTTAACCGGGTTGCGACTCAAGGCATTCGGAAACCGGCAAGCTTCTCGCTTTCCTCCCAGAGGCGTGCCGCTGCCGTGTCGTCTTGAGCCGCCTCACTGGGTGCTCGCTGGCGACAGTCCTCGAAATATTTTCCATTTATCTCGTCGGCGTTTGGCGAGGACGAAAGATAGACCGGCGTTTCAGCACCTCGCTCGACTGAGATCCCCCCAAATCGCTTGGCCACTTTAATGCCTAGGCGCCATATCCCACGGTTGTTTTCACCGAAATCGCTGGCGACAAAACCCGGATGCAGGCAATTCACAGTCACGGCAGTATTCCCAAGCTGCCGAGCCAGTTCGCGAGTAAACAGGATGTTGGCAAGCTTTGAGCGCCGGTAAGCTGTCCAGCCGCTATAGCGCGTTGATAATTGTAGATCATTGAAGTCGAGTTGAGCGTCGCGATGCGCTTCAGAGGCGACGTTAACAATTCGCGCCGGCGCAGAGGCGATCAAGCGTGGGCGCAACAGTGCCGTGAGCCGGAAATAACCCATGTGGTTGAGCGCAAAAGTATGCTCAAGCCCGTCGGGCATGGCTTCGCGTCGTGCAAAAATAGCGCCAGCGTTGTTGACCAGAACGTCGATTCGCCCCGCGTCGTCGAGCAGGGCGGCCGCCAGCCGAAGGATGTCATCAGCCTGAGAAAGATCCGCGTAGTACATTTTGACTGCGAGACCAGGCACCTTTGCCCGCAACTGTGCAAGCGCAGCCTCACCCTTCCGGCGATTGCGCCCAACGAGCAAAAGCCGCGCTCCCAGGAAGCCCAGACGCGTGGCAGTTTGCAGGCCTATTCCGGCGGTCGCGCCGGTGATGATACAGGTCTTATCCTTCACCGGTTCTCTTCCTAATCGCGCTGGAGGAAGGAACAACAGACTGCGGATCATATTCTAAGCGGACATCATTTGCTTGGTTCAGGATGTCCGCTTATGACGCGAGGCGATCATTTTGACGCGCCCAACGAGCCTACGTGTTGGACCACGGTCCAACTTCGCCGGTGTCGCCATTCTTGATGTTTCCCGGGGTCATTGCTCAGCCGCGACGTGCTTAAAGTTAGTCGCCGTTGGCGAGCCCCAATGCCTCCGCGATCACCCGGAATACCTCGGTGTTATCCATCGAGCCATGCACCCGTTCGCTGCCCGGCCCGGTGGCGGTGAGGATGACATCTTCGCCTGAATGCACGCTCGAATCGACGAACATCGGCAGGTTGCCCAGGCGCAGCGCCGCGCCGGGCACGTCCTTGTATTGCTCGTTGGCAATGTAGGAGCCCTCATTTTGGCCCGCCATGGTGGGCTTGTTCGGATTGTCGAGTTTAGGACGGAAGGATTCGTAGTGGTCGGGCAGACTGGCCGAGAAAATTGCGAGTCTCCGACTCACGTCGACGCGATCAGGATACCCCTCGGCATTTGGCTTCGGGTAATTCGGGAAGCCGGCCTTCTCATAAACGCCGACGCGTTCGCGCATCGGCACGTTGGGCGTTACGCTCATATCGTCATTGATGGTGCCGATCAGGCTATTGGGATGATTGTGGTCAGCCACCACGAGGATAAGCGTGTCGTCGCCGCGCGCCGCCGCCCATTCTTTGGTTTGGCGCACCACATTGTCGAGCATGATGGTGTCGTAGATAGCGCGATCAAAATCGAGCAGGTGGGCGTATTTGTCGATCAGCCCGGATTCCACCATCAGGAAGAATCCGTTGGGGTTCTTCGATAAGACCTTGAGCGCGGTCCGCACTTGTTCTGTGAGGTCCGGCTGATCGGGGAATTTTTTGACCGAGCCACCCTTGAGGAACTTGCGGTCAAGGACGCCGTCCATGTTGCCGAGATTGAACAGGCCCAGAAGTTTGTTCGTGGCTTCGTCGGCATCAGCCGCTTTTAGCTCGGTTCCGCTCGTGACGTAGCGATAACCGGCATCGCGGAACTTGCTGATATAATCGACGTCGTCCTTGCGCTTTGAGCCGGCGGCATTCGCGGGCAGAAAATTCGCCAGTCCGCCACCCATCAGCACGTCAGGCTTGACGTCGAAATATTGCTCGACGATCTGGTCATAGCTTGCGCGACGCCGCGTATGCGTCGCCATTGCCGCCGGTGTGGCATCTTCAATTTCGGTATTGGTGACGATGCCGACAGCCATATTGAGCCGACGCTTGGCCAGTTTTGCGATTGGCTCGACCTTGGGATCGTCAAACGGATTGGCGGTGCGGTCGGCGTAGACGCCCATGGCGTTCACCGCCGATTTGTGCCCGCTCGCATAAGCACTGGCTGAATTGGCGGAGTCGGTGATGATCGAATCGCTGCCGGCAGTCGCCACCAGCGCCATGTGAGGCATGTCATCAATCGCGAGCTTGCCCAGGCTCTTGCCCTGCGCGATACCCTTCGAAAGGAGACGGGCAGCGATACGATGCGCGGGCGACATGCCATCGCCAATAAGGAGGATCACGTTCTTGGCCTTGCGCGACCCGGTCGCATAAACGTTCCAGATAGCGGATGACGCACCGGCACGGACTTCGTATGTGCCGGGCCTGAGCGACACGTCACGCAACACAATGGCGGATTGATCCTTGTCGTCTTCGCGTTCGATAAAGGTCGCATCTCGACCGAAGGTGTTTGCATAGGGCTTGCCGTTGATGGTCACCGCTGCACTTTTGGAGGTTTGCAATTCGGGAAACTCGACTTTGAAGTCGAACAGCGAACCCGCGAGAATGTCGGCGCGGTCAATGGGATAGATCGTCTGCGCCGACGACGGAGCGACAAGACACAGCGCGACAAGCGGGATCGTCATCAAAGCTCGCATGGGCCTCTCCTGCAAAATATCGGAGCAGACTAAGCGAGTTATATGACAGTTCTGTTGAATACGCGTCCAAGCTGCAAGCTCGTGCACAAGGGGTGCGCTATTGGGACCCACCAGCTGGGCTTAAAACCGGATATCCAGCCGCATGGACCATCGGTAGTGTGACACGTCGCACGTCGCGCGTCGTTGTCCGGGGCTAGACCTCCGCATGCGGCCAGCGTTCGTAAGATTCGTCGTTTGTTAATGTCTGCCAGTATATCCGCTGAAGAGCCATAAGCTGCGTGATCAATTTAGGTCTTGTGCTACTCAATAAACATTCCAGCATCATGGCGGTCAGGAAACAAAAGATTTCAAGATATATCGACAAGCATCCAGTCGTCTTTTGCATCGTCCTAATATTTATTCTCATTATGCTATTGGGCGGGTTCGAGGAATACAGCCGGGCGTGCAAAAAAGAATGGGGGTCGAAATGGGAAGGCAATACAAAGATCACGGTGTACGAGTTTAACGGACCCTTCTGCTCCATTATCCGATGGATTGATTAGGCTGGCCGCACTGTCGCCTTTGAGAATGCGCTGGCTCTGGTGCTGGTGCTTTCGGGGTAAAGCGGACATCCCATTTGCCAGTCTAAATGTTCGCCAATCCAAAGGGGAATTGCGTGGCATCCGGCGTCGTGATGTAGGGCGGCAAGTCGGGGGAATACTTAGTTGTCGCGTTCGGCGATCAAGCTTGGTCGCCGATAAGCGAGAGAAGCCCGATGACGACTAAAGCCGCGGACTTAACAAGCAAGGCCGAACGTTTTTGACCGTTGTTGCGGAGAGCGAACAACCTTACAACACCAACGGCTAGCGGGACGGTGGCGCCCGATCCGCCGCCT
>Ga0081455_10005673_pt1 | contig 13623 bp, 12 predicted proteins | sample TabmetS3T2R1_FD_70207 | JGI IMG/M metagenome (GOLD analysis project Ga0081455, IMG submission 70207) | Tabebuia heterophylla rhizosphere microbial communities from the University of Puerto Rico - S3T2R1 | ecosystem: Host-associated > Plants > Roots > Rhizosphere ... | reverse complement strand
CGCTGGGTCGACGATCTGGGTTGGGGCTTCGGCTGGATCGCGCCCGAGCGCCCGCAGCTGCAGCTCGCCTCGCACGCGCTCGTCGCGGGAGGCGGCGTGTGGGTCGTCGACCCGATCGACGGCGAGGGCGTCGACGAGCGGGTCCGAGCGCTCGGCGAGCCGGCGGGCGTGATCCAGTTGCTCGACCGCCACACGCGCGACTGCGCGGCTTTCGCCCGCAGGCTCGGCGTGCCTCACCACGTCGTCCCGTTCGTGGACGTCGGCCAATTCGAGGCGATCCCGCTGGTCAAGCGAAGCCAGTGGCAGGAGGCGGCGCTGTGGTGGCCCGAGCGGCGCGTCCTCGTCTGCGCCGACGCGCTCGGGACGGTGCCGCACTTCTTCGCGCTCGGTGGCGAGCCGCTCGGCGTCCACCCGTTCCTGCGCCTGGCCCCGCCGCGACCGCTCGCGGACCTGGAGCCCGAGCACGTCCTCTGTGGCCACGGCGAGGGCGTCCACGAACACGCGGCAGAGGCGGTGCGCGACGCCCTTGCCAACGCGCGGCGGCGCCTGCCGCGCCTGCTCGTCGAGGCGCCGGCCGCAGCCGTGCGCCGCTGACTACGATCGCCCGCGTGCTTTCGCTCTTCCCGGACACCGCAGCCGTCGAGGACGGCCGGCTCGCGATCGGCGGCATCAGCGCCTCGGCCCTGGCCGAGGAGTTCGGCACGCCGCTCGTCGTCTACTGCAAGCGCACGATCGAGGACGCGGCGCGTGCCTACCGCGAGGCGGCTCCGGACGCAATGCCGCTCTACAGCCTGAAGGCGCTCCCGAACGTCGCGATCCTGCGACTGCTTGCGGAGGAGGGGTTCGGCGCGGACGTCTCGACCCTCGGCGAGCTCGCCTTCGCGCTCGAGGCCGGCGTTCCGGGCGAACGGATCGTCGTGCACGGGAACAACAAGAGCGACGAGGAGCTTCGTGCGGCAGCCGAGGCAAACGTGCGGTTCGTCGTCCTCGACGCGCTCGACGAGGTCGAGCGCGCGGCGGCCGCGGGCGTGCGCGACGTGCTCGTGCGCGTCACGCCCGGGATCGCCGCGGACACGCACGAGAAGATCCGAACCGCCCACGAGGGCTCGAAGTTCGGGCTCCCGCCCGACCAGGCGCTGCAGGCGGTGGCGACGGCGCGCGAAGCCGGCCTCCGGCCGGTGGGCATCCATCTCCACATCGGCTCGCAGCTTCTTCGCATGGAGGCGGGCCTGAAGACCGTCAACTGGCTCGGCCCCTTCCTCGCGCGCGCGAGAGACGAGATCGGCTGGGAGCCGACCGTGGTCGACCTCGGCGGCGGCCTCGGGATCCGTTACGTCGAAGCGGACGAGCCGCCGCTGATCGCCGACTTCGTCTCGGCGCTGCTCGCGCGTCTCGCGCTGGCGTGGCAGGGCGAGCCGCCGCAGGTGATCCTCGAGCCCGGCCGCTCCCTCGTCGGGCGGGCCGGTGTGTCGCTCTACCGCGTGGGCGTGATCAAGCGCGCGAGCGCCGACCTGACCTATGTGGCGGTCGACGGCGGCATGTCCGACAACCCGCGCCCGCAGCTCTACGGCGCCCGCTACAGCGCGCTGCTCGCGAACCGCGCGGACGAGGAGCCAGCGCACGCCTACGACGTCTGCGGCAAGCACTGCGAGTCCGGCGACGTCCTGATCGAGGGCGCGCGCCTCCCGGAGCCGTGTCGCGGTGACCTGCTCGCGGTGCCGGCGACCGGGGCCTACACGCTCTCGATGGGGTCGAACTACAACTCGGTCCCGCGCCCGGCGGCGGTACTCGTCGCGGACGGCGAGGCGCAGGTGATCCGCCGCCGCGAGACCGTGGCAGACCTCATGCGCTACGAGGAAGCTACGCTCACCCAATCGTGAGGACCTTCCAGCGTCTCCCGGGAGTCGTCCTCGTCAGCCTCGCGGCCGCGATGTGGGGCCTCGACGGCCTGATCCGCAAGCCGCTCTCGGACACGACGTCGCCGTACACAATCGTGTTCGGCGAGCACGTCGTGCTCGTGCTGCTGACCTTGCCGCTGCTGATCCCGGCGATGCGCGCCCTCTGGGCGGCAGGGCCGAGGTACGTGGCGGCAGGGATCGCCGTTGGCGCCGGCGCCTCGGCGATCGCGACGATCCTCTTCACGAAGGCGCTGTTCCACGGCGACTTCATCACCGTCGTCGTGCTGCAGCAGGTGCAGCCGCTGATCGTCGTGATCGGCGCCTGGTTCATCCTCGGCGAGCACCCGAGACCGGGCTTCGTCTGGTTCCTGCTCGCCGCCATGGCCGGGATCTGGCTGATCGCGCTTCCTCACCCGCTCGACCCGCACGTCCACGGGCTCGTGCCCGTGGTCGAGACGCTCACCGCGGCGACGCTCTGGGGGCTCGGCACCGTCCTCGGCCGTTTCATGGGGCGGCGGCTGCGCTTCGAGCATGTCGCGACAGTTCGCTTCGCCTTCGGCCTCGTCGCAGCCGCCTGCGCGCTACCGATAGTGGGCGCGTCGGCCTTCTCGAGCCTGCACGACAGCGTCTGGATCGCCGTGCTTGCCGTCGTGACAGGGTTCCTCGCCCTGAACCTCTACTACTACGGCCTCCGCCGAACGCCCGCGCTGCTGTCGGCGATCGGCGAGCTCGCGTTCCCGGTCACCGCGTCGCTGATCGGGATCTACGTCTTCGACAGCTCGCTGCGCTGGACGCAGTGGGTCGGCGTCGCCCTTACCGTGACCGTGATCTTCCTGCTGCCCGTGCAACGCAGCCGGCTGGTGCGCGTGCCGCCGCCCGAGCCGGCGCTCGCCTCCTCCTAGCGAACGCGGAAAAGTCCGCCGAACGAAACCCAACGCCCCTTGTGGTAGCGCTGGAGCTTCGCCTGGTCCAGCGGGAAGTGGTCCGTCTTCGTCGTCCGCACCGTCATGCCGGGCAGCAGGAACGGGTCGTTCTTCACGTTCAGGCGCGTCGCGGCCCGCATGATCGAGGCGCGCGTCGGGTTCTTCCCCGCCTTCTTCAGCGCCGCGACGAACGTGTGCGCGACCGACATGCCGTAGACCGCGTAGACGTCGTTCGGGTTCCCGCCCTTGTACTTCTTCATGATCGAGCGGTAGAGCTTCGTCCCCGGGTCCTTGTTCCACTTGGGATCGGTCGGGTCCTTGAGGAACACGATCGAGATCGAGCCCTCGGTCTGCTTCTTCCCGGCTCCGGCGCTGGCGATCCCCATCACGTTCGCCGCGCTGGAGACGGCGTTGACGAAGACCTTCGGCCGCCACGCGAGCTTGTGTGCGTACACGTACGACTGGATGGCGAAGAGCGGCGTCGCGAACACCATCAGCGTGTTGACCTTCGCCGCCTTCAGCCGCGCGATCTGCGACCGCACGTCCGAGTCGGTGACGTCGTAGCTCTGCTTCGACTTGATCAGCTTCGCCTTCTTGCCCAGCCCGTTGCGCAGGCCGGCGAGCAGGTCCTTGCCGTAGTCGTCGTTCTGGTAGAGGACGCCGATGCGGGCCTTCGGGCTCGTCTTGGCGAGGTAGCGGCCGTAGATCGTCCCCTCGGCGCGGTAGTTCGGCTGGTAGCCGATCGTGTACGGGTACTGCTTGTAGTCCTTGCCGAACGTGGTCGCGCCGCTCGCGACGAAGAGCTGCGGGACCTTGATCGCGTTCAGGTAGGCGCGCGTCGCGAGGTTCTGCTCCGTGCCGAGGCTGTTGAAGATCGCGAACACCTTTTCCTGCTGGACGAGCTCGCGCGTCTTGTCGGCGGTCTTGGACGGGTCGTAGCCGTCGTCCTTGTAGACGTACTTGATCTTGCGCTTGTTCACCCCGCCGTGGGCGTTGACCCAGCGGAAATACGCCGCCGCCCCCTTCGCCACGGACTGGAACGCGGAGGCGTTGCCGCTCAGCGGCGTCGTGCCGCCGATCAGCACCTGCGACGACGTGACGCCGGTCTCCGACGCGGCGCCGGTCGCCGCGGTGGCAAGGGCGAGTGCGCCCAGGGCGCCCGCCAACAGATACATCGTCGTCCTCATTCCGACCCTCTAGGGACGAAGGTATAGCCGCGTTGTTAGCGGTCTGGCAACTCGCTTCAACAGTCCGCCCACTCCGGTGGGCAGCAGGATCATCACGACGATGATCGCCGCGCCGTAGACGAAGTCGGGTACGCCGGGCGCGGTCGAGACGTGCGTCGACACGTCCGGCAGGTACTCGACGAAGAAGGCGCCGACGACCATCCCCGGCAGCGAGCCGAGGCCGCCGACCACCGTGCCGACGAGGAGCACGATGGAGAGCAGGAACGTGAACGTGAGCGGGTTCACGATCTGGTTCTGGGTGGCGAGCAGCCCACCGGCGACCCCGGCGTAGACGCCGCTGATCGCGAAGGCGAAGGTCTTCGCCCAGGCCAGGTTGATCCCCGCCGAGGTCGCCGCCACCTCGCTGTCGCGGACGGCGCGGAACGTGCGCCCGACGCGGCTGCGGACGAGCAACCACGAGATCAGGAAGCCGACGAGGCCGATCCCCCACGCGAGGTAGTAGAGGAAGTGGTTCTGCGTCATGGAGTGGCCGAAGATCGTCACGGTCCCGCTGAGGCCCGTGATCTGAAACGGCGCGTCCTCGAGCATGCGCAGCCCCTGGCCGCCGCCCGTGAGTCCGGAGAACTTCTTCAGCAGCGACGGCATCGCGACGGCGAAGGCGAAGGTGGCCATCGCCAGGTAGAGGCCGGACAGCCGCAGCGCGGGGAGGCCGATCAGGAAGCCGACGACCCCAGCGGTCAGCCCCGCGAGCGGGATCGTCCACACGTCGCGCCAGTGCTCGTGCACCATCAGCGCGGCCGTCGTGTAGCCGCCGACCGCCATCAGCGCGCCGTGGCCGAGCGAGATCTGGCCCGTGTAGCCGGTGAGCAGGTTCAGGCCGACGATCGCGATGAAGAAGATCCCGGCCTCCGCCAAGTCGCGCGAGTGGAAGTCGCTGACCAGGCGCGGGGCGAACGCGTAGACGACCAGGATCGCCGCGACCATCGCCACCCAGAGCGCGATCCCGAGGGCGCGGCGGCCCATCAGACCCGTTGCTCCACCGGCCGCCCGAAGAGGCCGGCCGGGCGGATCAGCAGCACCCCGAGAATCACCGCGAGCGCGACCGGTAGCCGGAGCTCGCTGCCGATCCAGTCGACGTAGGTGCCGAGCAGGTTGACGAGGACGCCGAGCAGCAGTGACCCGATCACCGCGCCGAGCGGGCTGTCGATCCCGCCGAGCACCGCACCGGCGAACGCGTAGAGCAGGATGGGCTGCATCAGGTTCTGGTCGAAGCTCGCGAGCGCCGGCGCGGTCAGCATCCCGGAGACGGCCCCCATCGCGGCGGCGAGGCCCCAGCCGAGGGCGAGCATCCAGCTCACACGGACGCCGACCAGGCGGCTGGCCTCCGGGTTTACGGCCGCCGCGCGCGAGGCGAGCCCGAGCTTCGTGAAGCGGAAGAAGACCCAGAGCAGCGCGACCGCGCCGAGAGAGACGGCGATCGTGCCGAGGTCCGAGATCGAAAACGCCACCCCGGCGACGTCGATCGGCCGGGTCGAGAACGCGTTCGGCAGGCTTCGCGTCTCGGGTGACCAGATCCAGCGCGCGGCCCCGTTGACGACGAAGAAGAGCCCCAGCGTCACGATCACGACCGTCAGCACCGGCGCGCGCTCCACCGGCCGGATGACCGCCCGCTCGACTGCCACGCCACCCGCGAACGAGATCGCGAGGGTCAGGAAGAACGCACCCCAGTACGAGAAGCCGTGATGGACGAGCGACCAGGCGATGAACGTCGAGAACATCGCCATCTCTCCCTGCGCGAAGTTGATCACGCCGGTCGAGCGGTAGATCACGACGAGGGCGACCGCGAGCGTCGCCCACACGCCCCCCGACGCGAGGCCGATCACGATCTGCTGGGCGAGCTGCGTCCAGTCGAAGGCCAGCAGCATCAGTGCCCCTTCCAGTAATGCTGCTCGGTTTCTGGGGCGCGAGCATCAAGCCAGGGGCCGCACTCGTCCGCGGCCAAGGCTGGTTGCCTTGGCAAGGGCGAGGGTGGTTGCCTTGGCAAGGGCGAGGGTGGTTCCTGGCGCCGCGTGATCGCGGGCCAGAGGCGGGCATGTATTGCTGGGAGGGGCACTAGTACCCGAGGTAGGAGCGTCTCACGGCTTCGTCGCGCTGGAGGTCGGCGCTCGTGCCCTCGACGGCGACCTTGCCGACCTCGAGCACGTACGCACGCGCGGTCGCGTCGAGCGCCACCACCGCGTTCTGCTCGACCACGAGCACGGCCAGCCCCTCCTGCTCGTTGAGCTCCCGCACGATCCGGAAGATCTCGGCGACGACCAGCGGCGCAAGCCCGAGCGACGGCTCGTCGAGGAGAAGCAGCCGCGGCCGCAGCATCAGCGCGCGGGCCAGCGCCAGCATCTGCTGCTCGCCGCCGCTGAGGGTGCCTGCTCGCTGCGAGGCGCGGTGGGCGAGCTGCGGGAAGTACGAGAGCACGCGCCGCTCGTCGTCGGCGACTCCCTTGCGATCGCGACGCGAATACGCGCCGAGGCGGAGATTCTCGCGGACGGTCAGCTCGGTCAGCGTCCCGCGGCCCTCGGGCACGTGCGCGACTCCGGCGCGGGCGACGGCCTCGGGTGACGTGCGGGCGATGCTCTTGCCGCCGAACGCGATCTTCCCCCTGCGGCGGACGGTCCCGGAGACGGCTCGCAGGGTGGTCGTCTTGCCGGCGCCGTTCGCCCCGAGCACGGCCACGGACTCACCTTCGTCCACGCGCAGCGAGATCCCGTGCAGGGCGGTGACCGGCCCGTAGCGGGCGGTGACGTCCTCGAGCTCCAGGAGTGGGTCAGCCAACCGGCGTTCCCAGGTAGGCCTCGATCACCTTCGGGTCGCTCTGCACCTCGCGCGGCGACCCGCTCGCGATCACGCGGCCGAAGTCGAGCACGTGGACGCGCTCGGCGACGCCCATCACGAGACCCATGTGGTGCTCGACCAGGAGCAGCGTGAGCTCGAAGTCGCGGCGGAGGTTCCGGATCAGCGTGCCGAGCTCCTCGACCTCCTCGTGGTTGAGCCCGCCGGCCGGCTCGTCGAGCAGCAGCAGACGGGGCCCTGCTGCGAGGGCGCGCGCGAGCTCGACCCGCTTGCGGGTGCCGTAGGAGAGCTCGGCCGCGGGACGGTGCGCGAGGGACGAGAGGCCGACGTAGTCGATCAGCTCGCGCGCGCTGCGGCCGCGGCGTGCGTGCCGGCCGACGAGCACGTGCTCGAGCACGGTCATCGACGGGAAGAGCTCGACGTTCTGGAATGTACGCGCGATCCCGCGCCGGACGATCCGGTGCGGCGGCGTGCGCAGCAGGCTCTCGCCGTCGAACGCGATCTCGCCCTCGTCCGGCTTGTACAGGCGCGTGATCAGGTTGAAGAGCGTCGTCTTCCCGGCCCCGTTGGGCCCGATCAGGCCGGCGATCTCGCCCTCGGCCACGTCCAGCGAGACGTCGTCGACCGCCACGACCCCGCCGAACGTCTTCGTCACGTGCTCGACCGTGAGCAGCGCCACGGCGGAGGACTCTAAGGGGTCGAGAATTGGCCCGTGAACGGCAAGGCGCACGACTGGCTCCGGATCGCGTCAGCCGCCCTCACGCCTGAACCCTCCAAGTAACAGACTGTTACTAGCTCGGTTCGAACGCTGGAGCCTCCACGGCCGCACCGCCGATTCCGGCGATGTCGAACCAAGTAACAGACTGTTACTTGCGCTTGAGGGCGAGCTGCAGCTCGGACGCGTCCGTGACCGGACGCTGGCAGGCGAAGCGCTCGCAGACGTACACCGCCGGCTTGCCGTCGACGTAGTCCTTGCCCTCGAGCAGGGGAACCCCCTCGGCCGGGCCGAAGGCGACGACGGTGTTCGGCTCGAACGGCTCGAGGGCCGCGCGCGCGACCTCGCTGTCGGGCGGTCCGACGACCGCGATCTCCCTCGGCGTCGCGAGGTAGAGGTCGAGCGCGTTGAGCGCCCAGGCGAACTCGGTCGGGCCGCGCGCCATGCTCTCGCCGAGGAGCCGGAGCACGCCGACGGCGCCGCGCTCGAGCTCGTCGTCACCGTAGATCCTCGCGAGCCGCAGCAGCACGTACGCCAGCATCGAGTTCCCCGACGGGACCGGGTGGTCGTAGAGATCCTTCCTGCGCGCGACCAGCTGCTCGCCGTCGTCCGGCGCGAGGAAGAAGCCCCCGTTCGCCTCGTCCGCGAAGAGCTCGACCGCCAGCAGCGCGAGTCGGCGCGCCTCCTCGAGCCAGCGCAGCTCGCCGGTGGCGACGTGCAGCTCGTAGAGGCCGTGCGCGACGTTCGCGTAGTCGTCGAGGAAGCCGGTCCCGCTCGCGCGGCCGTCGCGCAGGCTGCGGTAGAGGCGGCCGCGATCGTCCGAGAGCGGGCCGAGCAGGAACTCGGCGAGCGCCCGCGCCTCGTCCACCCACTCCGTATGGCCGAGCCGCCGCCCCGCCTCCGCGAGCGCGGCCAGCGCGAGCCCGTTCCAGGACGCGATCGCCTTGTCGTCGAGCCCGGGCTGGGGCCGCTTCGAGCGGAGCTCGAGCAGCCGCGCGCGCGTCTCCGGGTCCAGCGATCCCCGCAACACGGAGCGGCCGTCCTCGAACGGCTCGAGCAACTCCTCCGGCGCGCCCTCGCCGGGCGCCCACGTGTACGTCAGCCCTTCGACGCCGTCGGTGTCGGCGTCCTGCGAGGAGGCGAAGCCGCCGTCCGGCAGCTTCAGGTCGCGGAGCAGGTACTCGACACTCTCGTCCACCACCTCGCGGTAGCGCTCCCGGCCGGTGACGAGCCAGCCGTGCAGGTACGCGGGGACGAGGAGCGCATTGTCGTAGAGCATCTTCTCGAAGTGCGGCACGAGCCACCACTCGTCCACGGAATAGCGGTGGAACCCGCCGCCGACGAGGTCGTACATCCCGCCGAGCGCCATGGCGTCCAGCGTCTTCACTGCGACATCCGCCTCCCCCCGCCGTAGGAGGAGCTCGAGCGCCGACGCAGGCGGGAACTTCGGCGCACGGCCGAACCCGCCCCACTCCGGGTCGTGCAGCTCCTCGAGCCGGCGCACCGCCTGGAAGAGCAGCGACTCGGTCAGCGGGTCGGACGACGGGGCTCCGGCGGCGGCCTGTCGGAGTGCCTCGACGAGCACCTGGGTCCTCTGCGTCACGTTCTCGCGGCGGTCGCGGTAGAGCTCGGAGACCGCCACGAGCACCTGCTGGAACGCCGGCATCCCGTGACGCGGCTCGGGCGGGAAGTAGGTGCCGCCGAGGAACGGCTCTCCGTCAGGCGTGAGGAAGACCGTCAGCGGCCACCCGCCGTGGCCGGTCATCGCGACGACCGCGTCCATGTAGATCCCGTCCACGTCCGGACGCTCCTCGCGGTCGACCTTGACGTTGACGAAGCGCTCGTTCATCAGCGCTGCCGTGACGGGGTCCTCGAACGACTCGTGCGCCATCACGTGGCACCAGTGGCACGCGGCGTAGCCGACCGAGAGCAGGATCGGCTTGTCCTCCTCGCGGGCGCGGGCCAGCGCCTCGTCCCCCCAGGGAAACCACTCGACAGGATTCTCGGCGTGCTGCAAGAGGTAGGGCGAGGTCTCGTTGGCCAGCCGATTCACGCTCTGTACGGTAGTACCGTGGCTCTCCCCGGCGGCACAGTCACCTTTCTCTTCACCGACATCGAGGGCTCTACGCGCCTGCTGCAGGAGCTCGGGGACGACTACGGGCAGGTCGTGGCCGACCATCGCCGGCTCCTGCGCGAGGTCTTCCAGGCCGCCGGCGGCAGCGAGGTCGACACGCAGGGCGACGCGTTCTTCTACTCGTTTCCGCGGGCGCGGGACGCCGTGCGCGCCGCGGTGGACGGCCAGCGCGCGCTCGCCGAGCACGAGTGGCCGGGCGGCGCCGAGGTGCTCGTGCGGATGGGCCTGCACACGGGCGAGCCGACGGTGGGCGACGAGGGCTACGTCGGCCTGGACGTCGTCCGCGCCGCCCGTATCTGCTCGGCGGGCCACGGCGGCCAGATCCTGCTCTCCGAGACGACGCGGGCGCTGCTCGGCAACGACCTACCCGAGCGCGTCAGCGTCCGCGACCTCGGCCAGGCGCACCTGAAGGACATCCAGCACGAGCACGTCTACGAGCTCGCGCTGGACGAGTCGGGGCGGTCGTTCCCGCCGCTGAACGCAATACGTGAGCCCGAGGACTCGGTCGAGAGCCGCTTCGAGGACCGGATCAACCGCTACGTCGAGGAACAGCTCGAGGCGGCGTTCAGCGGCGCGCCGGCGAAGCAGGTCAAGATGGCCACCGGCGGCCTCATCACTCTCGTGCTGACGGTGACTGCGGTCGTCGTGATCGTGCTCCTCATCAAGCTGGCCTTCTAAGCCCTCCCAGACGTGCGTAGGCTCCTGGCGATGGTCTCCCTCGAAACGGAGCGCCTGCTGCTGCGGCCGCCGGTCGCGGACGACGCGGACGCCCTGGCGCCGATGTACGCCGACCCCGAGGTGATGCGGTACGTAGGCGACGGCCGCCCACTCACCCGAGCCGAGACCGAGCGATCGGTGAAGCGCATGATCCAGCGCTGGGAAGCGGACGGATTCGGTCTCTTCACGACCGTGCGCAAGGAGGACGGCGTCGTGATCGGCCGCGTCGGCCTGCTGGTCTGGAACGCCGACACGTGGGAGCCGACAACGCGTGCCGAGTCCGAGAACGGCCGCGCCGAGGTCGAGGTCGGCTACACGCTCGGGCGCGACTACTGGGGCCAGGGGTATGCGACCGAGGCCGCGGGCGCGGTGCGCGACTACGCACTGCGCGAGCTCGGCGCCGACCGGCTGATCGCGTTGATCATCCACGGCAACACCGCCTCGGAGAACGTCGCGCAGAAGCTCGGGCTGCGGTACGAGCGCGACGTGATGCTCGGCCGCCGCGAGGCGCAGCTGTTCGCGCTGGACACATGAGGCTCGAGACCGAGCGCCTCGTCCTGCGCGCGCCGCGGAGCGAGGACGCCGCCGCTTACCATCTCCACTGGCAGGACGCCGAGGCCGTCGAGTACGTCGGTGGGACGAAGACCCGCGCCGAAGTGGACACGATGGTCGAGCGGCTGATCCGGCACTGGGACTGGTACGACATCGGCGAGTTCACGGTGGAGCGCCGTGACGACGGCGAGATCCTCGGACGCGTCGGGCTCCAGCTCTGGGATCCTCGCGACTGGACGAACGGGAAACGAACACGGCTGCGCGGAGACGTCGAGACCGAGCTCGGGTGGAAGCTCGGCCGCGAGCACTGGGGCCGCGGCTACGCGACGGAGGCCGCCGCCGCCTGCCGCGACTGGGCCTTCGGCGAGCTCGGGTTGACCCGACTCATCTCGCTGATCGCCTTCGAGAACACCGCCTCGGTTCGGGTCGCCGAGAAGATCGGCGAGACCTTCGAGCGCGACGTCGAAGACGTCCCGTTTCGACATCGGTACGGCCTCTGGTCGCTCGGTGAGAGGATCGCGTCATGACCGATGCGCGCGCCGTCCTCCGGCGGGCCGCCGAGCTCGCAGCCGACTACGTCGAGACGCTCGGCGACCGGCCGGTGTTCCCGGACGTGACTCCCGAGCAACTGCGCGCGGCGCTCGGCGGGCCCTTGCCCGAGGAGCCGCTGCCAGCCGAGCAAGTGGTCGAGGAGCTCGCCGAGAACGCCGAGCCCGGTGTCGTCGCGACGGGCAGCGGGCGCTACTTCGGGTTCGTGATCGGAGGCAGCCTGCCCGCGGCGCTCGCGGCGGACTGGCTCACGTCCGCGTGGGACCAGAACGCCGGCCTCTATGCGGGCGGGCCGTCGGCCTCGATCGTCGAGCAGGTGGCGCGGGACTGGCTGCTCGAGCTGCTCGGCCTTCCGGGCGAGGCGTCGATCGGCTTCGTCACGGGCACGCAGGTCGCGCACGTCACCGGTTTGGCCGCGGCGCGCTGGCACGTCCTCGACGACGCGGGCTGGGACGTCGGCCGTGAGGGCCTCGCGGGCGGGCCGAGGGTGCGCGTCCTCGTCGGCGAGAAACGGCACGTGACGGTCGACCGGGCGCTGCGCCTGCTCGGGCTCGGGACGCCGGAGACCGTGGCCGCGGACGACCAGGGCCGCATGCGCACCGACGCGTTGGCCCATGCGCTGGAGGGAGCGTCGGGCCCGACGATCGTCTGCGCCCAGGCCGGCGAGGTGAACACCGGCGCCTTCGACCCGCTGCCCGAGATCGCGGCCGCCTGCCGGGACGCCCGGGCGTGGCTGCACGTCGACGGCGCCTTCGGGATCTGGGCCGCGGCCTCGCCGCGCTTCCGCCACCTGGTCGCGGGCATGGAGCTCGCCGACTCGTGGACGACCGACGCGCACAAGTGGCTGAACGTCCCGTACGACTCCGGAATCGTCATGTGCGCGCACCCGGAGTCGCACCGCAACGCAATGACGGTCACCGCCTCGTACCTGATCATGGACGAGGGCGGGCGCCGTGTCCGCGACGAGATGGACTGGGTGCCCGAGTTCTCGCGCCGCGCCCGCGGTTTCGCCGTGTACGCGGCGCTGCGCTCGCTCGGCCGCCGCGGAGTTCAGGAGCTCGTCGAGCGCGGCTGCGACGCGGCCGCGCGCTTCGCCGAGCAGGTCGCCGAGCTCGACGGCGTCGAGATCCTGAACGAGGTCGTGCTGAACCAGGTGCTCTTCCGCTTCGAGTCGGATGAGCGCACCAACGAGGTGCTGCGCCGGGTTCAGGAGAGCGGCCGCGTCTGGCTGAGCGGCACTGCCTGGGACGGGCGCAAGGCGATCCGCGTCTCGGTCTCGAACTGGCAGACCGGCGACGAGGAGATCGACCTCGCCGTCCAGTTGTTTGCCGATTACGCCGGGAAAGTCCCCGCGCGGTAAACCTGGCCCTCGAGGCGGCGGCCGAAGATACCTTCGAGCCAGACCGCCGTCGCGATCAGCGCGTCGAGGTCGACCCCGGTCTCGACACCCTCGTGCTCGAGCAGGTAGACGAGGTCCTCGGTCGCGATGTTGCCGCTCGCGCGCGGCGCGTACGGGCAGCCGCCGAGGCCGCCGACGGACGCGTCGAGGACCGTCGCCCCCGCCTCCAGGGCGGCCACCGCGTTCGCGTAGCCGGTGTTCCGCGTGTTGTGTCCGTGGAAGCCCGCCGCGCCGGCACGGGATACGAGCGCCTGAACCTCGCGCGGCGCGGCGACGCCGATCGTGTCCGCGAGAACGACCTCTGCCGCCTCGAACCGCGCGGCGAGGTCGGCGACCGCGCCCGGGTCGACGCGGCCCTCGAAGGGGCAGCCGAAGGCGACGCTGATCGTGACCGTCGCCGGCCGCTGAGCCTCGGCGAGGATCCGCTCGACCCGCGCGACCGCCTCCTCCAGCGACGCGTTGCCGTTACGGCGATTGAACTCCTCCGTCGCGCCGAGGGTCGCGTTGACGCGGTCGAGCTCCGTCTGCGCGAAGCGCTCGTAGCCCTGCTCGTTGAGCACGAGGCCCGAGTACTCGGTGCCGTCGCGGCGCTCGATCCCGGCGACGACCTCCTCGGCCCTCGCCATCTGCGGGACGCGGTCGTCGCGCACGAAGCTGACTGCCTCGACGCGCGGCAGGCCTGCAGCGGCGAGCCGGGTGACC
>Ga0081455_10005672_pt1 | contig 13623 bp, 11 predicted proteins | sample TabmetS3T2R1_FD_70207 | JGI IMG/M metagenome (GOLD analysis project Ga0081455, IMG submission 70207) | Tabebuia heterophylla rhizosphere microbial communities from the University of Puerto Rico - S3T2R1 | ecosystem: Host-associated > Plants > Roots > Rhizosphere ... | reverse complement strand
GCGCGCGCCGTGCACCTCGTAGTGCTGCTCGGCGAGCGTGTAGTACGGCTCGAGCTCGTCGTAGGAAATGGGCCAGGCAGGGGACACGCCGTCGTGGTGGCGGAGCTCGCCGAAGTCCTCCTTGCGGAGGCGGTAGAGGGCGGCGCCGTAGAGCTTCGTCGCCCCGCCGACGAAGTAGTGGATCTGCGGCTGGAACGGCTTGCCCTTCTCGTCGTACCAGGTGTCCTCGGAGATGTAGCGGTTGTCGACGAAGACCTCGGCGGCATCCCAGTTTTGGGGCTCGCGCGGAAGCCAATCCCCGCGCTCGAGGAGCAGGATGCGTTTCCCGGAGGGCGCGAGGTGACGGGCGAGCGTGCCTCCGCCCGCGCCCGTGCCGATGATGATCACGTCGTAGGTATCCATCGTCAGTACTCCTCCATCATCTCGACGACGATGATTCGAGCCGCCGCCTCCAGCAGCGCAAGGTGGGAGAACGCCTGCGGGAAGTTCCCGAGGTGTCGCCCAGTCGCCGCGTCGAACTCCTCGGCATAGAGCCCGAGGGGTGAGGCGATTCGCAGCAGACGCTCCATCAGGTCGCGGGCCCGCTGTAGATCCCCGATGATCGCCAGGCCGGAGACGAGCCAGAAGGAGCAGATTAGGAACGTCCCTTCTTTGCCCGAGAGGCCGTCGTCTGTCTCGCCGGTCCGGTAGCGGAGGACGAAACCGTCCTCCGTCAGCTCCTCGGCGATCGCGTTCACGGTCGCCTGGAGGCGCTCGTCGTCGCCGGGCAGGAAGCCGAAGATAGCCGCAAGGAGGGCAGAGGCGTCGAGCGCATCCGTCTCGTAGTGCTGTCTGAGGACGCCTCGGCCGTCGACGCCGTGCTTGAGGATGTCCGCACGGATCTCGTCCGCAGTCGCCTGCCACGTCTCCCGCAGGCTGGGGTCGCCGCGGATCTCCGCCAGCTTCGCAGCGCGGTCGAGGGCGACCCAGCACATGAGCTTCGAGGACACGTAGTGCTGGGGCGCACCTCGGGCCTCCCAAATGCCCTGGTCCGGCTCGCGCCAGACCTGCGTCGCGCACTCGGCCTGAGTCTGGACGATCGGCCACAGTCGACGGGGGAGACGCTGGCTGTGCACGCTGTGGAGCAGGATCGAGTCCAGCGCCGCACCGAATACGTCGTTCTGGCGCTGGTCGAAGGCCCCATTACCGACACGCACCGGCCGCGCGCCCGCGTAACCGGTCAGGTCGTCGCGGGTCGACTCGGTCAGGTCGCGCCTGCCGTCGACCCCGTACATGATCTGCAGCGAGCCGTCTTCGGTCGGCTCCACGTCGGCGACGAACTGCATGAACTCGTCGGCCTCCCAGTCCAGGGCGAGGTAGTGGAGCGCCTGCAGGGTGAAGGTCGTGTCGCGGATCCACGTGTAGCGGTAGTCCCAGTTGCGCTCGCCGCCGGGTGTCTCCGGGAGCGATGTCGTCAGCGCCGCCACCGTTGCGCCGGTCGGCATGTAGGTCAGGCCTTTGATCGCGAGCGCGGAGCGCAGGACCGGGTCCCGCCACCGATGGTCGGGAATACGCGCCCGCCCGAGCCATGAACGCCAGAAGCGTGTCGTCGCGTCGATCCGCGCTTTGGCCTCGTCGGCGTCCTCCGGCACGACGAGGTCCTTGGCCCACGAGAGCGCGCAGTACGCGCTCTCGCCCGGCGCGAGCACGTGCCGTGCGCGGACCCGGTTGGCCTCGATGCCAAGCGGTAGATCGGACGCGAGACGGATCGTTTGTTCCGCACCGGTCGCGTCGGCGGCCCGTCGGCCGCCGTCGATCGCGGTCCATTCCGCCGGTGTGCGCCCGTAGTCGAACACGGGCTCGCAGATCAGCTCGACCTCCACTTCCCCCTCGATGCACTCGACCGTCCGGACGAGCATGTGATCGGCGTCGTCGTCAGCCGGAGGGCGAGTATGCGGCGTGATCTCGTCCTCCTGATCCCAGGGCCCCACGGTCAGCGCGTCGCGAACGACGATCCAGCCGTTCGGTGTCTTCCAGGTCGTCTCGAGGACGTTCGTCCCGGGGACATAGACCCGCGCGGTCGGGTGGCGGATCCCGAACGGCGCGAAGCGGAAGAACCCGGCCTCGCGGTCGAGCAGGCTGCCGAACACGCTCGGCGCGTCGAAGCGCGGGACGCACAGCCAGTCGATGGCCCCGTCGGGCGCGACAAGTGCGCCGGTGTGACAGTCGGAGAGGAACGCGTACTCGGCGATGGGAGGAAACGGCGAGGGCGCGGCAGCGCTCTGCACCGCCGGCTCGGTCTGCTTCGAGACGGCCGTCATCGCTCGAGCCACGGGCCGTGCCAGCCGCCGTGGCCCTCGACCAGCTTGTCCGCCGCTTTCGGCCCCCACGTACCGGGCTTGTAGCCGTGGATCTTCAACGGCTTGTCGAGCAGCGGCTGCATGATTCGCCAGGTCTCCTCGACCCCGTCCTGGCGGGTGAAGCGCGTGCTCTGGCCGGCCATCGCTGCCTCCAGCAGAACCTCGTAGGGCGTCGGGCCTTCCCCGCCCTCCTCTGCGAACTCCATGTCGAGCGAGATCGCTGTCGTGCCCGCGACGTCAGCGCGGTGGGCATCGACGATCAGCTGGATCCCGGTCGTCGGGTCGAGCCTGACGACGATCTGGTTCGGCTCGGGCGGGACGACGCGCATCTTGAAGCCCAGGTTCGGTGCATGTTTGAACACCAGCCTCAACTCGGTCTGGGTGGCCGGGAGCCGCTTGCCCGTCCGGATGAAGAACGGCACGCCGGCCCAGCGCCAGTTCTCGATGTCGAGCCGCAGGGCGGCGTACGTCTCGGTCGTCGAGCCCGGCTCAACGCCGTCGATGTCGAGGTAGCCCTCGTACTGGCCGCGCACGTAGTGCGCCGGATCGGCGTCGCCGACCGCGTTGTAGAGCGCGACCATCGCGTCCTTGATCGCCGAGGGGTCACGGCGGGAGGGCACCTCCATCGAGGCCGCCGCGACGACCTGCATCAGGTGGTTGACGACGACGTCGCGGAGTGCGCCGACGGGATCGTAGAAGTGGCCGCGGTCCTCGACGCCGAAGCTCTCGGCCATGGTGATCTGGACGGAGTCGAGGTAGTTCCTGCTCCAGATCGGCTCGAGCATCTGGTTTGCAAACCGGAGGTGGAGGATCTCCTCCAGCCCCATCTTTCCCAGGTAGTGGTCGATGCGGTAGAGCTGGGACTCGTCGATGTACTGATGGAGTTCCTCGGCGAGCTTATGAGCCGATTCACGATCGTGGCCGAACGGCTTCTCGACGACGACACGACCGTTCTCGGTCAGCCCCGCCTCGGCGAGGCCCTTGACGACACGGCCAAAGAGGAAGGGCGGGATCTCGAGGTAGAAGGCGGGGGTCGAGGTGCCTTCGATCGCCTTTCCCACACGCTCGTAGGTCGCTGCGTCCGCGAAGTCGCCGCTGACGTACGAAAGCCGCGAGGCGAATCGCTTGAAGACCTTCTCGTCGATCTTCCCGCCCGCTCCTTCGATCGACTCGCGCGCGCGCTCTCGCAGTTGGTCGTCGGACCAGTCGTCGACCGCCACACCCACGATCGGACAGTCCAGGATTCCGCGCTCGTCGAGCCGATAGAGCGAGTGGAAGGTCATCACCTTCGCCAGGTCGCCCGTGATGCCGAAGACGACCAGGACGTCAGCCGCCGCCCCGCTCGCCGTTTTCGACGCCTCCGATGCGGGCGCCGGGATCGTGCCGGTCCCTCCCGCCATCTCTCACCTCCTGAATGGGTGCTGTGACGGTAGCCCTGAGGGTTGCCCCTCACGTCACCCAAGCTGGGTGATTTCAAGGACCGCGGCGGTCTCTAGGCTCGGGCGGTGATCGCTCTCGAGGTCTTCGGGCGCTCACCGGAGATGGCGAGGGTCGCCGAGCTCCTCGACGACCTGGACGGTGTCAGCCGCGTGAGGGTCGTGGCGGCGGCGCGGGCGGGACACTCGGTCGTGGCAGCGGCGGTCCGTCCGCGGTCTGTCGACACCCTGCTCGAGGAGCTGCGCGGCGTGGGCGTGCCCGATTCCAGCCTGACGCTGATGCGGGTCGACATCGTCGGCCGGGCGGCCACCGGTCAGGTCGAGACGAGCCTCGTCTGGGAGGACGTGCTCGGTCTGGCCTGGCTGTATTCCAGACCGATCGCGCGCTACCTGGCCTTCATGATCGTCGCCGGAGTGATCGCGTCCTACGGCGTCATCGACAGCAACGAGATCCTGATCGTGGGTGCGATGGCGGTCAGCCCCGACCTGCTGCCGATCTCCGCGGCCGCCGTCGGCATCGTCGGCCGGCGTGCGGATCTCGCCGCCCGCGCCGTCGCCACGCTCGCCGTCGGCCTCCTGGTGGCGAGCCTCGCGGCCGCCCTCTCCGCATTCGCGCAGGATCGGCTGTCGTTGCTCCCCTCCGGCTTCGATCTGCAGGAGGTCGGCGTGCTCGGCAGCCTGGTCAGCGTCAACGACGAGACGATCGTGGTTGCGCTCGTGGCCGGCGTCGCCGGCATGCTCGCGCTCGAGACCCGTGCGAGCTCAGGGGTCGGGGTGGCGATCTCGGTGACGACGATCCCAGCCGCCGCCTATCTCGGCGTCGCGGCGGGGATGGGCGAGCTTTCGACGGCGCTCGGCGCCCTCGGGGTGCTCGGCACGAACGTGGGGATGCTGGTCGTCGGCGCCTCAGCCACCCTCGCGCTTCAGCGCACGGTGATGGAGCGCGCCGTCGCCAGGCGCCGTACGCCCTAGTCGCGCCGGGCTCAGCCTCCGCCGGAGCGGAGGTTGGCGATCTGATCCTGCAGCGAGTTGCAGTCGTCCGAATTCTCGAACGCGTCCTGAAGCTCGCCGGGCGGGTTCAGGTTCTGGAGGCTCTGGTACGTGCTGTTGACGGCGTTCGCCGCCGTGGAGACTGCCGTGGTTACCGTGGCGGCGATCGAGGCGACGCCGCCGCCCGAGTTGATTGCCTGCTCGATGACGTCGAGCTGCTGCCTCAGCTCCGTCGCGAGGTCGTCGAGCTCGCTCTTCGCCTGATTCCCTTCCTCGGTCTCCGGCGGCCCAAGCCCTTCGATGTCGTTGACCATCGTGTCGGTCGATTGCTTCGCGTCGTCGTAGGCCTGCTGGATGTCGTCTCGGGTGATCGACAGGCCCTGGTCGGTGAGGTTCTGCACGGTCCCCTGAACGTCGGTGACCCAGGTGCTCAGGTTCGAGCAGACGCCGTTGGCGTAGTCCTCGGAGGCGCTCGACCCGTCGTCACCCCCGCAGCCGGCAAGGACGAGCGCCGCGAGAAGGAGGAGTGGCGCGATCCTCGACACGTCTCTGACACTACTACTTCATCCCGTCTGGGCGATGAGCGGGGCCGACGACGAGGTGAGGGTTCGAGCGACCGACTCCAGGAGGCCCGGATGCCCGTGAACGAGCCGCAGCGCGACGTGCTGCCGATTCCCGACCGCCCGTACGACGGACCAGTCTACGAGGACGCCAAGGATCCCGACGCGAAGTTCCCGCCGATCCAGCCGCTCCGCCCCCCGGCCGGCGCGCCGAACGTCCTGATCGTCCTCATCGACGACGCCGGCTTCGGATCGTCGAGTGCCTTCGGCGGCCCGTGCCAAACGCCGACGGCCGAGCGGCTCGCAGCCGAGGGCCTCAAGTTCAACCGCTTCCATACGACTGCGCTCTGCTCCCCGACGCGCGCAGCGCTCCTGAGTGGACGGAACCACCACACGGTCGGCATGGGCGGAATCACGGAGATCGCGACCTCGGCGCCGGGCTACAACTCGATCCGCCCCAACACGTGCGCCCCGCTTGCCGAGACGCTAAAGCTGAACGGCTATTCGACCTCGCAGTTCGGCAAGTGCCACGAGGTGCCCGTCTGGGAGACGAGCCCGCTCGGCCCCTTCGACTCGTGGCCGAGCGGAGGGGGCGGCTTCGAGTACTTCTACGGCTTCATCGGCGGCGAGACGAACCAGTACTACCCGGCGATCTACGAAGGCACGACGCCGATCGAGCCGGACAAGACGCCCGAGGAGGGCTACCACTTCACCGAGGACATGACCGACAAGGCGATCAACTGGATCCGACAGCAAAAGGCGCTGATGGGCGACAAGCCGTTCTTCGTCTACTTCGCTCCCGGAGCGACGCATGCGCCGCATCACGTGCCCGCGGAGTGGTCGGAGCGCTACAAGGGCAAGTTCGATCAGGGGTGGGACGCGCTGCGCGAGGAGATCCTCGCGCGGCAGAAGGAGCTCGGTGTCGTCCCCGACGACGCGGAGCTCACGGCCCGGCACGAAGAGATCCCTGCGTGGGACGAGATCCCCGACGATCTCAAGCCCGTGCTCGCGCGGCAGATGGAGATCTACGCGGGCTTCATGGAGCACACCGACCACCACGTCGGCCGGCTGATCGACGCGCTCGACGACCTCGGCGTCCTCGAGGACACGCTCGTCTACTACATCATCGGCGACAACGGAGCGAGCGCCGAAGGCGACCTCCACGGCTGCTTCAACGAGATCATCAACTTGAACGGGGCGAACGCACTGCAGACGACTGAGTTCATGGTCTCGAAGATCGACGAGTTCGGGACGCCGGCCGCCTACAACCACTACGCGGTCGGCTGGGCGCATGCGATGGATACGCCCTACCAGTGGACGAAGCAGGTGGCGTCGCACTGGGGCGGCACCCGCAACGGCACGATCGTGCACTGGCCGAGGGGAATCGCCGCGAAGAGCGAGGTCCGGCCGCAGTTCCACCACGTCATCGACGTGGCGCCGACCATCCTCGAGGCGGCCGGCCTCCCGGAGCCGACGACGGTCCACGGCGTCGAGCAGCGGCCGATCGAGGGCGTGAGCATGCGGTACGCGTTCGACGAGGCCGGCGCGGCGGAGCGGCGGGAGACGCAGTACTTCGAGATGTTCTGCAACCGCGGCATCTACCACCAGGGCTGGACCGCCGTCACCCGCCATTCGATTCCGTGGGTCATGACGGAGCTTCCGCCGTTCCAGGACGACGTGTGGGAGCTCTACGACACGAACACCGACTGGAGCCAGACGCACGACCTGGCCGCCGAACAGCCGGAGAAGCTCGCCGAGCTTCAGAAGCTCTGGCTCGAGGAGGCACGCAAGTACAACGTACTCCCGCTCGACGACCGTCGGGTCGAGCGCTTCAACCCGGACCTCGCCGGCCGCCCCCAGCTGATCACGGGAGACTCACAGCTGCTGTTCGGCGGCATGGGCCGACTCAGCGAGAACGCCACGATCAACGTCAAGAACAAGTCACACTCGATCACGGCCGAGGTGGTCGTGCCAGAAGGCGGCGCCGAGGGCGTGATCATCTCCCAGGGCGGCGGGTACGCCGGCTGGAGTCTCTACGCCAAGAACGGCAAGCCGACGTACTGCTACAACCTGTTCGGCCTCGAGCGCTTCAACGTCGAAGGCGACTCGTCGATCCCTGCCGGAACGCACCAGGTGCGCATGGAGTTCGCCTATGACGGTGGCGGTCTCGGCAAAGGTGGAGCCGTCACGCTCTATGTCGACGGCGGGCAGATCGGCGAAGGCCGAGTCGAGGGGACCGTCCCGATGATCTTCTCGGCCGACGAGACCTGCGACGTCGGCTCCGACACGGCGTCGCCCGTCTCGGACGACTACACCACGGAGGGCAGCCGCTTCACCGGCACTGTCAACTGGGTGCAGATCGACATCGCGGAGGCGGCGGAGGACCTCGACCATCTGATCTCGTCCGAGGAACGTCTCAAGATTGCGATGGCGAGGCAGTAGCGGTCAGATCAGGCGAAGACCCAACAAGGAGACGCGCGATGGACGACGCAAGGCAGCTCGACGAGGAAGGCGCACCAGCCGCGGTCGGCATCGCGGCCATGGTCGGCTTTGCCAAGGCAATCTTCGAGGCAGGCTTCGGACTGCTCGGCATCCTCATCGCGAGCAGCCTGGACGACTCCTTCGGAGGCGGAGTGCTCGTTTTCGGGATCGTTTACGCGATCGCCTCCTACCTGCTCCTGCGGGGCAGCCGCGCCGGCTACTACCTCACCGTGGCACTCTCGGTGCTCGGGATCGTCGTTGCAGTGATCTACCTGTTCCGAGCCGAAAGCGGTGCGTTCGCTGCGACCCTCGTGGCGTGCCTACTGAACGGCCTCGTGCTCTACCTCTTGCTCTGGAGGAAGAGCGCTCGCGAGTATTTCGCCCGCTAGGCGGGCCCCGATCCCGGCTGCCGCGTCGGGATGACGCAGCCGATCGCAAAGGCGCGCTTCCGGCCGATGATCGCTCCGATCTTCGCTCCCGTGATCATCAGCGTCGCCATCACGAGCGTGTAGGCAGTGATCGCTCCCTGGATCCCGGTGACCGTCGTCCCGACGTCCTTCGCCACCGTCGCGATCGAGACGTTCATCACCGAGCTGTCCAGGGTCATCAGGAACTGGCCGGCGGCGAGCGTGAACAGGACGAGCGTCGCACCGGCCGCAGAAGCCTCGGTCGAGCGGTCGCTCAGGACGGCGCTCGGGGCTTGAACGGCTGCAGGTCGTCCTGACCCTCGCGAATGACGCCCCAGCTCGACTCGGGCACCTCGTTCCACGCCCCCTGCAGGTCGCCGAGCGGCTCCGAGACGACGAGCCTCGACTCGTCCGAGACCAGCTGGAGCACCGGTGCGTCGGGGTACTGCGCGCGCAGGGTCCTGACGTCCGTCGAGTAGAAGAGGGAGCGCGACCGGCCCTCGCTCGAGTAGCGGAAGGCCCAGACCTGCTCCCCGTCGCTCGTCGCCACCGTCATCTGCATCGGATGCTCGACGCCGTGCCGCTTGCCCGTCGCCTCGATCAGTCCGACCGCACGCTCGACCGCACCGGGCGGGTCGTCCTCGAGCCCCAAGGTCAGCGCTAGGTAGAAGAACAGCTCGGAGTCGGTCGAGCCCTCGATCTCCGGGTAGAGCTCCGGATCGACGGCGAGCGCGAGGTCGCGCTTGACCTTCGTGAAGTCACGAATGAGGCCGTTGTGCATCCACAGCCAGCGTCCGTGACAGAAGGGGTGGCAATTCGTCTCCTGGACGGGCGATCCCGAGGACGCGCGGATGTGCGCGAAGACGACCGGCGCCTCGAGGTGCGCCGCCAGGTTGCGCAGGTTCCGGTCGTTCCAGGCCGGCTCGATGCTGTGGAAGACCCCCGGCGTCTCGCCGACGCCGTACCAGCCGATCCCGAACCCGTCCCCGTTCGTCGTCTCCGCACCGAGCTTGGAGTGGAGGCTCTGGTCGACGAGCGAGTGCTTCGGCTTGTAGAGCAGCTCCTCGATCAGGATCGGCGAGCCCGAGTACGCAAGCCATCTACACACAGCGACTCCCTTGCCTAGTGATGGAAGCCCGAGGCGGTCGAGCTGTCGTGGACCGGCGCCGGCTGCTTCTCGAGCCGCGGAAGCTGACGCTGCATGTCGCTCACCAGCAGGTCGGCGAGGTCGTGGGTGAAGCCGCGTCGGACTACGACACGAAGCGCGGCGAGATCCTCACGATTCTTCGGGAACGTGTAGGCCGGAACCTGCCAGCCGCGCTCGCGCAGCGCGTTCGACACGTCGAAGACGGTGAAGTTGTCGATGTCGTCCCGCATCTTGAAGGCGAACACCGGGAGCTCGTCGCCTTTGGTGATCAGCTCGAACGGGCCCAGCTCGCCGATCTTCCCGGAGAGTCGCGTCGCGACCTCGCGGGCGTAGCCCTGCACCTCCCGGAAGCCCTCGAACCCGAGGCGGATGAAGTTGTAGTACTGCGCCACGACCTGGGCCCCCGGCCGCGAGAAGTTGAGGGCGAAGGTGGGCATGTTGTCGCCGAGGTAGTTCACCCAGAAGATGAGGTCCTCGGGCAGCGCCTCCGCATCGCGCCAGACGACCCACCCCACGCCCGGGTACACGAGCCCGTACTTGTGGCCCGAGGCGTTGATCGAAGCCACGCGCGGGAGCCGGAAGTCCCACGGCAGGTCCGGGTCGACGAAGGGCGCGACGAAGGCGCCCGACGCGCCGTCCACGTGGACGGGCACGTCGATCCCCGTGTCGCTCTCGTACGCGTCGAGCGCGTCGCAGATCTCCTTGATCGGCTCGTACGACCCGTCGAAGGTCGAGCCCAGGATGGCGACGACCCCGATCGTGTTCTCGTCGCAGAGCTTCACCGCTTCGTCCGCCGACAGGTGGAACCGGTCACCTTCCATCGGGACGAGCCGCATCTCGACGTCCCAGTAGTTGGCGAACTTCTCCCAGCACACCTGGACGTTGATGCCCATGACCAGATTCGGCTTGTCGATGGACTTGCCCTCGGCCGCCCGCCGCTCCTGCCAGCGCCGCTTCAGCGCCAGCCCGCCGAGCATGGCCGCCTCGCTCGAACCGGTCGTCGAGCAGCCCGTTGCCGCGTCGGCGTCAGGTGCATGCCAGAGCCGGCTCAGGATGTTCACGCAGCGCGACTCGATCTCCGCCGTCTGCGGGTACTCGTCCTTGTCGATCATGTTCTTGTCGAAGCACTCGGCCATCAGCTTCTCCGCCTGCGGCTCCATCCAGGTGGTGACGAACGTGGCCACGTTCAGCCTCGCGTTGCCGTCGAGCATCAGCTCGTCGTGGATCAGCTGGTAGGCGACGTCAGGCGGGAGCTCACCGCCCGGGATCGTGTGCCGGGGCACCTTGCTGCTCTCGATTGTGAAGAGCGGCGGCACGGACAGGCTGTCCGACACGCTCTCCGCAGCTTTCGGGTGCTTGAGCGTCAAGCGACCTCGAGGCCCTCGCTGACGTCATACCCGAGCGCCAGGCCGAGGTTCGGCGCGGCGGAGACGACCCGGGCCACACCGACGATCGGGAGCACCGCGATCAACACCCCAACGATCTCCTCGTGCGATCCTCCCGAGTTCAGCGCCGCTTCCACCGAGTTCATGTAGGCGGCCGGCGCCGCATTCAAGGCCACCAGCGCACCGATCCTGATCAGCGAATGCGACCGATCGTCCAGACCGGCCAGCGTTGCGTTTGCTGTATCGGCCTGGAGCAGTCCGTTGACGTACCGGTCATCGCGAACGGCGAGCTTGCGCAGCGTGGCCTTGTAGTCCTCCACAGCGTCCCGCGTTCATTGGACTCTGCCGCCGGTGTGGGCGCATCACCCCGAGGGGGTGAAAGCCGATGCCGACGTGACCGGCGCATCGACGAGGCCGAGCTGAACGGCCCGCTCGATCGCCTCGCTGCGGCTGGACGCGTCGAGCTTGCGGTACACGGAGATCGCCTGGCTCTTGACCGTGTTCCGGGAGACGTACAAGCGCTCAGCGATCTCCCGAAACGACAGGTGCGTCGTCAGGAGCGGCAACAGACGGAGCTCCGCCGCGGTCAGCGTCGAAGCCCAGCCGTGGTCGAGGCTCGGCGCGTTCGCGAGCTCGGCCCGCAGCTCCCGCGCCTGCCGTCGCAGCGTCCCGAGCTCCGGCCGACGCTGAATCACGTCCTCGGATTCTCGGAGGAGGGTCCGGGCGCCGTCGACGTCCGCGAGGCCCAGGTGCGCCCGGGCCAGCTCGAGCTGGGTCTGAACGCTGTACCAGGGGATCGCACTGCTCAGCTGCCCGCGCATGCGCATCGCCCGGACGAGCAGCTCCCGGGCGCTGGCCGCCTGACCTCTCGCCAGGGCGAGCCGTGCCCCGACGGCCAGCTGCAGCGCGGTGGTGAGGTATTCCTCGATCGGCTGGTCCCGGAGGAGCTCGTTGCCGTTGGCGAGCTCGGTCTCGGCTCGGTCGAGGTCGTCCCGGTCGAGCGCGAGGGCGGCCAGCTCCGAATGAGCGACGACTCCCGCGTGAACAGCACCGCCGCCGAGGGCCTCCTCGGCGGCCTCTGAGAAGACGGTCTCGGCCCGCTCGGGCTCGCCTTCGAAGAGAAAGCCGACCCCGAGGAGGAGCAGCGCAGGCGGCCGCCAGTAGCTCGACGGGCTCAGCTCCTCGAGCGCCAGCTCCGCATCGGCCCGCAGGTCTGCGATCCCGTGATGACAGAGCAGCCCTCGCACGAGTGCCGCCCAAGGCCGGACCGACGGGCTGCCGTCCGGCATCGGTCCCTCGTAGTCCGAGTGCTCGAGTGCGTACGCGAAACGCTCGGCGTCCGCGGGATGGCCGCGGAGCGCGGCCATCCAGGCGCCGAATGCGGCCACGGCCGGGTAGCCGGCGAGCGCTCCGGGGGCGTCGAACAGTCGATACCACCGCTCGACCGTGACCACGCGGCCGCGTCGGAAGAACGGAAGCGCGAAAGTGCCGACCAGGCGTGCGACCTCATCGATGTCCCCAGCGCCCGCCGCGTACTCGATCGCCGCATCCGGTTCGCCGTGACGCTCGTACCACGCCGCGGCTCGCCGTCGGAGGGCCCGGGCGAGCTGCGGGTCCCGGCGCTCGAGCTCTGCCCGCAGCATGTCCCGGAACAGATGGTGGTACCGGTACCACTCGCGGCGGTGGTCGAGGGGGACGACGAACGCGTTCGCCTCCTCGAGTGCCTGCAACCGCCGCGTAGAGTCGGTCCGCTCGAGCACCGCGTCGCAGAGCGGCGCAGACATCCGGTCGAGCACCGCAGTCCGGGTGAGGAACTCGCGATCACTCCGCTTGAGCCGGGACAGATGTTCGGCGCGAAGGTAGTCGGCGACGAACCGGTCGTCTCCCTTGAATGCAACGACCGGATCGACGCAATCCGACGCCTTCATGGCGAGCGCCGCGAGGTGGAGGCCGGCGATCCAGCCCTCGGCCTGACTGTTGAGCTGGTTCGCGTCCGCGTCGGAGACCGCGGCGCCGGCAGTCGTGAGCAGCGAGCGGGCCTCCGCGTCACTCAAGGCCAGATCCTTCTGGCCGACTTCGACGAGCTGCCGGTCCGCTCGCAGGCGCGCGAGATGTGTGCCGTTGTCGGCCCGCCCGGAGAGGACGAGCTGGGATCCGTCGCTCAAGTGCTTCGCAATGGGCTCGACGGCGGCCATGCAGTCCGGGTGCCGCAGCTCGTGCGCGTCGTCGAGCACGAGGACGATCGGCTCGGGCATCGCGGCGAGGGCCGCGCCCAGACGGGGCATCCCGGTCGACCACACCGAGCCGGCTGCCGCCGCGCCGCGGAAGACCGCGAGCTCGACTGGATGGATGCGGTGGAGCGCCGCGGCGATGTAGGTCAGGAGCGAGACGGGATCGTCGTCGCGATCCTCGAGGGAGACCCAGGCAAAAGGACGCGGGTCGCGCGCGGCCCACTGGGCGACGAGGGTCGTCTTGCCGTAGCCGGCCGGCGCCGCGATGCTGACCACTCGCGCCTCCGACGAGCGCCGGAGCCGGTTGACGAGCGCAGTCCGCGGCACGAGGCCGCGGCGAAGCGACGGGATCAGCAGCTTGGACTGGAGAATCTCGAAGACCGCGCCGTCATGGCGACGCGCGGGCTTCGTGCGACCGCGCGTCCGCTTCGGCACCGTCACGGTTGACTTGCCCATTCCAGCCATGGCCTCCCGGAATCCGTTCGGCACCGAAGGAGACCCCAACCGACGGTGTGAGCAGATGCTTACACAGCCTACGCGCCGCAGGTTCGTCGGCAAAGGGAGAACCCGCGCGATTCGCCGTCCCGCGGCCGGTGTAGCGTCCCCGTTGTGATCCTGCCGCGTCTCCGGCACCGGCATCGCGCCTC
>Ga0081455_10005671_pt1 | contig 13625 bp, 14 predicted proteins | sample TabmetS3T2R1_FD_70207 | JGI IMG/M metagenome (GOLD analysis project Ga0081455, IMG submission 70207) | Tabebuia heterophylla rhizosphere microbial communities from the University of Puerto Rico - S3T2R1 | ecosystem: Host-associated > Plants > Roots > Rhizosphere ... | reverse complement strand
CGGCGGCCCGATCACACCCGGCTTTTCGAACATGATGGCGGCATTGTAGTTCAGCTGGCTGAAGTCGGAAGTGTCGGTGTCGAAGATACGGCTGATGGAGCCCTCGATCCTCAGCTTCTCGGCGTGCCCGAACAAGTTGCGGTGGCCCCAATAGCCCTCGAGGCCGACGCCCTCGGTATTGGAATAGCTGGCGCCGACGCCGAAATAGCGCTTCTTCCGCTCGCTCACCTCGACATGGATCGGAATCTGCCCGTTGGCGTCGAGCGCGTCGGCCTCGTTGACGCCGATGCTGCCGAACACGCCGAGCGACCCGGCACTCTCGCCTTCGGACGGCCGCGTGACTGTGTCGTACTGCGTCCGGATGCGCGAGAACACTCGTAAGTTGTGGTCGTGGGTCGGCAAGATCAGGTGAGCCAGTTTCAGCCCGTAGCTGTCGGCTTCGTCTGGCCCGCGCTGAGTGACCGGGTTCTCGCCGTACTGCTTTTGGTAAACGTAACTCGGCCAGTGATAAACGACGCCGACCGCGATCACCGGCGCGAACGACTGGGCCTTCACCCAGGGCGCGGAGCGTCGCGTGGGCTTCGTGCACGCAGTGCTCAACGACGTTGCGGTGACCCTGTTCGTGGGCAGCTGGTGGGCGCGCCGGCGTCGGCGTCCGGTCAAGGGCATCGCCTTGTCGCTGGCCGGGACCGGCGTGATGTCCGCGGCGGGCTGGCTGGGCGGCCACCTGGCCTACGGGCTCGGTGTGGGCGTCGACACCACCGCGTTCCAGCACGCGCCCGAGGACTGGACGGACGTGGTGGCCGAGGCCGACGTCGTGGCCGACAAGCTGATCCGGGCCGACGCCGGCGGCGTCCCGGTCGTGCTCGTGCGGCACGGCCAGCAGGTGATCGCCCTGGCCGACCGGTGCACGCACCGCGGTGGCCCGCTGCACGAAGGCACCGTCGATGACGGCCTGATCATCTGCCCGTTGCACCGCAGCCGGTTCTGCGTTGAGGACGGGGCGGTCGTCGAGGGGCCGGCGACCCGTCCGGCCCCGGTTTTCGAGACGCGTGTCGTCGGCGGCCGCGTCGAGGTGCGTCGCGGCCAGGAACCGCGCTCGCTGCGCACCAACCCGGTGGGCGTCTGATCTCCACAGCCAGGCTGTATATAGTACCCGTGCAACCGTCAGGAGAGAACGTGGACGTCGTACAGCTGCTGCTCGATCAGCACGCGCACATCAAGGAGCTCCTCCAGAAGGTGGTGGACACGTCCGGCAAGGATCGTGCGGCCGCCTTCTTCGATCTGCGCCGGATGCTGGCCGTGCACGAGACCGCCGAGGAAGAGATCGTTCACCCACGTGCTCGTCGGAACCTTGGTGACGGCGATCCGCTCGCCGATGCCCGCATCCGTGAGGAGCGGATGGCCAAGCAGCAGCTCGTCGACCTGGAGGAGCTCGACGTCGACAGCGCCGAATTCGTCGAGAAATTTGCCGATCTTCGGGTCGCCGTGCTCAGCCACGCGCAAGCCGAGGAGTCCGAGGAGTTCCCACGGCTGAACGACGATCTCGACGACAAGCAGCTCGAACGCATGACGGCTGCGGTGCGTCTGGCCGAATCCGTGGCCCCGACGCGCCCCCACCCCGGTGTCGAGCTGGCCGGCGAGCATGCGCTCGCCGGCCCGTTCGCGGCCATGCTCGACCGCGCCCGCGACCTGATGACCAAGCCCGCACGTTGACGCTGGGACCTCGGCCGAACCGGAATCAGCCGGCGCCGAGTTCGCGCAGTGAGGGAAGCAGGTCGTGGTAGAAGTCGAAGAAGCCGGCGCTGCTCGTTTCGGGTTGCGCGCCGCCCATCTGGGCGATGTAGATCTCGTCGAAGCCTGCCTCGGCGAAGGGCTGGAACGCGTGGATGTGGCGGTCCTTGTCATCGCCGTAGGCGATCGCGCCGCGGGTCATATCCTCGGTGACGAGCTGGCTGACCTGCTCGAAATGCCGCGGGCTGGGCAGCACCTGGGCCAGCTCGCCGGGCACGCCGGAGTTGGCCCATAACCGGTGGGCGGTCTTGATGCAGGTGTCGTCGTTGGTGCCCCAGCAGACCTTGTACCCGGCCTGGGCGGGCTTGCCGGCGCCGCCGGCGTCGCGGAAGGCCTGCAGCAGCTCGCGGTCGGGCATGGTGCTGACGTAGCCGTCGCCGATCCGGCCGGCCAGCGCGGCCGACTTGGGTCCGAACCCGGATACGTAGACCGGCGGCGGTTGCTCAGGACGGGTGTAGATGCGGGCGTGCTCGACCGTGTAGTGCGGGCCGTGGTGGGTGACGAACTCACCAGTCCACAGCTCGCGCAGCACCCCGATGGCTTCTTCGAGCATCTGCTCGCGGACGTCGACCGATGGCCAGCGGGCTCCGGTCACGTGTTCGTTGAGCGCCTCGCCCGAACCGACCCCGAGCGCGAACTTCCCGTTCAGCAACACGCTGCTGGTCGCGGCCGCCTGGGCGATCACCGCGGGGTGGATGCGCACGGTCGGGCAGGTGACCGCGGTGCTAACCGGCAACGAGCAGGCCTGCGAGATCGCCCCGATCATCGACCAGACAAACGGGCTGTGCCCCTGCTCGTCGTTCCACGGGTGGTAGTGATCGGAGATCCACAGCGCCTCGAAACCAGCCTGCTCGGCCAGCCGAGCCTGTTCTACCAGCTCGGCCGGCGAGTACTCCTCACTCGACAGGAAGTACCCGATGCGCACGGTCGTCTCCCTTCGTCGGCCGGCGTATACGTTCGGGATTCCCGTCCGGCGACGGCGCGAAACGGGCGGCGGTGCGTGCGCGGCGGCGGTAGCGACGACGCGCGGACTGGGCGATCGGAGCGTGGACGCGGCGGTCGGCGCGTCGACTGGAGGTGCCGCCAACGGGTGGTCACCGGCGCCACTACTGTTGGTTGAGCGCCCGGGCTAGTTCGTCGCGGCCCATCCTCGACCGGCCCGGCAGGTCACGTCGCTTCGCCATCTCGTAGAGCTCGGCCCGAGTCTTGGGGTTCGAAGCGCCGGTGCGCTTGCGGTGCGCCACCGCTGCGCCCTGCTTGCCCAGAGCGGTCTTGGTCGCCTCGGGCAGGTGGGCGATGGAGCGCCTGCTTCGCGCTCCCTGTTGTGCCTTAGTGACGTTGCGTTTGGCCGCGTTGCGCTGCTTCGTGGTAGCCATACTGGTAGTTGTACCCACGGTTCAGGCGTCGTACGCCGCCGACGTGGGTAGAACCCGGTTGTGAACCGAACGCTGCTCGCGATCTACCTCAACGACCACTTAGCCGGAGCGACCGGTGGAACCACCCTGGCCCGGCGGCTAGCCCGTAACCATCGCGGTACGGAGATGCAGGGCCCGACCGGTGATCTGGCTGATCAGATCGCGCAAGACCGTACAGCCTTGCTGCAGATCATGGGCGCGCTGGGCATTCGACCGCGCCGGGTCAGGCTAGGGCTGGCTTTACTGGCCGAGCGGGTAGGGCGGTTGAAGTTCAACGGACGCCTGGTACGGCGCTCACCCCTGTCGAGCGTGATCGAGTTGGAGGCGATGCGCATAGGCGTCGAAGGCAAGATCGACGGTTGGCAGGCACTGCGCCGCGTCGCTGACCGCGAGCGTCGCCTGGATGCCCACGGCCTCGACGAGTTGCTGCACCGCGCCGGGCAGCAGTCGGACACCCTGCAGGAGCTGCGATTGCGGGCGGTGACGGCCGCATTCATCGGATAATCCGGCGCTTGCCTTAGGCCAGGCGATGTGGATGGCCGGACCAAGGGCCCGTGCGCGGACCCCGGCGTCAATCGAATGCATCCGTCCAAGGTCGTGCACGGGACGTGCCGGCGTGATCGCCAGGCCGAGGGCGAGCCGCCGCCTGTGGCTTAGAGCGCCGGTGGTGTCCCAATTGCCGCCTGGCTGGTAGGTGAGGGCTCGGCTCGTTGGTGGTCATCGAGCAGTGCGGGCGAGCGGGCGATCACAGTCACGCTGGCGACCAGCCCCAGCAGGCATACGGCGTCGATGGCCAGCGAGGCGGGAGCGAGCCGGATGTTGTCGCCGAGCAGCAACACGCCCAGGACAACGCCGAGCACCGCTTGGGTAGCGGCGATCGGAGCGAGGGCGTAGTCCAGGCGGGCGGCGCGAAAGGCGCGCTGCGTGAGTAGGACCGCGGCCGCGGCGGCGGCCAGCATGAGGTACGGCCAGAGGCTGGCAACCGTGGGGCGGATGCCGTGAAGGGTGAAGGTGACCGATACGCCGCGGGTGGCGACGTCTTGCAGCGCATAGAACAAGCCGGCGGCGAAGGCGGCAGTCAGCGACGTGGTGACGATGTGCCGCCAGGCGCCCTGGGCGAGAAGCGCAGCGGTGACGACGGTGATCGCGACGACGGCGAGCACCCCCGGCAAGACGATGCGCGGGTCTAGGTGTCGCGTGTTCGTCGGTGAACTGGTCACCATGAAGGCACTCAGCGCGGCAGCGACGCCGAGAGCGCCGAGGATCTCCCGCCGCAGTGGCCGGTGTTTGACCAGTATCGCGCGGGTGATGAACGCGCACAGCAGGGTGAGCGACAGCAGCGGCGCTACCAATGTGATCGGGCCAAGTTGCAGGGCGGTCCCAGTCAGCGTCTGACCGACGATGAGTGCGGCGATGCCTGCCCACCACAGTCGAGAACGGAGTGATTGCGCCAGTAGCGGGCGGGCTGCGGTCTCGCCGCAGGCGACCACGACCCGGTGTTGCAAGACCCAGCCGACCCCGAGCACGGCCGTGCCGATCAGCGTGAGCAGATAGACCACATGGTCGTCGTTCCCGCTACGCGCGGTGCTCTCACGCGGCGAATTGGCCGAGCTTCGACTCTCCGCTTCTCAGACACCGGGTTCAGTTGCCTGTTGGCGCCATTAGTCCACTCAGGAGCGGCTCGCGACTTACGGGCCCGCTTCGTTCAGGTGCTTGGCACTGTGCTCGGCAATCAGTGCGGTCTCAGCGCGGCCGCAGCGCTCGTTCTCAGCCGTCGTTGACAACTGCGCGGGGCCAGTGAAGCCCGTGCACAACAGTTGGTGCCGGCGGCGAATCCACAGCACGGCTGAGGGCACCGGCTCTGCCGGGCGCTGTCAGCGACCACGCCGCAGGCTCGCGATGGGGTGTTGACCACGCAGCAACGTCTGCGGTGCCCTTGCTCGCGCTGAAACCGTTTGGATGTCCTCGCGACGTGGGTATCACTGTCACAGCGGAAAGACCGCTACACGCAGAAGCCCGCCAGCTGGGCAAACGGATCGACGGCTGTTCACCGCCGAGACGATCAGGCCGAAGCGGAACTCGCGACGTCGAACGCCTCCCGTGAGCTGGTCGAGCGTGAAGGTGTTCACGATGAGTATCGATGCCGGCCTTACCGCCAGCGTTCAGGCGACCTCGCGCGGTTATGACCCGAGCGCGGCGATGAGTCCCGGGGATGCCCGACTGGGCGGCCGGTACGAGCTCGGCGAGGTCATCGGCCAGGGTGGCATGTCGACCGTGTATCGGTCCTATGACCATCACATGGGCCGCGATGTCGCGGTCAAAGTCTTTCGCGCGGGGCCGGAAATCAGTGATGGCGACCAGCGCATTCGTCGTGAGGTCATGTTGCTGGCCGGGTTGCGCGACCCGGGGATCGTCACCGTGTTCGACGCCGAGCTCGAGGGACCTGCGCCGTACCTGGTGACCGAACTGGTCGACGGCCCGACCCTGTCGGAGCAGATCCGCCGGGCACCGCTGAGCGAGGTGCAGGTGATGCATCTCGCCGGCGCGCTGGCCGGCACGCTTGCCTATGTCCACGCTCACGGGATCGTCCACCGCGACGTCAAACCGTCGAACGTCCTCCTGTCGGGGGTCGCCGAAGATCCGTTCACCGCGCCGAAGCTTGTCGACTTCGGCATTGCCATCGCCGCCGACGCCACTCGGCTCACCGCCGTCAACTTGACTCTCGGGACGGCGAGCTACCTCAGTCCCGAGCAGCTTCGCGGGCAGCCACTGACCCCAGCGACCGACATCTACGCGCTCGGGCTGGTCCTGATCGAGGCGCTGACCGGGCAGCCGGCCTATCCCGGCACCGGCCTCGAAGCGGCCATGGCTCGTCTCGACCACCCACCGGCCATTCCGGCTGTCACGAGCGTCACGTTGCGCGCCAGCCTCACCGCCATGACCGCGGCTGATCCAACCGATCGCCCGGACGCCGCGCAGGTTGAGCGACAACTTGACGAACTTGAGAGCTCGCGTACCACGCTGCTCTCGCTGCCCGGTGCAGCCGTTGCGCCGGTCCAGCCCCTCGGCCGGACGGCTGCCCATGTTGCCCGACGGCCGCACCGACGACCACGCCGACCGCACCCAGTTGCTGTCGCAGCCATGGTCACCGCGGCCCTGGCCGGCGTCGCCGCGGCCGCCGGGTTCATCACCCACAAACCGGACCTGGCCCACCAAGCGCCGCCGGGGTACCCCGCGCCGACCACCAGCAGCTCACCGGCGCGACCGCACGCTACGACGGCCAGGCCGCGCCCGCCCACGTCGGCGAGCGCGCCGGAACAGGTAGCGAGCCCGGTCCCCTCAGCGACGGCATCCACGGCCCCGACTCGACGGTCGGCTTCCTCGCCGCGCCAACTCCCTGCCTCGCCGAAGACTCCGAGCGCCTCGACAGTGGCCCCATCGCCGAGCCCCACCTCGACCTCGCCGTCGACCGCGTCATCTACTCCCGGCTCGCCGTCCCCGCCGCAGTCACCGTCCGACCCCGGATCACCCTCACCGACGATTAGCCCACCGACGAGCCCGACACCGTGACAACCGCCGGTCGTTGGACCGGCGCGCAGCACCGCGAGGAGGGAGGTTCGTTCTGATGTTCGTGTTGGTACGTCATGCGCATGCGGGTAGCAAGTCGACCTGGTCCGGCCCGGACGCGGAGCGGCCGTTGAGCGTCAAGGGGCGACGCCAGGCGCTCGGATTGGCGGTGGCGCTGCGGCAGGTGCGGATCCACGCGGTGTGGAGCAGCCCGATGGCGCGGTGTCGGCGAACGGTCGCACCGCTGGCACAGGAACGGCAGTTGATGATCCGCGACCAGGCGCTGCTGCTGCCTGGCGGGGACGTGACCGCGCTGATCGCCGTACTCGCCGAGCCGACCAGCGCGGGCACGGTGCTGTGTACACACGGAGAAACGCTCTCCGGCCTGCTGCCCCAATGGCAGGAGAGCGCCACCTCCGACGCGCCGCTCGACAACCCGACTGCAAAGGGGGCCGCCTGGATAGTCCGTGACTTTCCCGGGCCCCGACCACAGCTGCACTACATTCGCCCACAGCCCGAGTAGGTCGGGAGCAGGCCGCCGCCGCAGGCGAGGGTCACACGCCCGCGACTGTAGGTTTGCAGCGGCCGCTCCACAGGGCCCGACCCAGCGGGCGGTCACGGGCCGAGCCCGGCAATTGCTGCAGGGTGGCTAAAACGGCGCAGTCGCCGGGGTGCTGTCACGAGTCTCCCTTGGGCCGTATCTGCGGCTTCCGCTGTGCGAGCGGGCGGCGGTATTTACCCCGGTGTACGAGGTGCTGGTCGTCGACGCGGGCTCGACCGACGACACCGTCGCGATGGTCGCGTCGCTTGGGCTGCCCGCCGTGCGACTGATCCGGCAACCCCGCAACCCAAGGCCGGCAAAGCCAGCCGATTTGAACACCTGAATCACAGCCGCGCTGTACGTCGTGTCGCCGCGGGCGAGGGAGGCGGCGCGGTAAAGGTCGATCTCGCGCGCACGAGCGGATTCGGCGTGCCGGTGCACAGGCCGCGAAATCGTCGTCCTCCGCGCGGAACAGCAAGGCGTCCGATTCTCGGGCGCGCGCAGCAGCGGCGCGAGAGCGCGCCCAACTGGCTCGTGAGCGTCTGCGCGCGGGGGGTTTCGACCCCGATGGGTAGTGCGGCGCCGCAAGGGTCTTGGCCCTGTTGGGCTCAACAAAGTCCGCGGCTACGGGTCGATGGGTGGCAGGAGCCGCAAGTGGCGCCGGCGCGGCTCTGTCCCTGCGACGGCGAGGCGGCTGGGCTGAACTCTGTGCCCGGCTAGGTGGCTGCGGTGAGTTCCGCGCAGGTCGAGGCGGCCGCCGAGGGCGTGCAGCGACTCGTCTGCCTGCCGGAGTGTCGCCAGCCCGTCGTCGTCGATGCTGTAGACCTGGTCGAGGTCGACGCTGATGTGCAGGTATCCGCGGTGGATCTCGTGCTCGATGAACGCCGCGAACAAGGTGCCGGTGTAGCGGTCGAGCTGTCCGGTCGCGTGCGCCAGGACGTGGCGGTTGTGCGTGGTGACGGTCAGCGCCAGCGACTGGCCTGACTTGGTCGGGTGCCGGGTGGGTGGCTGAACAGGGTGCATGGCTTGCTGCCTCACAGCACAGGCCCTGAACCGGCGCCGACGCCGGGCGGTCGAGGGCGGCCCTGGCGGTCGTCTCAGCCGCGGTCAGACTACGACTCCCTGCCACGGTCCGGCTAGAGCAGAACAACCCGCGCGCGGGCTTGCTCGGCGTCGACCTCAGCCTGCTCGGCACGGCAGCGTCGCGAGCAGCTCCGGTGGGGGTCGCGTGGGTTAGTAGGTGACGTCGTGGGGGTTTTCGCCGGTGTCGCTGATGCGCGCGGCGAGATCGCGCAGTTTGATGTGGCTGGTCTTGGAGGCGGAGGCGAGTAGTTCGAATGCTTGGTCGGGGGTGAGGTGGTGGCGTTCGATGAGGATGCCGAGGGCTTGCCCGATGGTTTGGCGGCTTTCGATCGCCCGGTGTAGGTGGTGGACCTCGTCCGCGTAGGCCAGGGCGATGCTGGCTCGCGCGGCGAAGACCGGGGCGATGAGTTCAGCGATCGCGGTGAAGGCCCGCGGCCGGCTCGAGTACAGGTTCAAGGTCGCGGCGCCGCCGCGGGTCAGCGGGAGCTCGCAGACCAGAATGCTGCGTGTCCCCAGGTCGCGGGCTTGCGTGGTGAACAGCCGCCAGCGCGTTTCCTGGGCGAGGTCTTCCACGTGGACCGTGACGTGCTCGACCGTCGCGTCGAAGGCGGGGCCTTGCTCGGTGTCGCGTTGGATCGTGTCGCAGGACCTCGCCTCGCCGCCGGTCGCGGCCAACGTGCGCAGCTGGCCGGCGTCATCGGAGAGCTGGCACACGCTGGCTTGCTGCGCGCCGGGCACCCACCGGCAGGCAAGCTCGACCACCCGGTTGAGCATGGCGTCGGGGCTGTCCTCGGCGGACAGTTCCTTGATCAGGTCTGCGCGGGCCAGCGACAGCAGCTGGCTCAGCTTACGGTCAGCAGCAGCCGACGGCGCACGTGATTCGGGTTCGTTGTCGCGCGGGGGCTCGGTTGCGGCCCGGCGCAATGGCGCGGGGTCGTCGGCCTCGGCGGAGGGTGTCAGCTGCCAGCGCAGCACCGTGGCTCCCGCCTGCGGGTCTGTGTGTGCCTCCACGCTGACCGCGACGGCCCGGCCCGTCCCGGCGGCCAGCACCATCTGTGCGCTCGGTGGCCGCTGTCCAGCCGCGACGGCCTGACCGAGCAGGGACCGCACGTGTTGGCGGTCGGGCGCGGCGAACATCGACACGATCGAACGCCGCGTACGCAGCGGTGGCACGATCCCAAACAGGCGCCAGGCGGCGCGGTTGGCGTCCACCACCATCCCATGCACATCGGTAACCGCGTAGGCAGTGGACGCGGCACCGAACAACTCCTCGTTGCGCGCCCACACCCGGTCCAATTCCAGCCGCGCAGCAGCCAGCTGCTCGCCTTGGACCCGCAGCTCTTCCTCAGCGCTCAGCAACATCTCTGTGACCAGGTCCAGCTCGTCAAGCCACTCCGCGGTCGGGCGGCCCTCGCTGCCGGCCGCTCTCGCCTCCCGCGCGCGAACGCTGCGAGCACGGACCTGTTCGAAGAACCGCTCCAGCTCAACCTCAGACGTCACGGCCCCACCCCCACCCGCACACAGCCCACCGACCGGGATTTTGATTTCTGCGCTTGGTCTCGACCTGCGATCACCACGCGGCTGCCAGCCCACACCCCGCGCGTACCAAGCGCAAACCCCACGCCGCCTACCGCACCAACCTCACGATCTCGTGATGTGTGAGGTGTACTAACGATCTTGGACAGGGCCTCTCGACTGAGAGGATCTGTTCGTGCCCGAGCAGCGTCGACGGTTCAGCCCGCAGTTCAAGGCTGAGGCCGTGCAGATGGTGATCGAAACTGGCAAGCCGATCGCTGAGGTCGCTCGTGATCTCGGCATTCACGACGGCACGTTGGGCAACTGGGTCAACGCCTGGCGGCGTGAGCACCCCGAGCCCGATCAGCCGCTGAGCCCTGTGGAGCGCGCCCGCGTGAAGGAGATGGAAGATGAGATCCGTCGGCTGCGGATGGAGAACGAGTTCCTGAAAAAAGCCGCGGCCTTCTTCGCGCGGACGCCGCAGTAGCTCAGCGCTGGGCGGTGATCGAGGCGGAGAAGGCCACCTACGCGATTGCTTGGATGTGTCGGCTGTTAGGCGTGCCGCGATCCAGTTTCTATGCCTGGCGCAACCGGGCCGAGACTCCCACCGCAGCGCGCCGGAGGGAGCTGGCCGAGCACGTGCGGCGGGTGTTCGAGGCGTCGCGGCAGACCTCGGGGTGTCGGCGGGTCGCCGCACAGCTCAATCGGGAAGGCGTCGAGTGCTCGGTCGGGCTGGTCGCGGACCTGATGCGCGAGCTCGGGTTGCGGGCGGTGCAGCCGCGCGCCTACAAGCGCACCACCGTGCCCGGCGAGGACCCGGTCGCCTCCCCGGATCTGATCGAGCGGGACTTCACCGCCAAGCGGCCAGGCGAACGGCTCGTCGGTGACATCACCTACCTCAAGACCGGTGAAGGCTGGCTCTACCTGGCCACCGTCATCGACCTCGCGACCCGGATGGTCGTCGGCTGGCAGCTCGCCGACCACATGCGCACCTCGCTGGTCACCGATGCCCTGGCTATGGCGATCGACGCCGGCCACGTGAACGCTGAGGCGATCTTCCACAGCGACAGGGGCGCCCAGTACACCTCGGCAAGTTTCCACCAATTCTGCAAGGACAATCTCATCCGAACCAGCGTCGGGCGCACCGGAGTGTGCTGGGACAACGCCGCCGCCGAGTCGTTCTTCGCTGCCCTGAAGAACGAGATGTACTACCGGCACACCTTCCACACCAGAGCCCGCGCCCGCTTCGCCGTCGCCGACTACATCGAGGTCTTCTACAACCGCCAGCGGTTGCATTCGACCCTCGGATACCGCACCCCGTCCGAAGCCCTCACCGACCACCGCCCCGCAGCAACAGCTGCATGATCAACCCCCGAGGAACTGTCCAAGATCGTTGACACAGCTCATTCAGCCAGGACCGATGTCCGGCCAGACTCGGTCCAGGTGCCCGGCGAGACGCTCTCAAACAGCGGCTGCCTACCGGTGTTATTGGTGTGGCTCTCATCTGGCTTGCGGTCTCGTCGGGCACCGTGCGAGGAGTGGCTGGAAGGGGGATTGCTCGGCTCGAACGTAGCGCTGCCCTCCTTGCTCGATTTGTCATTGCCCGGCAAGGAGGTTTCGGTGGGTGTGATCATCGGGATGGACCCGCACAAGCGGTCGGCGACGATCGAGGTGATCGACGAGCGGGGCGCGGTGCTGGCGACGGGCCGGTTCGCAACGGATGCCGCTGGTTATAAGACGATGCTGGCCGAGGGCCGCCGGTTCGCCGAGCGGGTGTGGGCGATCGAGGGGTGCAACGGCATCGGCAAGCACCTCGCTCACCGGTCGGTGCACGACGGGGAGAGCGTGCTCGATGTGCCACCGAAGCTGTCGGCGCAGGTGCGGGTGTTCGCTACCGGCAACGGCCGCAAGACCGACCCGGTCGATGCGCACTCGGTGGCAATGGCCGCACTGCATACTCCGGGGCTGTTGCGCGTCGAGGTCGATGACGACCTGCTGGTGATGGGCCTGCTCGCCGACCGCCGCGACGAACTCGGTCGCACCCGCACCCAGACGGTGAACCGGTTGCACCGGCTGCTGCTGGAGCTATTTCCCGGCGGGGCAAAGCAGTTCCTGTCCGCGCAACAGGCCCGCGCGTTGATCGCCACCATCAAACCGCGCGACCTGCCCGGCAAGACCCGCCGGCGGCTAGCGGTCGAGCTCATCGGCGAGATCGAGGCGCTCGACCGCAAGATCAAAGCTGCGAAAACCGAACTCACCGCGCTCGTCGAAGCCCGCGGCTCGACCCTGCTCGAGCTGCCCGGCATCGGCCCGTCCAGCGCCGCTCGGCTGCTCGTCGACGTCGGCGACATCCACCGCTTCGGCAACCGCGACCGGTTCGCCTCCTGGAACGGCACCGCGCCGCTGGATGCCTCCTCCGGCGACCAGCAACGACACCGGCTCTCCCGCGCCGGAAATCGGCGCATCAACCGCGCCCTGCACATCATGGCCATCGTGCAACTGCGGCACGCCACCGAAGGCCGCGCCTACTACGACCGACGCAAAGCCGGCGGCATGCCCTCGATGATGGCAATGCGCGCGCTCAAACGCCGACTCTCCAATGTCGTCTACGCGCGCATGCTCGATGACCAACAACGACGCGAAGCAGCGGGCCCGGGTGGGCACTCGGGGACGACTCTTCAATCCAGCGCGGCCGACCTGACCCCGGACATCGGCTCTTCGGAACAGCCACATCCCTGGCCCGCCACCAACAAGCCTAAGACCCTGGTCCCCGCCGTGCCTTGACATAAAGGGGCGCCAGATCCGAGCGTCGCTGGTGTTGTTCGTCTGCTCGCCTAAGGTCGGGTTGTGCTCGACTGGGATCACAATGCGTTCTACCAGCACTTGCTGCTTCGGCAGCTCCCGCGGCAGTGCCGGCGGGTGCTCGACGTCGGGTGCGGCGCTGGATCGTTCGCGGCCCAGCTCTCTGAACACAGCGAGCAGGTCGACGCCATGGATCGCTCGCCGGAGATGATTGCCGAGGCGAGGCTACGCGCTCCTGACAATGTCAACTGCGTTCTGGGAGACGTCCTCATCGACGTACTGCCGCACCAGGACTACGACGCGATCGTGTCCATTACGGCGCTCCACCACATGCCATGGGAGCAAGCGCTTCCACGACTCTCGGCCGCGTTGCGACCGGGCGGCGTTCTAGCCGCGGTGGTTCTGCCTCGTGCCGACCTGCGACATGAACTCCCGGTCGAAATTGCCGCCATCCTCGGCCACCGTCTGCTGGGTGCCACCTGGTTTGTGAAGCGGCTTGTCCGGAGCAAGCGCGGCTATCCCAAGGACCCAGATCGCTTCGCAATGCCCGTCGTGATGAACCCGCCGCTGACGACCCGCGAGGTTGCCGACCTCGATGCAGCACTGCTTCCCGGCGCGCACGTGCGGCGTCTGCTCTTCTGGCGCTACTTGCTGGTTTGGCACAAGCCGCCTACGCCAGGCGGGTGATCCTGGAGACCCGTTCCATCACCGGCACGACCGCGCGAACAACGCGGCATGAGCGTGCGTTGCCATACTCCTGGTCATGGGCATCGTGGTCACGCTCGAAGTGGACGGCGTCGCGCAGACGATTGCCGATCCGTCAGGTGGCACGTGCGACGCTGCCGGCGATTCGATCGTCTGCTCCCGTTCCCTGATGACCTTCCAATGCTCAGCCGACTTGACCCATG
>Ga0081455_10005670_pt1 | contig 13625 bp, 15 predicted proteins | sample TabmetS3T2R1_FD_70207 | JGI IMG/M metagenome (GOLD analysis project Ga0081455, IMG submission 70207) | Tabebuia heterophylla rhizosphere microbial communities from the University of Puerto Rico - S3T2R1 | ecosystem: Host-associated > Plants > Roots > Rhizosphere ... | reverse complement strand
ATATGAGGCTGGCGACGCGGCTGAGGCGGGTGCCTCGACGGTCGCGGCGAACCACACGCTGACGGTGGTCAATACGACGCCCACGCCGCGCGCTGGTGCCTATTGCATGAAGGTCGCTGTGGCGAGCAGCACGATTCTGAACGCGACGCACAAGACGTTCACGTTGCCGGCGGCCAAGACTGACGTGTGGGTGCGGTTCGCCATCTTTATTCACAATGTCTCAGCGACGGGTGAGGTGTTGATTGCCGCGACTCAGGATGCGGGGGGTAGCGCCCAGAACTGTCTGACCTGGGATGCGACCAGCAATGTGATCCGCGCGCGTCTGAACAACGTTGTAAGCGGAACGCTGCTCCAGGCGAGTTCGGCAACATTGCCGGTCGACACGTGGCACGTCATCGACTGGCGCGTGCAGATCACCAGCACCACGGCGGGCACTGTCGAGGTCTGGCTGGATGGCAATCAGATCATCAACTTCTCGGGCGACAACACACAGTCGACGACGACTAACGTGCAGTTCGTTTCGCTTGGCCACCTGGGCACGGGTGTCTCGGGCGTGGGCACCGGCTTCTACCTGGCCTATGACGACATTGCCGTCAACGACACGGCCGGCACGCTCAACAATGCTCGCCCTGGTGATGGCCGCATCATCCTGCTCAGTCCGACCGGTGCGGGCAGCAGTACGCAGCTTGCCAGAGGCGGTACCGATACGGGTGCCAACTGGAGTCAGGTGTCGGAGCTTCCGCCCAGCATCGCGCAGTACGTCAGTAGCGCCACCGTTGGTCAGCGCGACCTGTACGCCTTCAGCGACATCGGTGTGGCCGTGTCATCCATCAATGTGGTCGAAGCTATCGCCCTGGCCCAGAACAGCGACGCGGGCGGCGGCAGCATCGCACCGACCGTCAAGAGCGGCGCGGCGACCAACGAGGCGACGGCTATCGGCCTGGCGACCACGCCGGGCTACGTGACGGGCCGCTGGGAAACCGACCCTAACACCACGGCAGCCTGGACGCAATCGGCCGTGAACGCCGTCGAGGCAGGGGCGACGATTCGCTAGTGGCCATCGCGCAGCGCACGCCGACCAGCGGCACGCTTGCCGCCAGTGCCACGGGTTCGATCACGCTGCCGGCGAGCACCACCACGGGTGACTTCCTCGTGGTGGGCATTGCCAACGCGGGCACGACCAACGCCAACGCTCCCACGGGCTGGACGAAGTACGGCCCGTACTCGGCAGGCACCGGTCAATCGGTGTCGGTGTTCACGGCACCCTATAGTGCGGGACTGACGCTGAGCTTCACCAACGTGGCCAGCGTGGCGGCTTGGGTCTGCGATGCGTACTTCGAGGCGGGCAACACGCTGCAACTCGACGGCACCCCGGTCGCGGCAAGCAGCACCAGCAACAACGCCACCATGACGACTGGCGCACCGGTCACTGGTTCGGCGGGCGACTACGAGGTGCTGGTCTATGCCTGGACGAGCACGGCCACGCAGACCGCCGCCAGCGGCATGACCGTGGACGCCCAGCAGGTCAACGGCACCACGATCAAGGTCAGCCTGGGCCACAACAACACCAGCCCGCTGGGCGCGGCGGTGACGTGTACGGCGTTTGCTCCCACGCTGTCGGCCAGCAATACGCGCAAGACGGGCGTGGGCGTGCTGCTGCAGTCGGTGCCGCCACGTGCCACTAGCCAGATCGGCGCGCTCGATGTCAACGTCGATCTCAGGTCGGCGCGTCCCGAGACCCGCGCCGCAGGACTGGGCCTGAACGTTGATGCGCTGCTGTCGCACCCGGCCGGCCAGGTGGGTGGCCTGGGGCTGCAGATCGACTACGCCTACCCACAGGGCGTGCAGTACGGCGGGTTGGTGCTCGATGTTGACATGCAACCTGTCACGAGCAGGCGGGTGGGCACGCTCGGCCTGATGCTCGACTACGTGCCGAGCCTGGTAGGTACCGGTATCGGTTGGGGCGGCGGCGCATTCCAGAGCCCCGGCGGGCCGTACATCGAGGTGCGCTGGACGACCAATCAGTTCGCTACCGCTGGCGGCATCGTCGTCGGCTGGAGCGGTGAGGAGTTCGTACCAGCATGACACTGCAATTGGTCCCCAACAAATCCCTGGCGGGCTATCCATTTGTCCCTCTTGGAGGCAGCACCGGCCAGGTGCTCGGCAAGGCCAGCGCAGCCGACAACGACACGGCCTGGATCGACCAGACGGGGGGCGGCGGTCTGACCCTGCCGCTGACACAGAATCTGACGTTCAGTCCCGACAACACCTACGACGTCGGCACCAATGCCACCACAGCACGCCCGCGCACGGTGTATGTCGGCACGTCGCTCCAGATCGGAGCGGACGTCATCCTGCAACGCGGCCTGGCCAACGTGCTGGAGCAGCGCAACGGCGCCTCCTCGCAGTCCTTCCGCCTGTACGTGGCCTACACCGACGCCACCAACTACGAGCGGCTGCGGTTCACGATGGCCACCACAGGCGCGACCATCGTCACCGAGGCGCTCGGCACGGGCACGGTCCGCAACCTGACGCTCGGCACCACAGGGACGGCGGGCGAGCTTCGGCTCCAGACCACCAACGCCGTGCGCTGGCTGGTCAACACGTCGGGCCACCTGCTGGCCAACACCGACAACGCCGTGGACATCGGCACCTCCGCGACCAACCGCCCGCGCAACCTGTATATGGCGAGTTTTCTCCAGATGGCGTACGTGGCAACGCCCGCGCCGTCTGGACCCAACACACGACGGCTCTATCCCAAGACCGACGGCTGGTACGACCTCGATTCAGGCGGCGTCGAAACCAGGCTCGGCGGCGGTAGCGGCGGCGGCAGCTTCGATGGCACCGTGCTGGGGGACCTGACGTTTGTCGGTGTTGGCCCGCGCCTGATCGCGGACCTCACGTCCTCGCCCAACAACCTGCGGCTGATGATCCAGACGAGCGTGCCCAACGGCGCGTCATACCTGGGCCTGAAGCCGAATGGAGCGGGCACCGGCAGCGCCTGGATCGCGTATGAACAGGACGACACGCCGAACAGCGGCTACGGCATCCTGTGGGCCGACGGCACCCAGGTCAACGTCGGCTCGGGCGCGAGCGGCAGCGGCAGTCCGAAACCACTGTCGATCTGGTCCAGCGGGGAGAAGTGGCGCGTCGAGACAAGCGGCCACCTGCTAGCGAGCAATCACAACACCTACGACATCGGCGACGGTTCGCACGCGCCGCGCTACGTCTATGCCCAGTCCGGGATTATCTCGTCAGTGGTCGGCTCGTTGGGCGCGACGCCGCTGAGCCTGATCACCGATAACGTCGAGCGCTGGCGCCTGACCGAGAACGGCCACTGGTGGCCGGGAGCTAACCAGACGTACAGCATCGGCTCGGACATCTCTCGGGTCCTGGCCGTGTACACCACCTCGCTCTACACGCAGTACATGCAGGGGCTGGGCAGCGTGAGCCTGGGATTCACAACGAGCGGAGTCACGCGCTGGCTGATCGATGGCAGCACTGGTGCGCTGTTGGGGGCTATTGACAATCAGTACGACATCGGGCAGTCCAACGGCCTGCGGCCGCGCAAACTCTATGTTGGTACCGGTGTCGATAGCCCAACCGTGGTGACCTCAGGCAGCCTGGTTCTGCAAAGCGGCGCATCGATGGATTTCAGAACAGGCAACACTGATCGTTGGCGCATCGACTCGTCCGGGCACTTCTGGGCATGGACCGACAACACCTATGACATCGGTCAGGTCGGAGCACGCCCACGCGATGTCCGTATCGGCCGCGACCTGTTCCTGGGTCGCAACCTGACGGTGGGCGGCACGGTGACGGTGCCCAATGGCGCGATAGCAGGTGCCGCGCTAGCCGACGGTGGTGTGACCAGTGCAAAAATTGCTGACGGCACGATTGCCACGGCGGATCTGGCGAATAATGCGGTCACCAACGCCAAGCTGGGCTCAGATACGGCGCGTGCCAATCTGCTGACCAACGGCGGGTTCGAGATCTGGCAGCGGGGCAATGGGCCGTTTACGGCAAGTGGAGCTCATACCGCTGATCGATGGGTGATGACCCTAGCGGGGACAGACACGATGTCTATCAGCCGCGATAGTGCCAATGCTGAAACAGGCAGCAACTACTGCGCGGCGGCTACATTCACGCTGGGGACAGGAGCAGGAGCGTCTTTGCTTAACCAGTCTAATGTGGAGTTCGTCAATCAGCTAAAAGGGAAAACGGTAACGTTCAGTGTTCGCGTCAGGACGAGCACGGCGAACGGGATTCGGCTGCGCGGCAATGACGCCGGTTCGACCGGTCAGCAGTTCAGCGGGTTCCATTCGGGCAGTGGCGCATGGGAAACACTCTCGCTGACCTACACCGTAGGTACGAATGCAACAGCAGCGAGTTTCGGCCTCGCCTTCAATGCGAGTGGTACGTACTACGTCGACAACGCCATGCTGGTGATAGGTGAAGTCCCTGCCGATTATGCGCCATTGCACCCGGCCGACGACCTGGCGCGGTGTGAACGGTATTACGAAGTGCTCGGCCCCGCTAGTTCAGGCACGCTCATGATTCGGGGATGGGCCGGCGGCCCGAATCAGGATATCAATACTTCGTTTCGATTCAGGCAAACAAAAGCAGTCAGTCCCACGGTTACAAAAGTTGGTACTTGGACTACAGTCAATAACAATGGCGTAATAATTCCATCTATGAGCGTTGATGGCATGCGTATGGAAATAAAGGCACTCGCTGTCGGTGATACGTTTGGCTATAACGGCGGTGCTGGCGCTGCCGTCACAGTCGAGGCCAACCCCTAATGAGCGTACGACCAGTCAATTTCTTACCAACGGGCGATATCGAAGTCGTCTACGACGAACTCGGCCATACGGGCACCATCCCCGCCGCCGAGATCGTCTGGACCCAGGGTATCGACAGCACCGACAACCATAATTTCATCGTCCTCAACTGTCCTGATGGCTGCAGCGCATCCAGCACCCATCCGGTAGGCGGCGGCGCGGCGCCCGTCGAGGTGCAGCAGATGTTCGTCGAAAAGACGCAGCGCGACGGCTGCGCGTGCGGCGCGTGCGATCCAGGCGACAAGACCGGCGTTCCCGAGGCGCACGTCCGACTGAATGTCAGCCGCATGGATGGACCCGAACGATACGTGGAGCAATAACACATGGCTGAAGGACCGAAGCAGACGCCCATCGTGTGTCGCAAGAGCGACCGCCTGGTGATCGGCACGCACCCCAAGGGTGGCGTCGGTAATCAGAACGCCGTCGAGGTCATCAGCATGGAGGAGTACGACAAGCTCCTGCGGACCGATCCTGCCTATGTAACCGAGGACGGGCACATCGTGGCCCAGCCACCAGGGAGATAACGACGCATGCCTGCTGGACTGGCACCGAAGACCGCCGACGAAGTCAACAACAACGTGGGCGTGATCCTGCGCCGCTTCGTGGACGACAAGGAGAGCGTGAACCACTTGAAGGAGTCGCTGGCTGGCGTGGATCTGAAGGCCCGCCCTACAGCATGTCGGCCGAGGACGAAACGCTGATCAAGAGCGCCGTGGGCGATCTGGATACCGCCCTGGACGCCATCGACATGACGTTCATCAACCAACTGGTAGGCCTCTGGTAAGGAGACAAGCTGTGCCCCTCGACGCGACCAACTTCTACCCCAAGGGCCCGGTCAAGAGCGTCGACATGCGACAGTTCTACGACCTGGCCACGGGGGTCATGACCGACCAGCCCGTCACCTACCGCAATGTGCTCAGCATCGGCGGCAACCAGGGCCTGACGACCGTGCCGCTCAAGGTCTACGGCTCGGTCGGTCAGAACACCAACCTGATTGACCTGTACACCGACCGCACCGCACCCCAGCCCGGCTTCGGATTCAGCGCGCTGGGCTCGTTCGCCTGGGGCCCTGGCGGGGCGGCGCCGCAGGACACGTTCATGTCCCGCATCGCTGAGCAGAACGGGCACACGGGGTCGGATACTGCTGGGCTGTTCATCACGCCACGCCTGGAGGTGCTGGGCCCCGTGGTCATCAACGGCGCGCTGACCGCAAGCTCACTGAGCGTGGCGGGCGGCGGGCTGGGCACCATCGGCGCCACGCGCATCAACTTCAGCCCGAGCGCCTTCATCCAGGCCTACGGCCCTGACAACACGTTCATCGAGTTGCCCAAGCTGACTGTCACACCCGGCGCTACAGTGCTGGCGGGATTGACGGTCAACGGCGCGACGACTGTGAACGGTGCGCTCACCGCCACCGGCATCGTGCAATCCAACAGCCACGTCAACGCCTACGGCGGGCAGGTGCGCTTCGAGGCCAGCAATGCCGTGCGCATCGACTGGCGCTCGGACCTGGGCGCGCTGTACTTCCCGTACGGCAATGGCTTCTACGCCCACGCCGGTACGGTGGCGGGCAACATGACCGTCACGGGTACGATGGCCGGCGGACAGGTCAACTCGCGCGGCTACCGCACCTGGGACGCCGCCGACTTCAGCTTCGGCGTGGGCATTGCGGGCAGCACATTGGTGCAGCGGGATGCCTCGGGCCAGATCCAGGCCAACTCGGTGTATATCCCAGCCGCACCCTCGGGCGGCAAGCCGGTGTACGTCCTGGGCGACAACGGTGATGGCTGGATGCGCCGGTGGCCTGCTACCTCAATCGGCCCCCCAGCTTTGAGGTCATACACATTTACAGGTACGATCCCAGCGCACAACGGTACCGTCCAGAACGTCTCCATCAGCGGCTCGGGCGCGGGCGGTATCCTGACCAACAACGGTGGCAGCCTGACCACAGGCCCGGCTGGGTACTGGATGATCGGCGCTACGGCTGGTGGCTACAACAACGTCGGCGTCCGCATCTACACCGAAGGTGCGCTGCGAATGGACGCGAATCCCACCCCTAATGCACCTGACTTCCTGTCGCCAATCGGCGGACACTGGGTGGGCTTCATCAATGCAGGCGGTGCGATCACGTTCCAGGGCCGCTCACAACAGGCAACCTGGGGTGGTAACTTCACCGTGACGTTCGTACCCACAACCGACTACCCCGGCTAGGAGGAATCAATGCCAGAGACAACCGAAGTCACCCTGGATCCCGCCGCATTGCGTCGGCTGACCCGCCTGCAGGCGCGCGCCGAAGGTGCCAATCAAGCTGCGCAGGCAGCCATGATGGCAGCCCAGCAGGCACAGCAGACCCTGCAGCAAACGCTGACCGAAGAGTGCCAGGATGTGGGCATGACCATTCCGATGGGCGGTCAGGGCCAGGTCGATGTGGACTGGCGTACAGGCGTGGTCAAGCTACGCCCACCGCTGGAGCCGCAAGGAGCACCGCTGCCACCTGGCAACGGCGTCCCTGCAGCAGAGCCTGCGCCTGCGTTCTAGCTCTTGCGCGGCCGACCCCGCCCACGCTTGGGCGGCTCGGCCTGCTCGGCCTCGCCGTTGCTGAGCGTGATGTCGTCGAACGGCGTGGGCTCCTCGACGATAGGCTGCTGGACCTGATCGTCCATGCCTACCTCAGCCAGAATGTTGTTCAGCACGCTGCGCATGCCGATCACCTCCTGAGCCAGGTCGGCCAGCAGATTGTGCCGTGAGCGCAGCAGGGTCTCGACCCTGTTGACCCCCTCGTACACCTCGGTGGTCCGGTCACCGACGGCCTTGATGAGATCCGACAGGACAACGATGGCAGCCATCACATCGTCGTCGGTGACATGCGCGATGGGCCGCACCTTGTCGGCGTAACGCCCGCGCCTGGCGCCGGCGTTGTTCACCTCGGGCATCTCGACCAGCGCCTCAGGGCTGGGCTCAACGGGACGAGGCGTCAACCGTTCGTCAGGAACAATCTCGGTCAGCATCTCTGCCAGCATCTCGGCAGCGGGCTCGTCCGTGGTCGGCGGAAAATCGTTGGGATCGTCGCTGAGCGGGATGTCGTCGCCCTTCGTAGCCGTGGCGGCGAAGGGAGACTCGGGCTTGGGCTCCTCGCTGGGCGCAGACGCGATGCTCTTGAACCAGTCATCGAAATCAATAGGCTCTTCGGGTGTTGGCACACGGCCTCCTAACTTGGCCTGGTACACCGCCTTGCTGGCAGCCAGCGTCGAGCGGACGACCCAGGCGTAGGCCCCAGCCCGCCGCAGATCTGCGATGCGCTCGATCTGCAGCGGGGCGGGGTGGACTTTGGGTAGCTTGATCTCCAGTGCCAGGAAATGACCCAGGGCTATCCCGAAGAGATCGGGATGGCCTGGACCCGTGCTGGCGTTAGCCGGGCGACCGAAGACCAGCACCTGCCTTTTACTGGGCGGGTAGTCCTCACGGATGCGCTTGAGCACAGCCGCTCGGAGTCTGGCCTCGGGCGTCGACACTAGACGGCCTCGTCGTTCAGGTCAGCGAACAGGTCAGCGGCGCCCTGGATGGGGGAACCGCTGGCATTGTCGGTGCGCTGCGTGGTGGCCGTCGGGCTGGTGCCCTGGCCCAGCACCTGGGCCTGGCGATACGTAGCCCAGTCAGCCTCGGGGAAAAGCTGCTCGATGCCAGAGAACGGCCGTGTCTGGCCAGGCTGGTCGGCAATCAGCGCCACGGCGCGCTTGCCAGCCGCCCGACGAGACAACTGTGCGGTCAGGTTGGCGAACGCCTCGTAGGTGGGCACGTTCAGCTTCTGCTGCGCCAACTGCTTGGCCACAGCCTCCAGCCCGTAGGCACCCAGCGTCTGGCCCAGACCGAACTGCGCATCGACCCGACCCACGGAATTGAAGTCCCGCAGCCGACCGCCAACGCCCAGGCCGGGCGCAGAGTCAGGGCCCTGCACGATGCGCACCTTGTTCCAGATACCCACCGTCTTGTCGTAATCGGCGGCGGTGGGCTCCAGCCCCTCGCACTCGATCAGGTAATAACCCTCGGGTACACGGGCACGGCCCGCCTCGGTGCGACCGACCGAATCATCGAAAGAAAAGCCAGTGAAAGGCATGCTATCCCTCCTCAGGATTCCTCAGCATCGGGGCGCCTTCTGTAGCCCGATGCACTAGTGCCAGCGCGGAGTCCAGATCAGGGGCACTGAAGTGGATGGTGCAGTGGACGCTGGCGTTGCCACTGGACCAGTCGGTTGTCAACTCTACCAACACTCGATTCCCCGGGTCAAGTTGCGTCATTAGCTAACCTGTGCCATGAGCGGCGGCACGATCTTGCCCCAGTCAGGATCGGTGATGACCCTGCCCAGCAGGTGTGTCGGGCCCTTGGCGATGTATCGATCATGCTGGCCGATGAATAGACGCCGCACCTCCTTGACGTTGGCTTCGATCCGCACGTTGTGCTGGTCCATGGGGCCCAGCAGGTCGGGCAGAGCGGGCGGCACGGGCTCCCCGCTGTCGCCATTTTTTTCTGGCTCGGCGGCTTGCAGGTCCACGTAAAGCCGGCCGAGCACCTCCAATGAATCGCGGATGCCCTTGAGTGCCTCGGGCGTGAGGCGGGGCCCCGTCTTGATGTCCTCCTCCACCTCGCGCCTGCGGTCCTGCTCCTGCAGCAGGTACAGCATGTGGATGGGCAGCAGGTTGAAGTTGCGCTGCCACTCAGAGCACAGTGCACCCACCTGGCCCCAGCCCCGCCAGTCGTGAGGATTTTTGGGGATCGAGTTGATGTACTGGCTGAGCCGGGCTGGGTCGCTCGGCTCGTAGTTGCACACCTTACCCACGGCCAGATCCTGGATGCGGGACCACGTGTCCCACACCACGGCGGTGATCTTGTTCTGCGGGTGGGCCAGGGCCTGGTAGATGACCAGCAGATCGTTCCAGCGCCGCAGCTTGATCACTCGGAAGTGCCTGAGCTTGGCCACGGGTCGGATGTTCTCGTCATCCACCGAGACATACAGCACCCGCTCGGAATCGGGGATGGTGCTGGCGAAGGTCGTCTTGCCCGAGCCGTTAGCACCATAGATCCCGACCCGGGCGTGGGTGAGAGCGGTGATTTTGTCCTGGGGTACGTAGAGATCGACGATGCTCATGCACGCGCCTCCTCGCCGTAGTCGATGGCGTCGATCCAGGCGCACGCCATGGCAGCGACCTGAACAAGTTCTTTGCGCATCTCGACCTTGATGTCGCCCGCCCAGTCGTAGGTCAGCAGATGCGCCACCTCACCTACTTCCTCGACGAGGATCGGCAGCCACTCGGCGTTGGTCCAGTGCGCCTGCTCACGGCTGTTGCCCTGCGCGCCGTGCTTGGCGTGGGCTCGCTCGCGCTCGGCGTGCACATCTCGATAGACCGTGCTGACGTTCAGTGTTTTGGGGGTTGGCATGCTCACTGGGTTGCCTCCTTTGCGTAGTACGCATAAATCTGGGCTCGAATGGCCTCGACCATCTTCACCCCCTCATCGTGCTCCTCGTCGTGGTGCCACCAGGACAAGGCACCCAACGCTCCGCCGGCGAATACGAACTTGGCCTGCAGTATCTGTATCTCGTCCAGGTTGTCGCCGCTACGGAAGTTCTGCATCCACGTGGCGAAGGCGTAGTCCAGAAAATCTTTGAACGGATAGACACGGTCCTGCCCATCGAGGGGATGCCTGCGCTCGCGTCTGTTCACTGGTAGTCGCTCCTGCCCATGGCGAACAGGTCGTCCGTGCTGGGCGTCATGAACTCCTCCCGATACACGTCCGACTTGCGGCCCATCTGGTACTCGTGCATGCACAGCTTGGAGTACGGGCAGAAGAGCCGGCAGTCCAGCAGGTTGATGGCCCTGGCGTAGTAGCCCTTGGTCTCGGCTGCCTTGATCTGCTTGACCGTCTCGGCCACGTCGGTCAGCGTCAGGCGTGCGTTATCATCGGGGCGGAAGGTGTAGTAGCGCTGGAACCACTGGCCCTCACTGACCACACGGGAGCGCATCTCGTGGATGTACTCCTCGCCAGCGTGCTTGGCGCGTAGCTCCTGCTCCACCGGCGCCCAGTAGCGCATCCGAGTCGAGCGGTTCTCGTCGCCTGAGTACAGGCTGCCGTTCTTGGTCACGCGCAGCCTGGCACCTGGCCTGGTCGAGATGTAGTCGAAGACGATACCCGCCACGTCGTAGCCGCAGGCACGCGCCTCGATGTACTGCAGCATGGTCTGCGGGTCGACCGTGCGCCAGTCCGAGTCGGGAATGTCCTGGGTGGTCTTGCGCTCCCAGATCCAGAGCCGGCCTGTCTTGTCCCGCTTGAGGCAATCCAGCGTGCTGGTCAGCACCAGCCTGCCGTTGGGCTGCCACTGCACGGGAAGCTCGGTCGCCTCCGTGATCCACGGGCCAGGCGACTCCTCGTGCCCCTGCCAGTAGGCCAGGTAATCGACCACGAGTTCGTAGCACTCGCGCGCAAGCTCCAGCGTCTCGGCCTCGGGCACGTCGTGCTCCAGGGCCCAGTTCATCATGGCCTGCAGTTCCGTCTGCCACACCTCACCCTTGTCGGCAAGCTGCAAGCAGCGATGAATCCATACCCCCCTGCGCAGTGCAGGGCGAACGTCCCGTGGCTTCGGGACAAGCTGATCAACCCAGCGATACTCGTACCTCTTGAGGCACCGAGCAGCGTCCGAGAAGGCCGTCGTAGACAGCTTCAAGTCCATGCCTATTCTCCTTTCTTGCTCGGTACCTGCTGCAACATCATCAACGGCGGCAACGAGCGAGGTCCATTGTTGCACCAACGGTTTTCGGTTGTCAAGTGGCGGCTCTAAGATTTAGCCGGCTGAATCTCCTTGCCTATGCCCCATGGGCCAGCCGTGATCTCGACATCTATAAGTCCTTCGGGAAGCCAGAGTCCCAGCTTACGAAGCTCAATTGGCGCCTCCAGCATGGCGTTTCGAACTGCGTGCGCGGTCTCGTACATACGATCCTCGCGCACCTCGACGAGCAGGGCATCGTGAATATCCCCGACCACCCTGGCGCCCATTGCATCCAGAATAATCAGCGCCATCTGTGTTATGTCAGACGCCAATGACTGCGGCTCTGCATTTATTCCTGCCCGGATTGCATCCTTCTGCCCAGACATTGCCGAAGGCAGTCGCCTGATGCGCCCGATGGGTGTCTGCACCCAGCCCCTGCGGATGAGCTTGGCCTCGGCTATCCTGTGCCAGGCAGGGAACTCTGGGTAGCGGCGGCGGAACAGTTGCCACAGCGCCTGTGCCTGTGCGGGTGACCAGGCGATCTCGTAGGTCTTCCACGCGTACTCCCGGAGTCCCTGCCAGCTTATTCCGTAAAGCTGCGCCAGCACGGGCACCTTGCCCAGGATCTGGCGCTCGTCCTTGGTCACTTCCGACTTAGATTTCCTGAGTGCCCGGGCTGCAAAGTCGACGTACACGTCGTGCCCGCCGTAGAACATCGCCAGCATGGAGTTGGGCGGCATGGCCCACTCCTCAGGTCGGCCCGCCGCCATCCAGGCGCAGATGCGCGCCTCGATCTGGCGATAGTCGGCCTGCAGCAGGACCATGCCTGGCCTGGCGGTGTACACCGGGCGCACGCTTGCATCTCGGGGCGTGGTGTGAAAGAAACCTGCCAACCTGCCCGTCTCCACGCTGGTGGTGCGCATGTCGGGGTGCAGCCGCCCATCAAAGCTGTGCTTGGTCATCTGTCGGATGGGCTTGAAGTACGTGGAGATTTTTTTTCTGGGTTTGCGGGCTGCCAGAATTAGCCGGGCGACTGGATGTTCCAGGGCCAGCGTCTTGATGGTCGCCTCGTCAGTTGACGGATGCTGCTTGCCGTTCTTGATGATCGGCAGCCGCATGTCCTCATACAGCCACTTTGCTACTTGTCTGGGGCTGGCGGGGTTGATGTCGGGAAGTTGCGAATCTGCGGCCTGCTGCTCACGCCAGGCGCGCAGCATCAGCCGCGCCGCCGTAGACCTGTCGACATAGATGCCCCTGGCGACAAGTTTTTGGAGTGCTCGCAGCATCGGCATTTCAAGCCGGCGGAAGTACAGCCACACGGCTGGATCCTCCTGCATCCTGTCGAGCAGGATGTCGCGCAGCAGTATGGTCGCCGCCGCGTCGTAGCCGTTGTACGGGTACAGGTCGTTCAGGGGATGCAGCTTGCGCGCGTCGATGTCCCAGTCGGGCCAGCCCAGATGGGCTCGGCCCGCCCACTTGAGGGACTTCGGCGCGTTCTCGTCGAGCAACTGCAGCATGAGCATGGTGTCGGCCGTCGGCCTGCTCAAGGCGCCGGTGATGCGAAACCACACCAGGTCGTCGAACATGCCGTTGTGCACGGTGCGGGCGGTGCGCTTGCCGTCCCCCTCGCCACGCAGAATCGGCGTGGCGTACTCCCGCATCCATTTGACGGCGCGCTGTGTCCAGGCCCGGTCTACGTCGGGGTGCGCAATCGGTAGGCAATACGCCTCGCCGCCCGTGAAGCTGAACGCCACCGAGTACGGACGAAACCGCCTATGCCACCACGGGGCGACGTTGGTCTCGAAATCGTAGGAGAATGCGGGCTCCGTCCGTAGCGCAGTGTCCAGCACCTTGAGCCCCGATCCCGATGCAATGAGATCCACACGGACAGGTGGCGTATTCGGCGGGGGGACAAGGTCACCCCGCACCAGACGCCCAAAGCGATAGACATCTGCTCGCCAGGCGTTCTCCCGGCCTCGATCCCGCAAGATAGCTGCAGGATGGTAGGCCGGGAGTACCCATGCCTG
>Ga0081455_10005669_pt1 | contig 13626 bp, 10 predicted proteins | sample TabmetS3T2R1_FD_70207 | JGI IMG/M metagenome (GOLD analysis project Ga0081455, IMG submission 70207) | Tabebuia heterophylla rhizosphere microbial communities from the University of Puerto Rico - S3T2R1 | ecosystem: Host-associated > Plants > Roots > Rhizosphere ... | reverse complement strand
GGGACGCGGGCCAAGACGAGGCGCGGGCCAAGACGAGGCGCGGGCCAAGACGAGGCGCGGGCCAAGACGAGGCGCGGGCCAAGACGAGGCGCGGGCCAAGACGAGGCGCGGGCCAAGACGAGGCGCGGGGCAGGACGGAGCGCGGGCCAGGCAGAACGCGGGGCCAAGACGGGGCGGGCATGTGGAGCGGGGGGTGCAGGACGGGTTGTGGCGTGGCGGTGGTGGTCGCCTGCGGGCAGGGCGGGATGGCGGGTTCGGTGTGGGGAGGGCGCGGTGAGGGGTGCGGGAGGGTCAGGAGGGTGGGGATGTGAAGGTGGTCATCGCGGTGTCGAAGTGGGTGCGGACTTGACCGAAGGAGCTTTCGGGAGCGGACAGGTACACCCCGTACGAGCGGCCGCCGAGGGTGAAGACGCGGTAGACGACGTGCTTCGGCTCGCCGTCGCGGACGAAGGTGAACTCCCACTCGGCCGCGGTCAGGCCGCGGTACTGGACCTGCTCCAGCCGGATCTTCTGGTACGTGGCGTAGCGGCCCTTGAAGCCGGGCTCCTCGCTCTGCAACTCCGCCATGGGGTCGGTCCCGTTGCGGTAGGTGAAAAGGCGGAAGAACTCGTTGGCGTCGTCGGGGTTGGTGAGCTGCACGCGCCCAGCACCGGTCCGCTTGGGCGTCCAGCCGGACGGCACGGCGACCGAGTAGTTGCCCTGCGGGTCGGTGTACTTCTCGTAGCCGGCCGGAATCGCGGCTCCGGTCGTGGCGGTCGGCGTCGGGGTCGTCGAGGTGGTCGGCCCGTTGCCGCTGGGCCTGTCCGGCTCGTTGGCCCGGCCGAGCACGTTCTTGACCAGCACCACGCCGCCGATCACCAGCACCAGGCACAGCAGCGCGGCCACCGCGGCGGCAGCGGCCTTCCCGCTCGTACGCCGCTCCGCCGGCTCGTACCCCGCGGGCAGGAATCCGTCGCTGTACTCCTCGAACGGCGGCCCGCCGCCGTCGTACTGGCCGGGAGGCGGGTACTGGCCCGGGCCGCCATATGGAGGACCCGGCGGACCGTACTGGCCGCCGTCGTAGGGACCGGCGTTCGGCGGGCCGGGGTTGCGTGGCCCGGCGTGGTGACCGTCGTACGTCGCGGCCGCGCCCATCGGGACGCCGGCGGGCGGGGTCACCACGCCGACCGGCACGTGCTGCGGGTTCAGGCCGGAGGGCGCGGTGGGCGGACCGAGCACCGGCTGGCCACCGGGGCCGGGCGCGGGAGCCCAGGTCGGCGGCCCGCCCGGCGGCCCACCGGCACCGGGTGGCAGGTAACCGCCGCCGGCCTCACCAGCCACCTCGGCCAGCATCCGGCGTGCCGTGCCGGCCGGCAGTCTGTGCGCGGGATCCTTCTGCAGCAGCCCGTCCAGCACCGGCACCAGCGGACCGGCCGACCGGTACGGGTCCGGCGGCAGGCTGGCGACCGCATTCAGCGTGGAGATCGGGTCGTCGCCGCGGAACGGTGGCCGGCCCTCCACGGCGGCGTACAGGGTCGCGCCCAACCCGAACAGGTCCGCGGGCGGTCCGGCCGGGCTGCCGCGGACGACCTCGGGCGCGATGTAGCTGGGCGAGCCGAGCAGCAGGCCGGTGCTGGTCAGCGCGCTGTCCTCCGCCGACCGCGCGATGCCGAAGTCGGTGAGCTTGGTGCGCCCGTCGTCGGCGATCAGGATGTTGCCCGGCTTCACGTCGCGGTGGGTGATGCCGGCAGCGTGCGCCGCCTCCAGCGCCCCGAGCACGGCGGCGCCGATGGACGCGGCCCGCGCCGGGGACAGCGTGCCCTCATCCCGTACGACCTGGGCCAGGCTGCGTGCCGGCACCAACTCCATGACGACCCACGGCCGGCCGTCCTCGTCCAGGACGTCGAACAGCGTCACCACGTTCGGGTGCTGGAGCCGGGCGATGGCGCGCGCCTCCCGCAGGGTGCGCTCGCAGGCCACCGCACGTTCGGCCGGGGCCAGGCCGTGCGGCAGCAGGACCTCTTTCACCGCCACCGGGCGGCGCAACACGGTGTCCTCCGCCTCCCACACCGCGCCCATCGCACCACGGCCGAGCATCCGGTCGAGCCGGTATCGGCCTGCGATGGTGCGCTGCGGAGGGGTGGAGCCCGCGGTCGGAGCAGTCATTGTGACCCTTCCTACCCCACCAAGCCACCAGACACGAACTCGCCTACCCTGCGTCCATGGTGCGCTCATCGGAGTCCGGGTTCCCGATCGAGCCGGTGTACCACGCTACCGATGTCCGCGACGGCCTTGCCGACCGGCTCGGCGAACCGGGCGAATACCCCTTCACGCGGGGTGTGTACGGCACCATGTATACCCAGCGCCCCTGGACGATGCGCCAGTACGCCGGCTTCGGTACTGCGAAAGAGTCAAACGAGCGGTACCACCAGCTCCTCGCGGCCGGCGGATCCGGCCTGTCGGTCGCCTTCGACCTTCCCACCCAGATGGGTTACGACTCCGACGATCCCGTGGCGCACGGCGAGGTCGGCAAGGTGGGTGTGGCGATCGACTCGCTCGATGACATGCGGGTGCTGTTCGGCGGCATCCCGCTTGACGAGGTCTCCACCTCGATGACCATCAACTCGCCCGCCTCGCTGCTGCTGATCCTGTACCAGCTGGTCGCCGAGGAGAACGGCGTCGGCGGGGGGCAGCTCAACGGCACGATCCAGAACGACGTGCTGAAGGAGTACATCGCCCGCGGCACCTACATCTACCCGCCCGCGCACTCGCTGCGGCTGGTCACCGACACCTTCGCCTACTGCAAGGCGGAGATCCCGCGGTGGAACACGATCTCCATCTCCGGCTACCACATGGCCGAGGCGGGTGCGACGCCCGTGCAGGAGATCGCGTTCACGCTGGCCAACGGCGTGGAGTACGTCCGGGCGGCGATCGCGGCCGGGATGGCGGTGGACGAGTTCGCGCCGCGGCTGGCGTTCTTCTTCGTCGCCCGCACCACGCTGCTGGAGGAGGTGGCCAAGTTCCGGGCGGCCCGCCGGGTGTGGGCGCGGATCATGCGGGACACCTTCGGTGCGCGGAACCCGAAGTCGCAGATGCTGCGCTTCCACACCCAGACCGCCGGCGTCCAGCTCACCGCCCAGCAGCCCGAGGTCAACCTGGTACGGGTCGCGGTGCAGGCCATGGGCGCGATCATGGGTGGCACCCAGTCGCTGCACACGAACTCCTTCGACGAGGCGATCGCGCTGCCGACCGCCAAGGCGGCCCGGCTGGCGCTGCGTACCCAGCAGGTGCTCGCCTTCGAGACCGACCTGACCGCGACCGTCGACCCGTTCGCCGGCTCGTACGTGGTCGAAGCGATGACCGACCGCATCGAGGCCGAGGTCGAGGAGCTGATGGGGCGCGTCGAGGAGTACGGCGGCGCTGTCGCCGCGATCGAGCAGGGTTTCCAGAAGCAGGAGATCGAGCGGGCGGCGTACCAGGTGGCGCAGCAGATCGACTCGGCCGAGCGGACGGTGGTCGGCGTCAACCGGTTCGCCGTGGACGTCGAGGACGAGTACGAGCCGCTCCGGGTCGACCCGGCGATCGAGGCCGACCAGCGGGACCGGCTCGCCAAGCTCCGCGCCGACCGGGACGCCCAGGCGGTCACCGCGGCGCTGGACGACCTGCGCCGCGCGGCCGAGGGAACGGGCAACGTCCTCTACCCGATGCACGCCGCGCTGGCGGCGCGCGCCACGGTCGGCGAGGTCTGCCACGCGCTGCGGCAGGTATGGGGGACATACCGCCCACCGGACCATTTCTGAACGCTTGTTCACCGCGATTGACGCCTCTTCGCTCACCCAGACGGCCGTATCTCTACGCACTCCCGACGTACCTGGCACATGGTTGACTCCGGTCAGTAGCCAGGTGGCTCGACTCTGAAGTCCCGGTGGTGACGGCAAAGCGACCATCCAGGTGCTCTTCAGCCGGCTATCGGGCAGGTCGGCGGCTACGGAGCGGATTGCCTCCATCAGGGTGATAGCGACGCCCCATAACACCCTGATATCCATTACCCACTGCGTGGTGATGCGCACAGACCGTCAAGCCAGCGGCGTCAACCCCTCGGCGACCACAGCCCGGCTGACGATCAACCAGAGCTTCCCCTCGAGAGGGCCTGCCCGATTATGCTCAGCATCGGGCAGGCCCGTCCAAATTTAGGGCCCTATGTCCGGATCTTGCGAGGGTCAGCAGCGCCAGGGGGCGGTCCGCACCGATCGCGGTTAGGGTCCTTTTGTGGGCACTCGAATCGCGTACGTGTCGGGTGGAGGCACCGGGATCGGGAAGGCGATCGCGGCTGCTCTAGTCGCCGATGGTATGAATGCGGTGCTGTTCGGTCGCCGGGAGGCCGTGCTGGAGGCCGCCGCCAAGGAGTTGTCGGCGGCACACCCGGACAGCAGGATCGTCTACCAGGTCGCCGACCTCACCGACCCCGAGCAGGTACGGAGCGCGGTCGCCGGTGCCGCCGGGCAGGTCGGCGAGTCGGTCGACGTGATCGTCAACAACGCCGGTGGCACCGTGCCGAGCCGGCCGGGCGACGGCACCCGACTCAGCACCGAATGGCATGAGACCTTCGACCTCAACGTGCTGACCGCCGTGCTGCTGACCAACGAGGCGGTATCGAGGCTGCGGCGGCCTGGCGGGCGGATCGTCACGGTCAGTTCGGTCGCGGCCCTGCGCGGTTCGGGCGGCGGACCGTACGGCCCGGCCAAGGCCGCGCTGCACGCCTGGAACTACGACCTGGCGCGCAACCTCGGCAAGGAAGGCATCACCGCCAACGTCGTGGCCCCCGGGTTCGTACCCGACACCGAGTTCTGGGCCGACGGGCTCAGCGACAACCTCTACCGCTCCCGCGTCGCCGACACCCTCGTCGGCCGCGCCGGTACGCCCGAGGACGTGGCCGGCGCGGTGCGCTGGCTGGCCTCCCCCGACACCAGCTGGGTCACCGGCCAGATCATCCAGGTCAACGGCGGCACGGTCCTCGGGCGCGGCTGAACCCCGGCGATTCCCGAAAAGCGGCGGTAGGCGGCATTTGGTAGGTGGGCATTCTGCCGCCGCGGAGGCGGGTACGATCCGGGCCGTGAGCGCTACTCGGAGGGGGCCGAACTGAGCGAGGTGACCGGCCTGCCAGGGGGGTGGCTCGATTCCTGGATCGCCTGTAACGAAGCGGATCTCATCGACGTAAGGCGCTGGCTGCACGCCCATCCGGAGCCAGGGCGCGCCGAGCACCAGACGACCCGGCTGCTGATGGACCGGCTGTCCGAGGCCGGACTGTCACCCAAGCCGCTACCGGGCGGTGCCGGCCTGTGGTGTGACATCGGCGTCGGCCCGCGGGTCGTGGCGCTGCGCGCCGACCTGGACGCCCTGCCGCTCCCGGACGCCAAGACCGTGCCGTACCGGTCGACCGTCCAGGGCATGTGCCACGCCTGCGGCCACGACGTACACACGACCATGGTGCTCGGTGCGGCGCTCGCCCTGGCCGAGGCCCCGGAGCGGCCGGCCGGCCGGGTCCGGTGCATCTTCCAGCCCGCCGAGGAGGTCATCCCCGGCGGCGCGCACGACGTGATCGAGGCAGGCGGGCTCGAGGACGTGGAGCGGATCTTCGGCCTGCACTGCGACCCGCACCTGGAGGTCGGCCGGCTGGGCCTGCGGATCGGCCCGATCACCGCCGCCTGCGACCTGGTCGAGGTACGGCTGTCCGGGCCGGGCGGCCACACCGCGCGGCCGCACCTCACCGTCGACATCGTGCACGCCCTCGGCCGGATCATCACCGACGTCCCCGGCCTGCTGTCCCGCCTGGCCGACCCCCGCGCGGCGATGTCGCTGGTCTGGGGCGCCGTCGAGGCCGGCCACGCGCCGAACGCCATCCCCGAACTCGGCACCCTGCGCGGCACCGTCCGGGTGCTCGACCGCGCCGCCTGGGACCACGCCGAGGCGCTGGTACGCCGGCTGATCGAGGAGGTCGCCCAGCCCAGCGGCGCCCAGGTGAGCATCAGCTACCACCGCGGCGTACCGCCGGTGGTCAACGACCCCGAGTCGGTGGCCATCCTGCGGGACGCCGCCACCACCGCCCTCGGCGCCGAGGCCGTCACCGAGACCGGCCAGTCGCTGGGCGGCGAGGACTTCGGCTGGTACCTCGGGCACGTCCCCGGTGGCATGGCCCGGCTGGGCGTCTACTGCGGCGACGGCCCCCGGCGGGACCTGCACCGCGGCAGCTTCGACATCGACGAACGCGCCATCGCCGTGGGCGTACGCACGCTGGTCCATACCGCCTACGCCACGCTCCGGTGAAGAACCCTCACCCCGGCCCGACGTTGCGGCACGGCAGGCTGCGCAGCCAGGTCACGTAGTCGTCGGGCGCGCCGGCCTTCTCGGCGGAGTCGGCCAGTACGCCCAGGTAGCGGGCGCTGGGCAGCCCGCCCTCGTACCCGTTCAGCGCGTACACCCAGGACAGCTCGTCCGAGGTCAGCGTGTGCACCAGCAGCCGGATCTTCTGGTACAGCCCGGTGTCGGCGCCCTCCCAGGTGTCCAGCCGGGCCTCGTCCAGCGGCGTCAGGTCGTACAGGGCGACGAAGACCGTGGCGTCGGGGTCCGGGACGATGGTCGCGAGCGCGCCCTCCCAGCCCAGGTCCTCCCCGCCGAAGGTCAGCCGCCAGCCCTTGATCCAGCCGGTACCGGCCAGCGGCGAATGCGGGCATCGCTGGAGCATCTGGGCGGGATCCATGTTCGACCCGTACGCCGCGTAGATGGTCATCGACCCGACAGCGTAGCCGCCCGCCACGCCCGTGCCGCAGCGCGCTCTGGTGAATTGCTCGCTTCGCTCGCGGGTGCGCGAGAATGACCGGCGAGCGTCGCCAGGCAGCGGGGACGGTAGGGGCGGCGGTAGGGAGCGGCATGCACATCGCGATCATTGGCGGCGGCCCGGCCGGGTACGAGGCGGCGCTGGTGGCCGCCCAGCTCGGCAGCGACGTCACCGTCATCGAGCAGGCGGGCCTCGGCGGGGCATGCGTCCTGTACGACTGCGTGCCGAGCAAGACCTTCATCGCCTCCGCCGAGACGATGACCGCCTTCCGCGGTGCCGGCCGGCGCGGCATCCGGTCCGCGCAGCCCGGCGAGGTGTACGTCGACGCCGAGGCGGTCAACAGCCGGGTCAAGGGCCTGGCGCTGGCCCAGTCCGCGGACATCGCGGCCCGGCTGCTGCGCGAGGGCGTCGTGCTGGTCCGCGGCACGGCCCGGTTCGCGCCCGAGCAGCCGGCCCGCACCGGATACCACGTCGAGGTCGCCCGGGACGGCGGCGACACCGAGATCATCCACGCCGACGTCGTCCTCATCGCCACCGGCGGCAGCCCGCGCATCCTGCCCGACGCCGAGCCCGACGGCGTACGCGTCCTGGACTGGCGCCAGCTGTACGACCTGGCCGAGCTGCCGACCCACCTGGTCGTGGTCGGTTCCGGGGTCACCGGCGCCGAGTTCGCCTCCGCCTACCTCGAGCTGGGCGTGCCGGTCAGCTTCGTCTCCAGCCGCGACCGGGTGCTGCCGGGCGAGGACGCCGACGCCGCCGAGGTGCTGGAGCAGGTTTTCGCCGAGCGCGGCGCCGACATCGTCAAGCGGGCCCGCGCCCGGGCCGTACGCGCCACCGACAAGGGCGTGGTGGTCGAGCTGGAGGACGGCCGCAGCGTCGAGGGCAGCCACGCGCTGATGGCGGTCGGCTCGGTCCCGAACACCGACGACCTCGGCCTGGAGCACGTGGGCGTACGGCTGGACGAGCGCGGCTACATCGCCACCGACCGCGTCTCCCGCACCAGCGCCCCGGGCGTGTACGCCGCGGGCGACTGCACCGGCCTGCTGCTGCTCGCCTCGGTGGCCGCCATGCAGGGCCGGATCGCCATGTGGCACGCGCTCGGCGCCGCGGTCACCCCGCTGCGGCTGAAGACGGTCAGCGCGAACGTGTTCACCCACCCGGAGATCGCCACGGTCGGCGTCCAGCAGCGGGCGGTCGAGGCGGGGGAGGTGAGCGTACGCACCGTCACCATGCCGCTGGCCACGAACGCGCGGGCCAAGATGCAGGGCGTACAGGACGGGTTCGTGAAGCTGTTCTGCCTGCCCAACACCGGTGTTGTCGTCGGCGGCGTGGTGGTCGCCCCGAACGCCTCCGAGTTGATCATCGCGGTCACCCTGGCCGTCCAGAACCGGCTCACCGTCGACCAGCTCGCCGGTACGTTCGCGGTCTACCCGTCGATGTCCGGCTCCATCACCGAGGCGGCCCGGCGGCTGATGCAGGCCGAGGAGCCGGACTAGGCCGGCCCCGGGACCATGCCCCCGGGGGTGCCGGGAGCCGGCCGAGGCAGGCTAGGGGTCGCGGCGCGACGGCGGGGACATGCCGTGCTGGCGCAGCCGCCGGTTGCGCAGGTCCTCCCCGTACGCGCCGCCGACGAACAGCGCGCTGAGCACCAGCAGCGCGATCGTGAAGCCCTTGATGTCACCGCGCAGCGGCAGCACCGCGAAGACCGCGACCGGGATGACGAGCTGGACGCACACGCGCAGCAGCTCGCGCCAGCGCCAGTCGGCGTCGGTCAGGTCGTGGCGTACCCAATCGTGCTGGTCGGCGGGCAGCCGGCCGCCGAAGGCGTACCGCAGCCACTGGCCGGCCCCGGGTCTGGTCCTCACCCCGACATTGTCGCGCTCAGTCGACGATCGAGCAGAGCACGGCCCCGCTGCCGACGACCTCCCCGACCGCGGCGGACAGCCCCTTCACCGTGCCGGCCTTGTGCGCCGACAGCGGCTGCTCCATCTTCATCGCTTCCAGGACGAGGACGAGGTCGCCGGCGGCCACCGTGTCCCCGTCGGCCACCGCGATCTTGACGATCGTGCCCTGCATCGGGCTGGTGAGCGCGTCGCCGGTCACTGTGGCGCCGGCCTTCTTCGCGGTACGCCGCGGCGTCGCAGGCCCACCCGACGGCGCCGCCGGCACCCCGAAGCCGGCGGGCAGCGACACCTCCAGCCGCTTGCCGCCCACCTCGACGGTGACCGTCTGCCGCGGCTCGCCCTCCTCCGCGACCTCGGCTGTCCCCGCGTACGGCGGGATCCGGTTGTCGAACTCGGTCTCGATCCAGCGTGTGTGCACCCGGAACGGCTCGTCGGTGAACGCCGGGTCCTCGACGATCGCGCGGTGGAACGGCAGCGCGGTGGCCATCCCGTCCACGACCAGTTCGGCCAGCACCCGGCGGGCCCGCTGCAACGCCTCGGTACGCGTCTCGCCGGTCACGATCACCTTGGCCAGCAGCGAGTCGAAGGCCCCGGGGATCACCGAACCGGATTCGATCCCGGCGTCGACCCGGACGCCCGGGCCGGCGGGCAGCACCAGCCGGGTCACCGTCCCCGGCGCGGGCAGGAAGCCGCGGCCGGGGTCCTCGCCGTTGATCCGGAACTCGATGGCGTGCCCGCGCGGCACCGGGTCGGCCGCCAGCCGCAGCCGCTCGCCGGCCGCGATCCGGAACTGTTCGCGCACCAGGTCGATCCCGGCGGTCTCCTCGGTCACCGGGTGCTCCACCTGCAACCGGGTGTTGACCTCCAGGAAGCTGATGGTGCCGTCGGCGCCGACCAGGAACTCCACCGTCCCGGCGCCCGCGTACCCCGCCGCGCGGCAGATGTCCTTGGCCGAGCTGTGGATACGGGCCCGCTGCTGCTCGGACAGGAACGGCGCGGGCGCCTCCTCGACCAGCTTCTGGTGCCGCCGCTGGAGCGAGCAGTCGCGGGTGCCGACCACGACCACGTTGCCGTGCGTGTCGGCCAGCACCTGCGCCTCCACGTGCCGCGGCCGGTCCAGGTACCGCTCGACGAAGCACTCGCCGCGCCCGAACGCCGCCTCCGCCTCGCGTACGGCCGAGGCGAACAGCTCCGGGATCTCCTCCTCCGTCCGGGCCACCTTCAGCCCGCGCCCGCCGCCGCCGAAGGCCGCCTTGATCGCGATCGGCAGGCCGTGTTCGCGCGCGAAGGCGACCACCTCGTCCGGGCCGGCGACCGGGTCGGTGGTGCCGGGTACGAGCGGGGCGCCGACCGAGGTGGCGATGTGCCGCGCGGCCACCTTGTCGCCGAGCGAGCGGATCGCGTCCGGGCTCGGGCCGACCCAGGTGAGGCCGGCGGCCAGGACTGCGGCGGCGAAGTCGGCGTTCTCGGACAGGAAGCCGTAGCCGGGGTGCACGGTGTCCGCGCCGGCCTGCCGGGCCACCTCGATGATCTTGTCGATGCGCAGGTACGACTCGCCCGGGGTGGTGCCGCCCAGCGCGTACGCCTCGTCGGCGGCGCGGACGTGCGGGGCGTCGCGGTCCGGCTCGGCGTACACCGCGACCGAGGCCAGTCCGGCGTCCGCGCAGGCACGCGCGACGCGGACGGCGATCTCCCCGCGATTGGCGATCAGGACCTTGCGCACGCCGGCGGCTCCCTTCGGAGGACACTGTGCCCGAGTCTAGGGCTCTGTTACCGCCAGGTATCCAGTCGTGCGTCCATCATGCGGGTCACATCACAGGTACGCCCCGCGCGACGCTCTGATGACGGACAGTGAATACTCATCGTCGGCCGCACCACGACCACTCCTCGGCCCGGGTGACGTACCAGCCCCTGGTACGTCACCCGGGCACCGGTCGCTGTGTGCCTTTGCTCGCTTCGCTCGGACGCCTTATGTGCTGCGTTTCCCTCGTCGCTCCCGCCTCCGTCGCTGCGCTCCTCCGGCACTCGCTCCTCAGTCCAACGCAGCGCGGCGTCCTTCGCTCAGCTTCGCGGGCCGCCACAGATCGGTGACCTGGATGTCGAGCAGGCGGAGGAGTTGGCGCAGGAGGGGGAGGGACAGGCCCAGGACGGTGCCGTGGTCTCCTTCGATGCCGGTCATGAACCAGCCGCCGTAGCCGTCCAGGGTGAAGCCGCCGGCCACCTCCAGCGGCTCGCCCGAGGCCACGTACGCGTCGATCTCGGCCGGGTCGGGTTTGCCGAAGTGGACCGTGGTGGACCCGGTGTCCAGCGCCTCGGCCACCACCTCGCCGCCGCGGACGGCCAGCAGGCAGTGCCCGGTGTGCAGGATGCCGGACCGGCCGGCCATGAACAGCAGGTGATCGCGCGCCGCGTCGGGCGTCGCCGGCTTCCCGTACGCCAGCCCGTCCACGTCCAGTACCGAGTCGCAGCCGAGCACCAGCGCATCCCGCTCGCGCGCGGCGACGGCGCGGGCCTTGGCCGCGGCCAGCTGGCTGGCCAGCGCCCGGGGCGTCGCCGCGGTGACCGAGTCCTCGTCGAAGCCGCTCACCACCACGACCGGATCGAGCCCGGCCTGCTGCAGGATGCGCAGCCGCGCGGGCGAGGCGGAGGCCAATACGAAACGAGGCGTCACGAGCCGGCACGCTACCGGGACCGGCCCAGCGGGCTCCCGGCGGTCCAGCGCGGCACCCGCGCGGCAGGCGCGGGTGATCAACGCCTGGCTACGCCCGGAAAACCGGCAACAAATCGGCGTTGATCATGGGCGGGGCGGGCCGGGGAACGTTACCGGCCACCGCGCTAGCGGGGGAGCCCGGAGGCGCGCCAGGCTCCCGGGCCCGCGGGCGGCGGGCGGCGCAACAGCGCGCCGCGGGCGGCCCAGAGCGAGCGCGCGGGTCGCGGCGGGGCGGCGGGGCGGGCAGCGGCGGCCAGTACGACGACCAGCGCGGCGATCTCCTCCGGTGTGGCGTCCCCCCGTACGATCCGGAGCCCTGTCACAGCGGAATGTTCCCGTGCTTCTTGGGCGGCAGGGTCTGGCGTTTGGTACGGAGCACCCGCAGCGCCTTGGTGACCGCGACGCGGGTGCGGGCCGGCTGGATGACCGAGTCGACGTAGCCGCGCTCGGCCGCGATGTACGGGTTGGCCAGGGTGTCCTCGTAGTCGGCCACCAGCGACTTGCGCACCTCCTCGGGGGAGTCGGCGGCGGCCAGCTCCTTGCGGTAGAGGATGTTGACCGCACCCTGCGCCCCCATGACCGCGATCTGCGAGGTCGGCCAGGCCAGGTTCACATCGGCGCCCAGGTGCTTGGATCCCATCACGTCGTACGCGCCGCCGTACGCCTTGCGGGTGATCACCGTGACCTTGGGGACCGTCGCCTCGGCGTAGGCGTAGATGAGCTTGGCGCCGCGCCGGATGATGCCGTCCCACTCCTGCTGCGTGCCGGGCAGGAACCCGGGCACGTCGACGAAGGTGAGGACCGGCACGTTGAAGGCGTCGCAGGTACGCACGAAGCGTGCCGCCTTCTCGGACGCGTCGATGTCCAGGGTGCCGGCGAACTGCATCGGCTGGTTGGCGACCACCCCGACCGGCCGCCCCTCGACCCGCCCGAAACCGACCACGATGTTCGGCGCGAACAGCGCGTGCACCTCCAGGAACTCACCGTCGTCCAGCACGTGCTCGATCACGGTGTGCATGTCGTACGGGGTGTTCGCGGAGTCCGGGATGAAGGTGTCCAGCTCCCGGTCGGCGTCGGTGACCTCCAGCTCGGCCGGCGCGTCGAGAGCGGCCGGCGGCTCGTCCAGGTTGTTGCTCGGCAGGTACGACAGCAGCGCCTTCACGTACTCGATCGCGTCGTCCTCGCCAGAGGCCAGGTAGTGCGCGTTGCCGGACTTGGTGTTGTGCGTCCTGGCCCCGCCCAGATCCTCGAAGCCGACGTCCTCGCCGGTCACCGTCTTGATCACGTCCGGCCCGGTGATGAACATGTGCGAGGTCTGGTCGACCATCACGGTGAAGTCGGTGAGCGCCGGGGAGTAGACGTGCCCGCCGGCGCAGGTGCCCATGATCAGCGAGATCTGCGGCACCACCCCGGAGGCCATCACGTTGCGGTGGAAGATCTCCCCGTACAGGCCGAGCGAGACCACGCCCTCCTGGATGCGCGCGCCGCCGCCCTCGTTGATGCCGACCACCGGGCAGCCGATCTTGATCGCCAGGTCCATCACCTTGACGATCTTCTCGCCGTACACCTCGCCCAGCGCGCCGCCGAAGACGGTCACATCCTGCGCGAACACGCACACCGGCCGGCCGTCCACGGTCCCGTACCCGGAGACCACGCCGTCGCCGTAGGGCCGCTTCGAGGGCAGGTCGAAGGCGGTGGAGCGGTGCCGGGCCAGCTCGTCCAGCTCCTCGAACGAGCCGGGGTCGAGCAGCATCTCGATCCGCTCCCGGGCGGTCTGCTTGCCGCGCGCGTGCTGCTTCTCCACGGCCCGCTCGGAGCCGGCGTGGATGGCCTCGGCGAGCCGCTGCTCCAGGTCGGCCAGCCGGCCGGCCGTGGTGTGGATGTCGGGTTGCTGCTCAGGCTGCGCGCTCACCCGGCTGAGGCTAGCCGCTACCGGGCGCCGGCCGCCGGTGATGATGGTCGCAGCGCGTCCAGCGTGGCGGCGGCGTGGTCGGCGTGTGCGCCCCAGGCGTCCAGCAGCGCGGTGCCGGTCTCCAGCCAGCCGGTGGTGACCGCCGCGGCCGGGCCGAGCGGGCCGCCGTCCGGGCTGGTGGCCAGCAACCGGACCGCCTCGCCGGCCGCGTGGGTGCCGGCCAGCAGGACCTCGTGCACCCGCCCCGCGTGCTCGGCGGTGGCGGCCAGCGTGTCGCCGATCGCCC
>Ga0081455_10005668_pt1 | contig 13626 bp, 17 predicted proteins | sample TabmetS3T2R1_FD_70207 | JGI IMG/M metagenome (GOLD analysis project Ga0081455, IMG submission 70207) | Tabebuia heterophylla rhizosphere microbial communities from the University of Puerto Rico - S3T2R1 | ecosystem: Host-associated > Plants > Roots > Rhizosphere ... | reverse complement strand
CGGCCAGCATCCGGTGCACGAGCTTGCGCGCCTGCTCGCGCTGGTCCGCGCGGGCGAGTGCGACGTCGCCGTCGGGTCGCGCTTCGCGAGCGGCGACGGGTACGCGCCCTACCGCTACAAGCCTTCGGGCGCGCGGCGGTTCGGCACCGCGCTTCTGCGCCGCTCGATGCGCGTGGTCCTGCGACGGCCGTTCCTCGACGCGACGAGCGGCATGTACGCGGTCAACGCCAGAGCGCTACCGGTGCTCGCGCGCGCCTACGTCACCGAGGCGCCGGAGGTGGAGGCGCTGCTGCGCCTCAGCGAGGAGGGCCTGCGGGTGGACGAGGTGCCGGTCGAGATGCGGGAGCGCGCGGGCGGCGAGTCGAAGCTGCGCGGCTGGAAGGCGCTGCTGGTCGTCTTCACCGTGATCGGGACGCTGCTCACGTTCCTGAGGCGGCGGCGCTGATGCGGCTCGTCGCGGTGCTCGGCTACTCGGGGTTCCGCGGGCGGGGTCTGCACGCGATCTGTCTCGCGCGGTTGCGCCACGCCGAGGCGCTCGCAGCCGACGGCGACACCGTGCTCCTGTCCGGTGAGGCCGAGTTGATGCGCGACGCGTCCACGCGCGCCGAGGTCGTCCTCGACAGCGCCGCGAGCACCACGCGCGAGAACGCGAGAGGCGTCGCTGCAGCGGCACGCGAGCTGGGGGCGGACGAGATCGTCGTCGTCACCTCCGCGTGGCACGCGCGCCGTGCGCGCGCCCTCGTTCAGGCCGCGGTAGGCCGCGAGGTCCGCGTCACCAGCTCGTCGCCATCGGGCAGGCCGCCGCTCCGTCTCGCCGTGCGGGAGTTGGCGTGCCTCGCCGTGCTGCCGCTGCATGCGCGGGGGCTAGCCCGCGCGCGAGAGCCGGGCGATCAGCGCGTCGGTGGGAGCCCAGTACGCGGCACGCGCGGGGGCTGACGAGCTCAGCGGCGCCAGGTGGTCGGCGGTGAACCCGCCGTGTGATCGCGCAACGTGGAGCTGCACGTCGTCGGGTGAGAACCCCGACTGCCGAAGCCGGTCGAGGAGCAGCGTCATCCCGTCCGTCGCGATCGGGTCCTCCTCGCTCACGAGCACCGAGAGCTTCGTGCCGCGGCGGATCGGCCTGAGGTCGACGATCCGCGCCTGCTCGCCGTACGGCACCGGGTTGACACTCTCGATCGCGTCCGGAACCGGCAGGTGCGCGCGGGGCGCGGCGGCCGCGTATTCGACCGCGAGCGCGGCGCCGCGCGAGTACCCCAGCGCGACCACCGGTAGCTCCTGCGGCCCCAGCCGGCGCATCGCTGTGCGCACGCCGGTCGTCGCGTTGTCGAGCACCGCGCCGCTGTAACTGGTCTCGTAGCGCGGGTAGAGCACGATCGCCCCGCGCCGGACGAGGTGGTCGATCCAGGCTCTGTGGTTCGCGGGCGTCGTCTCCTCGGGGCCGCCCTGGCCGTGGAAGAAGATCACCATCCGTTTCGGCTCGCCCGCCGGCCGGAACAGGTAGACGCCCTCGCCGCCCTTGCCGATCGGGCCCACCACCGATGCCTTCGCAGGCGCGGATCCGCCACCTCCTCCGCAGCCGGTGAGCAGGAGGAGCGCGGCGAGCACGACCGGGGGTAGGGCCGCCCTCACGTGACCACTTCGACTCCGAAACTCGCGCCGGGTTAGAGGTGCGTGTCGAGCCATTCGCGCACGGCCGCCGCGACCGACGCACTGCTCCGTAGCGAATGCGTGCCGGGGATGGTGATGACCGTGCGGTTCGGGCCCGGAGGAGGGAGCCCGAACGGGTCGCGCTCGCCCTGCACGACGAGGGTCGGCACCGCGACCGCGTCGAGCTCGTCGAGCCGGCTCTTCTCCGGCTTTCCCGGCGGGTGGAGCGGGAACGCGAGGCACAGCACGGCCGTCGCTCCGACCTCGGCGGCGGTGCGGCACGCGACACGCGCGCCCGCCGAGCGGCCGCCCACGAGCAACGGCAGTCCCTCCTGCGGGAGCTGTGAGATCACCGAGATCCAGGCTGCGTCGAGCTGCGCGGCCGGTGCGGGCGAGCGTCTCCCGGCGACGCGGTACGGCTGCTCGACGAGCGCGACCGTCAATCCGGCCTCGCATGCAGCGCTGGCGGCGCCGGAGAGGTCCGGCGAGTCGATCCCACCGCCGGCCCCGTGCCCGAGAGCGAGAGCGCCTCGAGGCGCCTTTGCCTCCTCCAGGCGCACCCGGGCGACACCGACGGGGGTCTCGAGCTCCAGCACCCTCCGAGCCTAGTCCGAGCACGCGAAGGTTGCCTCTCGTGCCCGACTGCGATTCGATAGCCCGGTGGGGGAGCTCGCCGCCGCGGCCCCGGAGCAGCGGTCGTACCGCTGGCTCGCCGCGCCGCTCGTCGCGTTCGCGCTCGGCTCGTTGACGGCAGGACTGCTCGCGGCGCACGATCCACGCGCGAAGGGCTACTTCCGGCTCTTCTTCGACGACACGCTGCACATGAAGGCGGCGTTCGCGAGCGCCGCCGTGGTGCTCGCGTGCTTCCAGATCTTCACCGCTGCGTGGATCTTCCGCAGGCTGCCGTGGGAGAAGCCCGCCTGGGTGAACCCGGTGCACCGCTGGTCGGGCCGGCTCGCGTTTCTCTGCACGCTTCCCGTCGCCTACCACTGCATCTTCAAGCTCGGCTTCCGCTCGCCGACCTCCCGCGTGCTCGCGCACTCGCTGTTCGGGTGCGCCGTCTACGGCGCCTTCGCGGCGAAGGTGACGATCGTGCGGCTGCACCGGTTCCCGACGCTGGTGCTGCCGCTCGCTGGCGGGCTGCTCTTCGCGGTGCTGATCGGCGCCTGGTGGACGAGCGCGCTCTGGCTCTACGGCCAGAACACGGCGGCGCCTGCGCCGGCCAAGAGCTCGCCGGTTCCGGCGGGAGCAAACGCCGCGGCCGGCGCGACGGTGTTCAAGTCGGCGGGCTGCGGCTCGTGCCACACGCTCGAGGCTGCAGGCGCGGGAGGGCAGATCGGCCCGAGCCTCGACTCCGCTCGGCCGGACTTCGAGACGGTGCGCTCGAAAGTCGAGGACGGCGGCGGGGGGATGCCCTCGTTCGCCGGCCAGTTGAGCCCCGCCCAGATCCGCGACGTCTCGGCGTACGTCGCGCAGAGTGCGGGCGGATGAGCGAGCACCCGGTCTTCAGGCCCGGCGGGATCTCGTACCTGCGTATTCCGGCGACCGACCCCGACGCCTCGGCCGAGTTCTACGAAGCCGTCTTCGGCTGGAAGGTGCGCCGCGGCCGGCCGGACCCGGCGTTCGAGGACGGGAGCGGCCACGTCATCGGCCACTTCCGCTCCGACCACGCTGTCGCGGGCGAGGATGGCCTCCGTATCTACGTCTTCGTCGAGAACCTCGACGAGGCGCTCGAGCGGATCCGCTCCCGCGGCTGCGAGGTCACGACCGAGCCGTACCAGGAAGGCGACCTCTGGGTCGCGCTGTTTCGCGACCCTGCCGGCAACATCGTCGGCGTCTGGCAGCACGGCCCGCGTAGCTGAAGGACAGAGCCGCGCGCCTCGAGGTCACGGATTCCTCGAACGACGCGCGGCTCTGCAGGCAGGCGCCATCTCATGCGCGGTAGACGGGTGCGCGCCTCGGGTGGATCGGTATGTGCGACCACGCGGCCTGCGCGTATCGCCTCATCCGGCTCCGCGCCCGCGACTCGCCGGCCGCCTGGACGCGCTGGTACTCGTCCCGCATCTCCGACATGCGCTCCTGCTGGCGCTGACGGTGGACCTCGGAATCGTAGTACTGCACCTCGAACACCTCCTCTCGCTCTGGTCTCGATCGCTGTGCGAGTCGAGCCCTGCGAAACAGGAGGCTGCCGAAAAATACGCGTGCTATCGCTAACGCTGAATTATCACGTCAATTACGCGTGCCCATTCCTTCGGTGAGCCGCTGCTCCGAGTCGGGTCGACTCGGGCTATGTCTTGGAGCTGAGTGACACCGCTCGTGCTCCGTTCTCGTGCCTCCGGCTCGTTTTCGTCTCAGAAACGACGAAAGCGACCCTTCTGGGTCGCCCTCGTGGACGTCGCTCTGGTGCTTGCGTCTACCCGGAGCGCCTCCACGTGAGGACTTCCCGAAGGACGAGACCGCTGTCACGCCACTCCACGTTGGCGAACACGGTCGCCGGGCGGGAGCAGACGATCTGGCGGTTCTTCGTCATGTGACCGTTCAAGCGAGCTCCTCCTTTCCCGGAATTAGGCGAGGCACATTACACCCTCATAACGAAACGCGCAAGGGGAATATCCCCGCGGATTTGTATCGATCTGGCGCTAGACGTACCGCGCGAGCCAGTCGCGCATGCGGTACCAGCCGTCGCTCTGGTGGCCGCGCTCGGTCCAGCCGTGACCCTCGCGCGGGAAGACGACGAGCTCCGTCTCGCAGCCGGCTTCGACGAGCGCGTTGTAGAACTCGACCGCCTGCGCGAGCGGCGTGCAGAGGTCGTCCTCGCCGTGGAGGATCAGCGTCGGCGTGCTGCAGTTCCGCGCGTGGTAGATGGGCGAGCGGCGCGTGTACTCGCCTTCCGGGTCCGACGGATCGGCCTGGAGATAGAGCCGATCGAACTGGCCGATGTTCGTCGTGAAGTGGAAGCTGACCCAGTCGGTGACGACCGCCATCGGCAGCGCGGCGGCGAAGCGGTCGGTCTGCGTCACGGCCCAGCACGACATGAAGCCGCCGTAGCTCCCGCCGGTGATCGCGACCCGGCCGTCGTCGACCAGGCCCTCGCGCACGAGCGCGTCCACGCCCGTCAGGATGTCCTGGAGGTCGCCGCCGCCCATGTCGCCGAGATTTGCCTCCGCAAACTCCGGCCCCCACCCGACGCTGCCGCGCACGTTCGGCAGGAGCACCGCGTAGCCCGCGCTCGTGAGCAGCTGCGGGAACCCGTAGGCCGGCGCAAACGACCACGACCACGAGCCGGTCGGGCCGCCGTGGACGTCCACGACGAGCGGCAGCGGCCCCTCGCCGCGGGTGCGGGGAAGCGCCAGCAGGCCCTCGATCTCGAGCCCGTCGAACGACTCCCAGCGATGTGTGCGCCACTCGATCGTCGCGAGCTGCGGGGCGACCTCCGCATTGAGGGCCGTCAGTGTCCTTCGCGTGCCGTTCTCGAACAGCGCGACCTCGGGCGGCTCGTCGGGGCTGTCCCAGGCGGTTGCCACGCGTGACCCGTCGGCGCTGGCGGCGACGGCCGGGCAGTACCGCGGCCCGAGCGTGCCGTCCCCGCCCACGACCTCCTCGAACGAGCCGTCGAGCGAGAGGCGCCCGGCGAACGAGCCGGCGCGCCGCCAGCCGGCGACCCAGAGCGACTCCTCGTCGGCGAAGTCGATCGACGTCGCGTGCAGCTCGGGCGCCACTGGGCCATGGCCGAGAACGTGGACGGTGCCGGTGAGCGTGCCGCGGTCGGAGGAGAAGCCCTCGACGAACGCGACCCGTCCGCCCGGCGAGATGCGCGGAGCCTGGAGCTGCCACTTCGGCGTGTGCACGCGCTCGAAGGTGCCTGCGTCGAGGTCGATCAGACCGATCCACGCGTCGTACCACGCGCTCTCCGACGGCTCGTCGGTGCAGACCGCGGCGACCTTGCCGCCCGCCCAGCCGAACTCGAACACGTTCACGCCCTCCGGGGTGACGTCGTGCGTCTCGCCGCTCGCCGCGTCGATGAGCCAGAGCCGGCGCCAGAAGCGGGCCGGGCGGATGACCTTCGGGTCCTGCTCCTCCGCGCCCGCCTCCTCGATCTTCTTGGCCGACTGCGCGCCCGCCATGTCGGCGCCCATGTCGGCCGCGAGCACCAGCAGGCGGTCGCCGTCGGGTGACCAGCAGATGTCTTCGACCGAGCCCCTGACCTCACCGACCTCGCGGTCGTCAATGCACAGCGACAGCCGGCCCTCGTGTCCGCGGTCGGAGGCGTAGGCCAGCCGCGACCCGTCCGGCGAGAAGCGCGGGTGGGACCCCGCGGAGCCTGCTTCCACGTCGCCGTCGACCTCGCCCACCCAGAGGCGCCTCTCGATCGCCTTGCCCTGCTCGCGGAACGAGGCGGCGACGGTGAACGCGATCCGGGAGCCGTCCGGCGAGAGCGCGACCTCGTCCGGCCGCAGCAACGCCATCGTCTGCTCGGGCGTGACCTTGCCCGGGGCGGCGGCGACGGCATCCATCCGCAGCAACCCTAGGCGACGAGCGGAGTTCCGACAATCCCTCCTAAGCTCCGCGCGTGATTCGACGGCGAGTGATCGTCAACGGCCGGGTGCAGGGAGTCGGCTTTCGCTACTCCGTGGCGCGCGCGGCGCAGTCGCGCGGGGTCGCCGGCTGGGTGTCGAATCGCCGGGACGGCACCGTCGAGGCCGTGTTCGAGGGAGAGCCAGAGGCGGTCGACTCGCTCATCCGTTTTTGCCGCGAGGGCCCTCGCGGCGCGGTCGTGGACGGCGTCGACGTGAACGACGAAGAGCCCGAGGGGCTCAGCCGGTTCGCGGTGCGCTAGCGAGCGGGAGCGTGAACGCGACGCGGGCGCCGCCCTCCGCGCGGTTCTCGGCCCAGATCTTCCCGCCGTGCGCTTCGACTAGGCCCTGAGCGATCGCGAGGCCGAGCCCGGAGCCGCCGCTGGCTCGCGTGCGCGACTCGTCCGCGCGCCAGAACCGCTCGAACATCCGCAGCCCGGTGTCGCCGGCGAAGCCGTCACCGTCATCCTCGACCGCCACGAGCACGTGGTCGGTGTCCCGTTCGACCACGACCGCGACCGCGCCGCTCGGCCGGGAGTGCCGGACCGCGTTGTTCACCAGGTTGAGCAGCACGCGCTGAACCTTGTCCGGCGCGACCCGGACGGCGGGGTCCGACGGATCGAGCCGCGGGTCGAGACGGACGTCGTGTGCGCGCGCGTCGGCCTCGAGCGCGTCGACGCACGCTGAGACGAGCTCGCAGAGGGAGGTGTCGCGCAGCTCCAGTGTCAGCGCGCCCGCGTCGATCAGCGCGAGCTCGAAGAGGTCCTCGACGAGCCGGGTGAGGATCTCCGTCTGCGCGCGGACCGCCGGCAGGTACTCGTCCGGTGTCGCGAGCCCGTCCTCGAGCGCCTCGACCATCGCGCGCAACGACGCGAGCGGCGTGCGCAGGTCGTGGCTCGCCCAGGCGACGAGCTCGCGTCGCGCGTCGAAGAGCTGCTCGAGGTTCGTCGCCATCTGGTTGAACGACACGCTGAGCTCGCGCAGTTCACGAGGCCCAGATTCCGTCGCTCGCGCGCTCAGGTCTCCGCCCGCGAGCCGCGAGGACGCCGAGCGCAGCTGGTCGAGCGGCCTCAGGATTCTTCTCCCGAGAAGGAGCGCGCCGGCGAGAGCAGCGAGCGTCGAGATTGCCACGACCAGCCAGAACTTGCGCTCGTCGTGCATCCCGAACATGACGAGCCCGGAACCGACGACCACCGCAACCGGGAGGCAGACCGCCGCGACTGCGAGGAGGGCGAGGTGGGCCCTGACGCTCATGAGCGCACCCGGTAGCCGGCGCCCCAGACGGTCTCCAGTAGCTCGGGCCGCGAGGGGTCGCGCTCGAGCTTCTCCCGCAGCCGGCGGACGTGGACGGTCACGGTCCCCGTGTCGAGCGCCGCCGAGTAGCCCCAGACCCGGTGCATCAGCTGGTCGCGCGAGAAGACGCGCCCGGCGTTCGAGGCGAGGAACCAGAGCAGGTCGAACTCCTTCGCCGTGAGTGTGATCTGCTCGCCGTCCCGGCGCGCCTCGCGCCTCGCCGCGTCCAGCTCGAGGCAGCCGACCGAGACCCGCTCGCGCGGCGGCCGGCCGGAACGGGCGCGCCGGAGAACCGTCTTCACCCGCGTCGCCAGCTCGCGCGGGGAGAAGGGCTTCGTCACGTAGTCGTCGGCGCCGAGCTCGAGGCCGACGATGCGGTCGGCCTCCTCGACGCGCGCGGTCAGGAGGATCACGGGCAACTCGGAGCTGGCCCTGATCCAGCGGCAGAGTGCGAGGCCGTCGGTCTCCCCGGGAAGCATCACGTCGAGCAGGACCAGGCTCAAGCGTTCGCGCTCGATCAGGCCGCGGGCGACGTCCCCGTCCTCGGCCGTCAGGACGCGGTGGCCGTCGCGCTCGAGGTAGCGGGTGACGACGTCGCGCACCAGCGGCTCGTCGTCGACGACAAGAACGGTCGACATCTCGGCAGTGTGCCTCCCGTAAACCCTAGGACGGCGGTTGCCGGCCTTACGAGTTCCTTAAGTCGTGCCACGCCGAGCCCGTGTCGAAACCGATGATCAGGCCACTGCGCGCGCGAGCCGGGAGCGGAGTTCGCAGAATCGTAAGGGTGGCTCGACCGTCGCCCTCCTAGCGTGACCCGCGTCAGCAAAGGAGGGAACATGACGTATCGCCCAACCCTGCTCGCGCTGCTCGCCGTGGTCGTGCTCGCGCTCGTCGGAGCGCAGGCCGCGACCGCCCGCGGCGGGCAGGCGCGCCACGACGGACACGGCAAGAGCGTCGTCTTCGTGCAGACCAACGAGCTCAACGGCAACCGGATCGCCGTCTACGACCGCCGGCACGACGGCAGCCTCGTACGCGCCGGGACGTACGCGACCGGCGGCCTCGGTGGGATCGCCGCGCCCGGGACGGAGTCGGACCGGCTCGCGTCGCAGGGGTCGTTGGCCTACGACGGCCGGCACCGCCTGCTGATCGCGGTGAACGCGGGCAGCAACACCATCTCGGCCTTCCGCGTGCTCGGCGACCGCCTGCGGCTCGTCGACGTCGAGCCGTCCGGCGGGCAGTTCCCGGCCAGCGTCGGCGTGCACGGCGACCTGGCCTACGTGCTCAACTCGGGTGGGACCGGGATCGTGCAGGGATTCAGCGTCGGCAGGCACGGCGTCACGCCGATTGCGGGCTCGGCACGCTCATTGGGCCTGGCCAACTCGAACCCGCCGAACTTCCTGAGCTCTCCCGGCCAGGTCGGCTTCTCGCCGGACGGGAGCAAGCTGCTCGTGACGACGAAGGCGAGCACGAGCTCGATCGACGTGTTCCAGGTCGGCGCTGACGGCCTGCTGTCGGCCGCGCCGGTCGTGAACCCGTCGGCGACGCCGGTCCCGTTCGCGTTCACCTTCGACCCGGCGGGCCGGCTCGTGTCCGGCGAGGCCGGAACGAGCTCGGTCACGACGTATGCGATCCAGGCCGGCGGCACGCTCACGGGCCCGAAGTCGGCGAGTGACGGCCAGACGGCGCTCTGCTGGATCATCCGCGTCGGCGGCTTCTACTACGTCTCGAACACCGGCAGCAACAACGTGAGCAGCTTCCGGATCGACGCCACGGGTCAGCCGACGCTGCTGGCGGCGGTTGCGGCCGCGACCAACCCGGGGCCGATCGACATGGCCTCGAGCGGGAGCTTCCTCTACGTCGAGACGGGCACCAACGGGACCGTCGATGGGTTCTCCGTGGGGCCGAACGGAGCACTCGTTCCGATCGGCTCCGTCGACGACCTGCCCGTCGGCATCGAGGGCATCGCCGCGACGTAGCACCGTGCGCACCGGGGCCCGCCGCATCGGTGGGCCCCGGTGTCCGACTAGCATCGGGCCATGGCCTCGTCCGCAGCACCGGTCCGCAGCAGGCGTGAGATCGACGTCGCCGCGGCGCCTGAGGTCGTCTGGGAGGTCCTGACGGACCTCGACCGCTGGCAGGAATGGAATCCCGACGTCAAGTCGATGTCGTTCGACGGGCCGCTCGCGCCTGGAGCCATGTTTCGGTGGAAGTCGGGGCCCGGGACGATCGTGTCGACGGTCGAGGAGATCGACCGGCCGAGGTACATCAGGTGGCGCGGGCGGACGCTGTCGATCGCGGCGGTGCACGAGTGGCGGTTCGAGGGGCGCGACGGCGGCACGCATGTCGAGACGGACGAGTCGTTCTCGGGCACGCTCGCGCGGCTCCTGCGAGGCTCGCTGCAGAAACAGCTCGACCGCGCGCTCGAAGGGGGCCTCGAGCACCTGAAGCGCGAGGCCGAGCGGCGCGCGGCGGCGGCCTAGGTCGCGGCGACGGTCGCCGAGGCCGCTGCGGCTGCCTCGTCGGCCTTGCGGATCAGCAGGTAGGCGGCGATCAGCGACGAGAGGGCGGGATCGTGACCGGCTGCGATCTCGACCTGGCCCGTCGTGCGGAACGTGCCGCTCTTCGCGAGCGCGCGCAGCCACGGCCCGCCGTCGGGGCCGACGAGGCCGTAGCCCTGACCGCGGCCGAGCGACCTCCAGTCCGCGCTCTCGATCCCGCGCAGCTCGACCGTGTGGCCGCGGACGCGCGCCAGCTCCTCGCCGGTCGCCGCGTCGACGACGACGTGCTCGCGTCTCAGGATCCCCTGGGTGCGGATCTCGAGCTTCCGCCCGGCCGCCGAGCCCCGCCCGCCGCTACCGAGGGCCGGCACGCGCAGCTCGGCTACCAGCTCGTCGCCCTGGCGGAGCTCCCACTCGCGCCGGCGGGTCGGCTGCTGCAGGAGGAGCTTGACCGACGTCTCGTCGTCCACCCTTCCAGGCTACGCCCTTCAGCAGGAACGTGGCGGCCGTGGAACTCGCGCCGGACGGAGATCGGCCGTGAGTCGGCGCAACGCGAGCGCAGCGCGAGGCGGGACCCGATACCACCGACCGCGCTCGAACCGTCCGCAGATGACGCCGTACGACTGGAACCGGCCGAGCCTCGCGCCGGCGACGATGCCCGTCGCGTAGCCGTTTCTGAACCGCAGCACGTAGCCGGGGGCTCCGAGCTGCACGCGCGGGGCCTGCACCACCGCATCTCCGCCGTAGTAGTAGCTCGCCAGGCCGCGCAGAAGATTCTTGTCGAGGAGCCGAACGCACCGGTCGCGGCCGCAGGCGCGGAGGTCTCCCGGGCGGAAGTCCTTCGCGAGGCCGGCGGGAACCGTGAGGAGCCCGACGGCGACGATCAGCGCGGCGGCGACTCGGCGCATCGAAGCTGGTACACCGCGGGCCGCTAGGTCGTTCCCGTGCGCCGGAGCAGCCGTTCCAGCTCGTCGGCGGCCGAGGCTCGCGCAAGGGCGGACGGAGTCAAGCCGCGCATTAGGCTCCCGCCATGGCCCGCTACATCGCGCTCCTGCGCGGGATCAACCTCGGCCCGCGCAACCGGGTTGCGATGCCCGCGCTGCGCGAGGCGCTCGAGGAGGCCGGCTTCGGCGACGTGAAGACGTACGTGCAGAGCGGCAACGTCGTCCTCGGCAGCCGCGCCAAGCCCGAGACGGTGCGCCGGAAGGTCGAGCAGGTGATCGCCGACCGCTTCGACCTCGAGATCCCCGTCGTCGTGCGAACGCGCGCCGAGCTGGCCGCGGTCGTGAAGCGCAACCCGCTCGGCAAGGTCGCGACCGAGCCAAAGCGTTACCAGGTGAGCTTCCTCGAGCGGAAGCTCCCGGCGAAGACGCTGAAGGAGCTCGAAGCCGTCGCTGCACCGAGCGAGCGGGTGGCCGCGCACGGCCGGGAGCTCTACGCGTGGCACCCGGCCGGTGTCGCGCGCTCGAAGCTCTGGGCGAAGCTTGCCGGGAAGGACCTCGGCGTCACCGCGACGGCGCGGAACTGGACGACGGTCGAGGCGCTGCTCGAGCTCGCGGACGGCTAGGGCCGATCGACGATGCGCTTCAGCTACCAGCTTCTCCCGGATCAGCCGCTCGACGAGCTCCTCGACCTGATCGAGCTGATGGACCGGCTCGGCTACTGGGCCTGCTACAGCGCCGACGAGACATACCACAAGGACATGTGGGCGCTGTTCGCGGCGGCGGCTGCGCGAACCTCGCGGCTGCGGATGGGGCCCGAGGTCACGCACGTGATCCTCAAGGACCCGACGATCATTGCGCAGCAGGTTGCCACGCTCGACGAGCTGACGCATGGGCGCGCCGAGCTCGTCTTCTCGACAGGGAACTTCGCGATGCTCGAGCAGTACCGCGTTCCCGTCGCCGGCATGAAACCGATCGCCCGGCTTCGCGAGGCTCACCACGTGCTCGCCACCGTTCTCGCCGACGGCGCCATCGACTTCGAGGGCGAGCACTACACGTACGCGGGCGTCTTCACCGCCGCCCGGCCGGTTCAGAATCCGTTTCCGATCAAGCTGGGCGGGATGCGTGGCCCCCGGTCGTTCGAGCTTGCCGGGGAGATCGCCGACGGTCTCCACACGGCATGCGCGTACTCGCGCGAGGCACTCGAGTTCGCAGCGTCGGCCTTTCGCCGAGGAGCCGAGCGGGCCAACCGTGACTGGCGCGAGCTCGACCTCGCCGACAACCCGCTCGGCGCCATCGCTCCGGAGCCCGAGCCGGCGCGTGAAGCGGCTCGAATCATGGCTGCCTTCTACATCGGCTCGATGCCTGCCGAGCTCCTGGCGCGTCACGGCATCGCGGTCGAGGACGTCAAGCCGATCGTGGCTGCGTTCACCGCGGGAGACGTCCATCGTGCCCTTGCATTGACTCCGCCTGAGCTGGGCGATGCGTTGTCGGTCGCCGGAACGGCCCGCGACTGGATCGAGAAGATCGAGCGTGACTTCGTCCCCTCCGGCTTCAATCACCTGCTCGTGACCTTCGCCGACCCCTTTCTCGTCGAGAGCTGGTCGGGACGAAGGATCGACGGTCTTCCGAGCCTCGAAGAGCAGCTGCAGCTCTTCCACGACGAGGTGATGGGCTCGTTCCCCGAGTGACGTAGCATCTCGCTGTGGCCTACGACGAGGAGCTAGCGGATCGGATTCGCGCACTCGTCGGCAGGGGCGCCGACGTGTCCGAGAAGAAGATGTTCGGCGGGCTCGCGTTTCTGATCGGCGGGAACATGGCTGTGGCGGCGAGCGGCCAAGGCGGGATTCTGGTTCGCGTCGACCCCGACCAGTCGGAGTCGCTCGTCGCGACGACGGATGCGCGTCTCATGGAAATGCGAGGTCGGGAAATGCAGGGTTGGCTGCGCGTCGAGCTGGAGGACGTTCGCACCAGAAAGGAGCTCGCACGGTGGGTCGAGCTCGGCACGACGTACGCACGCTCACTTCCACCGAAGCGGTAGGCGCGCCGTCCCCGAACGTCGTCCGGAGTCCGGGCGGTCTCCTTGCCTTGACCCGGCGCGGCGGGTAGTTTCGCGCCACACTCGACCTGGGGGAGGTCATCCATGAGAGCACGACGCAGACGCTGGTTCGCGGCGCTCCTCGGCATGGGACTGCTGCTCATCGCGGTCCCGACCGTATGGGCACTCGGTGCAGGCGGCGCGGGCCGAGAGCAGTCTCCGCTCGTCATCGGGCACCGCGGAACGGCCGGCTACCTGCCCGACCACACGCTGGAGGGCTACGCGCTCGCGATCAAGCTGGGCGCCGACTACATCGAGCCGGACCTGGTGGCGACGAAGGACGGCCACCTGATCGCCCGCCACGAGCCGAACATCACCGCAACGACCGACGTTGCGAGTCATCCGGAGTTCGCCGACCGCGAGACGACCAAGGTGGTCGACGGCGTCGCCGAGACCGGCTTCTTCGCCTCGGACTTCACACTCAAGGAGATCAAGACCCTGCGTGCCGTGCAGCCGTTCCCGGAGCGGCCGCAGCAATTCAACGGCCAGTTCAAGATCCCGACGCTCGGCGAAGTCATCGCGCTGGCGAAGCGCATGTCGAAGCAGGTCGGGCGGACGATCGGCGTCTATCCCGA
>Ga0081455_10005667_pt1 | contig 13626 bp, 10 predicted proteins | sample TabmetS3T2R1_FD_70207 | JGI IMG/M metagenome (GOLD analysis project Ga0081455, IMG submission 70207) | Tabebuia heterophylla rhizosphere microbial communities from the University of Puerto Rico - S3T2R1 | ecosystem: Host-associated > Plants > Roots > Rhizosphere ... | reverse complement strand
CTCACCTCCATCCTTAGTCCCTGCAACGAAGCCAAACCACCCAGCAATCCAGGCCGTGGTTGAATTCACAGCGGTGACACCCGTAATGGCGGTCACAGGCGGCGCGCCCACGTCCTGAGGTACCCAATTCTGACCTCCGTCGACTGTGTGAAGGACGAGGTTATTGAACCCAACGGCCCAGCCATTTTGCGCATCGGCGAAGGAAACCGCGGTGAATTCCGTACTGCCGTCGCCGAATTGTTTTGACCAGCTTGTGCCGCCGTCGGTCGTCTTATAAACACTCGCGCCAGCAAGCCAGCCGGTTGTTTCGTCCATGAAGAACACATCCCGGAAACCCTCCGAAGCTGGCGTCACATCCCGCCATGATAGGCCACCATCGGTCGTTCGAAAGACCAGTCCGCCGCCTACGAAATCAAACCCGCCCACCGCAAGGGCTGTAAGCGAATCGATCGCTTCCAAGCCGTTGAACGTGAAATCGGCGATCACTAGTTGCAGTTCCCAGTTTTTCCCACCGTCACTGGAACGAGCGAGAAGACCGTTGCTCCCGCCAAAAAACGGATTCGCGCCGCCCGCCCAGCCGCGACTAAGATCGGCGAATGCGACCGCGAAGATTTTGCCTAACGAATCGAATCCTTGCACCGAGACGCGGATCCACTGCCGGCCACCGTTCAGGGTGTATGTAATTTCACCCGCGTCCTGTGCCGACCAGGCATGCTGCGCATCGATCGCGTCCAGGTCATGCGTCACCGCAGCGCCACCACTCTGAATCGATTTCCAAGTCGCGCCACCATTGAGCGAGCGGGAGATCACACCGTTATCGCCAGCGAGAAAAACCGTGTCCGGCCCGGAATATTCAACGTCCCACAACCGCTGACCGGTACCCTGCGGCTCGATTGTTTGCCAGGTCGTTCCGCCATCAGTTGTCCGGAGAATGTTGCCGGCTTCACCAACCGCGACGCCATGCAACCGATCGAAGAAGCGCGCGCCGTACGACCACGTGCCGGCCGGGACATTGACCTTGGTCCAGTTCGTTCCGCCATTGGTCGTATGATAGAAGGCGTCGCCGCCGATCACCCAGCCCTCGAGCGCGTCGAAGAACTGGATCATCTGGAGGTTGTCGCCGTTGACTGTGGCCTTGAGCGACCAGCTCCTTCCTCCATCGGTGGAACGAAAAATCTGGCCCCCGATATTGACCGACCAACCATTCAGCAGATCGGTGAACCAAATCGAACCCATTGTAAAACCGCCCGGCGCCTGCACCGCGCTCCAATGCAGGCCACCGTCTGTCGTGTAGTAATTGACCGAGCCGTTCCCGCTCGCCCAGCCGTGCAGGCTGTCGAGAAAGAAGAGATCGAAGATCGTGCCGAAATTGTTGTCCTGGATCCACGTCTGCCCACCGTCTGTCGTGTGAAAGAAGGCGTTGCCTGCAGCCCAACCATGGACTGAATCGACGAAGGCAACGGCGTTCACCTGGCGTGGCATTTCGACAACTTTCCAAGTCCGACCGGCGTCGGTCGTGTGTGCGACTTCGCCAACATCGCCCAGGAGAGGCGCCGAAGCGATCCAGCACTCGGTTGGCGAGAGGGTGGTGATGCCCTGCAAGCTGAACCAAGTGGGAATGGGGGCCTGTTTCATCCAACGGCCAGGCGCAACGTCCACTCGGGCAGTGCCGGAAGGCAGTAACGAACCGAGCAGTATCAGGAGCACCAAAATTGTTTTGGTAAACCCATGCCTTGCCGGTCCAACCGATACGGCCACTGTTCGCACTTTTATGACCTCTTTCATAATACCTCCATTTTTGATTTGAATCCAAGCTCCCAAACTGGGTAACGCCGAACGTTGCCTCGCTTTCGCACTGCAAATTTGCACCAGAAAAGCAGCTGAACGCTACGCAGCCGTTCAATGTTCCTCATGGGAGAGTTATCGTTCTGATTAGGCGCAACAGATTGAAAAAAATCTGACCACTTCATTGCACTCGCACAATCGATGCAGGCTTCGGCCAGCATCGTAATACTTGTGACGTTCCCAACCAGCATCGTCTTTATGGTAATCAAGAATGCCAGGACGACCCCAATTTCTCGGATCTTTAGCAATCCTTCCAGCGGCCCGACATTTTACTCTGCTTTGGTCTGACGCGCCCGGCTACGAGCCGACTTCTAGCGAGATTCCAGCAGCAGAACCCAGTCTGGATTCGCGTCGCCGTTATTGCCAGGGGTAGTGAAATCGTGAGTTCCGGTGTTGCCAAACGGCGATCCGTCGATCCTCGAGAAGGTATTGTCGCGGGATCGAACCACCTGGCCTTCGTTCGTCCTCTCATTTGCGTCATATCGACTGTAATTGTCGTCGATTAAAGCTGTTATCCGAAGTCCTTCAGCGAATGGAACCAGGCGGCAATCGCTCTAGCCTTAATTGTTGTTGGCTATCTCCGCTGCTCGCTGCGGCGAACTTTCAACTCTCTGGGCTCACCTTCTGGATTTGTGATGCCTGTGCTTTGAGCTGTGCGGCCATACCTTCTATGGTTTTCCGTTGTGCGGCAACGATCGATTCAACTCCGCGACCTCACGATGCTCTTTGAGAAGCTCGTTTACTGCCTCATAGCGCACACTGTAAGGCTTGCCATCGTCGTCACGCGTGGATCGCTTCGCTAGCCCTGTCCATCGGCTTTATCTCTTTTTTAAATCGCCGCTAGGAGTCGATCGTGCCGAGCTGGCCAACTGAGTCTATCAGGACTGGGACAGCCCGCTGATCCCGGCGATATAGGTATCGAATTGCATCCGAGCACGATTAAGAGCACGAGCAGAGTTTCTCGAGCGACAGGCTTATTAGTCTGGGTTGGGGAGGAGCAGGTATCCGTGAACGGTGGCGGTGGCGCCAGGCTCGCAAAATTGGGTGCAGGTTATGCCTACGATGCTGCCTTCGTCGTTGATGGCTCGCGCGACTTCCAATACGACATCGGCCGGCAGATTCGTCACCGCTTCATTGAGGTCGATGATCCGGCCACGCTCCCAGATGAATGCATGGCCGGCATTGAACTCGGGGCTGGTAGGAGTGCGCGAGCCGCCGACGATTTGGCCAGCTCGATTGATGGCATAGGCATAACTGCTATCGCCACCCAATGTCCCTAGGTCTTGCATCACCCCGTCGCGCCACAGGAAAGCGTGGATCTGTTCACCAAACGTCTGCGATACGCCCACGATCGCCCCGGAATTGTTAATACCAAAGGCCTGCGTGGCCTCAGCGTTCCCGCCTAAGGTACCTAAGTCCTGCATCACCCCTTCCTCCCATAGAAACGCATGGAGCGGAGGATCGGTTGGGAGCGCGGTTCCAGCTACCTGCCCTCGGTCATTGATCGCGTAAGCGATGCTGTCAACGCCGAATGGGAAAGGATCATGCCCACCCAGCGTTCCCAGATCGAGAAAGCCCCCGCTTTGATAGAGAAAAGCGCGCACCGCTGCGGATTGGGTTCGCGATCGTTCGCCGACGATTTGCCCGTTGTGGTTGATGTCCCAGGCGCGGCTGAAGCTGCCGCGTCCAAACCCCGTGCCCACATCGTTCATCACACCGTCGCGATAAAGGAAGGCGTGCGGCGGCTCGCTGGAAGAGACGGTCGTCTGCCCGACAATATGGCCGTGGTTGTTGATACCAAAGGCGGCGCTGGCAGCAAAGGTGCCGCCGCCGATTGCGCCCAGGTCCATTAGCTGCCCATTCTGCCACAGGAATGCATGACCCGCCCCGAAAACGTCTGTCTCGGAGGCGCCGACAATTTGTCCCGATCTATTAATCCCCCAAGCCGCGCTGGTGTGGTCAGAAGGCGGATCGGCGAGCGAGCCCAGATCAACATATCTGTAGGTGCGCGGTCTGGCCTGTGGGTGCTCGACAGGTGTGGAAGACACGGGCTCGATGGAGGTTCCCATTCCGTTGGAATTTTGACCCGTCGCCGACACGAGCGCCGGCAAGCCTGAGAACATGGCCAACGCGCCGCCAATCGTAAGAGAAGTCAGCGTCCTGTGGCGTTCTGATAACAACACGGCATAACTGATCCGAGAACCGCGACGAATCCCATGGAAGAGAGAGGTTTTCATAGAGTGAGAAATCCTTTGATCCGGCTATTCTCTCCATAAGAGTCGCTAAGGACCATCCTATTCCACGCCGCTTCCGGACTGCGATTGCTCGACCTCCGCTGTTTGTGCTAATCGTTGGCGGCCAGCGGCGCCGCTGCTTTACGCATTTGCAGTTGGTCGCCCACTTTCTGGATTTGCGCTGTCTGTTCTTTCAGACCCATCGTGAGCGCTGCGATCTCTTTTTGTTGCTGCTCTATTATCGCCCCCTGTTTTGCAATGGTACTCCCCTGCTCCTCAATCTTGCGATGCGCCTTGAGAAACTCGTTCAGCAACATTGCGTTCACTGCCTCATAGCGGACACTGTAGGGCCTGCCGTCATCATCGCGAGCTACCAAGTCCGGATTTACTTTTTCCACTTGCTCGGCTATCAGGCCAAACTGCGGGATTCCGTTGGGGTCAAGTTCCTTCTTGTAACTGAAGGTGACCGGCCGGAGCGAGTGGATCGCTTCGCTCGCTTTGTCCATCGGTCTGATCGCTTCCTTAAAACGCGCAGAAGAAGCAGTGACGCCGAGCCTCCCGTTCGCGCTCACCACCACCTGGCTGCCATTCACCGCCACGCCAGAGATGCCAGCGATAAAGGTGGCAGTGTGCGTTCCGCCGGTGCCGATGCGGACTCTCCCGGACTCGCCAGCAACGCCGGCGTTGCCGATATCGATATTGTTACCGCCCGTGGTGAGATTAATACCGGCCGCCGCGCCTAGCGCGATATTGCCGCTCCCAGTGGTGTTCCCGAAGAGCGAATTAACCCCTTCCGCTGTGTTGCTATTACCCGTGGTATTGCTAAAGAGTGCTCCGAACCCGTGGGCTGCATTGTTACCGCCGGTCGTATTACTCACAAGCGCCGCAAAACCGGTCGCTGTGCTGCCGCTGCCGCTGGTGTTACTCCCGAGCGCGTCCAGGCCGGCAGCTGTGTTACTGTTACCGATCGTGTTAAAAATAAGAGCGCCCACACCGGTCGCCGTATTATTAACGCCGGTCGTGTTCGTAAAAAGCGCCTGAAAACCGCTGGCCGTGTTGTTGAAACCGGTGGTGTTGCTAAGCAGCGCCTCGAAACCGTTAGCAGTGTTGTTGAAGCCGGTGGTGTTGAATTCGAGCGCAAAGGCACCGGTGGCGGTGTTGTCGTCGCCGGTTGTATTGCTAAGAAGCGCGTAAAAACCATTAGCTGTGTTGTCTAAACCGGTGGTGTTGCTTACCAACGCGGCAACCCCCGTGGCCGTGTTGTTAACACCGCTGGTATTTCCAAAAAGCGCCTCGGAACCGCTAGCCGTGTTGTTGTTGCCGGTGGTGTTGTTCCAGAGCGCAGCCTCCCCGGTGGCCGTGTTGTTGCTGCCCGTTGTGTTGTTCATGAGCGTTTCGGAACCGCTAGCCGTATTGTTGGCGCCGGTTGTGTTACTTGCGAGCGCGATAGCACCGCTGGCCGTGTTGCTGAATCCCGTTGTATTGGTGCCCAGCGCAGCAGCTCCAGTAGCCGTGTTGTCAGCTCCGGTGGTGTTGTGAATGAGTGCACTACCACCGGTGGCCGTGTTGTCCCGTCCGGTAGTGTTGCTAAAGAGCGCATCAAAACCGGTGGCGGTGTTGTTGTTGCCAGTGGTGTTGTTAAAAAGCGCTTGATGACCGTTAGCCGTGTTGACGGAACCGGTCGTGTTCTTAAAGAGCGCGCTAAAGCCAATGGCCGTGTTGTCATTCCCGGTGGTGTTGTTAATGAGCGCGCCAACACCGGTGGCCGTGTTGCTGCTGCCGGTGGTGTTGTCAAAGAGCGCTTGATAACCGATGGCCGTGTTGCTGACGCCGGTGGTGTTGTTGGCCAGCGCAGCATTGCCCAGAGCGGTATTTAAGGTGCCGTCACAGGTCTGGGGACATTGCGCGTGGATGAGCTGCGGAAGCCCGATGATGGCGATGACGACAATGAGCTGGATGAGAAAGAAAGCGCGCCACAAGAGCGAGCGGTGAATCAACTTGCTTGCCGGTGGATTTCTCATTGTCAGGTTAAATTTTTCGTTATTCATATCTCTGGTCTCCCGTTCCCCCGATTGGTTAACTGTGCGACCGCCGGTCTGAACGTGGGAAAGAAGCTGTCGGGAGAAGCGCCCTCTCTCGGATCCAGACCTGCTCCAAGGAGTTCTGCAAAAAATCGCGTCAGCTTGGCAAGGTCAAAATTGCAAATCTAGCTGTCGCATGGGTCGACAACCTGACGGTCGAGATTGTAATCGCTGATTTTTGCTCCGCTCTAAAGCTGGGTATCTTCTCCATCTATGACCCAGCAGCTTTTGGCAGGAAAGGTTGGTCTCGTTTTTGGTGTGGCGAACAAGCGCAGCATCGCCTGGGCGATCGCTAAGGCTTGGGCCGGCGCCGGCGCGCGTTTGATTTTCAATTATCAAGGCGAACGACTAAAGGAAAACGTCGAGGAACTCGTCGCCGAGTTCGGGGAAAAGACTCCCCTGTTTCCTTGCGATGTTTCAAGCGACGACGAGATAAAAACATTCTTCGAGAACGTGCGCAGGCAAACCGACCGCATTGATTTGATTCTGCATTCCCTGGCGTATGCTCCGCGCGAAGCGCTGGAAGGCGATTTCGTTAGCACCACGCGCGAAGCTTTTCGCGTCGCACAGGACGTCAGCGCGTACTCGTTAGTCGCGCTTACGCGGGAAACGGTACCACTGATGACCAATGGCGGCAGCATCGTCGCGATGACCTATTACGGCTCCGAAAAGGTCGTGCCGCATTACAACGTCATGGGCGTGGCCAAGGCCAGCCTCGAAGCGAGCGCGCGGTATCTTGCCTACGATCTCGGGCCGAAAAAAATTCGGGTGAACTGTATTTCAGCCGGCCCTGTGCAGACGCTGGCCGCCCGCGGCATCAGCGGTTTCTCGTCCATGCTGAAGCATTATCAGGAACGCGCGCCGCTGAAGCGCAGTTGCGAACCCGCCGAGTTAGGCGCTACGGGAGTATTTCTTGCCAGCGACGCCGCCGCAGCCATCACTGGCCAAGTCATCTACGTCGATGGTGGGTATCAGATCATGGGCATGTGACTATCTCTTCCGCTTCCTCTCAATCTCAGTCTTACTCTTGCTCACAATGATCGCACGTATTTGGCGCGGTTGGACGGACCCTGCTGATGCGAAGGCATACAGGAAATTGTTGCGGGATGAAATTTTTCCGAGCATCGCTGCGGGGAACATTAACGGCTACCACGGCGCAGAATTGTTCGTTCGCCAAGATGGCAATGAAGTAGAATTTGTCACTCTGCTTCGCTTCGATTCCATGGATGCGGTGAAGGAGTTCGCTGGCGCCGATGCGAGCAAGCCGGTGATCTATCCCCAGGCCGAAGCACTCATCAAACGAATGGAGAAGGCTCGGCATTACGACATCGCGATCGGCAAATAAATTCCAGGGCAGGCGCCTCGGCTGCCTTCGACCGTTTGGCAAGCGAGGCGCTTGCCCTGCAACTGACGTGCGCGACGTTGCTCGTAATGGAACTCGCTTCGAGGCTTCGAGAAATCCTTGGCAACGAAATTGTCGCTGACGATCTCGAAGCCCTCGCCGCGCACGCGGGTGATAAGTGGTTCGCGTCGCATCAGCCGGAAGTTGTCGTTTTTGCAAGATCGACAGATGACGTGCGCAAACTCCTTCAGTTTGCTTCTCACGAAAAAGTTCCGGTTACCGCGCGCGGAGGCGGGTTTGGCTATGTGGGCGGTTGCGTACCGGCGCGTGGCGGGATTGCGCTCTCGCTAATGCGCATGAATCGCATCAAGGAAATCAACTTTACGGACGCTGTCGCCATTGTTGAACCAGGCGTCTTCACGGCTGATCTGAAAGCTGCGGCGCGCGAGCAGAAATTATTTTATCCACCTGATCCGGCGAGCATGAAGGATTGTACAATTGGCGGAAACGTCGCCACAAACGCCGGTGGTCCGCGCTGCTTGAAGTACGGAGTGACGCGCAACTACGTTATCGGTCTGGAAGTCGTGCTGGCCAATGGTGAAGTCCTGCGAACTGGCGGGCGCGTGCACAAGAACAAAACGGGCTTCGATCTGATAGGTCTATTCGTCGGCTCGGAAGGAATCCTTGGCATTGTCACCGAGACCACGCTGCGTTTGCTTCCCCTTCCACCGGCACGCGCGACTTTGTCCGCGGCATTCGCCACCGCTTCTCAAGCTGCAGAAGCTGTGCAGGCGATTTTTGCAGCGGGATTTCTACCGTCGGCACTCGAGATCGCCGATCATTTAACACTCGAGGCGGCGCGGCGCGATTTGGGCGAAAGGATTGTGCCAGGGGGAAACGCGCATTTACTCGTCGACCTGGATGGTCAGGACGAGAGCGTCCGCAGCGAGGCTGGGGCGATTCGCGAATTGATCGCGATGAGAAAACCAAACGCGCTTCAAATCGCCAACGGAGAGGCCGATTGCGAAAAGCTCTGGACGTTGCGTCGCCAGTTCAGCAATTCATTGCGCGCGACTGGCCTGACCAAATTGAACGAGGACGTGGTGGTGCCGCGCAGTCACCTCGTCGATCTGATGGAATTCGCGGAGAAGCTGCAAGCGAAACATGGCTTCCCGATTGCCTGTTTTGGCCACGCTGGTGACGGCAATATTCACATCAACATCATGGCAGACAGCTATAATCGTGACGCCGCTGTGCGCGGAAAGGTAGAACGCGCGCTGGACGATCTGTTTGAGCAAGTGCTGGCGTGGGGTGGTGTAATCACAGGCGAACACGGGATCGGTCTGGCAAAGAAACGCTGGTGGCCGGATGCAACAAGTGAGGTAGCGCGTGATCTTCATCGTCGGATCAAGCGAATGCTCGATCCCGAGGGAATCTTGAATCCGGGCAAATTTGTTTGAAGGTGGAGACGCGCTGTCCTCAGCACGTTGGCAAGAATGCGGCTTCGCCGAGTATTTTGCGCCTCCGGCGAAAGTTTTTTCGCATCGTCTTCGGAGAAGTCGATCTACCTTTGCAATATTTCATACGGTTCGCGTGATAAATGAAATTTTTGTTGACTCGTCCGGAGAAGCATTAACATTAGGGCTCACTTTTTAGGCGCATCGTAATTGCCACAGACTGACGCGCATCCGCGTCCTCAGGCACGATCAATCAAAAAAGACGTATGACGTCTCTTGGCGCTACTTTGAGAACAAAACATGAAACTGGGAAAATTTACTCACGCGACTGCGGTCCTGCTTTCTTCCATCGCATCTCTTTTCGCCCATGGTACCGCTTCAAAGGCAGAACCTGCGAAAACGAAATTCAGCAAAAACTCTAAAAAACCTGCGGATGATAGTGTGCTCGATGTCAGTTCGCTCGCATTCACGCCGGGACAGTTGGCCACGGAGCGGCTCCAACCGGGACAGCGTTACCCGTGGAAAAGCAATATCGTGACGACCGTCTTCTGGATCGGGGAGAAACCCTCGGGCAACAATCCAGTCCCCAATCGGGTGAGTTCATGGGACAAGGAATGGGCCAAAAATTATGGCGGGATGGACGACCCGGATCCGGCTCATCGCAGCAATTACATACCGGTGAAATTCACGCCAGGGCTCAATCCATTCTATTGCGCGCTTCCCTACAATGATAAAGCGAGAGAAGGCCATCGACCCGAAGCGTCGCGTGTTGTTCCGTGGTTCAAGGAAGCGTATCAGGGACCGGCGGTATCTACTTGCAAAGGCCGATGGATCGCGATCCGCAAAGGCAATCGAACCGTGTATGCGCAGTGGGAAGACGCCGGGCCATTCCGCACGGACCACTGGCAATACGTCTTTGGTAATGAACGGCCAAAACCAAACTTGAACGCAGGCGCTGGCCTCGATGTTTCGCCGGCTGTGCGCGATTATCTCGGATTAAAACCAACCGATGTCACTGACTGGAGGTTCGTGGATTTCAAGGAAGTGCCACGCGGTCCGTGGTCGACTCATGGGGAAAACAACACCTTCGTTATCAACGATCGCCAAAAAGGCAAAGCGTTGGTAGAACGGCTTGGAACAATCGCGCACTAGTTGTCAGGATAAAGTTTACTCTGCGTTCGGCAGGCGAGCACCGCGCTCGTCATCGCCTCAAACGTAGCGCAGGTGTGAACCTGTTGAGCCTATCGGAAAGAGTCAGATCCCCAAGCCGGATAGCACCGCGGAATATTCCGTCACAAAAGAGGTGAGCTGTGGATGAGACGCTTCGAATTTTTCAACGGATTGTTTTAGTTTGTGCAAAATTCTCTCCAGACTTTCTGGTCGTTCTTGCTTGCCTGCGACTTCATTAGCTGAAGCTTCGACAAATCGGCTGATACTCTCAGCTTCCTCCTGATTTGTTTGCGCAACCTCGGCAATGGCCGGCTTTAGCTTCGTTAGTACATCTAAAAGCTCTGTCTTCTTCTCAGGTGAGATATGGTCGGCTGATTCAACTGCTGATTTGATTTTCCGGATGCGTTCGTCGGTCATGGCTGAATATCGTCCGTTGCGCACCGCTTCACAATATCGTGTGGATCATCGGGAGAAAAACCGATCAAGAGCGACCTCGCTATTGACTTCGTACGCGCGCGCGAGTGCGCGTTGCTGCTTAGCCGGTCAGCCGCTCGACTTCGCTTGCGAGATGTAACTTTTTATTTTTTCAACATCGACACCTCGAACAGTGCCGACGAGGTGGCCACTTCGATCGTAGACTTTCACCTGTGGAATGGAGTGAATGTTAAACTGCTGTGCAACGGCGGTTCTCCAATTGACGATGTCGATTTTGCGAAGCGCGACCTCGGGATCGCTTCTTGCCATCTCCTCGAGGCTCGGTGAGAGCCGTCGGCACGGGCCACACCAATCCGCGTAGAAATCGAAAACAGTCACGTGGCCGGGCGCGAGGTGCTGATTCATGTCCACCAGTTCGCCGTGCGAAATCACCGGGATTGGCTCGCCCTTCCCGTTCGCCAACTTGAAATCGTCAGCGACAGCGACTGTCGTGAAACAGAAGATTAACGAGGCGACGAGCTTCATCTTGCAATCAGTCGAAGTCTTGAACGATCGCACTGTGCGATACAAGGATTTTCTAGGCTTCCCTCAGGCAGAATGACTTGATTAAACTTCCGCCGGTTGGCAGAAATCTAATGATTATTGTCATTGCTGCCACAAAGCTGTTCTCCGAAAATCGGAACATGAATGCACGTACAATCAGCAAAATAGAATTCGTTTACGGAATAGCACGATTCGGCTTCCTGCTGGCACTGGGTCTCTTATCGCTACGCGCACTTTTCGCGACTGAAACTCCAGCCAAAACCGAAAACCATTCGAACACCAGCAAAGCCACGGCCGGAGCGACTTCACTAAAACCGCCCGACAAGGGTCAGATCCCGGTCGCCTTTGTGATTTCCGACGGAGCCGTCGTTATCGACTTTTGCGGGCCATGGGAAGTGTTCCAGGATGTCATGATCCCAGGTAGCGAAGAAATGCCCTTTCGCCTGTACACCGTGGCCGAAACGAAGAAACCGATCCGCACCAGCGGCGGAATGCAAATCGTTCCCGATTACACGATCCAGGACGCTCCATCGCCCAAGGTGATCGTCATTCCAGCGCAAAGTTCACGAAGCCCGGAATTGTTGGAGTGGATCAGGAAATCCTCGAAAAGCACGGACGTTACAATGTCGGTTTGCACGGGCGCATTCGTTCTTGCCAAAACCGGACTACTAAACGGCAAATCCGCGACAACCTATCACGGGGCATTCGGACGTTTTGCCATGGAATTTCCGGACATCGAGCTCAAGCGCGGCGCTCGCTTTGTTGAAAATGAGAATCTGGCGACGGCCGGCGGTCTTTCTTCCGGAATCGATCTCGCGCTCCGTGTGGTGGAACGCTATTACGGTCGCGAGGTTGCCAGAAGGACCTCCTACAACATGGAGTATCAGGGAGAGGGTTGGATGAATCCAGATTCAAATCAGACCTACGCCACCGCGCTCACGTCCACCGCTGAGCATCCCCTTTGTGTAGTATGCAGTATGGATGTCGATCCAAAGACCGCGCCGAAATCTGTCTTCAAGGGCGCGACGTATTATTTCTGCTCTGAAGACGACAAGAAAACTTTCGACGCAGCTCCGGATAAATTTGTCAGCGCTGTCCCGCCTCAATCAAAAGGATCCGGTTCCTCCAATTGAAATCGAAGCGCACACGCAGGCCTAACAAATCATCATTCAAAGCGTTGACACGCCGGGTCGTGTTCGTGGCGGGGCCCGGCGTCGAAATTCTCGATCTGGTCGGACCGCTTCAAGTTTTCGCCCGCGCATCGGAAACGCACGCCAGGGAGAACCGTGGGTCGCCTCCGATTTATGCGGTCGAAGTGGCGACCGTTTCCTCGCGTCGGTCCCTAATTGCCAATTGCGGGCTGCGCATCACCGCGGGTAGGACGTTTCGCGAAGTGCGCGGAAAAATCGACACGCTGCTCGTAGCCGGCGGCGACGCGATCGAGCAGAATGAAATTAGTCCCGAAGCAGTGCGCTGGTTGAAAAGAATCTCCCCACGAATCCGACGAGTCGGCTCGGTCTGCACTGGCGCAATGCTCCTGGCCCGGGCCGGCTTGCTCGACGGTCGTCGCGCCACGACTCATTGGAACTGGTGTCAAACCTTGGTCAAACGCGCGCCGCGCGCGGACGTGGATCCCGATCCAATATTTGTCCGTGACGAAAACGTTTATACATCCGCCGGGGTAACAGCAGGAATGGATTTGGCGCTGGCATTGGTCGAAGAAGATCACGGCTCGCGACTCGCTCTGCAGGTTGCGCGGAACCTTGTGCTCTATTTGCGGCGGCCCGGCGGCCAATCGCAATTCAGCGCCGCATTGTCGCTGCAACTCACCGATAGAAAGCCATTGCGCGAATTGGAGGCATGGGTCCTCGATAACTTACAGGAGCCCCTCACCGTGCCGCTGCTGGCAGAACGCGTAGCGATGAGCCCGCGCAATTTCGCGCGCGTCTTCACCAAGGAAATGAAGACAACGCCCGCAAAATTTGTGGAGCGCCTGCGCGTGGAAGCAGCTCGCCGTCGCCTGGAAGAAAGTCACAACAGCATGGAGATGATCGCGGACGAATGCGGCTTCGGGAACGTTAACTCGATGCGCAATGTCTTTCAGCGGACCCTGAAAATCGCGCCTGGCCAATATCGTCGCCACTTTCGTCACGTGAAATATCCCGCCAAAAGTGAGAATAAAAGAGCAGCCCGCATAATCTGAATCCACGGCCAGCTTTCGTTGCATCTAACAAACCGAGATGCAAGATGTTGCAATCACCTCCGAGAGTTCGTCGCGGAATTACATTCTAATCGCCGGCTTACTTCTCTATTGCGGCGCGTTTGCCATCCTGTTGGCCAATCAGAGCTTCGATGTCGCTGGCGCAGTCGTTGTGCTCATCGTTTTCGGAATTGTGCTGCCGCTCATCGCATGGCTTACAACTCGTCATGCTATCCCGCTCTCGATTTCTATTCAAACTGAAGTGCCACAGTTGATTGTGCTTCTGGCATATGTGCTCGCAGTGTCGATTTACCTGATC
>Ga0081455_10005666_pt1 | contig 13627 bp, 10 predicted proteins | sample TabmetS3T2R1_FD_70207 | JGI IMG/M metagenome (GOLD analysis project Ga0081455, IMG submission 70207) | Tabebuia heterophylla rhizosphere microbial communities from the University of Puerto Rico - S3T2R1 | ecosystem: Host-associated > Plants > Roots > Rhizosphere ... | reverse complement strand
GTGCGCAGCATGATCCAGCGACATTAGAGCCGGCGCCGGGCCCGCCTATCGTCCGGCGACGTGGACGACGCCCGGACCATCGCCGACGACCTGGTGGCCGGGGCCGTGCGGGTGCTGGAGGGGCTGGCGCGCGGCATCGCCCCGGGCCTGGTGCTGCCCGACACCGTGGCGGGCCACAGGGTCGACGCCGACGCCCACGCCGACCTGTGCTTCACGCTGGGCCTGCTCCACGAGGCCGGCGTCGACGACGTGGCCGGGCTGCCGGTCGTGCCCACCCTGCTGGGCCGGCTGGCGGCGACGGATGCGCGGCGCACCCACACGTTCTTCTCCTACCGGATCGCCGAGACGGTCGGGCGGCTCGGGGGCCTCGACGCCCTCGACGCCGCAGGCCGCCGGATCGCAACGGAGGCCGCCGACAGCACCGAGTGGATCCCGCTGCTCGACCAGGCGGTGCTCCCCCGCAACTACGCCGTGGTGCTCGCCCGGTGCGAGGTGGCGCGGGCCGGGCTCGGGCTCGACGTGGACGCGGACGTGCTGGAGGACCTGGTCGGACGGGTCCAGGACCTGTTCGGCGAGCACCCCGACGGCTGGCTTGACGACTCGCAGGGCGGCCAGGGGCAGGTGGACATGTACACGGTCGACGCCTACCTGTTCGCCGAGCCCTTCGCCGACCGGCTCGGGGACGTCTGGGAACGGGGCGTGCGCTCGGCCGGCCGCCTCGTCGAGGCGGTGGCGTCGCCGGACGGCGCGGCCCTCGCGTGGGGCCGCTCGATCGGGGCGCTGGCCGTCTGCCACACCGCGGAGCTTGCGGGCGTGCTGCTGCGCCGCGGCGTCGACGTCGACCCCGGACGCTGGCTCGGCCTCGCCCGCAGCGCCGCCGACGCCGCTCCCGGGTGGTTCTCGGACGGGCTGGTCGTCGCCCACAAGCGGCGGGCTCCCTTCCGCTATCGGGGGCCCCAGCGCCGGCTGCAGATGACCCTCGACTGCGCCGGCAAGCTGGTGGCCGCCGCCCTCGATCTGCGGACGTGGTCCCGCACCGGGTCCGGCGGCGCCGCGGCCGTGACCGGTCCCGCCCCGCCGGCTGAGGTCTTCGCAGCCCGGGACGAGTGGATCGGCTTCGGTGCGGGCCTCGGCGTCTGGGCGCGCCGGGACCCCCGGTTGGGCTTCGCCCTCCCCGTGGTCGGCGGGCCCGGTGCGGACTACGCGCCGGCGCCCCGCCACTCGGGCCGCTTCGACGTCCCCACCGACCAGCCGCTGGTGTGCTTCGTCCCGGTGGCGTGGCGGGGTGAGAAGCGCTTCGCGCCCGGTGGCCCGGCCGAGGACGTCGAGCACCGGCCCGGGGCCCTCGACCTCGCGCACGACCGGTTCGTCGGGTCGGCCCGGGAGCTGGGCGCGGAGCCCGAGACGCTGGCCGCCCGGCGGCTCGCGCGGTACCGCGTCCACGGGCGCACGCTCTCGGTCGAGGAGGAGCTGGCCTTCGAGCGCGCGCCCGGCGCGCTCGCCGTGCTCGTCCCGGAGACCCGGGCCCAGGCGCTGCGCGTCGATGCCGAGGGGGATGCCGTCCGGCGGGTCGCCACCGTGGACGTCGACGGCCTGGCCGAATGGCGCAGCGTCAACGGCGAGCTGCGGGCCGTCCACCAGGTCGAGCTGGCGCCCGGCGCGCAGGTGCGGTTCCGCTGGTCTGTCACCCCCAAGCTGCGTGTGCTGTCCACTGCCGCCCACCACTGGTACCACGAGTGCCTCTACAGGTCGCTGGGCGACCGCGTCGCTGCCCGTCCCGTCCCCTACCACCTGCTCGACCACCCGGACCGCCTCGCCGCCGCCCTGGCCGACATCGACCTGGTCCACCTCCACTGGCCCGAGTGGTTCATCGGCCTCGACGCCGGCCGTTCGCGCCGCGTGGCGGTGACGCTCGCCGACATCGGCGTGCCGGTGGTCTGGACGCAGCACAACCTGGCGCCCCATGCGAACCCCGACGACACGGAGCTGTACCGGCCCTGGGCCGAGCTGGCCGACGGGGTCATCCACCACAGCGAGTGGGGCCGCGAGGCGATCACCGCCCGCTACCGGTTTCGGCCCGACGCGATCCATCGCGTCATCCCCCACGGCCACTGGGGGCCGCTCATGGAGGCCGGCGGCGACCGCGGCGCCCTCCGGGGGGCGGCCGAGGCCGAGCTGGGGCTGTCGCCCTGCGGCCTACGGATCGGCCTGGTGGGTGCGCCCCGCCCGGGCAAGGACACGCAGCTCCTGCTGGACGGGTTCGCGGCCTGCGGTCGCGCCGACCTCCAGCTGCTGGTGCTCTGCCACGACGGCGAGCTGCTGCCCGACGACCCGCGCATCACCGCGCTGCCCTACGAGGAGGTGCCCCGCACGACCTACGACCGTCGCCTCGCCGCGATCGACGTGCTGGCGCTGCCGCTCGCCGGCGGCACCTACCTCACCACGGGTCAGGTCGCCGACGCCATCGGGCGCGGCATCCCGGCGCTGGTGTCGCCGTGGCCCTACCTGCGCGAGGCGCTCGGTGACGCCGGCATCCCGTACGGGCAAACGGCCGCCGATCTGGCCGCTACCCTCGAGGCGCTCGGCGACGACGTGCTGGCGCCGGCCCGGGCGGCCGTGGCCGAGCGCCGCGCGGCCCTGGACTGGGCCGCGCTGGCCGAGTCGACGTGGGAGCTGCTCGACGAGGTGGCGGCCGAGGGCGCACGCCGTCGGCCGCGGTGAGGGACACCGCCGCCTCCCGGGCGGACGCCGGCACGGCAGCCGGGGGTTCCGTGGGTGCCGGGTAGGGTCGTCGCCGTCCTTGGACCTGGGGAGGGAACCCGGTGCGACGAGCCGGCGTGCTGGCCTTGGTTGTGGTGCTGATGGCGGGCGTCGCCTGCGGCCGCCCGCTGCGGCCCGGCGGCGGTGGTGGTGCCGGCGCCGGCGGCGGCCTGGGCTCGGGGAACGGCTACGTCGACCGGGGCGAGTGGCGATCCCGCCAGGACCAGTACCTGCGCTTCGCCACCGAGCGGCTCGACCCCTCGTCGCTGCCGAACGTGCTCGCCCACTTCACCCGCGCCCAGCGTGACCGACGGTTCGACTTCGACGCCGACGCCATCGGTCCCGACGCCTTCGCGGCCACGTTCGCCAAGATCGACAGCCACGCCGATACCAGCGACTTCGACATGATGCGCCTGATGGCCCTCTGGTACGGGCACCGGCGGGGCCTGCGCGCCGACATCCGGTCCGCGATCGAGCAGCGGTTCACGGGCTTCCGCTACTGGTACACCGACCCGCTGCCGGCCGGCGTCGTCGACAACAAGTGGTTCTGGTCGGAGAACCACCGCATCATCTTCCACACGCTGGAGTACCTGGCCGGCCGGGCGCTCCCGCAGGCGACCTTCGACATCAGCGGCGAGACCGGCAGCGTCCACGCCGACCGCGGCCGCCGGCGCATCGAGGCGTGGCTCGACGAGAAGGCCACCTGGGGGTTCTCCGAGTGGCACTCGGACGTCTACTACGGCGAGGACATCGAGGCCCTCCTGCTGCTGACCGAGAACGCGCAGCGCGACCTGGCGCAGCGCGCTGCGGCGATGCTCGACGTGTTCCTCTACGACCTGGCGATCCACCAGGTGCAGGGCAACGTCGGCGTCACCCACGGCCGGTCGTACATGAAGGACAAGAGCCGGGCCGCCGACCAGGACGTGTTCGGTGCCGTCAAGCTGGCGTTCGGCACGTCCGACCAGCCGTACCCGTCCCGTTCGGACGCCGACGCCACGGCGCTGGCGGCGGCGGAGCGCTATCGCCTGCCGGTGGTCATCGAGCGGGCGGCCCGGAGCCCCGAGCCGCTGCTCGACCGCGAGCACATGGGCGCGCCGATCGACGTCGACCAGCCCTTCAGCGCCGATCCGCCCTCGCCCGTGCCCGGCGTGTCCAACACCGATCCCGAGGCCGTCCCGTTCTGGTGGGAGCGCGGGGCGTTCACCGCGTGGCAGGTGGTGCCGCTGACGCTCGCCACTATCGAGGAGCGCAACCTCTGGGAGACGACGCTGTTCCAGCCCTTCCGGGCCCTGGCCGACGTCGCCGGCGGCGACCCCCAGGTGGCCGCACAGCTCGCGCACGCCCTGCGTTGCCAGATCAACATCGGGCTGCTCAGCGAGGTCGACACCGTCACGTGGCGGACACCCCACGCGATGCTGTCGAGCGCGCAGGACTACCGGCCCGGCTGCTTCGGCTGGCAGTTCCACGCGTGGCAGGCGACGCTCGACGAGGACGCGGTCGTCTTCACGACCAACCCCGGGAACGAGCCGCGGCCCGGGGACCGCTGGGTCGACGCCGACCTGTACTGGAGCGGCGCCGCCACCATGCCCCGGAGCGCCCAGCACGGCGCCGCCGTCATCAACCTCTACGCCCCCCAGTACCCGGCGCCCACGGGCCCACCCCTCGACGCCTTCGGCTACCTGCCCTACACCCACGCCTACTTCCCGACCGAGCGGTTCGACGAGGTGCGCCAAACAGTGGGGAGTCGGTCGCCAGACCGAGGCCATCAAGGGGCGGCGGGCGGGGGTCGGGCTGGATGGACGTTCGGGCGCAAGGGCGACGGCTACGTCGCGCTGTGGTCGTGGCGGCCCACCGAGTGGCGCACCCACGACCCGGCGGTGACGTTCACCAACGGGCTCACCCAGCCGTTCGACCTGGTGGCGCGCGGCGGGGCGGCCAACGTATGGATCTCCGAGGTGGGCGACGCCGGACGCTGGGGTTCGTTCGACGCGTTCGTGGCTGCCGTGTCGGGGGCGGCGATCGACGTGACGGACCTCGGTTCCGCCGGCGGCGTGTCCCGGGGATTCGACGTCAGCTACGCCTCGCCCAGCGAGGGCACCATGGCGTTCTCGTGGACCGGCCCGTTGTCCGTCGACGGCACCGAGGTGCCGCTCCACGGCGACCAGCGCTTCGACAACGCCTTCGGGACCACGGCCCTCGGCGACGCGGGCATCGAGATCGGCGACGGCCGCGCCAGCCTGACGCTCGACCTCGCCACGGGCGGCCGCCGGGCCGAGCTCCGGCGTCGCGGGGACTAGGCGCCGCTCGCCCAGGGGCGGTCGCGGGGCTCGTCGTAGAGGACGCCGACGTTCTCGCCCTGGATCGCCCGGAAGGCATGCTCGCGCCACTGGGTGGCGCCCGCGAGCGGCTCCGGCAGGTCGCCGTCGGCGAACCAGCCGACGGCCCGGGTCTCGAGCGGGTGCGCGCTCAGCTCGCCGCCGACCGCCCGGCACAGGAACACCAGGCTGTAGAGGGGCACGCTCGTGAAGCCGAGCCGCAGGCCGTCGAGCAGCGCGATGAGCTGGACCGGCACGCAATCGATGCCGGTCTCCTCGCGCACCTCCTTGACCGCGATCTCGCTGGCCGAATAGCCGACGTCGGCCCAGCCGGTCGGGTACAGCCAGATGCCGCTGTCGGCCCGCTGGACCAGCAGGATCTCGCCGTCGTCGTTGTGGACGACCGCACCGACGGCGACCTTCGGCGTGATGTAGCCCGCGACGCCCTCGCCGACACCCTGCATCCACTCGTCGACGAAGTGCTCGGCGTCGAAGCCCTCGTCGGCCTCGGCGGACGCCCGGATGTCGCCCGCCACCGCCATCACCTCCTCGAACCGCTCGCGCTCGTACAGGCTCTGCGTGAAGCCGAGGCCGGTGCGGGCGATGCCCGAGAGCGCCTCGGACCACCGGATCAGGTCCTGGCGGGTGGGCGGCAACCTCCTGGTCACGCGGCCGACGTTATCCCCGGCCCGAACTTGCGGCGGATAGCGCCCCCATGGCGGCCCCAGCCGCCGCAAGTTCGGAAGGTTTGGGCTCAGCCCGACTCGAGGGCGTGGAGGAGGGCCCGCTCGATCTCGGCCAGCACGCCCGCGTCCGTGACCTTGGACCGCTGCCCGTCCCGCACGTAGAACGTGTCGACCACCCGCGGCCCGAGCGTCTGCACCTTGGCGCTGGTGATGTCGAGGTCGAGATCGGCCAGGGCGCTGGTGATCCGGTAGAGGACGCCCAGGGCATCGGCGGCCTCCACCTCGACCACGGTGGCGTCGGGCGTGGCCCCGAGGTCGAAGCGGATCTCGGGCTCGACCGCCTCGTGGCCGCGACTGCGCGCCCGCCGCGAGCCGTACGTCCGGATGCGGTCGGCCAGCCGGGCGCGTATCGCCAGCCGCCCGGCCAGGGCCCGCTCGATGTCGTCGACCACCTTGGTCCACGAGAAGGTGGGTCCGAAGCTCGACTCGACCCGGAAGACCTCGAGCGCCCAGCCCCGCTCGGTCGTCGCGGCGGCGTGGAGCACGTCGAGGCCGTGCAGCGACAGCACGCCCGCGACCCTGGCGAACAGGCCGTGGCGGTCGGCGGCGACGACGGTGAGCCGATTCCCCTCGGTCACGATCGCCTGCTCGCCGGCCGCCAGCCGCGCGCGCTGGCGCTCGTCCGGGAACTCCTGGGCGACCTCCGCCGCCCCGCCCCCCAGCATCACGTGGTCGGCCCGCGCCACCAGGGCCCGCACCAGGTCCGCCTTCCAGTCGCTCCAGGCCGCCGGACCGGTCGCCAGCGAGTCCGCCTCGGTGAGGGCGGCCAGCAGCCCGAGCACCTCGCGGCTGCCGCCCAACTCCCCCACGATCGCCTCGATCGTGGCCGGATCGTCGATGTCACGCCGAGTGGCCACGTCGGGCAGCAGCAGATGATGGCGACACAGCAGGACCAGGACCGCGGCGTCGCGCTCGTCTAGGCCCAAGCGCGGCGCGATGCGACCGACCAGGTGGACGCCGTTGGCGACGTGGTCGCCCGGCTCGCCCTTGCCGATGTCGTGGAGCAGGCCGGCGAGCACGAGGAGGTCGGGACGGGAGACCCGGCCGGCGAGCTGAGCCGCCTGGGCGGCCGCCTCCCACAGGTGCCGGTCGACGGTGAAGCGGTGGTAGGCGTTGCGCTGCGGCTTGCTCCGCACCGACGGCCACTCGGGGAAGTAGCGCTCCCAGACGCCCTGCTGGTCGAGCGCCTCCAGCAGCAGGATGGCGGGCGGACCGGCCAGGAGCAGCTCCACGAGCGCCTCCCGGGTCGCCGAGGACCACGGCTCGGACGGCGGCGGCGACTCGGCGCGGAGCCGCGCCAGCGTCTGCCGGTCGAGCTGCGTGCCGCGGCGGGCTGCGGCCGCCGCCGCCCACAAACCGATCGCCGGGTCGCCGGCCACGTCGGCGGCCTCGGCGACGTGGATCTCGCCGTCGCGCAGCACCAGGCCCCCACCGAGCGGCCGCTCGCGGCGCAGGCGGCCCAGCGGCCCGGCCAGTGAGCTCTCGATGCGCGCCCACGAGTCGTCGCTGGTCCAGGCGATGGTTCGGGCGGCGTGGGCGACCGCGCGCATCAAGGCGTCGGCGTCCCGGTAGCCGAGGGCGTCGGCAACCGCGTCCTGCTCCTGGAGGAGCAGGCGGTCGCCGGGCCTGCCCGTGCGCCGGTGCAGCTCGACGCGCACCGCGAGCAGACGGTCATAGGCGGCGTCGAGGCTGGCGCCGTCGGTCTCCCACAGGATCGTGCGGGCCGCCTGCGCCCAGCGGAGTGCCTGCACGTCGCGCAGCCCGCCCCGCCCCTCCTTCAGGTCCGGCTCGAGCAGGAACGCCACCTCGCCCGCCTGGGCCTGGCGGTCCCGCACTCGCGGCACCATCGTCGCCAGCCACCGCTTGGCCCGCTTGCGCCACTGGAGCGTCGCCTTGTCGGCGAGCTGGTCGGTGAGGGAGCGGTCGCCGGCCAGGTGCCGGGCATCGAGCAGGGAAGTGGCGGTGTCAAGGTCGTCGGCCGCGAGCGCCAGCGCCTCCTTGATCGTGCGCACCGAGTGCCCGAGCTTCAGGCCCTCGTCCCAGATCGGGTACCAGATGCGGTCGGCGACGGCGCCGATGTCGTCGTGCCGTCCCGAATGCAGCAGGACGACGTCGATGTCGGACTGCAGGGACAGCTCGCGCCGCCCGTAGCCCCCGCACGCAACCAGGGCCAGCCCCCCGGCCGGCTCACCCGCGACCGCGGCGTCGAGCAGCTCACCGAGCCACCGGTCGACCTCGTCGGACCAGACGCGGCACAGCTCGCCACCCACGAGCGAATCGTCGGCGGCGAGCTGGGCCCGGGTCGTCGTGATCGCAGAGTGCGCCGTCAGGTCAACCTACAGGGCGTCCGCGTCGACCTCGCCGGTGCGGATTCGCATGACGCGGTCGACCTCGGTGATCCAGATCTTGCCGTCGCCGATCTTGCCGGTGCGGGCGGCGGCGGCGATCACCTCGGCAACCCGTTCGGCGTCGGCCACGTCGGCCAGCACGTCGATGCGCACCTTGGGCACGAAGTCGATCGTGTACTCCGCACCCCGGTAGACCTCGGTGTGGCCCGACTGGCGCCCGAAGCCCTGCACCTCGGTGACGGTCATGCCGGTCACCCCTGCATCCTTGAGGGCGGTCTTCACGTCGTCGAGCTTGAACGGCTTGACGATGGCGGTGATGAGCTTCACGTCAATCCTCCCTCTAATCCGCGTAGGCCACTTCGGCGTGCTGGGACAGGTCGAGGCCCTCGTCCTCTGCGGCGTCATCGACCCGCAGGCCAATCGTGGCATTGATGGCCAGGCCGATGGCAAGGCTGACCACGAACGAGTAGGAGAGCGTCACGACCGAGGCGACGATCTGGTCCCAGAGCAGCGACCCGCCGCCACCCAGGAACACGCCCTCGTTGGTGACCGCCGGGTTGATGGCGGCATCCGCGAAGAAGCCGAGCAGCAGCGAACCCGCGAGGCCCCCCACCAGGTGGACGGCCACGACGTCGAGGCTGTCGTCGAATCCGAACGACTTCTTGATCCCCAGTGCCAGGTAGCACACCGCCCCGGCGATCAGCCCGATGTAGACGGGCGCCATGCCGCCCACGAAGCCGGCGCACGGCGTGATCGCCACCAGGCCGGCGACGGCGCCCGAGGCGCCACCCAGTGTCGTGGCGTGGCCATCCTTGAGGCGCTCGACCACCAGCCAGCCGAGCATCGCGGCCGAGGCGGCGAGGAAGGTGTTCATGATCGCCTGCCCGGCGATGCCGTCGGCGGCCAGCGCGGACCCGGCGTTGAACCCGGCCCAGCCGAACCACAGGATGCCGGTGCCCAGCACGGTGAGGGGCAGGTTGTGGGGCGGCATCGGCGTGTCCGGGTAGCCCTTGCGCCTCCCGATCAGCAGCACCAGGGCCAGGGCTGCGGCCCCGGCGTTCATGTGGACGACCGCACCGCCGGCGAAGTCGAGGGCGCCCATGTCGGCCAGCCAGCCGCCGGCGAAGACCATGTGGGCGATCGGGCCGTACACCAGCACCAGCCACACGCCGATGAACACGGCGTAGGCGCCGAACTTGAGGCGATCGGCCGTGGCGCCCGTGATCAGCGCCGGGGTGATGATCGCGAACGTCATCTGGTAGGCGCAGAACAGGATGAACGGAATGGTCAGGGCGATCGCGTAGTCGCCCGGCGGGAGCGAGGGCCCGACGTCCTTGAGCCACGCAAAGTCGAAGTTGCCGATGAATCCGGCGTTGCCGGCGTCGCCGAACGCCAGGCTGAAGGCGACCGCCGCCCACACGACCGCCAGCAGGCCCATGGCGAAGATGTTCTGCATGAGCATGCCGAGGACGTTCTTGCCGCGGACCATGCCCCCGTAGAACAACGCCAGCCCCGGGGTCATGAACAGCACCAGCGCAGTCGCCGCCAGCATCCATGCGGTGTTGCCCGCATCCATAGCGATCCTTTCGTCGCCCAGCTAGACGGGCGAAAGGATGACCACCGAAGATTGCACCGGCGATTCCGACATGTTTCCTGCCGATTAACTACGGCGGCCGGGCGTCGACCCGCTACCGCCGGCCCTCCCGGCGCCGCCGTGCCAGGTGGACGTGGGCCTTGGCCGCGCCCCACAGGAGCCCGGGCTCGTGGAGCGCCGGATCCACGTCGGCGAACGACGCCGGGGTCAGGTCGTACACGTCGTCCGGGAAGTTGCGCACGCTGAACTCGTCGCGGGTCACGGGCCGGGCGCCGGCCGACGCGAGGACCCCGGTGGCGTGGGGCACGAGCGACCGGAGCACCGCCAACGGGTTCCCGGCCTGGCTGTCGACGTCGGTGGCCAACAATGCGCGCACGCGGGGCACCCCGTCGTCGCGGGCGGCCCGCCCGGCGTCCTCGATGCGGGCGGCGATCGCGTCGTCGACCGCGAGGTCCTGCTCGGCCAGGACCCGACGCACGGACCGGTCGATCCATCCGGGGATCGACCGGTCGATGCCGTCGGCCAGCGCCGTCGCATAGCGCGCCAGAGCGGCTGCGTCGTCGGGATCGTCGTGGGGATGGTGGCCGCCGGCGGCGTCGGGCACGCACCCGATTGTGGCCGCGCCGATCCGTAGCATGTCCCCGGCGCCATCGCGGCGCCTCACAGCACCGGCGAGGGGGTCGGCCGATGGGCGACGTATCGCGGCGGGCGTTCCTGTCACGGTCGGGCGCGGTCGCCGGCAGCCTGGCGCTCGGCGGCGTCGCGGCCTGCGACTCGGGCGACGAGCGCGCCGGCGGGCCAGCTGAGGGGGAGGGCGCGGCTCGGCCGGCATTCGACCCTGGCGACTGGGGCTCGGTCCGCAGCCAGTTCCCGCTCACCCCCGACATCCGGCACTTCGCGGCGTTCGTGCTGGCCGCACACCCCCGTCCGGTCGGCGAGGCGATCGAGCGGCACCGGCGGGGCCTCGACGAGGACACGCACGGCTACCTCGAGGAGCACCAGGGCGACTACGAGCTCGCCGTGCGCGACGCCGCCGCCGAGTACCTCGACGCCAGGCCCGACGAGATCGCCTTCACGGACAGCACGACCATGGGCCTCGGCCTCGTGTACGGCGGGCTGCGGCTGCGGCCGGGCCAGGAGGTCCTGACGACCGAGCACGACTTCTACTCGACGCACGAGGCGTTGCGGCTCGCCGCCGATCGCGGCGGGGCGTCGGTCCGGCGGGTGCGGCTCTACGAGCGGCCGGCGCAGACGTCCGTCGACGAGATCGTCGGCCGGCTCACCGGCGCCGTGACCCCGGCGACCCGGGCGGTCGCGGTGACCTGGGTCCATTCGAGCACCGGAGTGAAGCTGCCCATCGGGCAGATCGCCGCCGCGCTGGGCGAGCTCAACGCGGGCCGGGACGACGCGGACCGGGTGCTGCTCTGCGTCGACGGCGTCCACGGGCTCGGGGCCGAGGACGAGACCGTCGAGACGCTGGGGTGCGACTTCCTGATCTCCGGCACCCACAAGTGGCTGTTCGGGCCACGGGGGACGGGGATCGTATGGGGCCGCCGCGAGGCGTGGGCTGCGGTCGGACCGACGATCCCGCCCTTCGCGGCCGAGCACTTCGGCGCGTGGGCGGCGGGCGGGGCCCCGCCCGGCACGGACCCGGGCGCCTCGCACACCCCGGGCGGCTACCACAGCTTCGAGCATCGCTGGGCCGTCGCCGAGGCGTTCCGCTTCCACCTCGACATCGGCAAGGCGGCCGTCGCCCGGCGGACCCAGGAGCAGGCCACGCAGCTCAAGGCCGGGCTGGCGGACCTGGAGGGCGTCGAGGTGGTCACGCCCGGCGACCCCGCCCTCTCGGCGGGGATCGTGTGCGTGTCGGTGGGTGCGACCGCCCCAGCCCGCGTGGTGGACTCGCTGTTGACCCGTCGAATCGCGGCCAGCGTGACGCCCTACCGCGAGCAGTACCTGCGCCTCGGCCCGAGCATCGTCACCTCGCCCGACGATGTCGACGCCGCGCTCGACGCCATCCGCGAGGCCGTCTAGCGGGGCGGCCTGTAATGCTCGCCGGGGGCAAGGCGGAGCGCGGCGTTGAGGTTGCCCGACCGCAGCCCCTCGAGGTCCAGCGTCACGTACCGGTAGCCGGCGGCGCGCACCGCCGCGACCACACCCTCCCGCAGGGCCACCACGTCGGCGAGACGGTCGAGCGGCACCTCGAGGCGGGCCGTGTCCCCGTAGTGCCGCACCCGAAGCTCCCGGAACCCGAGCGACCGCAGCGCCGCCTCCGCCCGCTCCACGGCCGCGAGCCGGCCGAGCGTGACCGGCGTGCCGTACGGGAGTCGGGAGGCGAGGCACGCAGCCGCGGGCTTGTCCCACGTCCGCAGCCCGAGGCGCCTCGACCACGCCCTCACGTCGGACTTGCCGAACCCGGCGTCGACCAGCGGGAATGCCGCCCCCCGTTCGCTCGCGGCACGCTGGCCGGGGCGGTGGTCGCCCAGGTCGTCGAGGTTGACCCCCAGCACCACCGTCGCGCCCTCGGCGATCGCCAGCGGCCCCGCGGCCCGCAGCAGGGCGTCCTTGCACCAGTAGCACCGGTCGGCGTCGTTGCGGGTGTAGGCGGCGTCGGCCAGCTCGTCGGTCTCCACCTCGCGCCAGCGCAGCCCCCACTCGGCCGCCAGGTCGGCGGACTCGGCGCGCTCCGCGGCGGGCAGCGACGGCGACACCGCGGTGACGGCCAGGGCCCGGTCGGGGCCCAGGGTGTCGTTCGCCATCCACGCCAGGAACGCCGAGTCGGCCCCCCCGGAGAACGCGACGACCACGCGCCCGAGCGCCCGCAGCCCGTCCCTCAGGTCGTCGAGCGAGGCGGAGACGGCGGGGGCTGCCGGAGCCGTCAAGCGTCCTCCACGGCGATGCGGATCCGCTTGTTGCCCTTGCCCTTCGACTCGGTCTTGACGACGCGCACCCGGCCGACCTCGCCGGTCGAGCGCACGTGGGTGCCGCCGTCGGCCTGCTTGTCCAGCCCGACGATGTCCACGACACGGATCTCGGCTACCGACTCGGGCACCAGGCTGACCTTGGTGCGGATCAGCGCGTCGTCCAGGACCGCCTCGGCCCGGGGGATGAACGACACCTCGATCGGGCGGTCCGCCGCGATCTCGGCCGCCATCAGCGCCTCGGCGCGGGCGCCGAATCCCTCGGGGGTCGGGTCGAGCTCGAAGTCCATCCGGGCGGCGAGCGGCTCCATGTTGCCGCCGGTGACCGGGACGCCCCATTCGTTCCAGATGACGCCGCACAGCACGTGCAGCGCAGTGTGGGTGCGCATCAGCTGGTAGCGGCGCTCCCAGTCGATCTCGCCATGCACCGGTGTGCCCGCCGCAGGCAACGACCCGGCGTTGGCACCCTCGAGCGTGTGCCACACCTCGTCGCCCTGCTTGCGCACGTCGCTCACCCGGGCCGACCCGCCGTCCCATCGCAGGACGCCCAGGTCGTGCGGTTGGCCCCCGCCCGTGGGGTAGAACAGCGTGGTGTCCAGCGCGACCCGCACGTGGTCGTCGCCGGTATCGACGTCGCTCACCACGGTCGTGAACGTCCGTGCGTACGCATCGTGCAGAAACGCCAGATCGGTGGGCATCGTGATCGATCGTTAATGCAACCGGTCGGCAGATCGCAAGCTCCGTCGCGCCACGAGTGGTAGACCTGTGGCGACGCGGGGGACGATCTCCCGCGCGTTCCATTGGTGGACAGGGAGATTGCAATGCGACAGCACAACCGGTGGTTGCGTCTCTTCGCCGTCCTTGTGGGTGTCTCGTTGGTGGCCGCTGCGTGCGGTGATGACGACGACTCCGAGACGGGTGGGGACACGACCGAAACGACAGC
>Ga0081455_10005665_pt1 | contig 13628 bp, 6 predicted proteins | sample TabmetS3T2R1_FD_70207 | JGI IMG/M metagenome (GOLD analysis project Ga0081455, IMG submission 70207) | Tabebuia heterophylla rhizosphere microbial communities from the University of Puerto Rico - S3T2R1 | ecosystem: Host-associated > Plants > Roots > Rhizosphere ... | reverse complement strand
TAGAATGTTGCCCCTCGGCGCTCCAAGCGCGAGGCGGACGCCGATCTCGTGTACTCTCTGGTAGACGGCATAGGCCATCACCGCGCAAAGCCCCATCGCGGCGAGCAGCAGCGCGATTCCCGCAAACACTCCCATGACAATTGTCATGATCCGTTTCGTCGCTGTTCGCTCATAGATCCTCTGTTCCATTGTTTTAAACCCGAGGATTGGCTGGGCCGGATAGAGTTCTTTCATCGCATTACGAACCGAGACTATCAACGCCTCCGGCTCGATAGTCGAACGCAGGACGACGCCCATTTGCAACGGTGGGTGCTGCGCGAAGGGCGCGTAGAACCCGGGCGCCGCAGCCTTATCGAGATTATCGTCTCGCGCGTCCCCCACGATTCCGACGATAATCGATTCATATAAACCAAACCGCTTTCCGATGACATCCTGATTGGGGAAGAACTGGCGAGCCAAAGCCTCATTGATGATCACGACTCCTGGCGCCTGTTCGTTATCGCCAGCGGTGAAGTCGCGACCGCGCCGCAACGACATGCCGATCGCGTCGAAATATCCGGGCGTCACGACGCGATAACCTGCCCCAGGCCCTTTGCCTTTCTCAAAAGGCGGTCGTCCGACGATCTCGAAAATCCTACCTTCGCCGTTATTGCTCATTGGAAGAATACTGATCGCTCCCACGGCCATGACGCCGGGCAGCGCCTCGAGCCGCCTGAGCAACTGATCGTAAAAGCCGCGCCGTTGCGCTTCCGAATATTTCTTTCCGGAAAGCGAGAGCTGAAAGCTCAGCACACTTTGCGGATTGAAGCCCACGTCATCGCGCAACATCGCCACGAAGCTGCGGATCATCAACCCCGCCCCGATCAGCAGGACCAGCGACAAGGCGACTTCAGCCACCACCAACGCGCCGCGCAACCGATGGCGAGAACCAGCGGACGAAGCGCCCTTCGTACCTTCCTTCAAGGATTCATTGAGGTTGGGCTTGCTCGCCTGCCAAGCGGGCATAAGACCGAAGAAGACGCCGGTCAGCATCGAAACCATCAACGTGAACAGGAGCACAGTACGATTGACGCCGAAGTGATCGAAGCCGGGAATCAATATCGCGAAGTCTTCCGGCATGGCTCCCCTCAACAAATCAACCGCCCAGACAGACAGGAGCAATCCGATGGCGCCGCCCGCGAGCGCGAGCAGCAGGCTTTCAGTCAACAGTTGGCGAACAAGGCGCCATCGCGAGGCGCCCAGCGCCAACCGTAAGGCTATCTCCTTCCGCCGTCCGAAGGCGTGACTGAACAGCATATTCGCCACGTTGGCGCAGGCGATCAGCAGCACGAAAGCGACCGTGCCGATCAGCGGCGGCATATACACTTGCGCATCGCGCACTATATCCTCTGTCATCCCGACCACGTTGGCCGAGCTTCCGGTGTTCGTATCGGGAAAGAGTCGCTGCGCGCGACGCGAAATGGCTTCGAGATCGGCGTTGGCCTGAGCAATGTTGACTCCGGGTCTGAGCAATCCCATCGCCCGCATGTAATGGCTGAGGCGCTCCTGTTTCATCTTATCGTCGAAAGCCAGCGGCGCCCACATCTCGCCGCCGTTGAAGGGGAAGTTGAAATCAGGCGGCATTACGCCAATGACGGTGAACGTTTTCGCGTTGAGCGTCAGCGTCCTGCCCACGATGTTCGGGTCGGAGCCGAATCGGCGCTCCCACAGACTGTGTTTGAGCACGACCACCTGATCGCGTCCCGGCTCATCTTCGCCCGGCAGAAACGTGCGCCCGAGCGCGGGCTTTACGCCGAGCGCATCGAAGAAGCCGGCAGAAACGGAGTAACCGCCAAATCGGTCGGGCTGGCGCCCGCCTGTCAGATCGAATGAGCGCCCGACAATGGCGACGAGCCGATCGAAGCTCTGGCTCTGTTCGCGCCAATCGATGAAATTGCCGGGCGCGACCGAGCCGTGGTCGAAGCCCCCTTCATTTTCGCCCCGTTCCCAGACCATCACCAGCCGCTCCTGATGCGGAAAATTGAACGGGCGCAGAATCAATGCGTCCGCGATGCTGAAGATCGTGGTGTTCGCCGCGATCCCCGCCGCCAGCGTGATGACGGCGACAAGGGCGAATCCGGGCTTCTTCATCAACATTCGCAAGCCGTAACGCAGGTCCTGCAGCAGGTCCTCCAACCACCGTGTCCCGCGCGCGTCGCGGCACTGCTCCTTCACCTGTTCTGCGCCGCCTAGAGCAAGCCGAGCCCCTAGTCGCGCCTCCTCAGGATCGAGGCCCTGCGCGATGAGATCGGCGGTGTGTTGGTCCAGATGGAAGCGCAGTTCCTTTTCGAGTTCCTCTTCTTGTTTCCTACGGCTAAACAGGCGACGCAACCACCTCATTTGGCGCCTCCTTCAGACAAATTGAGAATCAGACTGACGGCTTCAGCCAGTCGCTCCCAGCCCGCAGCCTCTGTTTCCAGTTGTAATCGTCCTTTCCGCGTCAGGCGATAAAACTTAGCCTCACGCCCGGTCTCGGTCGCCTTCCAGTCCGCAGCCAGCAGTCCCCGGTTTTCGAGTCGGTGCAGCGCCGGATAAAGCGAGCCTTGCGGAACCTGGACCACGCCGCGCGAGACCTGATCGAGGCGCTGCGCTATCGCGTAACCGTGAACGGGGCCTAGCGCGACCACTTTCAAGATCAACAGGTCCAACGTGCCCTGGGGAAGATCCGATTTCGTTGGCTTCATCGCTGTTACCTCCTTCTTCTACATCCTGGACTTAGACCAGCGCGTGTAGAAGCGCAAGATATGAATATGACTTAACAAGGAGAGGATAGTTACCCCGGCCGGCGGGGTCCTTCCTTCTCCGGTGGTGATTTCTCAGCGTCGGGTTTTGGCGTTCCGCCCGGCGCGCGGCAGCGCGTGAAGTCGGCATCGGCTTCTGCGAGTTTGTCTAGCGCCAGCCATGCGGCGCCGCGCTTACAATATGTATCGGCCAGCCGCGGATTGAGTTTCAGCGCCTCGTCGAAATCGGCGATCGCCCGCGCAAAATCCTCTTTAAAAAACCAGACCCTGCCCCGATTGTTCCAGGCTTCGCCCAGCCCCTGATTTAGGGCGATCGCGCGGTTCAAATCGACCAGGGCGCGATCAGCCTCGCCTCTCAACAACCACACTTCTCCGCGGTTGTTGTAGAAACCCGCTTGCTGTGGGGCGAGCGCGACGGCGCGGTCGAAATCCGCCAGCGCGCCGCCTAAATCGCCTTTTCTCTGCCTCGCCAGCCCGCGGCCATTCCAGGCGTCGGCGTTGCGCGCGTCGAGCTTAAGCGCCTTGTCGCAATCGGCGAGCGCCGATTCGATCGAGCCCTGAGCGTAATGGACGCCGCAGCGGTTGCCCCAGATAACAGAGTTGCGCGAGTCGAGTTTAATGGCCTGATCAAAATCGGCGATAGCGCCTGCAAGATCGCCATGATCGCATCGCGCCTTGCCGCGGTTATTCCAGGCCGGGGCGTTCCGCGGGTCGAACTCAATTACATGGCTGAAGTCGCCGATCGCCGCATCGACTTTGCCCAGCGCGTAGCTGACGAGTCCGCGACTGAGGTAGGCGTCGGCCTCATGTGGGTTCAACTCGATGGCCCGGTCAAAATCGCCGAGCGCCCCCGCCAAATCGCCTTTACGCCGCCGCGCCAGACCGCGGTTGTAGTAAGCGGCCGCCGACCGCGAATTAAACACAATCGCGAGGTCGTAATCGGCGATGGCGCGATCCAACTCCCCTTTCGCCATCCACTCGTTGCCGCGTTCGAAATATGAAATTGAAGAAGAGGTTCGAGAACTTTGAGCTCGAACATCCGCCCCCATCACGAGCCAAAGTAAGAACACCAAACTGCGCAAGATTCCCGGGCCGCATTTTGCGCCTCCTTCAGACATTTTGAGGATCAGACTGACGCCCCCGGCCAGTCGCCTCCAACCCACGGCCTCCGTTTCTAATTGCGCCCGCCCCTTCCGCGTCAGGCGATAGAACTTGGCCTCGCTCCCGGTCTCCGTCGCCCTCCAGTCCGCAGCCAGCAGGCCGCGGTTTTCGAGCCGGCGCAGCGCCGGATAAAGCGAGCGTTCCGGAACCCGGACAACGCCGCGCGACGCCTGGTCGAGGCGCCGCGCTATCGCGTAACCGTGGACGGGGCCTAGCGCGACCACTTTCAAGACCAACAGGTCCAGAGTGTCCTGGGGAAGGCCTGGTTTCGTCGGCGTCATCGCTGTTACCTCCTTCTTCTACATATTATATAAACAGGTGTAGAAGCGCAAGGCATATCTTTCTCCGCCGCCACGGCGGCGCCCGAATTTAGACGTGGGTTTATGGTCTTTGAAAATTAAGCGCGCCTATGTAGTGACGACTTTAGTCGTTACGCGTAGTGACGACTAACGTCGTCACTACGTAGCCGTGGGCGCATTTAATTCTCAAACACCATCAACCCACGGCGGGCGCGATTTTTGTTTCCCGTCGCGTCAGCGACGATTGAATTCGGCCGTCGCTCGCGCGACGAGGGAATACTCTCCAACCGTCCCGTGGATTGAAACCCACGGCTAAATTAATGCGGCGGCGGGGAGGCGAAAGCCACTTGCGCGGATCGAAATTTTCCCCGGAACCCGCCGTCCATTGACGCCGTATATGAGTCTGCATAATATATGGCTATGACAAATATAAACACACGAATTTTCGACCGCGAATTGAAGAAGGGCAGCGCCGAGTTGCTGATCCTCTCGCTCGTTGAGGTCCGGCCCCGGCACGGCTACGACATTTCCAAACTTATCGAGGCGCGTTCGGGCGGGGCGCTGAGTTTCCACGTCGCCTCGCTCTATCCGCTGCTCTACCGGCTCGAGAAGCGAGGCTGGATCAAGGGGCAGTGGGTGGAGAAGTCCGGGCAGCGGCGGCGGCGCTATTACAAATTGACGCCCGAAGGGAAGAAAGTGCTGAAGGCGCAGCGAAGCGCGTGGGAGTCCTTCGTGGCCGCGATCAGCCGCATCACCGGGACCGAACATGCCTGATTGGAAGCGGGAGGTCATCGAGCGACTGGCAGCTTTGGATCTAGACCCGGCGCGCGAGGCCGAGATCGTCGAGGAGCTTTCGCAGCATCTGGAGGATCGCTACGCGGAGTCGCTGGCGAGAGGAGCCTCGCCTGAAGACGCTCATCGCGCGGCGCTCGCGGAATTGAGCGACGACGAATTGCTCGCGCGTGAACTTCGGCGGGTCGAGAAGCAGGTCGCGCCGGACCCTATCACTCCCGGAACCAATCGGAGGCGCAATATGGTTACAGGCCTGTGGCAAGACCTGCGCTTCGGCGCGCGAATGTTGATGAAGCAACCAGGCTTCACGACGATCGCCGTCCTCACGCTGACGCTCGGCATCGGCGCGAACACGGCGGTCTTCAGCATCATCAACGCCGTCGTCTTTCGCCCGCGCCCTGTGGCCCAGCCCGAACAGTTGGTCGAGCTTTACAGCGGCGATGCGCGGAATCCTTATGGGAGTTCTGCTTACCAGGATTTTTTGGTCTTTCGTGACCAGGGCGAAGTCTTTTCCGGCCTCGCGGCATATAGTCTCCAGACGTTCAAACTGGGCGGAGCAGAAGAGGCGGAACCGGTCTTTGGAGAGTTGGTCTCTGGCAATTATTTCGACGTTCTGGGGGTCAAGGCTTTCATTGGCCGCACGTTTTTACCGGAGGAAGATCGAACGCCCGGCTCGCATCCGGTAGCCGTCATCAGCCACGGTTTGTGGCGCCGCCGCTTTGGCGCCGATCCTGCGTTGATAGGCAAAACAATTACGCTCAACAATCAGGCGCTGACGGTGATCGGCATAGCGCCGCCGCAATACACAGGCATGATTCGTGGGCTGGCTGCCGAAGTGTGGGCGCCGGTGATGATGATCCCGCGGTTGGAACCGGAATACGGCCAGGCGCTGCTCGACAGTCGCGGCAATAGTTGGCTCTTTATTGTCGGGCGGCTCAAGCCCGAAGCGACGCTGGAACAGGCGCGCGCGCGCTCCGATCTGATCTCCCGCCAATTGCAGGAAGCTTATCCCGAAGCATGGCGGCAGAAGCGCGCCGAATCGGGCGACGTGCGCGAAAAGTCGGTCACCATCATGCGCGAAAGCGAGACCAGAATTTTTCCGGCCGCGCACGCCGCGGTCTATGCCTTCATCGCGATAGTCCTGACGATCATCAACCTGGTAATGCTGATCGCGTGCATGAATCTGGCCAACCTGCTGCTGGCGCGCGCGACGGCGCGTGGCAAAGAGATCGCCGTGCGGTTGACGCTGGGCGCCAACGCGTGGCGTATCGTGAGGCAGTTGTTGACTGAAAGCTTATTGCTGTCGGCGATCGCGGGCGCGGCCGGCGTATTGCTGGCGATGTGGTTGATGGGAGCGCTGGCGGCCTCGCTCCCGACGCTGCCTGAGGGCTATCGCATCGCGCTTGATCTTCGGCTGGATTGGCGCGTGCTGCTTTACACGTTGGCGTTTTCATTCCTGGTCGGCGTGTTGTTCGGCCTGGCTCCCGCGCTGCAGTCTTCCAGACCGGATGTGGTCGCGGCTTTGAAAAACGGAGCGGAGGTCTTTGCCGGCGCCAGGCGCCAATCGCGGTTGCGCAACGGGTTGATCGTCACGCAGGTCGCGTTGTCGGTGGTGTTATTGGCGGGGGCGGGTTTGGTGTCGCGCAGCGTGCGAAACCTCCATCCACTCAATCTGGGCTTCGATTCGCTCAACATGGTTGTCGCGCCGATCGCGCTTGAAGAACGCCAATACGACCGCGCGCGCAGCCAGGATTATTACCGGCGATTGGCGGAGCGTACACGCGCCTTGCCAGGCGTGCGGGCGGTAGTTTTCGTGGGTTCCCTGCCGGGGATTAGCCGGTCGCGCAGCTATGTCAAGATCGAGGGGTATCAGCCAGGTCCTGGCGAAGATATGGCGCTTGACGCGAATACCATCGGCCCGGGCTACCTGACGGCGATGAACATTCCAATCACACAAGGGCGCGATTTTGATGAACGCGACAACGACGGCGCGCCGTGCGTGGCGGTCGTCAACGAGGCTTTAGCGCGGCGCTACTTCGCCGGCGGGCGAGCGCTCGGGAAACATTTGAACCAATTTTGCGAGATTGTCGGCGTCGTCAGGGACGACAAGTTTCAATCGCTGCAAAAGGAATCTCGGCCCTGGTATGCCTTCGCCCTGACGCAATCGCACTCTACGCGGACGAATATGCTGGTTCACACCGAGGGCGCGCCTGAAAATCTGGTTCCCGCCGTGCGTCGCACGATTCAATCGCTGGATCAAACCATACTGGTTACCGGCGTGCAGACTTTGAACGACAAATTTCACCCCGTGCTCTATTTCTATCGCTTGTTCGGCCTGCTCGTCGGCGGGTGCGGGCTGTTGGCTATCTTGTTAGCCGTCATCGGCATTTACGGCCTGGTCGCTTACGCCGTCAGCCGGCGCACGCGCGAGATCGGCATTCGGATGGCTTTGGGGGCGAATAAACAGAAAATTCTGCGCCTGATCATGCGGCAAGGAATGATCCTGGTGGGTTACGGTTTGAGCGCGGGTTTGCTGTTGGCGCTGGCGCTGACGCGAGTCCTGACGAGCTCGATCTTCCCCATTCCGATATTGAATGGCGTGAGCGCAAACGATCCGCTGACCTTCGGCTCGATTGCTTTGTTGTTGATCATGGTGGCGCTGATGGCCTGCTACATCCCGGCGCGGCGCGCGACGAAAGTCGATCCGATGGTGTCGCTGCGCCACGAGTGATGCGCATAAATTTTCGCGAGCAATGCGCTTAAATTTCTTCGAGCAAGAGTCGCATGCCTCTTCCGCCGCGTAGCGGCGCCTGAATTTAGCCGTGGGTTTCAACCCACGGTGGGCGTGATTTTTCATCCCACGTCGCGTCAGCGACGATTGAATTCAGCCGTCGCTAACGCGACGCGGGAATGTTATCCAACCGTCCCTTGGGTTGAAACCCACGGCTAAATTCAGGCGCCGCTACGCGGCGGAGGAGTCGAACATGCCTGAGTGGAAACCGGAAATCAGACATCGGTTGGCGAGCTTGAAGCTAGAGCCGGCGCGCGAGTCCGAGATTGTCGAAGAACTCTCACAGCATCTGGAGGACCGCTACGCGGAGTCGCTCGCAAATGGCGCGACGCAGGAGGAGGCTTTCCGCGCGGCGCTCGCGGAGTTGAACAGCGGCGAGTTGCTGGCCGGGGAACTGCGGCGGGTCGAGCGGTCGGCGCCGCAGGACTCCGCCGTATTGGGAGCGAACTGGAGGGGGAATATGTTTGGAGGTTTGTGGCAAGACTTACGCTTTGCGGTAAGGATGCTACTCAAGAATCCAGGTTTTACTTTTGTGGCCGCGCTCACGCTGGCGCTGGGCATCGGCGCGAACACCGCGATCTTCACCTTGATGGATGCGGTCTTGTTGAAGAGATTGCCGGTGAAACAGCCGGAACAACTCATCGAACCGATGGTGGTCAGCGGGAAGGCTCACTATTCTTTTTCGTGGCAGGCCTTCCAACACTGGCGCCAGCGCAATCAATCCTTGAGCGGACTGATCGCAAGTTCGAACAGCAGGTTCTATTGCGTCATCGAAGGCGCCGCGCCGGAGCGGGTCGCCGGGCAGTATGTGACCGGCGATTTTTTTTCAGTGTTGGGCGTCTCTCCGTCGATCGGCCGAATGATCACTCCGGACGACGATCGGTTCGGCGCTCCGAACGCGGTGGCGGTGATCAGTGATGGTTATTGGGCGCGGCGTTTCGGGCGAGACCGCGCCGCGCTGGGAAAGCGCATTGTCGTCGAGAACGTTCCGCTCACGATCGTGGGCGTAGCGCCGGCTGAGTTCTTTGGTCTGCAAGTCGGCAGCCGCGTCGACCTGTGGGCGCCGCTCGCAACCGAGCCTCTGATGCGGCGGCGCAGCTTTACCAGTTCCGCCGGCTACAAGTGGCTGCAACTCGTGGGGCGGATGAAACCCGGAGTCTCGCTCGATCAGGCGCGGGCGGATCTTGACCTTCTATTCCGCCCGGCCGTGATCGAGCCGGAGCTGGCGTTGCAGACTGGCCCTGAACCCGAGCGTCGGGGACTCGACTGGCGGCTCAAAGTTGAGCCGGCCGGTAACGGGCTTTCGCTATTACGCGATCAATTCTCGAAGCCGCTGGCCGTCCTCATGGTCATCGTCGGTTTGGTGTTGTTGATCGCTTGCGCCAACCTGGCCAATCTGCTGCTCGCCCGCGCCGCGAGCAGACGGCGAGAGATCGCTGTGCGGCTGGCCCTGGGGGCCGGGCGCGCGCGTTTGATCCGGCAGTTGCTGACCGAGAGCCTCTTGCTTGCCCTGATCGGGGCCGCCGCCGGCGTCCTGTTGGCAAACTTCGGCGCGCAATACCTGTTGAAAATTTTGGCGAGCGGGAGGACGCCTGTCCTGCTCGACGTTCAGCCCGACGCTCGCGCGCTTGTTTTCACCGGGCTGTTGTCAGTCTTGACGGCTCTGCTGTTCGGTCTGGCGCCTGCCCTGCGAGCCGGCAGAACCGATCTGATCCCGGCTTTGAAGGAAGGCCGCGGATCCGAATTCGGCGGATCGCGACAACGAATGAGCCGAGGCTTGATCGTCGCGCAGATCGCCCTCTCGCTCATCCTGCTGGTGGGAGCCGGCCTCTTCCTACGCACTTTGCGTAACCTTCATTCCATTGATCTGGGGTTCGAGCGCGAGAATGTTCTGCTGGTGGCGCTCGACCCCTCACATAGCGGATACGCGCCGGAACAGACGCGACGTTCGTTTCTCGGATTGCTGGAGGGACTTCAAGCGATCCCCGGTGTCCGTTCGGCCAGTCTCTCCTGGAATCCACCAGTGGCCGGCGGCGGATCGTCGCGAACCGTCTCCGTGGAAGGCCGCGCCCCGGGACCTGAGGCGAACCGTGAAATCTACGTGAACTGGGTCGCGCCTCGCTATTTCGAGACTCTGGGCGTTCCATTAATCGCGGGACGAGACTTCGGCTCTCACGACACGCCGGATTCGCCCCGAGTAGTAATCCTCAACCAAACGATGGCGCGCGCGTTCTTCGGCGACGCGAATCCGATCGGGCAGCGAATCAGAGTCGAGGATAACGACATCAGGGAGGTCGTCGGCGTCGTGGGAGACTCACACTATTTGGAGATTCGCGAGAAGATCACTCCCACGCTCTATCTGAACACTTTTCAATCGCCGTCGCCCGGCGGCGAATTCGCCATCCGCGCTACAGGAGATCCGAATGCCGTAGTCTCTGCCGTGCGTCGCGAGATTGATCGTCAAGTCAAGGGAATGGCCGTCGCCAATGTCAGGACGCTCGCCAGTCAGGTGGACGCCTGGATTGTGCAGGAGCGCCTGGTCGCTCTTCTTTCGAGTTGTTTCAGCGGATTGGCGCTGTTCATCGCCGCGGTCGGGCTATACGGCGTGCTGTCCTACACCGTCGCCCGGAGAACACGGGAGATCGGCGTTCGAATGGCTCTCGGGGCGCGGTCGCGTGACGTGATGGTCATGATCTTGAAAGAGATTATCCGGCTGGTTTGCCTTGGGCTGGCCTTCGGCGTCCCCCTGGCGCTCATCCTGGGACGTTTCGTCGCCGACCTGTTATACGGGCTTGCGCCAACCGACCCGCTCACGATCGTCGCAGGAATCTTGGTCACGCTGATTGTGGCCCTGCTCGCGGGCTATGTCCCGGCCCGGCGCGCGTCACGAGTGGACCCGATGGCGTCATTACGCTGTGAGTGAATGGATGATGTCCGTAGCGCCGATCAAGTAGCGAGTGAGGCAAGCGCGCAAACTGGACCGCTTTGCGCTACCCGTTCCGAGCGTCATTTGAACCTCGAGGCCGCAATGGATAAGGCGAAACATTGTTTATGGAAACGAGAGATCAGGCGGCGGCTGGCAAGCTTGAGGCTTGAGCCTACACGCGAGGCCGAGATCGTCGAAGAGTTGGCGCAGCATCTGGAAGATCGCTACGCGCAACTGTTGTCCGGCGGCGCCCCGCCTGAAGAAGCCCATCGCGCGGCGCTTGCGGAGTTGAGTGAGAGTGAATCGCTTGAGCGTGAACTGCGGCGCGTGGAGCGGCAATTCGCGCCAGAACCTATCGCGCTTGGATCCAATCGGAGGACGAATATGCTGACAGACCTGTGGCAAGACCTGCGCTTCGGCGCTCGAATGTTGCTGAAACAACCTGGCTTCACGTCGATCGCCGCGCTCACGCTCAGTCTGGGCGTCGGCGCGAACACGGCGATTTTCAGCGTTGTGAACGCGCTGCTGCTGCGCCCGCTCCCCTTTGTCGAATCGGAGCGGTTGGTGTTGTTGGCGGAAAAATCGCGGACGGGAGAGCGGCTCGACGCGTCGTACCCGAACTTCGTCGATTGGCGGGCGCGGGCGCAATCGTTTGAAGGGATGGCGGCCTCGCATCCGCGATCCTTTATTCTGACAGGGGAAGACAAAACGGCGCGTATGCGCGGACGCTCGGTCAACTGGAATTTCTTTCAATTGCTGGGCGTCCAGCCGCAACGCGGTCGTCTGTTTGCCGAAACCGATGATCGTTACGGCGCGGCGCGCACGGTCATTGTCAGTCACGGCTTCTGGCAAGGGCGATTGGGCGGCGACGCGAATGTCATCGGCGAAACCCTGAGGCTGACCGGCGAGGCCTATACGGTGATTGGCGTGGCGCCGCCGGGGTTCGAGTATTTCGGGACGGCGGATGTTTACGCTCCGCTGAATCTTTTTGTTTCGCCCGATTCCGGATTCGTAAATCGTGGGAGCAGCGCCTCTAACTTCAATGCCGTAGCGCGCCTGAAGCCGGGCGTGACCCTTCAGCAGGCGAACAGCGAGATGGACGCGCTCGGCCGACAACTGGCGCAGGAATATCCGAAGGTCAATGAAGGTAAGAGCGCAATGGCCGAACAGTTACAGGACGTGATGTCAGAGGGCGTGCGGCGATCATTGTGGGTGTTGCTGGGCGCAGTTGGCTTCATTCTGCTTATCGCCTGCATCAATGTGGCTAACCTGCTGCTGGTACGCGCGGCGGAACGGCAAAAGGAACTCGCCGTCCGCCTGGCCTTGGGCGCGGGGCGCGGGCGCATCGTTCGTCAGTTGCTCAGCGAAAGCTTGTTGATTGCCGCGCTCGGCGCCGCGGCCGGCTTGTTGCTCGGGCGATGGATGTTGGCAGGATTGCTCACCCTGGCTCCGCCGGAGATTCCCGGGCTCAGCCGCGTTGGATTGGACAACGGCGCGCTGCTGTTCACGCTCAGCCTGGCTGCGCTGACCAGTTTGTTGTTTGGTTTGGCGCCGGCCTTACAAGCCTCGCGGACCGATATACAAACGACGCTGAAAGACGGGGGACGCCTGACCACAGGCGCGGCGCGCGCGGGGACGCGCAAAGCCTTATTGATCGCCGAGGTCGGCTTGTCGCTAGTCTTGCTGGCGGGCGCGGGCTTGCTGGTACGTTCAATGTACAACCTGCTGCGCGTTGATCTCGGCTTCAATGCCGATAACCTGTTGACGATGCGGCTGAGCCTGGCGGGCGGAAAATACGATCCACAAAAGTCGCGCGTTTTTTATGACGAATGTCTGGCGCGCGTGCGGACCCTGCCGGGCGCGCAATCCGCCGCGCTGGCGCACTCGCTGCCTATACAAGGAACGAACTGGAGTGGAGAGTTTGTCGCCGCCGACAAACCCGCGCCCTCGCGCGCTGATATGCCGGAATCGGATTACCTGCGCGTGAGCGCGAATTACTTCGAGACGATGGGCATACGATTGTTGCGCGGGCGCTTGTTCACCGCCGCCGACACGCCGGAATCCGCGCCCGTCATCATCATCAACGAAACGCTGGCCCGCCGCATCTGGCCGGGTGAAGACCCTGTCGGCAAGCGCGTCAAGCAAGGCTCTGAAATTGAAGACTCGCCCTGGCGTGAAGTCGTTGGCGTCGTGAATGACGTCAAGATGAACGGCGTAGACCTCCCCACCACGATGCAGACGTACCTGCCGTTTTCACAAATGCCGGGAGAATCGCTGGGGCTGATTGTGCGCGCGGAGCGCAATCCAACCGCGCTTGCGTCTGCGGTCGAGCAGGCGATTCATGCCATAGACAAAGACCTGCCAGTCTATTCGATCTTTACGATGGATCAATTGCTCGGCAATTCGCTCGCGCAGCGCAGGCTGACTCTGATCTTGATGGCGAGCTTTGCGGCGCTGGCCATGTTGTTGGCGGCCGTCGGCGTCTACGGCGTGATCGCATATACGGTCAGACAACGCACGAACGAGCTGGGAATTCGCATGGCGTTGGGCGCGCGGGCGGGCGACGTGCTGAAGCTGATTCTTCGAGATGGGCTGAAGCTGGTGTCGATCGGCGTCGCGCTTGGTCTGGCCGCGGCATTCGCGCTGACGCGCTGGATGGAAAGCCTCTTGTTTGAAGTGCGCCCGACCGATCCGCTGACGTTCTGCCTGATCGCGGTCGTATTGCTGTGCGTGGCGCTTATGGCGTGCTGGGTTCCGGCGCGAAGAGCGACGCAGGTTGATCCACTCCTCGCGCTGCGACGTGAGTAAGTCGATTGCGGATTGCGGATTGCGGATTGCGGATTTTCATATCAATCCGCAGTCCAAATAATCCGCAATCC